>Ga0255338_1001766_pt1 | contig 37490 bp, 36 predicted proteins | sample MeOH1_35cm_T4_19_FD_203715 | JGI IMG/M metagenome (GOLD analysis project Ga0255338, IMG submission 203715) | Sandy soil microbial communities from University of British Columbia, Vancouver, Canada - MeOH1_35cm_T4_195 | ecosystem: Engineered > Artificial ecosystem > Sand microcosm > Unclassified ...
GATTTCCTTGGAAGCCGACGGTCCGGCTTCGCGCAATCTCGTAAATCAGCAGGCCCGGAAAGGCGGAGGCACGCTTTTTCGTAAAGCCGGATTGGCGGCTTTGCTGATGTCCGTCACCGCGCTCGGCGGCTGCGCCAGCAAGTTCATTCCGCCGGACATCAATTATGACGAGGCCACGCCCGCGAAGCTCACCGTCGATCCGCCGCCACCGGTGAAGATCGTCGAGCTGCCGAAGCTCTTGCCGCTGCCGGGCCAGTTGAAGCCGCTCCCCGGCGGCAAGGCGCCGCCCGATGTGGCCGATCCCACCGCGCGCGTCAACCAGGCCAACGCCGCGGCGCGCATTCAACCCATGAGGGCCGGCTTCATCAACGCCGTGCAGGTCTATCCCTTCTCTGGCGGCGCTCTCTATCAAGTCTATACCGCGCCGGGCGAGATCACCGACGTCGCGCTTCAGGACGGTGAGCAGCTCGTCGGCTCCGGTCCTGTCGCCGCCGGCGACACTGTGCGTTGGATCATCGGCGATACCGAGAGCGGCGCCGGCGCGACGAAGAAGGTTCATATCCTGGTCAAGCCGACACGGCCGGACCTGGTGACCAACCTCATCATCAACACCGATCGCCGGACCTATCTGCTGGAGCTGCGCTCGACCGAAAAGACCTACATGGCTTCGGTCTCCTGGCAGTATCCGGAGGATCAGCTCATCGCGTTGCGGCGGCAAAACCAGGACGCGCAGGCCGCGGCGCCGATCGCCTCCGGCGTCGATCTCGCCTCCATCAATTTTCGCTACGCCATCCAGGGCGACAACCCAGCCTGGCGGCCGCTGCGGGCATTCGACGACGGCTCCAAGGTCTATATCGAATTTCCGACCGGCATCCGGCAGGGCGAGATGCCGCCGCTCTTCGTCATCGGTCCGGCCGGCGGCTCCGAGCTGGTGAACTACCGCGTCAGCGGGAACTATTACATCGTCGACCGCCTGTTCGGCGCTGCCGAGTTGCGGCTCGGCGACAAGGACAGCGAGCGCCGCGTCCGCATCGTCCGCACCGACGGAAGGCCGCGGTCATGACGGAAGGCGCTGATGAAGGCAGGGCGCCCACGCCAACGGTGACGCCCGATCTGCGGCTTCGGGGCGAGCGGCCGCGCGTCACGCGCCTGTCGCGCAAGGTGCTGATCGGGCTTGGCTGCGTCTCCGCGCTCGCCGTCGCCGGTGCCCTCGGCTACGCGCTCCAGACGCGAAACAATGCGGGCGCCGGCCAGGAACTCCTAAGCACCCAGAATCGGCCGAGCGCCGAAGGCCTGGCGGGGCTACCGAAGGACTATACCGGCCTGCCGCGTCAGGCGCCGCCGCTTGGCCCGCCCCTACCCGGCGATCTCGGCCGACCGATCCTCAATGCTGGCGCCGCCCCGAACACCGTCGTTCCGGCAGCAACTCCCGACCCGGAAGCGCAGCGCCGGGCGCAGGAGATCGAGGCGGCGCGCGTCAGCCGTCTCTTCGCCCAGACAGACCAGCAGCCGCAGAACGTCAGTCAGGTTCTGCCGAGCAACATGGCTTCAGGGCAGCAGACGGCTAGTCCAACCACGATACCGCCGGTCGACGCCGGCTCCGCTCAGAACATGCAGGATCGCAAGACCGCCTTCCTCACAGCCTCAGCCGACCGGCGCACCGTCAGCCCCGATCGGCTAGAAGGTGCGGCCTCGCCCTACGTCGTCCAGGCTGGCACCATCATCCCGGCCGCCCTTATTACCGGAATCCGTTCCGATCTTCCCGGCCAGATCACCGCCCAGGTGACGGAGGCGGTCTACGATAGTCCGTCTGGCAAATACCTGCTCATCCCGCAAGGCGCGCGATTGATCGGGCAGTATGACAGCTCGGTCGCGTTCGGACAGAGCCGCATCTTGCTCGTATGGACCCGCCTTATCATGCCGGATGGCACCTCGATCGTGCTGGAGCGTCAGCCCGGCGCCGACACGGAGGGTTATGCTGGCCTCGAGGACGAAGTCGATAATCACTGGGGCATGCTGTTCAAGGCGGCTTTGCTCTCGACCCTGCTCAGCGTCGGCGCCGAGGCCGGCACTAGCAGCAATGAGAACGATCTTGTCCAGGCGATCCGGCAAGGCGCCTCCAACAGTGTCAGCCAGACCGGCCAGCAGATCGTCCAGCGCCAGCTCAACATCCAGCCGACCCTCACCATCCGGCCGGGCTTCCCGGTACGCGTCATCGTTAATCGCGATCTCGTAATGGCCCCCTACGCACAGGGAGCAACGCCATGACCAAGCTGAAGCTGGGTCCGCTTGCCGATGACAAGCCCGTCAAGATCACCGTCGAGTTGCCGGCAGCCGTCCGCCGCGATCTGGTCGCGTACGCCGAGGTACTGGCGCGGGCCACCGGCACAGCTACGGTCATAGACCCGACGAAACTCATCGTTCCTATGATCGAACGGTTCATGGCGACGGATCGAGCCTTCACCAAGGCGCGGCGCGAACCTGGCTCTCAGCCTCGAACCGGCTCCGCTGACAAATCCGGATAGCGTTCCCGCAGGATGGCCAGGAAAGGGCCGAGGGTGGGGTTGCTGCTCGCCTCCCGCCAGCAGGCCATGAAGTTCAGGCGCGTCGGGCCGTCGCTATCGTGAACCTCGCGATAAGCCACGCCGGGGTACGTTGCGCCTGTCGCACCCTCCAGGGCCAAGAGAAAGCCGTACTCGGCGGCAACCAAGGTCAGCAGGCGATCGAGGCCAACATCCTGATAAAGGATGCGGCAAGGCTCGGAGCACCCGAGCTTAGCAATTAGGAGCTTCTGGAGCTCTAGCCCGGGGCCACGCTGCGGAAGCAACAGCCGCTCATTCGCCAACTTAGCCCAGGGGATAGCTTTCAGATTACTGAGTGGGTGATGCTCCGGAAGAGCGATGATCACGCGCTCGCTCCACAGCGGAAGTGAGCTGTCATCCCAGCTTGCGCTGCCCGTCATAATGATCGCGATATCAATGGCGTCAGCAGCGAGATCGGAAATCAAATGGCGGCTTGGTCCATCAACCGCATGGATTTCGACATCCGGAAAGCGACGCCGATGCTCTATGAGGGTGGCACGCAGATTGCCGGTAGAGAGCGACGCATGAACCCCGATGGTCAGTCGGCCACTCTCGCCACGGTGGCGCGTCTTCAATCGAGAGAAGGCAACATCCATCTCGTCAATAATGCGCCGTGCCGTCTCCAGGAATTCCTGACCGGCGGTAGTCGGCCGGGTGCCGCCGTTGGTTCGTTCGAACAGCACCGCCCCTAGGCGATGTTCCAGATCGCGAAGCCGCCGGCTGAGCGTGGACTGGCGGATGTTCAGCCTTTCCGCTGCCTGCCTGAGGCTCCTATGCTGGGACGCAATGATCGCCCATCTCAGATCCTGGAGCTCAACAACCACCTAGCGCTCCGCTTGCCGTCGGTTAGCCAAAGCATAGTCGATCAGCGCTATATCCTTGGGTGTGAAGGTACCGGCCAGCTTGCGCATGTAGAAGTTCCTTCCACGTGTGTGCTCGCTGTTCCGGACGACACACACGGTGAGCCATCGGCGGAGCATCGGAGGTTTCCCTAAAATGCCCTGGCGCCCGTAGCACCGGGCGAAGCGCTCGCTCCCGTCCGAGTAGCCCCCGGGCGGGCGGATTTCCGCCGGTCTCGCCCTCCAGGTCACTTGATCTGAGTCAATGATCCGATTCATGGCCAGCCTATAGTCATGTCGACGTACCAATGTACATTGGCGTGTTAGCGCGAATCCACTATATGGTGCGTTGGCACCTACATTCGGATGCAAAGGAACGGAGACATGCACAGGAAGAATCTCTTTGGGGCGCTATCGGCAATAGCCCTGGGGCTGGCGACGGTCGGGATGACGGGAAGCGCCGATGCTCAGCAGCCGGGCCCGCAGGACCAGTGGGGCGGCTGGAACGACGGCAACACGATGGGGCCCTGGATGATGGGACCCAACGGCATGATGGGTGGCCGAGGCATGGGGCCCTGGATGACGGGGAACGGTCAGGGTGCGTACATGTGTGCTATGATGACCGGGCATATCGAGGGCCGTCTTGCCTATCTTAAGACGGAACTCAAGATCACCGATGCTCAGGACTCGCTGTGGAACGCCTACGCCAGCGCCGCGCGCGACAATGCACAAGCAATGACCGCCCACTGCACGGCGATGATGGGCCAGCGCGGCACCACCGGGGTCAGCCTGCCGGATCGCCTCGACCAGCACGAGCAATTCATGGCTGCGCAACTCGAAGCCATGCGAACGATGAACAAGGCCCTCAAGCCGCTCTATGCTGCCCTCAGCGACAGTCAGAAGCAGACCGCAAATCAGTTCCTTTGGAGCCCGATGGGCATGATGTGGTAGCGGACTGTTCGGAGATCACCCATGTGGTGGAGCGGATCTAACGGCATGGGCCAATGGATGGGGGGATGGTGGATGCCGTTCCACGGCATCCTCTCTCTCCTGGTTCTCGTCCTCGCAATTGTCGGCATCGTCGCGCTTGTGCGTTCCCTCTTTGGCAGCAACCCTCGTGTCATGCGGGGAGGCGGACGCTTACCCGGCCTTGAGGTGCTGGAAGATCGTTACGCCAAGGGGAAAATCCAACGGGACGAATACTTGCAGAAGAAACGGGATCTCGGTGGCTGAACACCGCTGTAGCCCTGGAGCGTTCGGATGGAAGGGCTTTCAATCCATGACGGGCGACCGGCCAAACGACCCGGAGATTGCGGTGTGGGCAGAAGTGCTCGATTGACCTTTTGCGCAGCGGCCCTCGTCGTCGGCGCGAGTTCAGTCGCGGGGATCGCGCAAACTCCGGCTGAAGTTCCGGGATGGTCAAGCGTACAAGTCCAGGGCTTGGCCGTCGGCGATCCCGAGCACGGCAAGCGTGTCGCGGAGGCAAAATGCGCCGCCTGTCATGGCACGAACGGAAACAGCCCGGATCCCCAATTTCCGAAGCTGGCCGGGCAGAATCCAGCCTATCTCTATCAGCAGCTTTGGGCCTTCAAGGAAGGAACCCGGAAATCTGATGTGATGCCAGGTATCGTCGCAACGCTTGTCGACGCCGACATGGCGAACGTGGCGAGCTTCTACAGCCGACAGCCGCGCAAGCCGGACACTGTGAAAGACGCCCGCTTGGCAGCAATAGGCGAGCGCGTGTTCTTCAATGGCATGCCCTCATGCGCCATGTGCCACGGCTCAGGTGGACGGCCAGGCATGCCCATGATGGGAATGATGGGCCGCGGCATGATGGGAATGATGGGCTCTGGGATGGCTGATGTCCCGAATCTCAATGGCCAGCACGCAGGCTACGTTATTGACCAGTTGAACCGGTTCGCTGGTGGCGAGCGGCAGGGAACAGTGATGAATCGTATTGCTCCGACGTTGAGCGAGACGAACAAGGAGGCTGTGGCCGAGTTCCTGGCCGGTACTCCCTAAGAGGTTGCCCAACTCGAGAGGCATCTGTCCGACCTCGGACCGACCCTCGAAATGCAGCATTGGAGACGGACAATGAGCTACTATTTTGCGAAGACACTGACAACTGGCTTCGACGATGCGGTTCGTCGCACGACCGAAGCACTGAAGCAAGAGGGCTTCGGCATCATCACCGAGATCGACGTCAAGGATACGCTCAAGAAAAAGGTCAACGTCGATTTCCGAAACTACCGCATCCTGGGCGCCTGCAACCCCGCGCTTGCCCACGAGGCATTGCAGCTTGAGGACAAGGTCGGCACCATGCTGCCTTGCAATGTTGTCGTGCAGGAAGTCAGACCGGGCAGTGTGGAAGTCGCGGCGATCGATCCGGTGGCGTCAATGGCGGCGATCGACAATCCCCGCCTCAAGGAAGCCGCCCGGAAAGTCCAGGATAAGTTGCGGAAGGTGATCGATAGCCTTTGAGCCTTATCGGCTTGGCTGCGCAAGGAGAATTCGCCTCGGACAGCCATCTGATTGCTTTCCGACGATTTCGGTCAGGGCGCGGATGGATCGGCCGGAGGTCGCGTGGCGCCAGAGACCGTCTCGATCAGGAAGCCCGTCCCAATGCCGCCGCAGCCGCGGTTCGAGCGTGATGGTCCTCGGTCACGCACTTGGCGTGGTTTGCCAGGACGTCGATTACCCGGCAGTCGGCGACCCGGCCACGCCCACATTGTTGCACCATGCGCTCAAGTTCGGCCTTGAGCACGGTCAGGCTGGCGATCCGCGTCTCCACCTCCCGGAGATGAGCCCGGGCAATCCGGTCCGCTTGCTCGCACGATCGGTTCGGATCATCGCTCAGTTCCAGCAAATCGCGGATCGCGTCCAGGGGAAATCCGAGTTCCCGGCTGTGACGGATGAAGGCGAGCCGATCAACGTGTATTTCGCCGTAAAGTCGCTGATTTCCTGAGGTGCGGCCCGGCTTGGGCATGAGGCCAATCTGCTCGTAGTAGCGAATCGTTTGTACTTTGCAGCCCGTGCGCTCCGCTAGGCTGCCGATGGAAAGTCCGCTGGATCGCTGGGGCACGCCTGACATGCGAATTACCTCTTGAAGCTCTAGTAGCTATAGCTCCTACATTAGGCATCGCCGGCCGTTCCGAAAAGGGCATCTGACCGCTCACAGCTTTCGGGTGACGGATCGAACCTGAGTGCTGACCGCAACGGCTGTCGATGAGTGCGGAAATCGGGAGAAGAAAATGCCGCAGGCCCAAACGCAGGATCACGAACATTCGGCAGAAGGTGCCGGCTGCAGCCAAGCGGATGAAGCGGCATCTGCCGGTGCGACGCCGGGTGGTGGCCGGGAGTACCGCCTCACCTTCAAGATCCAGGGCATGGATTGCGCCGAGGAGATCGCGGTTCTCCGGCGCGAAATCGGGCCTCTCGTGGGGGGCGGAGACCATCTCGATTTCGACATTCTCAATGGCAAAATGATGATCGCCGCCGATGCGGGCATGAGCTCTGCCGAGGCCATCCGCGCTGCCGTTGCACGCACGGGAATGCGCGCGGAAGAATGGCGGCCCGACCGGCCATCGAGCGCACCTTCCGACGAAGGGAGGCGGCGAACGCAGGCGGCCTTCACCGCGGCGAGCGGCACTCTCGTCATCATCGGGGCGGCTCTGCATGCATGGTTCGCCGGCAGCCTTGGGGCGGCGTTCGGCGAGGGGTTGGGCCGCAGCGTGCCGATCCCGGCCATGGCGGCCTATACGATCGCGATCGTCTTTGGCGGCCGATATGTGGTGGTCAAAGCATGGTACGCGGCCCGACGGCTGCGGCCGGACATGAACCTTCTGATGACCGTCGCGGTCGTCGGCGCGATCCTGATCGGCGATTGGCTCGAAGCGGCGACCGTCGCCTTCCTCTTCGCTCTGTCGCTCGCGCTGGAGGGTTGGAGCGTGGGGCGGGCACGGCGCGCGATTGCCGCGCTGCTCGAACTCGCGCCGCCGATCGTACGGCTCGTGGATGCCCGCGGGTTGGAGCGCGAGGTTCCCGCCGGCGCGGTCTCGGTCGGCGCTCGCTTCGTCGTCAAGCCCGGCGAGCGCATTCCCCTGGACGGACGGGTGGCCATGGGAACGAGCGCCGTCAATCAGGCGCCGATCACCGGCGAGAGCATTCCGGTTTCCAAGGAACCAAACTCGGAGGTCTTTGCAGGCACGATCAATGGCGAGGGTGTGCTCGAGATCGAGAGCACGAAACGCGCCGAGGATACGACCTTGGCGCATATCATCAAGCTCGTCGAGGCAGCGCAAAGCCGCCGCAGCCCCTCCGAGCAGTGGGTCGAGAAGTTCGCCAAGGTCTACACGCCGGCGGTGATGCTCCTCGCGATCGCCGTCGCCCTGATGCCACCCCTCTTCCTCAGCGTCCCGTGGGATGTGTGGTTCTATCGGGCTTTGGTGCTGCTCGTCATCGCCTGCCCGTGCGCCCTGGTCATCTCCACGCCGGTCAGCATCGTATCGGCATTGGCGGCGGCCGCGCGCGCAGGCGTCCTGGTGAAAGGCGGCGCCTATATCGAACTGCCGGGGCGACTCAAGGCGATCGCGTTCGACAAGACGGGGACGCTCAGCGAAGGGCGTCCGGTCGTTCTCGCCGTACGCCCGCTCAACGGGCACAGCGAAGAAGAGCTTCTCGCTCGCGCGGTGGCGCTGGAAGCCCGCAGCGGCCACCCGTTGGCGCGAGCCATCATGGAATACGCGGCTGAGCGCGGCATCGAGCCGGCGCCGGCCGAAGACGTGCGGATTCTTCCAGGCAAAGGCGTGACCGGCAAGTTTGACGGTCGCGATTTCTGGCTCGGCTCGCACCGCTACCTGGAAGAGCGCGCCCAGGAAACGGCCGAGTTGCACGATCTGGCGGAAGCGTTCCAGCGGCAGGGGCGCACGGTCATGGCGATCGGCAATGAGACGCATGTATGCGGCCTTATCGCGATCGCCGATACGGTCCGCCCACAGACAGCGGCATCGCTGAAAGCGCTGCGGCATGCGGGCGTCGAGCATCTGGTCATGCTGACGGGCGACAATCAAGCGACTGCCGAGAGCATCGGCAAGCAGATTGGCATCAAGGAGATCAAGGCGGACTTGTTGCCGGCGGACAAGGTCGCTGCAGTCGAAGCCCTCGTCGCCGCTTACGGATTCACTGCCATGGTCGGCGACGGTGTGAATGATGCGCCGGCGATGGCGAGCGCAAGCCTCGGTATCGCTATGGGGGCTGCCGGCAGCGATGCAGCGATCGAAGCAGCGGACATTGCGCTCATGAGCGACGACCTGTCAAAGCTGCCTTGGCTCGTCGCTCATTCTCGGCGAACGCTTCGCATCATCCGGCAGAACATCGCCTTCTCGCTCGCGATCAAGGCTGTCTTTGTGCTGCTTACCTTCATCGGCCTTGCGTCTCTATGGGGTGCCATCGCGGCAGACATGGGTGCCTCGCTGCTGGTCGTGGCAAACGGCTTGCGATTGCTCCGCGTCGGCTCTGCCACAGGCTCACTTGCTTACGCACCGCCCTAACCGTCGTCCTTTTCGTCGGCCGGCTCGACAACGTGCTCGACCAGATCTTCCAGAATGCACCGGACGCGATCGTCCACGGGTGAGTAGATGATCTGCTTGCCGTTGCGCGTGGAACGCAAAAACCGGCTTGCCCGCAGCATCCGCAGGTGATGGCTCACGAGCGAACGCGGAATATCGACCCGCGCGGCGATCTCACCGACGGAAGCGGGCTCTGCCAGGCAGGCAAGAAGGACGCGCAGACGTGTCGGCTCGCCAAGCAGTCGGAGAAGCTCCGCGAGCTCGGCAATCTGCTCGTCCTCCAGCTTCGGCAGCGATGATAGCGGGGGCTTCATAGCAACATGGACAGGTACGTTGTCCTAAGTGTCAGGTGATCGGCGGGCAAGCGCAACGAGACTGAAGAGCATGGTCCGGCCACATCCTTCTCTTCAAGTCTAACCGCTCCGGGCGTCGTAGTCTCCTCCAGGCGTGGGACGTGAGGGACGGCTTCAGACGGATATACCCCTCTAACTTTCTCATCCATAGCGGCCACATGCCAACCCATAAAGTCAGTAACCTGACCATAATCACAAGTTGCTGTTCCGTGCTGAACCCCGTCTGATGGCGCACCCGACAGGATTCGAACCTGTGACCCTCGGCTTCGGAGGGCAACGGTCAACGGCCAAGCCGCCAACCACCTGACCGCCCCGCAGGCGGCTTACCTGGATCGCTTACCCGCTCCCAGACGGGCCTTGAGGTAAGCGCCAGCCATTGGCTGCGCCCGCCTTTCGCGTTCATGCACTGGCAACAACAGATGCGGTTCCTCCCATGCCAGCAGGAGCGAATCTTGCTTCTATGGAGGACAGACCGTAGGGCTAATGCCAGCCCGTCGGTGAGCTGCCGCCGGAAATCCGCCTTCCGCTCGCTTACCCCATGCTTACCCGGCGAGTATCCGAGGTCCGGGTAAGCAAAAAGCACCCCGAAGGATGCTTTTTATCCGCTTGATTCCCCTAGGGGAATTTGGAGCGGGCGAAGGGATTCGAACCCTCGACCCCAACCTTGGCAAGGTTGTGCTCTACCCCTGAGCTACACCCGCATCCATGGAACGTGCGGCCAGGCCGCCGTTCGTGAGGCCCGTCTTATGACCCATCGTTTCGCGCATTGCAAGGGGGCAATGGGGCTATCGGGCGGGAAAAGCCGGGAATTTTGTACCCGCCGGGGTTGCGGGGCGGCGGGCCGCCATGCGAGGAAAAACATATGCCTGACACCCAGCCCGCAGAGCCCTCGATTCATACCAAGGAAGCCTTCCTGGCCTGGCTCGACCGGGAGGGCCTTCCGCATGAAACCCGCCATCATGAGCCCCTCCATACCGTCGAGGAGGCGCAGGCCGCCCGCGCGGCCTGGGGCCCGGACTGGGCAGGCGGCGGCCATTGCAAGAACCTGTTTCTCAAGGACAAGAAGGGCGCACTTTTCCTCATCGTGACGCTCGAGGAACGTGAGCTGAAGCTCAACCGCCTGTCGAAGCCCATCGGCTCGGCGCGGCTCTCCTTTGGCAATGCCGATCTCATGTGGGAGAAGCTGGGCGTCCGCCCGGGCTCGGTCACGCCTTTCGCCGTGGTCAATGACGGAAAGCGCGAAATCACCGTCATCCTCGACGAGCCGATGCTGGCGCATGAGCGGCTCCATTATCACCCGCTCGAAAATTCGGCGACCACCGCCATTTCCCGCGATGATCTCCTGCGCTTCCTGCGCCTCACCGGCCATGAGCCGCTCATCATCGACCTCGTCGCCGCGCAAGGTGCCGAAGGCGACGAGTGACCCTTGCCCGATGAGGGCCCGAGCCGCTAAACCATTGTTTTCAAATAGCGCAGGCCCCACATTGGCCTGAGTGAAATGCGGCTGCCGCCGACCCGCGGCGCCAGAGGAAGGCCGAGATGGAACCGACATTTGGAACGAGCGCCGCGCCCGCCGGCGAGCTGATCAAGGACACGACGACGCAGACCTTCGCCGCCGACGTGCTCGACGCCTCGATGCAGGTGCCCGTCATCGTCGACTTCTGGGCGCCCTGGTGCGGCCCCTGCAAGCAGCTCACGCCTGTGCTCGAAAAGCTCGTGCTGGCCGCTCGCGGCGCGGTTCGCCTCGTCAAGATGAACATCGACGATCATCCGGCGGTCGCCCAGCAGCTCCGCATCCAGTCGATCCCCGCCGTCTTCGCCTTCAAGAACGGCCAGCCGGTCGACGGCTTCATGGGCGCCCTGCCCGAAAGCCAGGTCCGCGCCTTCATCGAAAAGCTGGCGGGCGGCGTCGGCCCCTCGCCGGCCGAGGAACTGGTGGAAGCGGGACATGCCGCCTTCGAGGCGAACGACCTTTCCTCCGCGGCTCAGGCCTTTGCCGGCGCGATCCAGCACGAGCCCGGCCTTCCAGCCGCGGTCGCAGGCCTTGCGCGCTGCTATATCGAGAGCGGCGATTTCGAGCGCGCGCGCCAGACGCTTGGCCTCGTCCGTCCCGACGCGAAGAACGATCCCGAGATCACGGCAACGCAGGCCGCGCTTTCGCTTGCCGAGAAATCGGCGGATGCGGGCGATGTCGGCGAACTCCTCGCCCGGATCGAGAAGAACCCCAAGGATCACGAGGCTCGCTTCAACCTTGCGCTGGCGCTCAATGCGAAGGGCGACAAGGAAGGCGCGGTCGACCAGCTTCTCATCAGCTTCGAATATGACCGCAACTGGAACGACCAGGCGGCAAGGAAGCAGCTCGTGGAATTCTTCGACGCCTATGGCCCGAAGGACGAGGTGACGCTTTCCGGACGCCGCCGCCTTTCCTCCATCATGTTCAGCTAGGCCGAACGCATGACCAGCGACCGTTATCAGAGTATCGCGGACCTGCCCGCCTCGATTCCGGTCTTTCCGCTGGCGGGCGTACTGCTGCTGCCGCGCACGCAATTGCCGCTCAACATCTTCGAGCCGCGCTACCTGAATATGGTGGACGACGCCATGCGCGGCGAACGCATCATCGGCATGGTGCAGCCGGATGGCGACGCGGCCATCGTCGCCTCGCAAGACCCGGACGCGAAGCCGAAGCTTTGCGGCGTTGGCTGCGCCGGGCGCCTCACCTCCTGGACCGAAACGCATGACGGCCGTGTGCTCATCACACTCACCGGCGTCGCGCGTTTCCGCATTACCTCGGAACTCGACGCCACGACGCCCTATCGCATCTGCGCCGTCGACTGGTCGGATTATGAAAACGACCTCACTTCCGATTTTGGCGCGGACGAAGTGAGCCGCGATGCGCTGCTCGCCGTTCTGAAAACCTATCTCGAAACGCATGGGCTTCAGGCCGACTGGCGCACCATCAAGCAGTCGTCCAACGAAGCGCTGGTGAATTCGCTCTCCGTCATCAGCCCCTACGGGCCGCGCGAAAAGCAGGCGCTGCTCGAAGCAAAGACACTCGAGGACCGCAACCAGATGCTGATCGCGCTGACCGAAGTCGCCCTTCAGCAAGCCTCGCCCACCACAGACACAACCGTACAGTAGGAAGAAACACATGGCCGACGCCCGCGCCCCCGAGGTCGATCCGAAACTCCTCGAAATCCTCGTCTGCCCGGTGACGAAGACGACGCTGCGCTACGACCGCGAGCGGCAGGAACTCATTTCCGACAAGGCGCGCCTCGCCTTCCCGATCCGCGACGGCATTCCGATCATGCTCGCCGACGAAGCGCGTTCGCTCGACGATGAGTGACGCCGACCGGCCCTGGCCATCCGATATCAAACTCCGCAAGGCCGAGCGCATCCTCGAAGTCGCCTTCGAGGGCGGCGAACGCTTTCGTCTGCCTGCTGAATATCTCCGCGTCGAAAGCCCCAGCGCCGAGGTGCAGGGCCACGGCGCCGGCCAGAAGACGACCGTTCCCGGCAAGCGCAATGTCGGGATCGTCGGCCTCGAACCCGTCGGCAACTACGCCGTGCGGCTCATCTTCAGCGACGGCCACGACAGCGGCCTTTATACGTGGGAAACGCTTTACCGACTGGGCCGTGAACACGACGCCATCTGGGCGGAATATCTCGCCGCGCTGGAGGCGAAGGGGCTGAAGCGGGACTAAGGCTCATCCTTCCTTCTCCACGTCATGGCCCGATTTATTCGGGCCATCCACGTCTGCACCGACGCAGGGAAGACGTGGATGCCCCGGTCAAGCCGGGGCATGACGAGCAAAGGAAGAGGGTTAAACCGCCTCGCCCTTCAAGAGCCTCGGCAGATCGCCAACCACGCCACCCGCATGACGCATGAAGAGACGGCGCATGGGGCCGATCTGGTTGACGAGCCCAAGGCCCAGATCGCGCGCGAGGCGGACGGGGCCGATATCGTTGGAAAAGAGGCGGTTGAGCCCGTCCATCATCAATGACAGCGCGATATTGTCGAAACGGCGCCAGCGCTGATAGCGCTCGAGCACGGTGAGCGAACCGATGTCCAACCCGAGCCGCGCCGCATCGACGACGACTTCGGCAGCCGCCGCCACATCGCGCAATCCGAGATTGAGCCCCTGCCCTGCAATCGGATGAACACCATGCGCGGCATCCGCGATGAGCGCGAGGCGCGGGCGGATATATTCGCGCGCGAGCTGAAGGTTCAGCGGATAGGACCAGCGCGGACCGACGGGGCGGCATTCACCCAGATAGTCGCCGAAGCGGGCGCTCATCTCGTCGGCGAAATCCGCCTCATTGAGCGCAAGAATGGCCTTCGCCGCCGCGGTCTTCTCCGTCCAGACGAGCGAAGCGCGATTGCCGACCATGGGCAGGATCGCGAAAGGCCCGTTGGGAAGAAAATATTCCTGCGCCACGCCTTCATGCGGGCGCTCGTGTTCGACGGTCGTAACGATGCCCGTCTGGCCGTAATCCCAGCCGATAGTCCTGATACCCGCCGCCTCGCGCGTCGGCGAGGGCCGACCATCCGCCGCAAAGCAGAGCTTGGCGCGGACCATGGTTCCGTCGGCGAGCGTCGCCGTCGCGTGCGCAGCATCATAGGCGACCGACTTCACGGCATTGGGGGCTATGAGCCTGACCAGCGGCTGCTCGGCAATCGCCTTGCCCAGCGCGATGCGCGTATGGCGGTTCTCGATCAGATGGCCCAGCGGCTCGTCGCCGATCTCGGTGTGATCGAAATGGAGGAAAAGCGGCGAGGCGCCTTCGCGGACGCGGCCATCCGACACGATGATGTCGTTGATGGGTTGCATCTGGCCCGCGAGATGTTTCGTCACGCCGAGCCGGTCGAACATGCGGCAGGAGGCAAAGGCGATGGCCGAGACGCGGCCATCGAACCCGGCGTCATGGGTCTTTGCCGGGTCCTGCGCGTCGATGACGGTGACCGTGAGGCCGCCCTGCGCGAGCGCCAGCGCCAGGGGGAGGCCTGCAAGCCCGCCGCCGACGATCAGAACGTCGCTTTCGTAATCCGCTTTTGTCATGGGCGAGAGACTCTAACGGAAAGGCCATAAAGTCCAGCCCGCGCGGCGATTTGCCCTCCCCCGGAATAGGGCCTTAGAATTTGGCCAAACAGAAAAGAAAAGCGGGGAGAAGGTCATGACGGAAACGCTGGCGAAGGACGGAAAATCCGATCTGCCGATGGGAGCCGGGCTCACGGCGCTCGACGAGGACTATCGCGAGAACCTCTATCAGGTGCTGGACGATGTGCGCGAGCGTGCGCCGGTCCTGCGCGACACCGAACTCAACCATGTTTTGGTGACGCGGCATGACGATGTGAAGGCCGTCCTGCGCGACCGCGACCTGCTGGTCGATCCGCGCACGACGCTGCCGGACGACTATGTCCGCCTCTTCACGCCCGACGCAGAAAGCGAGAACTACGAGCCGAGCATGCTCTTTCTCGACGACCCCGATCACCGGCGGTTGCGCGGCATCGTGACCCAGGCCTTCAACCCGCGCTCCATCGAGGCGATGCGGCCGCGCATCGAGGCGATTGCGAAGGAACTGCTCGACGAGATGGAGGGAAAGGCCGAGGTCGATTTCATCACGGCTTACGCCGCACCGCTGCCGACCATCGTTATCGCCGACATGCTGGGCGTCGAGCGCGAGCGCCGCGCCGACTTCAAGCGCTGGTCGGACGACATCGTGCAGGCCTTCGATCCGCTGCGCAGCCCCGAAACAACTGCACGCATGAACGCCTCGCAGCAGGCAATGCGCGACTATTTCACGACGACCATCGCCGAACGCCGCGCGAATCCCGGCAACGATCTCGTCAGCGACCTGATCCGCGCCGAGGAAGATGGCGCGAAACTCAACAACCGCGAAGTGCTGAGCATGTGCACGCTGCTGCTCACCGCCGGCAATGTGACGACGACGGACCTCATCGGCAACGGCGTCCATGCGCTGCTCACGCATCCTGCCGAACTCGCAAAGCTCAAGTCCGACCCGTCGCTCATCGTGAACGCCGTAGAGGAAATGCTGCGCTATGACGGGCCGGTGACGGATTCAGGCCGACATGCCGACCGCGACATGGTGATCGGCGGCTGCCCCATCGAGAAGGGCCGCACGGTCACGACATCTCTTGCGGCGGCCAATCACGATCCCGCCGTTTATCCCGATCCGCACAAGTTCGACGTGACCCGCGCCGATACGCATAACCAGTCCTTCGGCGGCGGCATGCATATCTGCCTCGGCGCGCCGCTTGCGAGGCTTGAAGCACAGATCGGCATCAATATGCTGCTGGCGCGTTTTCCCAATATTGCGCTCGGTCGGGAACAGGCGGTGCGAAGGCACCTGCCCGCCTTCCGGGGCTTCGAACGAATGGTCGTGACGCTGTGACGGCAAACTGGAATGAGATGACGAGCGCGCTGGGTTTTTCCCGCCTCTTCGAGGAGGGCAAAGCCGATCCGCGCGAGGTAACGGAGTTCTTCCTCGAGCGCGCAAAAAAGGCGGACCCCGATCATCGGGTCTATCACCTCCTCACCGAATCCCGCGCGCGCGCCGAAGCCGATGCCGCGGCGGACCGCGCGAAGCGCGGGCTTCGCCGCCATGCGCTGGACGGCGTGCCTCTCTCCTGGAAAGACCTTTTCGACAGCGCGGGCGACGTGACGCCTGCCGGCTCACTCGCGCTCAAATCGCGCGTTCCGGCGCGCGACGCGGAAGTGCTGGCGCGGGCGACCCGGGCCGGCGCCGTCTGCCTCGGCAAGACCAACATGACGGAGATCGCGTTTTCAGGGTTGGGCATCAATCCGAAAATGGGAACACCTGCAAACGCCTTCGACGACGCGATCGAGCGTGTACCGGGTGGCTCGTCTTCGGGCGCCGCCGTCTCTGTCGCGCGTGGCCTTGCCGCGGGCGCCATCGGCTCGGACACGGGTGGATCGGTTCGCATTCCTTCCGCATGGAACGGCCTTGTCGGCCTGAAGACGACGGCTGGACGCATTCCGCTCGACGGCACGGTGCCGCTCTCGCCTACATTCGATACGATCGGCCCGCTCGCGCGTGATGTGGCCGATGCGGCGGCGCTCTTCTCGCTGCTCAACGCTTCGAAGCCGTTCGAGCTCGAAGGCGTTGATCTCAACAACGTCACGCTCTGGCTTCCGGGCGGCATCGGCTGGAGCGATCTCGACGAGGGTGTGGCAACGGCGCTCGACCTCGCGATCCGCCGGCTCGTTCATGCGGGCGCGCGCATCGTCGAACACAAATTGCCGGAACTCGATGAGATCGACGCGCTGGCCTGGGGCGGCGGTGCAAGCCGTCTCGTCGCCGAAGCCTATGCGATCTGGCACGAAACGCTCGCCGCGAATGAGGCTGTCGTCTATCGCCCTGTCTTCGAGCGCATGATGGCGGGCGTTTCGATCGGCGCCGCCGATCTTTTGAAATCCGACACCGCACGGCGCGACATCGCCACGCGCTACCTTGCCGCGACGGCGGGCGTCGACGCCGTGCTGCTTCCGTCCGTCGCGATCACACCGCCGCCCATCGCCGCGCTTGAAGCGGGCGGGCCCGACTATTTCAAGGCGAACCGCATGGCGCTGCGCAACACAACCATCGGCAACCAGCTCGGCCTTTGCGCGGTGACGTTGCCCGCAGGCTACGACGCAGCGGGTATTCCCGTCGGGCTGATGTTGCAGGCCGCACCCAACACGGAAGAGAAACTGCTCCGCATCGCACGGGCGGTGGAGAAGGTGCTGAAATAAATCTTCGTCACCCCGGACCTGATCCGGGGCCCATCTTTGCTTCACGGCACGATTGAAGATGGATGCCGGATCAGGTCCGGCATGACGGCTTAATTTGAATCGTCGCCACAACAACAGAAACATCACACAAACAAAAAGCCCCGGAGTTTCCTCCGGGGCTTTCGTCTTTTCGTGCGATGCGCTTTTAGCGCACCGGTGCCATGCGGGCGCGATCTTCAAGCGCGCGCTTCTGGATGTAGGAGTAGATCGCGTCGACATCTTCCTTCGACAGAAGATCGGCGAAGCTAGCCATGCCGCGATCCTTCAGCATGCCGCCGCGCACGATTTCCTGGAAGTTCTCGCGCGTGGCTTCGCTCATGCGCCGCAGATCCGGCGTGACGCCCGGCGAGATCGCGAGCGCACCGTGGCAAAGCATGCAGGTACCGGCAAAGGCGACTTCACCCTTGCGGATCTGCTCCTTCGACGCGGTCAGCGCCGGCCAGGCCGGGATCGACTGATCGCGCTCTGCAAGCTTCGGCAGTTCGGTGGTGCCGCCGATCTTGTAGACGAGCAGTTTTCCGGCATTGCCATATTTGGCTGCAGCCGAAACGCGCGCATCGCCAGAGGTGATGTTGACGCCACCCCAGCCCGCGAGCACAGCAACATATTGCTCGCCATCGACCTCATAGGTGATGGGCGGCGCAACGATGCCGGTCTGCACGTCCTGATCCCAGACCTTCTCGCCCGTATCGGCCTTGTAGGCGATCAGATGACCGAGCGCCGTGCCCTGGAAGACGAGATTGCCGGCCGTCGTCAGCACACCACCATTGAGCGGCGCGGGATATTCGACCTGCCACTTCACCTCGCCCTTGATCGGGTCCCAGGCTTTCAGGAAGCCATGGCTCGGCGGCATTTCGGGAAGCGCCTTGATCGCGTCGATATAGGCTTCCCAATCGAGGCCCGGATTCCACCAGTTCTTCTTGACCGTGAACTTGTGGTCCTTCTTCCACTCCGACGAGAGGGAGTAGATGCCGGCGATGTCCTGCGTGGGCAGATAGACGAGGCCCGTCTGCGGATTGTAGGCCATGGGGTGCCAGTTATGACCGCCATTGGCCGACGGCAGAACGAACTGCGTCTGCTTCTGATAGTCGCTGACCGGCAGTTCGACGGGGCGTCCCGTCTTCATGTCGACATGGCTCGCCCAGGTGACCGAGACGAAGGCCTTGGCCGACAGAAGCTCGCCCGTTTCGCGGTCGAGCACATAGAAGAAGCCATTCTTCGGCGCATGCATGATGAGCTTGCGCTGCTTTCCTTCCCAGGGAAGGTCCACGAGCATCATGGGCTGCGTCGAGGTGTAGTCCCAGTTGTCGCCCGGCGTCTCCTGGTAATACCACTTCATCTTCCCCGTCTCGGGATCGAGCGCGACGATCGAGGAGAGATAAAGATTGTCGCCGCCGCCCGGCGAGCGGATGTAGCGCGTCCAGGGCGAGCCGTTGCCGGTGCCGATATAGACGGTGTTGAGCTTCGGGTCATAGACCATCGAATCCCACGGCGTGCCGCCGCCGCCGACCTTCCACCACTCGCCGCCCTTCCATGTCGGAATGGCCTTTTCGAGTTCGGGATTTTCGATCGGCTTCGAGGGATCGCCCGGCACGGTGTAGAAGCGCCAGACCTGCTTGCCGGTTTCTGCGTCGTAAGCGGTCAGGTAACCGCGCACGCCATATTCGCCACCGCCATTGCCGATCAGCACCTTGCCGTTGATGACGCGCGGAGCGCCGGTCGAGGTGTAGGGCGCGCCGGGAACGGTGTTGACCTTCCAGACGACATGGCCGTCCTTCGCGTCGAGGGCGAAGAGGCGACCGTCGAAGCTCGCCACATAGACCTTGCCCTTCCAGACCGCGGCGCCGCGATTGACGACGTCGCAGCAGCCATAGCGGCCCCACTCACCGGGTACTTCCGGATCGAAGCGCCACAGTTCCTTGCCGGTCTTTGCGTCGAGCGCGGCGGTGATGCCCCAGGAGAGCGTTGTATAGATCACGCCGTCGACGACGAGCGGCGAGGCTTCGAGGCCGCGCACCGTGTCCGTGTCGTAGGACCAGGCAAGACCGAGCTTGCCGATATTCTTGTCATTGACCTGATTGAGCGGCGAGAAACGCTGCTCGTCATATGTGCGGCCATAGGCGAGCCAGTTGCCGGGTTCGCTATCCGCGTTGGCGACGCGGGCGCCGTCCACATCGGCCGGCCCCTTATATTCCTTACCCGGAGCTTTTTCGCCGACCGCAATCGACTGTCCGGGGGCGCCATCGCCCTTTGCCCTGATGAACTGCCAGCCGACCGCCGCGGCGAGCGCCACACAAACCGCGACGCTTAGCGCCGCGGGCCACGTCCTGCCCGATGTCTGAGCCATGACCTCCCCATCCCTGTTCGTTTCCCTGTGAAATGCGGACTGCCCGTTCGCACTCACTGTCCGGGCTCTGCTGCGGCCCTTCGACGGCGGAACTTTAGAGGAGGAGAGGAAAGCGCGAAAGCCAGACCGGAGCGTTCTGGCACTCAATTTTTCCCGGGACATGCCACGCCATGTTCAAACACTGCTCAAAAATTGAGCGTTTGAATGTTTTTGCACTGTTATTGAGCATTTTTATTGCCCATAGTCATGAGCTGTCAGTCCTATGTGCCAAAAATGCGGGCCGAATCAATGGGCTACCTGACTCCTGATCGTTCGGCACGGTTCTTGAGAACACTTGTCGCCCAAGCGCCGCTGCGTGCATCGCTTGCACAATCAAACGGGCGCCCGAGCATTCAAAGCCGGGGGGCAGTGACCCGGCAGTCAATGGAGAGACGGATGACTGAGACAGGAAAGGAAAAGGGGGTCTTGCGACACATCCCCCTTGGAGTTGCAGCGACGGCGCTGGCGCTCCTCGGTTCGGTAGGCAGTGCCTTCGCAGACGAAGCCCCGAAGATCGACAGCGGTTCGACGGCATGGATGCTCACATCCTCCGCCCTCGTGCTTCTGATGACGATCCCGGGCCTTGCCCTCTTCTACGGCGGCATGGTGCGCAAGAAGAACGTGGTGGCGATCACCGCGCAGAACTTCGCGATTACGGCGCTCGTGACCGTCCTGTGGACGATCATCGGCTATTCGCTCGCCTTCCGTGACGGCGGCGCGCTGCAGGCCTATATCGGCGGCTTCGACCGCGTCTTCCTGAAGGGCCTGGCGGTGGGCAATGTTTCGGGCGTCATTCCCGAAAGCGTCTTCATGGTCTTCCAGATGACCTTCGCGATCATCACGCCGGCGCTCATCACGGGCGCCTTCGCCGATCGCATGAAGTTCTCCTCGCTGCTCGCCTTCATGGGCCTGTGGCTGATCTTCATCTACGCGCCAGTCTGTCATTGGGTCTGGGGTGGCGGCTTCCTCGGCACCGCGGGCGTTCTCGACTTCGCCGGCGGCACGGTCGTTCACATCAATGCCGGCATCGCCGGTCTCGTGACCTGCCTCGTCCTCGGTCCGCGCAAGGGCTACGGCCACGAAAACATGGCGCCGCACAACGTCGTGCTCACCATGATCGGCGCCTCGCTCCTGTGGGTCGGCTGGTTCGGCTTCAACGCGGGTTCGGAACTCGCCGCCGATGGCCGCGCCGGTTTCGCCTTCATCGTCACGCAGATCGCGACCGGTATGGCCGCCATCGCCTGGATGTTCGCGGAATGGATCGTCCACAAGAAGCCGACGCTTCTCGGCATGTGCTCGGGTGCCGTCGCCGGCCTCGTCGCCATCACCCCGGCCTCGGGCTTCGTCGATCCGGTCGGCGCGCTCTGGATCGGTCTCGCCGCCGGCATCATCTGCTTCATCGCCTCGACCGCTGTGAAGCGTGCGCTGGGCTATGACGACGCTCTCGACGTCTTCGGCGTGCACTGCGTCGGCGGCATCGTCGGCGCGCTCCTCACCGGTGTCTTCGCCACGATGGCGGTCACGGGTGCGACTGCGCCGGTCGGCGCCATCGACGGCAACTGGGCCCAGGTCATGACCCAGGTCAAGGGCGTCCTCTACACCCTGGTCTACTCGGGCATCGGCACCTTCGTGCTCCTCATGGTCGTGAAGATCTTCTTCGGTCTCCGCGTCTCGCCGCAGGAAGAAGTCGAAGGCCTCGACATCAACCTGCATGGTGAGGTGGTTCAGTAAGCACTGCCCTTCTGGGCCAGTTGCGGACAGGGGCGCCCCTCCAGAGACACTGGTTGGGCGCCCTTTTTTTCAGGCCGGTATCGATTTCTCGACAGTGCGGAATTGCCGCGACGCAACCTGCACAAGAAAGCGGCACCTGCCTTCTAATACGCGAACTGGCCCTCTTCGGCCGTGTACAGAACTTTGCCGCTTTCGCTTCTTCAGCCGGAAGTAAACGTGAAAACAAGAGCTTACGGCGGTTTTCACCTACGGCACGGTTCTTGATTAATGGTGAACAGTGGCGGCCGGCGCCTTCAGGGCTCTCCGTGCCGAGTGATCAGAATTCCGGAAGGCCGAGAGGCCGGACGGCGGCAAGCAAAAGAGGAAACCAAAATGAAGCTCGTTGTGGCGATCGTGAAGCCCTTCAAACTCGACGAAGTCCGCGAGGCTCTGACCTCGCTCGGCATCGAGGGTCTGACCATCTCCGAAGTCAAAGGCTACGGAAGGCAGAAGGGCCAGACTGAAATCTATCGCGGCGCTGAATACGCCGTGAACTTCCTGCCCAAGATCAAGATCGAGGTGGTGGTGCCTTCCGATCTCGTCACCAAGACGGTGTCGGCAATCAGCGGTGCGGCCAAGACCGGCCAGATCGGCGACGGCAAGATCTTCGTCGTGCCGGTTGAATCGGCTCTCCGCATCCGCACCGGCGAAACCGACTCGGACGCGATCTGATCCAGCAATAGCCCGGCGACGACGGCCAGGTGCCTTCGTCGTCGGGTCGCTCCCCATTTCCGTTACCGCGACCCTTCCGGCCTCCTCCCGGCCGCAAGGCGTCCCTCCAAGAGAGCCCGGAACTCCCTCTTCCGGACTCTTTCTGCCTAATATTTTTGCGAAATGCCCAGAAAGCGTGACCGATATCTGGGCGATTTTTTGCTGAATTTTTTCTCGCGCTGGCGCCAATAACGCCAAGTGATTGATTTTCCCTGCTGAAAAATCTGGCAGCCACATGGCATGCCCCTTGATTGGGCAATACGCCTGTCCAAAAGGACGGCAACAGGCCGCCTCATAGGCAATCCAGAAAAAGAAGGGCCCGAAACGCCGCTCACCGGAGCGGCCAAGGGCATGGCAGGGAAGACATCTCCAATGAACCCGACCGGACCCGGCGTCTCCAACGGCGCGGACGTCTTTTTTATTCTCATGGGCGCCATCCTCGTCTTTGCGATGCATTCGGGCTTCGCCTTTCTTGAGGTCGGCACGGTCAGGCACAAGAACCAGGTCAATGCGCTGGTGAAGATCCTGGTCGACTTCGCCGTTTCGACGCTAGCCTATTTCCTTGTCGGCTATGGCGTGGCCTACGGCGTCCACTTCTTCCAGAGTGCGGCAGTGCTGAACGGCAATGAAGGCGCCGGCTTCGCGCCGCAGGGCCGCGACCTCGTCAAATTCTTCTTCCTGCTCACCTTCGCGGCCGCGATCCCGGCCATCATCTCGGGCGGCATCGCGGAACGGGCGAAGTTCTGGCCGCAGCTTGCGGCGACCGCCATCATCACCGCCCTTGTCTATCCGTTCTTCGAAGGTCTGGTCTGGCACGGCAATCACGGTGTTCAGGACTGGTTTGCCGCCACCTTCGGCGCGAATTTCCACGATTTCGCCGGCTCGATCGTTGTCCATGCGATGGGCGGCTGGCTCGCTTTCGGCGCAGTCGCCCTGCTCGGCCACCGCACCGGGCGCTACACCAAGGACGGCCGCCTTGTCGGCTTTCCGCCCTCCTCGATCCCCTGGCTTTCGCTGGGCTCCTGGTTGCTCTGCGTGGGCTGGTTCGGCTTCAACGTGATGTCCGCCGGCTCGCTCGCCAGCGTTTCGGGCCTCGTCGCCATGAATTCGCTGATGGCGATGGTCGGCGGCATCCTCGTGGCGCTGATCGCGGGGCGAAACGACCCCGGCTTCGTTCATAACGGCGCGCTGGCGGGTCTCGTCGCCGTCTGCGCGGGCTCGGACCTGATGCACCCGCTCGGTGCGCTGGCGACCGGCGGCGTCGCGGGGGCGCTCTTCGTCTATATGTTCGAATGGAGCCAGGCGCGCCTGAAGCTCGACGACGTGCTCGGCGTCTGGGCGCTGCACGGGCTTTGCGGCCTCTGGGGCGGAATCGCCTGCGGCATTTTCGGCCTGACCTCACTCGGCGGCCTTGGCGGCGTTACCTTCATGAGCCAGCTCATCGGTTCGCTGGGCGGTGCGGCCTATGCGCTCGCGGCGGGTTTCATCATCTATGGCGGCCTCAGGAAGGCAGTCGGCATTCGCCTCGCCAAGAGCGATGAAATGCAGGGCGCAGACCTCGCAATCCATAAGATCGGCTCCACTCCGGAAGCCGAGATGGGCCAGCGCTGAGCGAGTCGAAGATAAAAGGCGAAGCAAGGATTAAGGAAATACTTCCAGGTGTGTGGATAAAGGCCGAAGACTCCACAGGTTTTTCCACTGGTCGAGTCCATCCAGGCAGGTAGACCGACTCCGGTGAGCCCGGTAAGATCGCGCCGCAAAGCAATACGCTGCTTCGCGACCCGACTTCTGGCGCCCTCCCGGGCGCATTGCTGGAGATGCTGCGCCTCAATGACCGCGCCGGACCTGACGCATAATCGCTTCGAAACGCTGCCCGACGGCCCCTTTCCGCGCCTCAATGCGCTGATTGAGGGGATCCAGCCGGGCAAGGCGCCGATTGTCATGTCGCTGGGCGAGCCGCAGCACCCCTTTCCGGATTTCGTGATGGAAACCATCGCGGCGCATGCGAAGGAATTCGGCAAATATCCGCCGATCTCCGGCACGCCCGATTTCCGCGCCTCCGTCGCCGCCTGGCTGGGTCGGCGCTATGGCCTCGGCCCTGACGTGATCGGCCCGAAAAAGCCGCTCGATCCCGAGCTTCAGATCCTGCCGGTGAACGGGACGCGCGAAGCGCTCTTCAACATCGCCTTCGTCGCCACGCCCCTTTCGAAAAAGGGCCAGCGCCCGGCGATCCTGATGCCGAACCCCTTCTACCAGTGCTATGCGGCAGCTGCGCTGGCGGCGGGCGCCGAGCCCGTCTATGTGGCGGCGAACCGCGAAAACGGCTTCATGCCCGATTTCGCGAGCCTGCCCGAGGAGCTGCTCGCACGGACCTCGATGATCTATTTCTGCTCGCCCGCGAACCCGCAAGGCGCGGTGGCGAGCCTCGATCAGTTGAAGGACCTGATCGGCCTCGCGCGTCGTCACGGCATCCTGCTCGCCATCGACGAGTGCTATGCCGAAATCTACGACCGGGAGAAACCGGCTGGCGCGCTTCAGGCCGCAATCGAACTCTCCGGCACGCTCGACAATGTGGTGGTGTTTCATTCGCTCTCGAAGCGATCGAGCTTGCCGGGCCTGCGCTCGGGCTTCATCGCAGGCGACCGCGATTTCCTCGTCCGCTTCCGCAATTTCCGCAACATCGCAGCGCCGCAGGTGCCGATGCCGATCATGGCGGCCTCGGCGGCCGCCTGGAACGACGAGGCCCATGTCGAGGAAAACCGCGCCCGCTACCGCGCCAAGATCGACGCAGCGGAGCGCATTCTCGGCAATCGTTTCGGCTTCTATCGACCGGCGGGCGGATTCTTTCTCTGGCTCGATGTCGGCGACGGCGAAGCCGCTACGCGCGAACTCTGGGCCAAAGGTGGCGTGAAGGTCTTGCCCGGCAAGTATCTCTCGCGCGAAGATTCCATAGACGGCGGCGGCAATCCCGGCGCGGCCTATATCCGCGTCGCGCTGGTCGAAAGCCAGACCGCAACGGAAGAAGCGCTTGCCCGCATGGCAGAAATTCTGTGATCGGTGCGGCGCCGCGGGGACGTGCAGGTGGTAAGGGATCGCGCAGGCAAGCCAAGACGGCGCCGCGCGAAAATTGGAGGATGCGTGTGAGGAGTCTGAACCCGCTCGCCTTTCTGCCGATGGGCGCACGCGTGTTTCTGGGCCGCCGCTTCGAGGAGCTGGCGGGCGCCGCCCTCGTCATGTTCGGCCTCTTCGGATTCCTCGCGCTGGTGAGCTGGTCGCGCAACGACCCGAGCCTCAACAATGCGACCGGCCTTGCCCCGCGAAACTGGATGGGCATGCCGGGCGCCTATATTTCCGACATCCTCCTGCAGACGCTCGGGCTCGGCACAGTGTTCCTGTTCGCGCCGCCCATCGCATGGGGCATCCGGCTCGCCCGCCACGACATGCCGCGGCGCCTCGTGCTGCGCGTTGCCGCCTGGCTCCTCGCCACGCTTTTCGCCGCCGCCTTTCTCGGCACGCTGCCTCTGCTCGCCATCTGGGCGCTCGCGCCGGGCCTCGGCTTCGGCGGCGTTCTCGGCGACGCGCTCTCGGCGCTCGGCCTGCAGGTTTTCGCGCCCTTCATCGGCAACGGCATGTCCTATGCGCTGACGGCCCTCGTCACCGCACCCATTGCGGGCTTCCTCGCGCTCTATGCCGCAGACGTCGAATGGAACGAGATCGTCGCGCTGACGAACCGTTCCGCCTTCTGGCGCCGCGAAGAGGCGGAGGACGAAGAAGAAGAGCAGCTCGCTTATCCCGTCCGCCGCCGTCCGCGCGGAGGCGAGATCGAGCCGCCGGCGCCGCAGCGCCGCGGCAAGCGCCCCCATCGCCCCGATGTCGAGCCGAGCCGCCTGCGCGTACTGGCCTGGAGCGTCGGCGACATCTTCACCGATCTGCGCGACCGGCTGATGCGCGATGGCGACTATGCGCCGCTTTCCGCCGACGAGATCGCCGAGGCGCGTGTCGCAGGCTTCAAGAGCCGCAGCGCGCGCAAGGCCGAACCCGACGATGATTATGAGGACGAAGATGAGATCGACGTCGATTTCGAGGATGACGAGATCGAGGACGACGTGCCCTCGATCCTCAAGCGCGGCCGCCTCGAACCGACGCTCGACGGAAAATCCGCGCCGCGCGTCAGCCGCTCCGCGCCGAAGCCGAAGCCTTCCAAACGTGCCGTGCGCGAGGCTCAGCCCGCGCTGCCGCTCGAACCGGCAAGCAACTACCAGCTTCCGCCGCTGAGCCTTCTGACCAAGCCGAAATCGACCGGCAACACCACGCTCATGACCGACGAGGCGCTGCAGCAGAATGCGCGGCTTCTCGAATCCGTTCTCGATGATTTCGGCATTCGCGGCGAGATCATCAATGTCCATCCGGGCCCGGTCGTCACGCTCTACGAACTCGAACCCGCACCCGGCATCAAGTCGTCGCGCGTCATCGCGCTGGCCGACGACATCGCGCGTTCGATGAGCGCCGTTTCGGCCCGCGTCGCGGTCGTGCCCGGCCGCAACGCCATCGGCATCGAGCTTCCCAACCACAAGCGCGAAATGGTGTTCCTGCGCGAACTGCTCGAAACGCCGGACTACGAGAATTCGAATTCCAAGCTGACGCTTGCGCTGGGCAAGAATATCGGCGGCGAAGCCGTCGTCTCCGATCTCGCCCGCATGCCGCACCTCCTGATCGCGGGCACCACGGGCTCCGGCAAGTCCGTCGGCATCAACACCATGATCCTGTCGCTGCTCTACCGGCTCTCTCCGGACCAGTGCAAGCTCATCATGATCGACCCGAAGATGCTTGAACTCTCCGTCTATGACGGCATTCCGCATCTTCTCGCCCCCGTCGTCACCGACCCGAAGAAAGCCGTCGTCGCGCTGAAATGGGTCGTGAAGGAGATGGAAGATCGCTACCGCAAGATGTCGAAAGTCGGTGTCCGGAACATCGACGGCTACAACACCCGCGTGATCGACGCCGACGCCAAGGGCGAGGTGCTGGTGCGCACCGTACAGACGGGCTTCGACAAGGAAACCGGCAAGGCGATCTACGAAGAAGAGGAAATGGATCTCTCGCCCATGCCCTTCATCGTCGTCATCGTCGACGAAATGGCCGATCTGATGATGGTCGCGGGCAAGGAAATCGAAGGCGCGATCCAGCGTCTCGCCCAGATGGCGCGCGCGGCGGGCATTCACATCATCACCGCGACGCAGCGCCCCTCGGTCGACGTCATCACCGGCACGATCAAGGCGAACTTCCCGACGCGCATTTCCTTCCAGGTGACGTCGAAGATCGACAGCCGCACCATTCTCGGCGAACAGGGCGCCGAACAGCTGCTTGGTCAGGGCGACATGCTCTACATGGCAGGCGGCGGCCGCATCCGCCGCGTCCACGGCCCCTTCGTCGCGGACGAGGAAGTCGAGAAGGTCGTGAAATTCCTCAAGAACCAGGGCGTGCCCGAATATCTCGAGGCGATCACTGCGGAACCTGAGGAAAATGGCGAGATGTTCGGCCTCGACGGCGAGGGTTCGGGCGACGACCTTTATGACAAGGCGGTCGCCATTGTCGCCCGGGACAAGCGGGCCTCCACAAGCTATATCCAGCGCCGCCTTCAGATCGGCTATAATCGCGCCGCACGGCTCATCGAGCTCATGGAAGAACAGGGCGTGGTCAGTGCGCCGAACCACCAGGGAAAGCGTGAGGTTCTGGTCGGCGACCACTGATAGGCCGAACGAACCGACGCGCGGCGCCAAAAGCTGCGGCTTTACTGCCACAGCTCAGAGCGAAAGTGAGCTGCCTGACTTTCTCCGGTAAAAGACCGCCGGGCCGCCGCTCCGGTTTCTTCATTTCGCCACAAAAGGCCAACATGCTTTTTCTTATGAGCAATCTCGATCAAAGTCGGCGCCTTCGCCAGGCGATGCTTGTGACGGCCGCGCTGATCGGCATCGGCGCGCTGGTGCTTGCCGTCGCCACCACCTCCGCCGGCGTGGCCCATGCCGAGACGCAGGAGCATGCAAAGGCGCATGTCCTGACCGCCGAGGACAAGGCCGATATCGAGCAGGTGAACGCCTATCTGAACAGCCTCACCGATCTTCAGGGCAATTTCCTGCAGGTGGGACCGGACGGCTCGCTGGCCGAGGGCAAGTTCTATCTCCGCCGCCCCGGCAGGCTGCGCTTCGAATATACCCCGCCGCAAAAGACCCTCGTCGTCGCTGACGGCACCTGGGTCGCGGTGAAGGACGGATTTTCGGCTGCCCAGCGCTATCCCATCGGCTCGACCCCACTCAGCATCATTCTCGCCGAACATATCGACCTCAATGACGAGGTCCGGGTGCTCGCCGTCGAACGCCAGCCCGGCGTCCTGCGTGTGACCCTGCAGGACAAGAGCGGCGATGCCCCCGGCAGCCTCACCCTCGTCTTCGACCAGCCCAAGCTCCAGCTTCGCCAATGGATGGTGACGGATGCGCAAGGGCTCCAGACCACCGTAGCGCTCCGTAATACACGTTCGGGCGTCCGCGCCGACAATGCGCTCTTCGTGCTTCAGGACGAGCAGCGCCCCGCTGCCGGAAAGCCGAAATAAGGCGCAAGTTTTCGCCTGTTTCGCCGCGCTGCCTTGACCATCCCCCCGGGGCCCGTGTTAGCTCTTGCAAGCATGACCCGAAACCATCCGAGACGGCCGATCGTCGGTATACCCTGCGACGTCAAGTTGCTGGGGGTCCACCCATTCCACGCGGTGGGCGAGAAGTATATTGCCGCGGTCGAAGGCGGCGCCGGCGCGAAGCCCATCCTGCTTCCCGTGCCGCGCCTGTCCGAAGGCACGTTCGATCTCGAAACCGAGATCGAGGAAATCTTCGCCCTTTGCGACGGCATTTTCCTCACTGGCTCGCATTCCAACGTCCATCCGAGGAATTACGGCGGCACCGCGCCCCGCGAAGGCGTACTGTTCGACGAACAGCGCGATGCGCTGACGCTTGGCCTCATCCGCGCCAGCGTCGAGCTCGGCGTGCCGCTCTTCTGCGTCTGCCGCGGCTTTCAGGAAATGAATGTCGCATTCGGCGGCACGTTGCATCAGCACATTCATGAAATGCCGGGCGAACCGGGCTTCGCACCCCGCTTCGACCATCGTGAGAACAAGGAAGACCCCCTCGAAAAGCAATATGGCCCTGCCCATGAGGTGAACCTCGTCGCAGGCGGCATTTTCGAAAAGATCCTGGGCACAGGGAAGATCGAGGTGAATTCGCTTCACGGACAGGGCGTGGCGCAATTGAGCCCCCGCCTCGTCGCCGAGGGCCGCGCGCCCGACGGCACGGTCGAGGCAATGAGCGTCAGGGATGCGAAGGGTTTCGCGCTCGGCGTCCAGTGGCATCCCGAGTGGAAATATTGGGAAAATCCGGTTTCGCAGAAGCTTCTGGGAGCTTTCGGCGATGCGGTGCGGGCGGCAATGGCGCCGTCCGTCAAGGAGCGACAACAAGCGTAAGCTTCAACAGGAAAGTGAATGGTGCCCCATGGCGACGGGCAATGAGACGGTGAAGAGCAAGGACGATCTGGTGAAGTGGCTGAAGGACCGCCGCATCACCGAAGTCGAGGTGATGGTGTCGGATATGGCCGGCATCGCGCGCGGCAAGATCCTTCCGACGAAGAAATTCATCTCAGGTCTCACCGAGCGCACGCTGCGCCTGCCGGAGTCGATCTTCGGCCAGACGGTGACCGGCGATTTCATCGACAGCGACGCGCTTTCCGACACCGAGCCGGACATCATCCTCGATCCCGATCCGCAAACCGTCCGCGTGGTTCCCTGGTATGACGAGCCGACCGCGCAGATCATCTGCGACGCGAATTACCGCGACGGCAGCCATGTGCCCATTGCGCCGCGCAACGTGCTGAAGCGCGTGCTCGCGCTTTACGAGGCGAAGGGCTGGCAGCCGGTCGTTGCGCCGGAAATCGAGTTCTTCCTTGCCGCGAAGAACATCGACCCTGACTATCCGCTGGAGCCGCCGGTCGGCACCAATGGCCGCAAGGAAACCGCGCGCCAGTCCTATGGCATCGACGCGGTCAACGAATTCGATCCGATCTTCGAGGACATGTACGATTTTTGCGAAGCGCAGGATCTCGACATCGACACGCTGATCCATGAATCGGGCGCGGCCCAGGTCGAAATCAATTTCGATCACGGCGACCCGCTCGAAATCGCCGATCAGGCCTTCCTCTTCAAACGCACCATGCGCCAGGCGGCGATGAAGCATGGCGTCTATGCGACCTTCATGGCCAAGCCCTATGAGGGCGAGCCCGGAAGCGCCATGCATATCCACCAGTCGATCGTCGACGTGGACTCGGGCGAGAACCTCTTCTCGACCCGGCAGGGCCGCGACACCAAGCTTTTCCTGTCCTACATCGCCGGATTGCAGAAGCATCTGCCGAGCGCCATGGCGCTCATCGCGCCCAACGTCAATTCCTACCGCCGCATCGTCCGCGACCTCGCGGCCCCCATCAACACGCATTGGGGCCACGAGAACCGCACGGTCGGCCTGCGCGTGCCGGAAGCGAAGCGCGGCGCGCGCCGCGTCGAGAACCGCGTGCCGGGCGCCGACTGCAATCCCTATCTCGCCATCGCCGCCTCGCTCGCCTGCGGCTATATCGGCATGGTCAACGGACTGGTGCCGACCAAGGAGATGAAGGGCAACGCTTATGAATCGAAGCGCTACGCTCTCCCGCGCCATCTTCTCGACGCGCTCGACAATCTGCGCTCGTCGTCCGACCTCAAGGAAATCCTCGGCCATGATTTCGTGACGGTCTATCTCGACGTAAAATACACCGAGCACGAAGCCTATCAGCAGGTGATCTCCGCCTGGGAACGCGAACATCTGCTGCTGAACGTGTGAGGTCTCCACACGTCGCACTTCGTCATGCGCGGGGGTTTACCCGCGTATGACGGAACCGGAGAGAGACTCGCATCTCCGCGTCATTTCTGTAGAATAAAAGCCATGTACCACACGGGTTCACATACCAGCCGCCGGCAGAAGCGCGATCTTCTGATCCTTTGCGCGCGCATTGGTTACAATCCGTAGGGCTGCTCCGGCGCGGATGTCATAGAAACTCCGCGTCTCTTTCCGAAAATCGAAAAACCGGAACGACGGAGCATTCCCATGTCGCAGACAATTGCGAAATCAAACCAGACGAAACGCTGGCAGGAGATGGATGCCGCGCATCATCTCCATCCTTTCACGACGCATCACGAGCTCGCCAAGACCGGCGCGCGCGTCATTACCCATGCCAAGGGCGTCTATCTCTACGATAGCGAAGGCCGCAAGCTCATCGACGGCATGGCGGGCCTCTGGTGCGTACAGGTCGGCTATGGCCGCGAGGAACTGGCGGAAGCCGGCTACAAGGCGCTGAAGGAGCTGCCCTACTACAACGCCTTCTTCCAGACGACGAACCCCTACACGGCGGAACTGTCGCAGAAGCTTTCGGAAGTGACGCCGAAAGGCATCGACCGTTTCTTCTTCGCCAATTCGGGTTCCGAAGGAAACGACAGCGCGGTGAAGATCATCCGCTATTTCTGGAACCTCCAGAAGAAGCCGAAGAAGAAGATCTTCATCGCCCGCAAGAAGGCCTATCACGGCGTGACGATTGCAGCGGCCTCGCTTTCCGGCCTCACGTCCATGCACCCGCAGGCCGACCTGCCGATGCCGGGCTTCGTCCATATCGACTGCCCCTATTGGTATGGCGAGGGCGGCGACATGAGCCCGGACGAGTTCGGCCTCAAGACGGCCCGCGCGCTGGAAGAGAAGATCCTCGAACTCGGCGCGGACAATGTCGCGGCTTTCGTGGCCGAACCCGTGCAGGGCGCCGGCGGCCTCATCATTCCGCCTGCTACCTATTGGGGCGAGATCAACCGCATCTGCAAGAAGTACGACATCCTGCTTCATGTCGATGAAGTGATCTGCGGCTTCGGGCGCACGGGCAACTGGTTCGGCTCGCAGACCTATGGCATCGAGCCCGACATGATCAACATGGCGAAGGGTCTCTCGTCCGGCTATCAGCCGATTGCCGCCGTGGGCCTTGGCGGCCGCGTGGGCGACGCGATCTTCAACTCCGACGAGGAGTGGTCTCACGGCTTCACTTACTCCGGCCACCCCGTCGCCTGCGCCGTGGCGCTCGCCAATCTCGAAGTGATGCAGAAGGAGCATCTGGTCGAGAAAGCGGGCGGCGCGATCGGCGCCTATTTTCAGAAGAAGCTCGCCGAACTCGGCGATCATCCGCTGGTCGGCGAAACACGCGGCGTGGGCCTCCTCGGCGCGATCGAACTCGTGAAGAACAAGGCGACGCGCGAGAAATATCCCTCGGAGCTCGACGTCGGCTACCGCTGCCGCGTCCATTGCTTCGACAATGGCCTCGTCATGCGCGCCATCGGCGACACCATGGTTCTGAGCCCGCCGCTGGTCGTTTCCGAGAGCGAGATCGACGAGATTTTCCACCTCGCCCGCAAGTGCATCGACCTCATCGCCAAGGATCTCGGCGTTCTCTGAGCGTACCGCTTGCGGTTATTTAATCTGCGGCAATTTGGCACATCCAACTGCCAGATTGCCGCAAGCCTATGTAATCCCTAACGATTTCCCCCATTACGGGTTCGTCTGGCTGACACTGCAAGTTCATGGACCGCGCCATTGAACTCTTGGGGTCCGGGACATATTTATTTTCGCATGAGGGCGGAGCGATAAGCCCTGCCGGACGACCTGCCCCCCGCTCGTCTGGTGAGGTGCTCTGGCCCCAGGGCGCCGGATTCTTCCCCTCCCGGCGCCAAGCGCAGAAGAAGCGCGGTTGCGCCCCGTCATCCCCCCTGACGGGGCGCAACTATTTTCAGCACCTCATACAGAGCGCAAATTTCCCGCCGGGTGCTGTATAAGACCCACTGAATTCATCGAATAAACGCGCAATCAGCGCTGACCCGCCGGGGCTTCCATGCAGGATGACGACGACGAGCCGCATATCACGCTGAGCGACGAGGATCTCGACGCGCTCGAAGAGGAAGTGCCGCTGCTGCGTGGCGTGCGCCTCTTCGCGGAGGAAGCCGCCGAACTTCCCTGGTTCACAGCGCTTGGCGAACCTCTCGACCGCGAAGTGAAGCGGCTCGCCCGCGACTATCTCGACGCGCTCGGCTTTCCGGATGTCGAACCTGCCCGCATTGCAAGCTGGGAAGACGCGGCGGATGCCGCCGCCAATATGGATTTCGACACGGCGCAATGGGAGGCCGAGGAGCAGCTTCGCGCCGGGCTTGCGAGCGACGCTCTCGACGCCATTTCCGAGGAAGCTCTCACCATCGCGCTGACCCATGTGACCGCGATTCTCGGCGGGCGGCTCGGCGCCGCCGTGCGCGAAGCGGCCGCCTTTGCGGAAATCGACGATGAGTCGCTGATGGATGCCGCCGCAGGCGCCGCCGTGCAGGCCGCGCACAATGCGGCGCTGGCGCTCATCGCAGGCGCGGAGGAAGATCATCCTTTCCGTGCCAAATTCGCGCTCTTCGCGCGGGGACGCTGGCCGATCGGCGTCGCCGGACTCACACTCAATATTTTCTGAAAGCAGCCCGAACGTGAATTTCAAGCTCGCCACCTGGAATATCAACTCCGTCCGCCTGCGGATCAACCTCGTCGAGAAGCTTCTCGCCGAGCATCAACCGGACGTGCTTTGCCTGCAGGAAATCAAATGCGTCAACGACGCCTTTCCGCTGAAGGATATCCGCAAGGCGGGCTATGAGCATGTCGCGATCAACGGCCAGAAGGGCTATCACGGCGTCGCCATCGTCAGCCGCATTCCCTTCAAGAAGATCGAGGCGAAGGAGTTCTGCGGCAAGGGCGACGCGCGCCACATTTCGGTCGATCTCGACGTACCGGGCGGCTTGCAGCTCCACAATTTCTACGTGCCCGCGGGCGGCGACGAGCCGGACCCCGAGATCAACGAGAAGTTCGCGCACAAGCTCGCCTTCATGCGCGAGATGACGGAGTGGTATGGCGGGCTGAAGAAGAAGAGCGAGAACCGCATGGTTCTCGTCGGCGATCTCAATGTCGCGCCGCTCGAACACGATGTCTGGTCGCACAAGCAGTTGCTCAAGGTCGTCAGCCACACGCCCGTCGAGGTCGATCTGATGAACGAGCTCATCGCCTCGCATGACTGGGTGGACGTGATGCGGCGCTTCGTGCCCGCCGATGAGAAGCTCTATTCCTGGTGGAGCTACCGCGCCAAGGATTGGGACGCCGCCGATCGCGGCCGCAGGCTTGACCACATCTGGGTCACGCCTGCGCTCGAAGATACGCCGCAGTCGATGCAGGTCTTGCGGGAAGCGAGGGGGTGGGAGCGGGCATCCGACCACGTGCCCGTGATCGCGACCATGAAGCTTTAGCTGGGGGGCCAGCTCGGGGGTAAAGCTTTGGGGCAGTCATGCCCGCTCCTGGGCTCCTCCTAATGCAGCGGTTCGACGGATCGTCCGACTGTTCTTGATTAGGGCAGCTACCCTACTCTAGGGTGTTGACCCTAGGGTTGCAAGAGCCCACCATTGCCCCAACCCGCAAGAATTTGCGATCCTCGTCCCTAGGAATCGGGCGACGCCGGGCTAGGCGGGACCAAAAAAAGCGCGAGAATCCGCCGACATGGCACCCAAGACCCCGGCCCCCAAGACCAAGGACCGAATCCTCACCGCGAGCCTCCGCCTGTTCAACGAGAACGGCTATGACACGGTGACGACGGCACGGATCGCGGAAGAGGTCGGCATTTCCGAGGGCAACCTCTGGTACCATTTCCGCACCAAGAAGGACCTCGTCCAGGCGCATCAGCATTTGCTTTTCCGCCGCGTCGACACACGGCTGGCCATTCAGTCGACGCCTGAAACCGTCCTCGACGCCTATGTGCTTTTCAACCGGATGGTCTTCGAGGAAGTCTGGGAATATCAGTTCCTCTATCGCGACCACGCCGAATATGGCCGCACCTCTCCCGAGTTTGAAGGCAAGGTGAGCCGCGTCTATGAGCTGACGACGGCCATGCTGGAAAAGATGTTCCGGCACATGATCAAGGCAGGCCATCTCTCGATGCCCGAGGAAGAACTGGGCGCACTGGCCGACAATGTGTGGATGGTGATCCGCTACTGGCCGAGCTTCCTGCGCGAGACGCGGCATGTGGTGAAGCTCGACAAGCAGTCGCTCAACGCGGGCGTCCGCCATCACTTTGCGCTTTTCGAAACGCATCTGACGGCGAAGGCGCGCGCCTATCTGGACGCCCACGCTTACAACTGACGCGACCGACCCTTATTCGGCGGGCTTTTCCTTGCGCTTCAGCGTCACGAAGGTCGCCGTGGAACTGCCCGTCGCAAGCAGCGTTCCGTCCTCGGCCAACAACTCGCCTTCGATGAAGCCAACCGATTTTCCGCGCTTGATGACGCGGCCCCGGCCGATGATGCGGCCCGGACGCGCGGCATTGAGCATCGAGACCTTGAGTTCCAATGTCGGGCTGATCTGACCCCATTCGAGGTCGAGGCCGACCGCGAGGCTCATCACATCGTCGAGCATGGCCGCGACCATGCCGCCCTGAATGCCACCCCACATGTTGCAGAGCTCGGGCCCGGCATTGAAGGCCACCTCGACCGTCCGCGCCTCCTGATCGGCCGCAATGATCTCGAGGCCGAGATAGCGGCTTGCCGGCGCCATGCGCTTGAACACGGCCTGAATATTGGGCGGCCAGATCTTCGCGGTATCTGCCTTGCCGTCCGCCGCCTCGTTCACCGTGCCGCTCATCCCGATCTCCCCTATGTCCTGTTCTTCTGATCCATGTCGCGGCTCAATTCGGAGATCTCCCGGCCCACCGCATCGAGACGGCGGCTCAGGGCTCGCGCCACCGAACCCGCCATCTCGGGAAATTCCTCCATCAGCCGCTCGAAGACCGCCCGGCTGAGCTTGAGCGTCTGAAGATGGGTCGCCGCCTTGACGGTCGAGCGCCGCACACCCCCCTGGAAGAGGGCGGTTTCGCCGATGAGGTCGCCCCTGTCAAGCCGAAGCGCCCGCTTCTCCCCGCCCTGCACCTCAGCCCCGACATGGGCGAGCATCACCGCCTCACCCTCGACGACGAGATAGGCGTCCTCCGCAGGATCGCCCGCTTCGAACAGCGTCTGGCCGGGCTCGAACTCCGGCTGTTCGGCGGTAAAGGCCAGAACCTCAAGCCGGACCGGGTCGAGGTCCGCGAAAAGGTCGTGCCGCTGCAGGAGCGCGATGATCGTCTTGAGGCTCATGGAGAAAGCATAGCGAATGGCGGCGCATCGCGGAACCGCGGGAGCGATTGCCCCCTGCCCGCCTCGCCGCTAAGAAGAATGAGCAAAGGAGCCCGGCCATGACCGAAACCGTCGCGATCGCGTGGGACTATCCCGAACCCTTCATCCATGAGGTGACGGTCGAGCCGCAGCATATCGACGATTTTCAGCATACGAACAATGTCGTCTATCTGACCTGGATGGCAAAGACCGCATGGGAGCATTCGAAGGCGCTCGGCCTCGACTTCGCCGCCTATGCAAGACTCAATCGCGGCATGGTGGTGAGGCGGCACGAACTCGAATATCTCGCGCCCAGCCATGCGGGCGACCGTGTGCTCATCGCAACATGGATTACGGGGAATGATGCCAGGCTGCGCCTGCGCCGCCGCTTCCAGATGGTGAATGCGGCGAATGGCGCGACGCTGCTGCGTGGCCTTTCCGACTTCGTCTGCATCAATATCGAAACCGGCAGGGCCACCCGCATGCCCGACGAATTCGCCAAAACCTATAGGCTCACCGCATCGGTCGAAGGTGACAATTGAGAGGATCGACGCTGCGTCGAAATGCCCCCTTTCGATAAAGCCGTCCGTGCGGCACAGGAAGGCCGTCCAGTCCTCTTGTGTATCGAAGGCCCCATGATCGACCGCATCGACGCCGCCACCCTCTTCTTTGCCAACCTCCTCCTCGCCGTGGCGGTCGCCACCGTGATCTGGGGCGCGACAGCGCTTCTCATGGCGGCGCTGGTCGGCGTGCCGATCATGCTCGGCACGATCGTTCGCATTTCGATGACGGCGAAAGCCTGAGGCCGCTCAGCTCGCGAGCACGGCCGCCTGCGCGGGATCAAGATATTCCTCCAACCGCGTGATGCGCCCGTCCTTCACCATGACGACGAGACAGGCCGGCATGGCGAAATCCTCGCCATTCGGTCGCTTGCCGCGCAGCACATGCTGCTGCAGATAGCCGCCGGGAATGACGACGCGGCGCAGGATGTCGTATCTGCGCTGCGGTAGTACCCGTGCCATCCAGCCCAGCACCTTCAGGTTCTCATCGACCGTCTGGTTCACCTGGTCGAAGTTGTGCCAGATCTCGGCATCCGGTGCGTAGCAGGCGGATTTCAGCGTTTCAATGTCGCCCGTCTCGATCGCGGCGACGAAGCGCTC
>Ga0255338_1001767_pt1 | contig 37488 bp, 34 predicted proteins | sample MeOH1_35cm_T4_19_FD_203715 | JGI IMG/M metagenome (GOLD analysis project Ga0255338, IMG submission 203715) | Sandy soil microbial communities from University of British Columbia, Vancouver, Canada - MeOH1_35cm_T4_195 | ecosystem: Engineered > Artificial ecosystem > Sand microcosm > Unclassified ...
GGCGCTGTCGCATCTGCCGCGCATCGCCGATCTTCTCATCGTCAATGGCCGGGCGGCGCATGAACCCGTCGCGCTTGTCCGCAATGCGACGCTGAAGGATCAGGAAGTGCTCGAGACGACGCTGGCCACCGCCGCCGCCGATGTCGAGCGCACGGGCTTCAAGGCGCCTGCGATCATCGTCATTGGCGAAGTTGTGCGGCTGCGCGATGGTCTCGACTGGCTCGGTGCGCTCGAAGGCCGCGTGCTGAAGCGCGATCCGCTGGAGACCCGAACGGCACGCGACGCGGGCTAGGCCGCCTGCTTCAAACCGCCCGCTTGCGATTCAAGCCCGCGCCGCCTAAAGAGGGATTCCATTCCTCCAAGCGGACAAGACCATGACCCTCATCGTCAAAGACAGCAACGGCACGCAGCTCAGTGACGGCGATTCCGTCATGGTCATCAAGGACCTGAAGGTAAAGGTACCTCCGTCACGCTGAAGCGCGGCACCGTCATCAAGAATATCCGCCTCACCGACGACGAAGACCTGATCGAGTGCAACGCCGAAAAGGTGAAGGGTCTCGTCCTGCGGACCGAATTCCTGAAGAAGGCCTGACCGTCTTCCGCGGTGGCACGCATACGGATCGATCTGCTAGCCTCCATGGGAAGTTTCCCGGGAGTACCAGATGACTGACGCCGCCATCGAGACGACGCCTCTGCGCCGTAGCCGCTTTCTAGCGGGTGCGGCGCTTTTCGCGAGCGCTTGGCTCGTCGCCTTCGGGCTCGATGGTGTTCTGTCGACGCTCGACGATCTGTTGCAGGGGCTTGGCGGGATTCACGGACTCACGCCCGTCCGGAATGATCTCGCGCTGGCCGTCGTTCTGCTTCTCGCCTTTCCGATGGCGCTTCTACTCTTTTTTGTTCCGCATCTGCCGAAGCGCATCTTCCTGCTGCCGGTCGCATATACTTTCTGGGCCAATCTCTTCCCCTGGCCCTTCGACCTGACGGGCGGACCGATGTCGAGCCTGCCTCTCGACCTCATCCAGCTTGCCGTTTTCGGCCTCGCAATTTTTTCCGTGAAGCAGCGGACGGGGCGCTTTTATCTTCGCGCCTCCGATCTGCCTGTGAAGACGCATCTTGTTCGGCGCACGATGATCGCGCTCGGCTCCGCAGTCGCACTCCTGCTTATCGCGCTGCCAATTGTCGGCGCGATCTCCGCCGCCGCAGCAGTCGAGAAGCAGACCGGCGGCTATATCAATTTCACGTCGAAGGGCGTCGAAGCGCGCGAGACGACCTTCGAGAAAGATGGAAAGACGGTCCGTCTCATCGGCATGGTCCATATCGGCGAGGGTCGCTTTTACCGCGATCTCTTTGCGAGCTTTCCGGCCGATGCGCTCGTGCTGGTCGAGGGGGTCAGCGACGAGAAGGGTCTGCTCAAGGGCAAGTTCTCCTATAACCACATTGCAGGGACGCTGGGCCTGGCCGAACAGTCCGGCATTCAGGCCGAGTGGATGATGAAGAAGGCAGAGACGGCGGTTCAGAAACCTGCTGCGACCCCGGTCATGCCGCGTGTGACGAATGTCATCCGCGCCGATATCGACATCTCGGATTTCTCAGCAAAAACCATCGAGTTCCTCGGTGCGGTCGGCGAGGTCTATAACGCGCCGTCGATCTGGGAGGCTTATGGCCGCATCGATGCCATGAGCGGCCACTACACCGACAAGGATGTGACGGCGATCTATGGCGAGCTCATCGACAAACGCAATGCGAAGCTGATTGCCACGTTCGACAAGGAAGCGGCGACCCGCTCGACCGTCATTATTCCTTGGGGTGCTGAACATATGCCCGGCATCGAGGCCGCACTCGGCAAACGCGGCTTCACGGTGACGTCGCGCCGCAGCGTCACCGTGCTCGACTACCGTTCGCTGATCTAGACGGTCGTGCGGCTCTCTCAGTGCGGTTCGCTGCGGGGCGCGGTTCCAGCGGAAGGCAGGGTCACACCTACGCGCAGTCCGCCGAGGGGGCTTTCTTCCAGCGCCAATTCGCCGCCATAGGCTTCGACGATGTCGCCGACGATCGCGAGACCGAGGCCGGTACCGGCCATGGTCTGGTCCAGGCGCACGCCGCGCTCCAGCACGGCATGGCGGGAACCTTCCGGGATGCCGGGGCCGTCATCGTCGATCACCACCGTCACCGTTTGGTCCCGCGCAATGGAGGAAAGACGCACGGTCGTTCGCGCCCATTTGGCGGCGTTTTCTATGATATTGCCGAGCAGTTCGGTGAGATCGTCGGGGTCGATGATTGCCGCAATATCCGACGCGATTTCATTCTCCCATTTCAAGGCGCTACCGAGCGGCGTCTTGCGGATGGTCTGGATGAGGCGGTCGGCCTGGGGCGCGAGCGGCGTCGCGACGCGCTGGCCGCTTCTGAGACGCGCCTTTGTGAGCGCGCGTTCGATATGGCGGCGCATCGCCTCGGCAATGTCTTCGATATTCCGAGCGGTTTCCACCTCGCCGCGCTCGCGCAAGACGCGTGCATCGGCGGCTAGCGCGGTGAGCGGCGTCTTGAGGCCATGCGCGAGGTCGCCGGCGCTTGCGCGCGCCTGCTCGATTGCCTTGTCCTGCGCGTCGAGAAGCGTGTTCACCTCTTCGGCGAGCGGCATCACCTCTTCAGGGAAATTGCCGGGCAGGCGGCGGCGAAGGCCCGACCTGATCGCGCCGACGCCGCGCCGTATTTCTTCAAGCGGGCGAAGGCCGAGCTGCACCTGCGCCCAGGCGGCAGCGAGAAGCACCGCGCCGAGCAGGACGAGGGAAGGGATGAGATCGCCCGCAAAGGCGCGCGCCGCCGTTCGCGCTTCCGACGCGTCGATAGCGACCGCAATGCGAAGCGCGCGGGGTTCACCGGAGGCGCGATAGGTGACCGATCGCTCGCGAACGATGAGCGGCACCTTGGCAGGCCCCTGCAACTCGTGCCGGTGGACGGCTCCATTGCCGAGCATGTCGTGGGGAAGCGCCAGCGTCGCATCCCAGAGCGAGCGAGAGCGCAGCAATGTGCCGCGCGCCTCGTCGCCGACCTGCCAATAGAGTCCGCTCAGCGGTTTATCGAAGCGCGGATCGGAAAGCGGCGTCGAAATCGTCGCGGTGCCGTCCGGCGTGAAGGTAACGAGGCCGGCAAGCTGGTTCAGATAGGTTTCGAGTTCGCTGTCGATACGCTGTTCGACATGGCGCTCGAAGAGATAGACGAGCCCGACGCCCGAAATCGCCAGCGCGAGTGCGTTCGCGACAAGAGCCATGAAGAGCAGGCGCAGGCGCAGCGAGCGCAGCTTCATGGTGCGGTCTCCGGCACCATGTAGCCGAAGCCGCGCCGTGTCTCGATCAGATCGACGCCAAGCTTCCGCCGCACCCGGCCCACCATGACTTCGATGGCGTTCGACTCGCGCTCGAAATCCTGCGCGTAGAGATGTTCCGTCAGTTCGAGTTGCGAAACGACGCGGCCTGCATGGTGCATGAGATAGGAGAGGAGGCGATATTCCTGCGGTGAAAGGCTCACGGGCACGCCGTTCACCGTCACTTCCATGCGCCGCGTGTCGAGGCGGACGGTGCCGTTGACCAGAATGGAGGATGCCTGTCCCGCCGCGCGCCGCACCAGCGCACGCAGCCGCGCGATCAGCTCCTCCATCTGGAAAGGCTTGGGCAAATAATCGTCGGCGCCTGCGTCTATGCCCTCCACGCGCTCGGCCCAGCGGCCCCGCGCCGTGAGAACGAGAACGGGAAAGCGCCGCCCCGCGTCGCGCCAACGCTTCAGCACGGCAAGCCCGTCCATACCCGGCAGGCCGAGATCGAGAATCACGGCGTCGAATTCTTCCGTGTCGCCACGGAACCAGGCTTCCTCGCCATCGGCTTCGCGCTCGACCGTGAAGCTCGCGGCCGTCAGCGCGGTTGCGACATCGGCGGCGATCCTGTCGTCATCCTCGACCAGCAGAACGCGCATCACTCGCTCTCCCGCTCGATGATGCGGCCTGTCGCGGCATCGACCTTGATTTCCTCAAGATGGCCCTTGCTGTCGATGACCCTGAACTCGTAGATCCAGAGCCCGTCATCATGTTCGAGTTCGATATGGGAAACGTCGCCGGGCGCTTCGCGGGCGACCATGGGCATGATTTCTTCGAGCGACTTGATCTCGCCGCGCTCGCGCGCACGCCGGGCACGATCATGGTCGTGCTCCTCCAGCTTTTGCTGCGCGGCAGGCTCCTCGGCCACGGCCTGCGGCACGAAGGCGCAGAGCGGTGCCGCCAGCGCAAGCGCAGCCGCGAGTTCCCGCCATTTCATTCGCCATTGGGTCATCTGCGCAGGATCGCATCCGGTAGCTGACAATTCGCTGACAGGTGCCCTCAGCGATCGGTCAGCGGCACCCGCTTAAGGTCTCTCACGTCGGGGATCGGAGCGATCCCTTCCAACAGGAGAGTTTCACAATGCGTAAGATGCTTCAATTGTCCGCCGTCGTCCTTGCCATGGGCGCGGCTGTTCCCGCCTTCGCCGAGGAAGAGGGCAAAGCGAGCTGTGGCAATGCGCCGCGCGAACAGTGGCTCAGCGAAGACGCCATCAAGGCGAAGGGCACCGCGCTCGGCTATGAGGTCCGCCGCGTGAAGGCCGAAGACGGCTGCTACGAGCTCTATGTGGTCGACAAGAACGGCGCCAAGGCCGAACTCTACTTCAACCCGGTCACCGGCGAGCGCGTCAACGGTAAGGAAGACGACTAATGTCTCCCGCGCTCGAGACTTTGGATGCCGGCCGCGAAATGCGGCCGGCCACCGTCCGCGTCTGGGATCCGCTGGTGCGCATCTTCCACTGGTCGCTGGTGATCGCCTTCGCGACCGCCTGGGCCACGGGTGACGAGCTTCAGAGCGTTCACGAGATCGCGGGCTACACGATCGCCGGACTTGTCGGCATCCGCCTTGTCTGGGGCCTTGTCGGCAGCACGCATGCGCGCTTCTCCGACTTCATCTACCGGCCCTCGACGGTAATCCGTTATCTCTTCGACACCGTCCTGTTCCGCGCGAAGCGCTACATCGGGCACAACCCGGCAGGCGGCGCGATGGTGATGGCGCTTCTCGCCATGCTCGCCGCGCTTTGCGGCACCGGCATCATGATGACGACCGATGCCTTCTGGGGCGTCGAATGGGTCGAGGAAGTGCATGAAGCACTCGCCAACCTCGCGCTGATCCTCGTCGGCCTCCACATCGCCGGCGTCTTCGTCGCCAGCGCCGAGCACAAGGAAAACCTGGTGCGCGCGATGATCACCGGCCGCAAGCGGGCGGAGTGATTTCGAAATTCAAACAGGCGCGGCATTCATTTGTCGCGCCTGTTGTCGTTTTTGTCCATCCGACCTTCTGCTGTCATCCCGGCGAAAGCCGGGATCCATCTTTACAGGCAAAGGGCAAGTGACCTCTGGATCCCGGCTATTGCCGGGATGACAGCATTGGATTGGATGACGAAGGTGCTTACCAAGCCCCCTTGTAAGCACCTTGTTTCATCAGGCGATCGAAAACAAAGATCGCAGCGCTCGCGGCCATCGCAATCGCTGCGATCATCGCGAAGAACGCGCCCTTATCCATTCCGCTCCAGAAGCTGCCGAGCCAGCCGGCGAGGAAGTTGCCGGCGAAGTTGGTCAGCAACCAGACCCCCATCAGCATCGAGAGAAGCGAGGCAGGGGCGATCTTCGACACGAAGGAGAGGCCCGTCGGCGAGAGATAGAGTTCGCCAAGGGTGACGACGGCGAAATAGGCGAAGAGCCAGAAGGGGCTGGCCTTGCCTGTCGCGCCTGCTTCATAGGCGGCGGCGACCATGAGGAGATTGCCGAGAGCGACGCCGAGGCAGCCGAGCGACATCTTGACGAGGGTCGAGGGCTCCGTGCCGCGCCGCGACTGCCGCGCCCAGAGCGCGACGACGAAGGGCGTGAAGGCGAAGATCATGAAAGGGTTCAACGACTGGAACCATGTCGTCGGTACTTCGCCCCGCCAGACGAGAAGGTTGACGGCGCGATCCGTATATCCATCCGCCCACAGAGCGATGGTGTTTCCCTGCTGTTCATAGGTCGCCCAGAAGAAGGTGACGAAAACGCAGAGAAGCCCCAGCGACCCGATGGAGCGCCAGTCGTCGCGGGTGAGCGGCGCCCGGGGCTCCGCCGTTGCCGCGCGCGGCATCTCGGCAGGGAGGTTCGGCGCACCGAAATGGTAGATTGCGATGGCGATCAGCATGCCGACGCCCGCCGCACCGAAGCCGTAATGCCAGCCGACGCGCTCACCCAGAGTTCCGCAGACAAGCGGCGCGAGGAAGGCGCCGAGATTGATGCCGACATAGAAGATTGAGTAGGCGCGGTCGCGCCGTGCGTCGCCGGGTGCGTAAAGCGTGCCGACCTGGCTGGAAATATTGGGCTTGAACGCGCCATTGCCGAGGATCAACGCCAGCAGCGCGAAAAGGAACAGGTGCTCGAAGGCCATCATGAAATGGCCGAGTGCCATCAGCAGCGCGCCGATAATGACCGTGCGGCGATTGCCGAGCCAGCGGTCGGCAATGAGCCCGCCCAGAACGGGCGTGAGATAGACGAGCGCCGTATAGGAGCCATAGATCTGCGAAGCGAAGGGCTGCGCGTCGAGCGGGCCGAAGACGCTTTCGAAGATGCCGCGCAGCGCGTCGAGACCGAGCACGCGGTCGCGGTTTTCCGGCAGCAGCAGATATTTGACCATGTAGAGGGTCAGCAGCGCCCGCATGCCGTAATAGGAGAAGCGCTCCCACATCTCTGTGCCGAAGAGGAAGGTGAGCCCCCTCGGATGGCCGAAAAGCTCCGGGTTGCGCGGGCTCATCGTGCGAGCACCGCCGCGATGCGGGCGCGGGCCTCGGCGGGAGCGGCGGCGCGAGGGCCGAGCGCGTCGAGGCGGGCGGCCAAGGTTTCCATGACGGCGCGGCGCTCGCTTTCGGCAAGGCGCGACCAGCGGCCGATCTCATCGAGCGTGCGGGCGCATCCGGTGCAGAGGCCGGTTGCGGCGTCCATCGCGCAGACATTGATGCAGGGGGAGGAGACAGGCGGCAGGGCGTTCACGTCATTTCCGGGTTCTATCGCGGTCCGGAGCAGGGTATAGGAAGGCACCTCCCAATTCCGAGACAAATATAATGACCCGTCCGCCCTCCGGCCTGCCTTTCGACGATATTCGCGACCTGATCGCGGGGCTCCCCGCGGGGGATGACGTGGCGACAGTCACGGCAGCCGCCCATGCGGGCGAACTGGTCGATGCAGGCGGTCTTGGCCGTCTCGATGAAATCGCGGTCTGGCTCGCCCGTTGGCAGGCCAATGCGAAGCCTGCCGTCGAGCGGCCTCTGGTCGCGATCTTCGCCGCCAATCATCAGGTGGCGTCGCGCGTTTCCGATCTGCCGCAGGCACGGACCCGCCAGATGGTCGAGCTTTTTGCGGCGGGCGGCGCAGCGGTGAACCAGTTCGCGCTGGCGGCCAATGCGGGGCTGAAGGTCTTCGACCTCGCGCTCGACATGCCGGTGCCGGACATCACGGGCGCCGATGCGCTTTCCGAGCAGGCCTGCGCCGCGACCATGGCTTTCGGCATGGAAGCGATTGCGGGCGGGGCCGATCTTCTCTGCGTGGGCGCGGCTGGCGTCGGCAATGGCGCGGTGGCTGCGGCCCTTGCGGCGGCGCTATTCGGCGGCGAGGCATCCGACTGGACTTCCGATCCGCGCGAACAGGCCGTGGTGGAAGAGGCGCTCGCCTTCCACGGAAATGCGCTGCGCGATCCGCTGGAGGCGCTTCGCCGCCTGGGCGGGCGCGAGCTTGCCGCCATTGCGGGCGCGATCCTCGCCGCCCGTTACCAGCGCATCCCGGTGCTGCTCGACGGCTTCGTCGCCTGCGCCGCAGCGGCCGTTCTCTACAAGCAGGACCAAGGCTCGCTCGACCATTGCCTTGCCGCGCATCGCTCCGGCTCGGTGGCGCATGACATATTGCTCGAAGCGCTGGGCAAGGAGCCGCTGCTCGATCTCGGTATTGCTCTCGAGGACGGCACGGGCGCGGCTTTGGCGATCAGCCTCGTCAAATCGGCCGCTGCCGCCCATGCGGGCATGGCGACCCGCGAGCAGGCGGGGCTCGCCTGAATTCGATTCGGCTCATGCCGGCCCGCTGCCGCAGGGGCGGGCGGGGCGTTTACGCACAGGACCCCGTTTTCCCGCGCACAGCCACCGGCCTTGCAACGAGCCCGGGGGCCGGTAATATCACCGCCAAAATAAGTGGCCGGGCGTCTTGATCGCGCCGGCCCTTTCGCACGTAAAAGCTGGCTGTTATGCGGAATCAATGGTTTCGCTTGCCGTCGAGCAGGAGGACATTTCGATGGATATGAGCTTCTCGCCGCAGGACCTCGCGTTTCGCGATGAAGTCCGCACTTTCATCGCTGAGAACTATCCGAAAGACCTGAAGTCACGCCGGACGCGTGGCGAGATGACCAAGGAGGAAATCCTCACCTGGCATCGCATCCTCTACAAGAAGGGCTGGGTCGTTCCGCATTGGCCGGTGGAATACGGCGGCACGGGCTGGACGATCACGCAGCGCTACATCTGGAACGAAGAGAATGCGCGCGCCGAGACGCAGGCGCTTCTGCCCTTCGGCCTCTCCATGGTGGGCCCGGTCATCTACACCTTCGGCAATGAAGAGCAGAAGAAGCGCTTCCTGCCGGGCATTCTTTCCGCCGACGTCTGGTGGTGCCAGGGCTATTCGGAGCCGGGCGCCGGTTCCGACCTCGCCGGCCTCAAGACCCGCGCCGTGCGCGAGGGCGACCATTATGTCGTCAACGGTCACAAGATCTGGACGACGCTCGCGCAATATGCCGACTGGATGTTCTGCCTTGTCCGCACGGACGCGAACGCCAAGGCGCAGGAGGGCATCTCCTTCCTTCTGATCGACATGAAGACGCCGGGCATCACCGTTCGCCCCATCATCACGATGGACGGCGCGCATGAGGTCAACGAAGTCTTCCTCGAAGACGTGAAGGTGCCGGCCGAGAACCTCATCGGCGAGGAAAACAAGGGCTGGACCTATGCGAAGTTCCTGCTGGGCAATGAGCGTTCGGGCATCGCGGGCGTGTCGCGCTCCAAGAAGGCGATCGAGCGTCTGAAGTCCATCGCGACCGCCGAGCTCGTCGACGGCTCGCCGCTTCTCAAGACCGACGAGTTCTCGCGCAAGGTCGCCGAACTCGAAATCGATCTCACCGCGCTCGAAGTGACGGAGCTGCGCACGCTGGCCGCCGAAAGCAAGGGCGCGGGCCCCGGGCCGGAAGCCTCGATCCTCAAGATCAAGGGCACCGAGATCCAGCAGCGCATCACGGAACTCACGCTGGAAGCCGTCGGCAATTATGGCCACGTCAATGTGCCGACGGGCGAACTCACCGGCAATGAATTCGTCGCCGGGCCGGATTACTCGAACGGCTCCGCGCAGAACTATTTCAACATGCGCAAGACCTCGATCTATGGCGGATCGAACGAAATTCAGCACAACATCATCGCAAAAATGGTGCTCGGCCTTTAAACAGGTCGCAAGCGCCGCATAGAAACCAGACTTAACGGGAAGGGCAAGGACATGGATTTTTCGTTCACTGAGGAGCAGACCCTGCTCCGCAATACGGTGCAGAGCCTGCTGGCCGACAAGTACGACTTCGACACGCGTCGCAAGATCGTGAAGTCGGCCGAGGGCTGGAGCCAGCCGATGTGGCAGCAGTTCGCCGAACTGGGCCTGCTTGCCGCTCCCTTCTCCGAAGAGCTGGGCGGCCTCGGCGGCGGCAGCATCGAAACCATGATCCTGATGGAAGAGTTCGGCCGTCATCTCGTGGTCGAGCCCTTCGTCGAGACGGTCGTGGTCGCGGGCGGTTTCCTCCGTGAAGGCGGCTCCAAGGAGCAGCAGGAAGCCCACATCCCCGGCATCATCGGCGGTGAGACCGTTTGGGCCTTTGCCTATGCCGAGCCGCAGGGCCGCTACAACCTCGCCGACCTCGTCACGACGGCGAAGAAGGATGGCGCGGGCTACACGATCAACGGTTACAAGGCCGTGGTTCTCGGCGCTCCCTGGGCGCAGAAGCTCATCGTCACCGCGCGCACCTCGGGTGGCCAGCGCGACCGTGACGGCGTTTCGGTCTTCATCGTCGACAAGAACGCCGCCGGCGTCTCGACCCGCGACTACCCGACGGTCGATGGCCGTCGCGCCTCGGAGATCACCTTCGAGAACGTCAAGGTCGGCGCCGACGCGCTGATCGGCGCGGAAGGCAAGAGCCTGCCGCTCGTCGAGAAGATCACGGATCAGGCGATTGCCGCTCTCTCCGCCGAAGCTGTCGGCTGCATGGGCGAGCTCAACAAGGCGACCGTCGAATACTGCAAGACGCGCAAGCAGTTCGGCGTGCCGATCGGCAAGTTCCAGGTTCTCCAGCACCGCATGGTCGACATGTTCATGGCCTATGAGCAGTCGGTTTCCATGACTTACATGGTCAACCTGAAGCTCGATGAGAACGAAGCCGAGCGCACCAAGGCCGCCGCTGGCGCCAAGGTCCAGATCGGCAAGGCCGGTCGCTTCGTCGGCCAGCAGGCCGTGCAGCTCCATGGCGGCATGGGCATGACCGACGAACTGAATGTCGGCCACTACTTCAAGCGCCTCACCATGATCGACACGCAGTTCGGCAATGTCGACCACCAGCTGAAGCGCTACTCGACCGCCGCCTGAGGCTTTCGAGTCTGACTCAAGGGAAAGGCCGTAACTCACGTTACGGCCTTTTCTTTTTGCCCCGAATCTGAGGACCTGGTTGAGAGTCTCGCGCTATCAGGCGGTGGCGCGGCATTCCGACGGCGTCAACTGGCGTAGGCGGGCGAGGGGGAAGACCGCCTCGGCCTGCGTGCCTTGGCCGAGCGTGCTGCGCAGCTCGAAACGGCCGCCATGTGCGCCGAGCAGGCCCTTCACGATGGAAAGCCCAAGGCCCGAGCCTTTGCCCGGCTGGGCGATGCCTGCCGCGCCCTGCGCGAAGGCTTCCATGACCTTGTCGATCTCGGAACCGGCGATGCCGGGGCCTTCGTCATGAACGCCGAAGCGGAGATCGCCTGACGGGTCGAGCCGCGCGATCATCCTGACCGTTGTGTTGGGCGGAGAGAATTTGATCGCATTGGTCAGCAGGTTGATCCAGGTCTGGCGCATGGCGCGCGCGTCGGCCCGCAGGACCGGCAGGTCGGTGTCGAACTCCTCGATCACATTGACGCGCTGCGCCTGTGCGCGGATATCGAGCAGGCGGCGGCAATCCCTGGCCAGATAGACGATGTCGACTTCCTCCTCGACGATCTCGAAGCGACCCGCCTCAATGCGCGAGAGGTCGAGGATATCGTTGATGAGGCCGAGCAGGTGCTGGCCCGACTGGTTGATGTCGTTCGAATATTCCTTGTAGATGGGCTTTGCATGGGCACCGAAGATCTCCGTCGCCATGACTTCCGAAAAGCCGATGATGGCGTTGAGCGGCGTCCTGAGCTCATGGCTCATATTCGCGAGGAAGCTCGACTTGGCGCGGTTCGCCTCTTCGGCGCGGGCGCGCGCGGCATCGGACTCGCGCTTGGCGCGGAAGAGCTGCTCGATGAGCGCATTCTTGTCCGATTGCAGATTGGCTGCGCGCAACATGGCGTTGTTGACGATCCTCGCCAGATGGAACAGCAGCGCGAGGAAAAGACCAAGCGCGATGACAAAGTTAAGATGCGTGCCTTTGCTATAGGTGATGAAGCGCAGCGCGATGGCGCTTGCGACCGGCATCACGGTGCAGCAAAAGACCGGGAAATAGACGATTGTAATAAGCGCCAGCGGCGCGAGCGCTACCGTCATCAGGGCGAGAAGGAAGGTCTGTTGTTCGGGATGGTTCGTCGGCCAGAGGAAGTAGAGAGACGATGCCAACACCACGCTGAAAGCCAGCGTCAACAGCTCGAAGCGGCGGGACCATCGTTCCGCTTCATCGGGTTCGACATGGCTCTCCAGGAATTCCCGAGCATTGAGGTAGTTCGCCGCCTGCAATGAGAGCATGGCCAGCAGCCAGGCGCCGATTTTCCACCAGGCTATATTGTTGCCGAGACTGAGGCCGAAAGTGCCCACCATGAGCGGAAAGAAGAGGGGAATGCTGACCTGCGGTTCCGCCAGCGCGCGAAGCTGGGAAAGGCGAGCCTCCGGCGACATGCGGGCAGGGCGATAATGGCGCGCGCGAGCGAAGGCCGCGATCAGCGCTTCCCAGCGGAAGCCGATCCCACCCCCGGAAGTGCTATCGCCTGCGTGCCGCCTTTTCCGGCCGACACCTTGCGGCGCGTCTTCCACTGCCATGCCCAAACGTCCCTCAATGACGGAAAGCCTGCGCGTTGCAGAAGCTCGCTCGCGGAATCTCCCGCTTTCCGTTTGTGCCAAGGGTCGGCTAAAATTGTTAACAAGCCTTTCCAGCTAATGGTTAAAGCAGGCTTTCACGCGGCGTTTCCTGGGGAAAGCCGTGGACCAAACAAGCTGCGGGGCATGCATCCCGCACCAGCGGAGGACGTCGGATGAGTGAAGCGTTGTTGTTCGAGAAGAAGGGTCACGTGGTAACGCTGACCATCAACCGGCCGGAAAGCCGCAATCCGCTGGGCGCGGCCGACGACCCGGAGAACTTCACGCAAGCCGTCGCCCGCATCAACGCCGACCGCGATGTGCGTTGCGTTATCCTGACCGGCGCGGGCAAGGCTTTCTCCGCCGGCGGCAACGTCAAGGCGATGCGAGAGGGCGGCGAAGGCTTCGGCGGACCCGGTACGCATATCCGCGAGCGCTACCGCAACGGCATTCACCGCATCGTCCGCGCTGTCTGGAGCATCGAGGTGCCGGTCATCGCCGCCGTGAACGGCCCGGCCATCGGCCTTGGCAACGATGTCGCCTGCCTTTGCGACACGCGTATTGCAGCGGATTCCGCGATTTTCGGTGCGACCTTTCTCAAGATCGGCCTGATCCCGGGCGATGGCGGGGCATGGCTCCTGCCGCGCATCATCGGCATGGCGCGAGCCTCGGAGCTTCTCTACACCGGCGACACCATCGACGCGAAGACGGCGAAAGAGTGGGGTCTCGTCTCCGAGGTCGTTCCCTCCGAGCAGCTTATGCAGCGGGCGCATGAGGTGGCGAACAAGATTGCGGTTCAGGCCCCTGACGTGCTCCGCATGACCAAGCAGCTTCTGCGCCACGGTATGACGACGAGCTTCGACGCCATCATGGAGCTTTCGGCCTCCATGCAGGCGATTGCCCATCACAGCGCCGACCACAAGGAAGCGCTGGACGCCTTTTTCGACAAGCGGGTGCCGGTTTACAAGGGCGAGTAGCTGTTCAGGAATGAACCGGGGGCCGTTCGTCCGACTTGACGCAGCGTATCAGAGGCGTTGAAGCGGCCCCCCAATGCCACTAAAGTCGCGCCCAATCAATAATTCAATCAGGGAGCTGTAAATGAGCGTCGTAGGCATTGTTGCCACCATCAAGGTGCAGGCGGGCAAGGAAGCGGAATTCGAGAAGATCTTCTCCGATCTGCGCGCCAAGGTCCGCGCCAACGAGACGGGCAACCTTCAGTACGATTTCTTCAAGATGAAGGACGAGCCGACCTATATCGTCATGGAGCAGTATGCCTCCGAGCAGGCGATGGCAGAGCATGGCCAGTCCGAGCATTTCAAGGCGGCCGGTCCGGCGCTGGGTTCGGTTCTCGCGGGCCGTCCGGCGCTCCAGATCGTCTCCAAGGTCGAATAAGGACACTGCCATGGATCTGTCGTTCAGCAAGGAAGACGAAGCCTTCCGCCAGGAAGTCCGCGCCTTCATCGCGGAAGCCTATACGCCCGAGATGCGCGCCAAGCATGCACGCTCGAAGCATGGCTACATGGACAAAGCGAGCCATGTGCAGTGGCAGAAGTCGCTCGCGAAGAAGGGCTGGCTCGCGCCGAACTGGCCCAAGGAATATGGCGGGCCGGGCTTCTCCGCATCGCAGAAGTATATCTTCGACGTGGAGATGGGCGCCGCTGGCGTTCCGCACACCGTTCCCTTCGGCCCGACCATGGTGGCGCCCGTCATCATGAAGTTCGGCACGCCGGAGCAGAAGGCAAAGTATCTGCCGGACATTCTCGAAACGAATGTGCTCTGGTGCCAGGGCTATTCGGAGCCGGGTTCGGGCTCCGACCTCGCCTCGCTCCAGACCAAGGCCGAGAACAAGGGCGACCATTATCTTGTCAACGGTTCCAAGATCTGGACCTCGGTGGCGCAGTGGGCCGACTGGATCTTCTGCCTCGTGCGGACCTCGAAAGAGGGCAAGCCGCAGGAAGGCATTTCCTTCCTGCTCATCGACATGAAGACGCCGGGTGTGAAGGTCGAGCCGCTGGTGCTGCTCGACGGAACGCCTGCGCCGCATCAGGAAGTGAACCAGGTCTTCTTCACCGATGTGAAGGTCCCCATCGGGAACCGCATCGGCGAGGAGAACAAGGGCTGGACCTACGCGAAGTACCTGCTTGAGTTCGAGCGCGGCAATCCTTATTCGGCGGGCCTCTATCGTGCGCTGAACAAGGTGCGCAAGCGTGCGAAGGAAACGATCGTCGATGGCCATGCGGTTGCCGACGAGCCTTCGTTCCAGGCGCGTGTCGCGGATCTCGAAGCGCAGATTACGGCGATGGAGTTCACCGAGCTTCGCATCTTCTCGGCGCTTTCGACGGGCGGCAATGTCGGCCCCGAGTCCTCGCTCCTGAAGTGCCGTGGCACGGAGCTTCAGCAGGAAGTATCGCAGCTCGCGGTCGAGGTTCTCGGCAGCTATGCGATCCCCTTCGTCGAGGATGGCATGATCGAAACCAACGAGCCTTCGATCGGCCCGGAAAACGCCTTCACGACGGCGCCGTACTACTTCTCGCTCCGCAAGGCTTCGATCTATGCGGGCTCGAACGAAGTGCAGCGCAACATCATGGCGAAGGCTGTGCTCGGACTTTGAGCCAGGCCTCCGACAATGTGACGATAAGACCCGCGAGCGCCGGAGACATTCCGGCGCTCGCGCGCGTTTGGCACGATGCATGGCATTCGAGCCATGCTGCGATTGATCCTGACGTCGCTGCGCGCCGGCCGATCGAGTTCTTCAATGAGCGGATCGGAACGGCTCTGCCGAACTGCGCCGTGGTAGTCGTTAAAGGCGATGTCATGGGCTTTGCCAGCTGGCAGGGCGATAGTATCGGGCAGGTTTTTGTAATGCCCGCCTTTCATGGGCGCGGTATCGCGGCGCTGGTAATAGGCGCCGCAGAGGATGCGCTGCGGGATGAGGGCTTCGAGCGCATCACGCTTTTCTGTCGAACGGGAAACGACCGCGCGCGGGCTTTCTACGAAAAGCAGGGTTGGGAAGTCGTCGGTGAGGTGCCGCACGATCTTGGCCACATGGAAGGACGAAAGCCGGTTACCGTCTGGCGACTTGAGAAGACGCTGAACCAAGCATCCCGTTAGCCCTTCGTCATGCCGGACTTGATCCGGGGTGACGAAACTTGTCGGACGAAAGGCAAACAAAAAGGGGAGCCCGGAGGCTCCCCTTAATTCGTCCGTAGACGGCGTTTCTTACTTGCCGCCGGCGGCGAGCTTGAAGAACTTGCCGGTCTGCTCGCCACCCATGAAGTAGGGCGCGGCGTTCGAGAAGTCGGAGATCTTCTCCCAGTTCGCGGCAACCTTCTCGGCGGAGAGATCGTCGCCACCGAGGAAGACGCCTTCGGACTCTTCCATGCGGGCGGCGGCGAAGACGCCGGCGCCGGCGCAGAGGATCATGCCCGTGGGGGCATCTTCCGAAACCAGGAACATCACGCCCGGCGTGACCGATTCCGGCGAGAGCATCTTTTCGGCTTCCGGCGGCATCAGGTCCGAGGTCATGCGCGTATAGGCGACCGGCGCCAGCGCGTTGCAGCGGATATTGTCCTTCTGGCCTTCGAGCTTCAGCGTGTTGATGAAGCCGACGACGCCGAGCTTCGCCGCGCCGTAGTTGGTCTGACCGAAATTGCCGTAGAGACCGGTCGACGAGGTCGTGACCATGATGCGGCCATAGCCCTGATCGCGCATGATCTGCCAGACGGCCTTGGTCGGCTTCACGGTGCCCATGAGGTGCACGTCGACGACGAGCTGGAAGTCGGCGACTTCCATCTTGGAGAACGACTTGTCGCGAAGAATGCCGGCATTGTTGATCAGGATATCGATGCGGCCATAGGCGTCCATGGTCTGCTTGACCATGTGGGCGACGCCCGCGTCGTCGGTGACGCTGGAGCCGTTGGCGATGGCTTCGCCGCCGAGCGCCTTGATTTCCTCGACGACCTTGTTGGCCGCGTCCGACGAGCCGCCGGAGCCGTCGCGCGAGCCGCCGAGATCGTTCACGACGACCTTGGCGCCGCGGCGTGCGAGTTCCAGGGCGTGGCTGCGGCCGAGGCCACCGCCGGCGCCGGTAACGATGGCGACCTTGCCGTCAAAACGAATGCTCATGGGTCTAGTCTCCCGTTAGGTTTGTCGGCGCCTGAAGGCAGCCGTTGGTGCCCCTGCGTCTGGGTCAGTTTCGGGGTGACTTTGTGCATGATGGCCGGTAGGGGGTCAAGGGAGGGTGTTGTTGCGCGGATGAACAGGCATCGGTCAGACTTATACCCGGCCGCTTTCGGGCCATTATGCTGCGTCCGACTTCCCGATTCCCGCGAGGGAAAACGCCATTGGAGTGAAAATGCCTCTTCTGCCCCTGCAAAGTGCCCTCGGGCTGGCCGTAATCATTGGCGTGGCCTGGGTGCTCAGTGAGCGCAGGCGGGACTTTTCCATCCTGCCGGTCGCGGTGGGAATCGGCCTGCAGGTCGCGGTCGCACTTCTGCTTCTCAAGGTTCCGGCGACGCGCGGCGCGCTCTTCGCGCTCAACAGCGTGGTCGATGCGCTGACGGAGGCGACGCGGGCGGGGACGGGCTTCGTTTGCGGCTATCTGGGCGGAGGCCCGGCGCCTTTCGAGGTCAGGAACCCGGCCAATGCATTCGTCATCGGCTTTCAGGCGTTGCCCCTGGTGGTCGTCATGTCGGCGCTTTCGGCGCTGCTTTGGCATTGGCGCGTGCTCGGCTGGGTGACGCGAGGCTTCGCCTTTCTGTTGCAACGGAGCATGGGGCTCGGCGGTGCGGTAGGGCTCGCTTCCGCCTCGACCATGTTTCTCGGGATGGCGGAGGCGCCATTGCTCATCCGGCCCTATCTCGAAAGGCTGACGCGGGCGGAACTCTTCATCATGATGACGGTCGGGCTCGCCAGCGTTTCGGGCACGGTTCTGGTTCTCTATGCGAGCGTGCTTGATCCCGTGGTGCCGGGTGCGCTGGGACAGATCCTCGTCGCGTCGCTCATTTCGCTGCCCGCGGGCATTACCGTGGCGCGGGTGATGGTGCCCGAGGAAAAGGGCTTCAAAGGGACGGGCGTTGCCGGAGAGGAGCCGCTTGTCGATTATGAAAGCAGCATGGATGCGGTGACGCGGGGCACGGTGGACGGGCTCCATCTGCTGCTCAACATTCTTGCCATGCTGGTCGTGATGGTGGCGCTGGTCGCGCTGGTCAACATCATCCTTGGCGCCTTTCCCGACGTCGCGGGAGCGCCGCTCACCTTGCAGCGCATGCTCGGTTGGGCATTCTCGCCGCTCGTCTGGCTGATGGGCGTGCCTGCCAGCGAAATGCAGGCGGCGGGGCAGCTCATGGGGACGAAGACGATTCTCAACGAGTTCATTGCCTATATCGACCTCGCCCATCTGCCGCCGGGGACGCTTAGCCCGCGCTCCGCGCTCATCATGGTCTATGGCTTATGCGGTTTCGCCAATCTCGGCAGCGTCGGCATTCTGATCGGCGGGCTGACGGCGCTGGTGCCGTCGCGGCGCTCGGATATCGTGACGCTCGGTACACGGGCTATCGTTTCAGGCACGCTTGCGACCTCGATGACGGGCGCTGTGATCGGCCTCATTACCTGAACGCGGGCTGACGGAGGGGAAACGCGAATTGCGTTGCCCTGCCTTCCGGCAAGATAGTAACTTTCGCTTACTAATCTGCGGGGAGGCAGAGAAAAATGAGAAACGGGCAGCGCAAGCGGGGCACACTGAAGCTCGGCAAATGGGAACTCTTCGCCTATGGGCAACTTGTCGTTCCCATGGCGGTCATCGGACTTCCGCTGGCGATCTATATTCCACCCTTTTATTCAGGGACGCTCGGCCTCGATCTCGGCGCGGTGGGCTTCATCCTGATGCTTGCGCGGCTGAGCGACGTGTTCGTCGATCCCTTCATCGGCCGCATGAGCGACCGCACGCACACGCGCTGGGGCAGGCGGCGGCCATGGGTTATCGGTGGCGTCATCATCATGATGATCTCGTCGATCATGCTCTTCGTGCCGCAGGGGCAGGTGACGAACCTCTATCTGCTTCTCTGGATATGCGCGATCTATCTCGGCTACACGCTGATCGAGATTCCCTATGGCGCATGGGGCGCGGAAATCTCGGACGACTATCACGAGCGCAACCGCATCACCGGCAGTCGCCAGATATTCCTGCTGATCGGGCTTCTGATTGCGATCACGGTTCCCATCGTCGCCGGGCAAGGCGGCGGCGGTGGGGCGACGCCGGAGAGCGCTGCTTCGCGCGGCGCCATGGCCGCGCTGGGCTGGCTCACGGCCGGACTGCTTCCGGTCTGCCTCATCATCCTGCTGCGCTCGGTGCGCGAACCTGCGAAGGGACACAGCACGCCGATCTCCCTGGTGTCGGGCGTGCGCGTGGCGATGCGGAACGGGCCGCTGCGCATGATCCTTGCGACGGTCATCCTCGGCGCGCTGGCAAGTTCGATCAATGCAGGCGTTGCGGTGCTGTTCTTCGAGCATGTCGCGGACATGGGCCGCAGCAGCTCGGTGCTGATCTTCGCGCTCTTCGCGGCAGGCGTCGTCGGCTCACCCTTCTGGGTCAGCATCGGCGGACGCATCGGCAAGCACAAGGGCATTGGCGTTGCAGGATTTGCGAGCCTTGCCGCCTTCGCGCTGGTGCCCGTGATCATCTACTGGGTGAAGCCGAATTTTCCCGAGGCGGTGTTCCCCGCCATGCTGACCATTACGCTGATACAGGGCTTCACCATCGGCGCGGCGCCCATTCTCGGCCAGTCGATTCTTGCCGATGTCGTCGATCTCGACACGCTCAAGAGCGGCGAGCAGCGCACGGCATTTCTTTTCGCTTTTCTGGCAATGGTGCGGAAGTTCTTCGAGGCGGCGGGCGTGGGGATCGCGCTGCCCGTGCTTTCCTGGATCGGCTTCGATCCACAAGCGCGGACGAACAGCGCGGCGGCGCATTTTGCGCTGACCGCCATGTATTGCCTCGTGCCGCTCGCTTTGTGGATCGTCTCGACGACGATCATTTGGAACTACCCGATCACGCATGAACGGCAGGTGAGGCTGCGCGCCGCACTCGACCGCAGGACAGAACGCCGCGCGCGGACACGGGCGGCGGATTAAAGGTCGAAGGCTTCCGCGAGAAGCTCATAAGAGCGGATGCGGTCTTTCTGGTCGTAGGTGATGGTGAGGATCACGAAATCGTCCACGCCATATTCCTCACCCATGGCGAGGAGGCGGCTGCGCACCTGTGCGGGCGTGCCGACGATGCCGCGACGCTCGACCGCGCGGAGCATCACCTTCTCATCGTCCGAGTACTGATAGGCGAGCGCTTCTTCGACCGAGGGGAAGGCGCCAGCCCGGTTTTGCAGGAGATGCAGAACCCAGAGGTTGCGCGGCGCGGCGATGCGGCGCGCTTCCTCTTCCGTTTCCGCGACTGTGACGGAGACACCGATGGAGCCATGCGGCGAAGAGAGGTGGCGCGAGGGACGGAACTGGCTGCGATAAAGCTCCAGCGGACCTGTGCCCGCATCCTGATTGATGAAATGAGCGAAGCAATAATGCATGCCGAAGGAAGCGGCATAGGCAGCGCCGTCGCCGCCCGAACCGAGCATCCAGAGTTCCGGCATGCCGGGGCCGCGCGGCGTCGCGTGGATGCCGCGCCACGGATGCGTGTCCGGGAAGCCGCCCGCATCGCCCGAAAGACCGTTCGAGTCTTCCAGAAACTGGATCAGCAATTCGACCTGCTGGGGAAAGACGTCGATGGGATAGGCATTGGGTCCGGGTTGAAGGGCGCGGGCGGTGCGCTGGTCTGAACCCGGCGCGCGGCCAAGCCCCAGATCGATGCGGCCGGGATGGAGCGTTTCGAGGACGCGGAAAAGCTCCGCGACCTTGAGCGGGCTGTAATGCGGCAGCATGACGCCAGCCGAGCCCACGCGAATGCGGCTCGTTGCCGCTGCGACGGCGGCGATCATGATTTCCGGCGCGGAGCCCGCGAAGGAATTGGTGTTGTGATGCTCGGCGAGCCAGTAACGGCTGTAGCCCAGCCGCTCCGCATGCCGCGCGAGGTCGAGCGTGTTCGCCATGGCCTCGGCGGCGGTGCCGCCCTGGCGGATCGGGGACTGGTCGAGGACGCTCAATGACACCATGGCTTGGGCTCCGCCCGTTGCTCAGCTCTAGTGGGATTCAGGCTTTTGCCTGACGCGCTTCACGATGCCGCTGAAGTTCATGAGGACGCGCTCGCCTTCATCGGTCGCCGTGTAGACGTGTCCGCGAAGGAAAACCATACTGCCGGTATTCTTCATGACTTCGCCGCGGGCCTCGACGATGTCTCCGGGGAGTCCGGCGGCCGTGAATTCCGCATTGAAGGACACGGTGACGGCGTGGCCGCCGATCACATCGCGGCCGATGGCGAAGAGCGAGAAATCGGCGAAGGTCATCAACAGACCGCCATGTAGGAAGCCGCCGCCATTGCAATGGGCAGGCGTCGCCTCGAAGGCGCAGCGCACTTCGCCCGTTTCCAGCTTGCGGAAGAAGAAGGGACCGGCGCGATCCTCAAAGGGATCCGTTCCGTCCCAGCTTTCATAATTGGCAAGGCGGGGGGGAGGAGTTTTCATGGCAGGCCCTCAAAGCAGCTAGGTAGGTCGGTCTCCGGTTCATAGCAGGCGGGAGGGTTACGCCGAAGGGAAGAATTGAGGGCGGAACGGGCGATTTTCCCTATTTTCCAAGGGGCTTTGATCTTTCGGCACCAGCGGCTAAATTCCGCCCCTGCATACCCCCAGAAGAGCGGAGCGAACATGGCCCTCGACGCCGAAACACGCGAACAACTCATCTCCTCCGTCCGTCGTTTCGTCGACGAGAGGCTGCGGCCGATCGAGGATCAGGTGTCCGAGAACGACGCCGTTCCCGCCGAAATCGTCGAGGAGATGAAGGAACTCGGCCTCTTCGGCATTTCCGTGCCGGTCGAATATGGCGGGCTCGGGCTCAACATGGAGGAAGAATGCCTCCTCATGTTCGAACTGGGCCGAACCTCGCCAGCCTTCCGCTCCGTCATCGGCACCAATGTGGGCATCGGCAGCCAGGGCATCGTCATGCATGGCCGGCAGGACCAGAAGGAATACTGGCTGCCCAAGATTGCGAGCGGCGAGGTCATCATCAGCTTCGCCCTGACCGAGCCGGAAGCGGGCTCCGATGCGGCGTCGCTCAAGACGACCGCGATCCGCGACGGCGACCATTATGTGGTCAACGGCACGAAGCGCTTCATCACCAATGCGAACAAGGCGCATGCCTTCACGCTGATGGCGCGCACAGACCCGAAGACGCCGGGCGCGAAGGGCGTTTCCGCCTTCGTCATTCCGCGCGACATTCCGGGCATCAGCGTCGGCAAGCCGGAAAAGAAGATGGGCCAGCAGGGCGCGCATATTTGCGACGTCATCTTCGACAATGCGCGCATTCCGGCCGATTGCCTTCTCGGCGACACGGAAGGCAAGGGCTTCGTGACCGCGATGCAGGTGCTGGAGCGCGGGCGCCTTCACATTTCCGCCGTCTGCATGGGCGTTGCTTCTCGTCTCGTCGAGGACTCGACGAAATACGCCGCCGAGCGCAAGCAGTTCGGCGCGCCCATCGGCAATCTGCAACTCGTGCAGGCGATGCTGGCGGATTCGAAGATGGAGCTCTATGCGGGCCGCTGCATGGTGATCGACGCCGCAAAGCGCCGCGACGCGGGCGAGGAAGTTGGAACGGAAAGTTCCTGCACCAAGCTCTTCTGCTCGGAGGCTGTGGGCCGCATCGCCGATCGCGCGGTGCAGATCCATGGTGGCGCGGGCTATGTCGCCGATTACGGCATCGAGCGTTTCTATCGCGATGTACGCATCTTCCGCATCTATGAGGGCACGAGCCAGGTGCAGCAGGTCATCATCGCGCGCAACATGCTGAAGGAAGTTCAGTAAGGCGAATGGTGCAAGGCGCGCTCGAAAAGCTCGCTGAAGATATCCGTGCCTGCCGGCTCTGCATCGACGAGCCGGCAGGCAAACCGCTTCCGCATGAGCCGCGTCCGGTGCTGCGCGTGTCGCAGACGGCGCGGCTTTGCATTGTGGGGCAGGCGCCGGGAACGCGGGTCCATGCATCCGGCACCCCCTTCACCGACCCGAGCGGGGACCGGCTCAGGGAGTGGATGGGCGTGAGTGCGGACGAGTTCTACGACGTTTCGCGCATAGCCATCGTGCCCATGGGCTTCTGCTTTCCGGGGCTCGACGCCAAGGGGGGCGATCTGCCGCCGAGGCGCGAATGCGCGGGGCACTGGCGGGCGCGGCTCTTCGCGCTCATGCCGCAGATAGAATTGACGCTGCTTGTCGGGCAATATGCGCAAGGCTGGCATCTGGGCCCGAGGCGCAAGGCGAGCCTGACGGAAACAGTTGCGGCATGGCGCGATTATCTCCCTTCCGCCATACCCCTGCCACATCCCTCCTGGCGTAATAATGCCTGGATCAGGAAGCATCCATGGTTCGAAACGGACGTTCTTCCGGCGCTGCGGCGAGACGTACGCCAGCTGATTGGATAAGGCACATGCGGAAAGCATTTCGGTTGGCGCTCGGATCAGCGCTTGTTCTGGGCGTGACCTTCGGTTGCGCCCCGCGCCTGATGGCGACGGGGGACCCCGTCTATGCGCCACGGATCGAGAGCCAGAATGTCGTGACCTCGGACGGGGCGCGGCTGCCCTTGCGCGTCTGGCCAGCGGCGAACCCGAAGGCGGTCATCATCGGCGTTCACGGCTTCAATGACTATTCCAATGCCTTCGACATGCCGGGGCGCTGGTTCCCTGAACACGGGATCAGCGTCTATGCGTTTGACCAGCGCGGCTTCGGGCGCGCGCCGGGGCGCGGGCTCTGGGCGGGCGACGCGCGCATGGCCGACGATCTCGACGCGGTGGTCGCACTCGTCAGGCGGGAAAATCCCAATGTGCCGGTCTATCTTCTCGGCGAAAGCATGGGGGGCGGCGTGGTGATGCGCGCCTTCGGGCTGCCGAATCCGCCCAAGGTCGACGGCGTCATTCTCGCCGCGCCGGCCGTCTGGGGCTGGCGGGAGATGAACGCGTTCTACGACGTCGTGCTCTGGTCGAGCGCCCATATGGTGCCGGAGATGACGGTGACTGGGCGGGGGCTCAATATCAGGCCATCGGACAATATCGAGATGCTGCGCGCGCTGGGCCGCGATCCGCTGGTCATCAAGGAGACGCAGATCGGAACGATCTATGGCCTTGTGACGCTTATGGACGAGGCGGCGGTGGCCGCGACGCGCATCAATGTGCCGGTGCTGCTGCTTTATGGCGCGCATGACCAGATCGTGCCGGAATTGCCGGTGGCGCATACGCTCGCCGAGATGCAGGCGGCGCATGTCAATGTGAGCACCGCTTGCTACGCCAATGGCTATCACATGCTGTTGCGTGATCTGCAGCGGGAGGTCGTCTGGAAGGATATCGCATCCTGGATCGAGGACCCCGACGCGCCATTTGCCTCGGGTGCGGGCAATCTCCGGCCGTGTGCGGAGATTGCTTCCGTTGGCGAAGCGCGTCAGGCGCGGTCGGGCGCGAGTTCGCCAGAACCCTGAATCGTCTCCTGCGGCGCAGGGCTCGACACCTCGGTAATGTCTTCGACGCTGATGTTGAAGCGTGTGGCAATTTCGCGTTCGAGGTCGCGGACGAGGTCTGGCACTGCGCCGAGATGGGGCTTTTCCGCGGCGAGAATGGCACGGAAGAGGCGGCCCTTCAGCTTTGGGAGATCGATGCCCGAGGCCGCGACATTCGGCGCAGCAGCGCTCGCCACGATATCGACCAGCCGGTCGGCGGCATGGAGACGTCCCCACAGATAATCGTTTTCGCGCGCCCTGCGGCTGAAAAAGGCGGCGAAGTGGCCGAGATCGCGGCCCATCAGTGTGGCGCGCGCGCCGCCTGAGCGAAGGGCTTTGGCGTCTTCCGGGCTGATGCGGTCGATCTGGACGGTATCGACATCGTCGAGGTCGTTCCACTTGTTGAGCGGCAGCGTCAGCACGTCGAAGAAGGGAAAGCCGACAAAGGCGTGGATGAGTTCGAGCCGGATCGCATAGGGCAAATAGCTGCCCGACATGACGGAGATGGTCTGGTCGATGATGTGATCCGCGCCAACGAGATCGAGCTTGGGGCCGATCTTCTGAAGGAGCGCGTCGATGGCGTCGGGCGTCGGTGCGCTGTCGGCCAGCATCTCCGTGCAGAGGGCGGTGACTTCGGGCGTGCGTATGCGCGATGCCGGCCGCCTGTTCAGCAATTCGAGGCATTCATAGAGGCTTGTCTTGAATTCATCGAGTGCTTCGGTGTGACCGGCCTCGCCCGCCAGCTCCTCGTAAAGCTCATTGAGGCGGCGGATGACGAAGCGCAGCCGGCGGATGCGGAAGCTCAGGTCGAAATCGCGCAGGAAGCGGACCCATGATGTGGCCGCCGTGGGCGTTTCAATCTCTCCGTCCACGCGCGTCCAGCGCACAGGGAAGATATCGCGCTGACGCGCCCATTCCTCCACGGCGCGCGACAGCTTTTGCCGGTCGTGCGGCTGAAGCATGGTACCGATCGCTTCGACGGCGAAGTTCACGAGACGATCGAGAACCGACATGACCTTGAGCTGGATATAGCCGTCATAGGCATAGCCCGCCTCGAGCGCGGATTGCGTGTTGGCGACGTCGCGCCATTGGGCGAGCGCATGAGGGCTCGGCGCGATCTGAGGGCCGCTTTCGATCAGTTCGCGCACGCGCGCGGCGACATGGGGGCGCGTTGCGGCGACGATCCGGCGATATTGGCGGACGCGTTCGGAAAATTCGTGGACGGACTCCAATTCGTCGCGCACCGGCTGGTTGCGCGGAATGTCGGAAAGCGCGCCACGGATCGTATGGAAAAAGCCGGGAGGCATGCCGCCAGCTTCGAGGTGGCCGCCTTCCGGATCGGGGTCGATATAGACGATGCGGCGATCGACTTCGCGATAGGCGGGGCGGCCGCGAAGCGAGGCAATGGCTTCGCCGAAGGGCTTGTTGTTGAGCACGCTGCCGTCGATGAAGGATGTCTTCACCGGATCGGCGCCCGATGCGATGAGCGGTTTGAAATTGCCGCTCAGGAAATCGGCGCGGGTTGGCCATGCCTCGCCGCGCCTTTCGAGCACGAGGTCGATCTCGTCGATCTCCGCCGGCGGAAACGCGCCGGGGAAGGATGAGGTTGCACGGGCGGCAAAGACGAGGCCGGGCACATGGTCGCCGTCGAAATGCGTGTCGGTCTGCCCGCCCGGATGCTGCAGATAGTCGAACTTCAGCACATGGCGATGCTCGCGTTCGCGGATCGAGGGCGGATCGTGAAGCGGGATGTTCTGCGTATAGCCGTAGAAATCGGTGACGGCGACGATGAGTTCCAGCTTGTGCCCGGTGGGCAGCAGGGAGCCGCCGGGCACGGCGTCCTTTTCCATCGCGCGACATGCATCGAGCAGCATGTTGGTGAGCAACTGGCCGGAAAAGGGTGGCTTGAACCAGCGTGAGCGGGTGAAAAGGAGGAGCTTCTGGCGCATCTCCGCGTCGGGCGCGAATTGCGTCAACCAGCGATTGTTGATCGCCCAGAAGACCGGCTTCATGAAGAGCTTGCTCCACTTGCCGGCGATATGTTCCTCGTCCATCAGCGAGAGGATGTCGGCCTGTTCGAGCCACATCTTGCGGTGCTGGTCGAGCGAGAGGTCGTGGGCAAGGGCGCGCGCGAGAAGGACGCCGTTGATGCCGCCCGCAGAGGCGCCGGCGATCGTGTCGACGAAGACACGCAGATCCAGCGTGCCGCCGATGGCGCGGAGCAACTCGAAATAGAGTTCTTCCGTGTCGCATTCGCGGCCTTTGCCGGGTTCGAGTTCGGCGAAGCTCGCGGACTGGCGGCGCTGGTGGTCCGGCTGGCCATGATAGACGCGCGAGGCGCGCACAAGTTTCAAGACCTCGCGGGACACGCCATACATGTAGACGGCCAGGGACACTCCGCCGTAGCAGACGAGAGCGAGCCTGAGTTCCTTTTCCTTCATGCGTTGGACCGCGCTGCGGGCAGGTGCGATTGCCTGCGGGGTTTCATCCTGACAGTCATTGGTAAAGGAACATTAAGGATGTTGGGAAGGGCATTTCGTCTCTTTTCGGCACGGGGCGGCCAAAAGACCTCCGCGTGGAAAGGCCGGCGCGGGCTCACGACATTTTTAGCGATTTAAGAAAGGTCCTCTTAAACCCCCAGGTGAAATAATGACTTTCACCGGGCCGAATGGGTTGGGCGGGAACTTCAGGTTCACTTGAGTGGCAGGCATGACCTCGGAAGAGCACATTCGTCGCAGAGTGCTTCTCTACTGGATCTCCATGGAAGACCGGCTTTATCTGTTCCGGTGTTCCTTTCCGCTCGCGCTGGCGGTGACGACCATGGCCGCGAGCGGCCTCACCAGCGGCGTCGGCTGGTTCATCGCCGCCATCGCGCTCGACACGGGCACCTTGATCTGGCGCCGCAAGGTGAAGAAGAACATCGTCGATATCGACACGGAGCGATGCTGGCGCGACGCGGGGCTCTTTCATGTCGCCGCCGTCGCGACCTACACGATCGCGGGCTACAACTGGATCCTCGCGGAGCCGCGCAACTTCGTCGTGACGGCCATCGTTTTCGGCGCAAGCGTAATGACGCATTGCTCCTGGGTGCCGACGATGCGGCAATGGCCCAATTTCGTCGCGCTTGTGATGCCTTTCTCGCTCATCCTCTATGCGGCAGACCGGGCCGGCCTTCTGACGGTGCTTTCGGGTGTGCTCTGCCTCGTTCTGCTGGGCACCACCGCCGTCATCATGCATTTCAACCGGCAGAAATATTTCGAGACCTTCGCCCAGCTTCAGGCCGAAGAGGACCTGGCGCATAAGCTCGACGAAGCCTTCGAGACGGCCATTTTCGAAAAGGCGCGGGCCGAGGAAGCGAACCGGATCAAATCCGATTTCCTGGCCACCATGAGCCATGAAATCCGCACGCCCATGAATGCGATCATGGGGTTCTCCGATCTCATCACGCGCATGAGCAAGGAGCCCAAGACGCGCGAATATGGCCAATATATTCACGACGCTTCGGTGGGGCTCCTCACGGTGCTCAACGATGTGCTGATGTTCTCGAAGATCGAGGCCGACAAGATCGAACTCGACGAGCGGCCGACAGAGCTTTCGGCGCTCTTCGAGTCGTTGCTCTATTGGCAGGCCATGGCCCGGGAAAAGAACATCAAGCTCAATGTCGATCACAGTGCCTTGCCGCAGGAGTCGGTGCTGGGCGATGAGGGCAAGCTGAGGCAGGTGCTCACAAACCTCATCTCCAACGCGATCAAGTTTACGCCTTCGGGTGGGCAGGTCGATCTGCGTTGCATGGTACTCGCCCGGCAACACGATAGCTTGCGCATTCGCTTCGAGGTTGAGGACACAGGGATCGGCTTCACCGACGAGGTGGCCGCGCGCCTCTTCAAGCCCTTCGTGCAAGCGGATGGCGACATCTCCAAGACCTATGGCGGCACGGGGCTGGGGCTTGCCATCAGCGCCAAGCTCGTGAGCCTGATGCGAGGCGATATCGGCGCGCATGCCGTGCCGGGCAAGGGCGCGCGCTTCTGGTTCGAGATTCCCTTCGCCTTGACGGTGGTGCCGCTGTCGCGGAGCGCCTGAGGGCGTCAGCGATCGAGCCAGGGGCCGTCGGGAACGGCCGGAACTTCGTTCCAGCGGGGCGCTGCGCCTTCTTCAGCACTTATGAAAACCGCCGTCGCGAGCGTGAAACGGCCGGGCGCGTGTCTTCCTTCGAGAACAGGAAGAAGCGTGCGCGGCCATATGAGGCTCGACCGGTCGGCTGGAGCGCCGACGCGGGCGCTGCGCACGGCCTTCAGATCGCGAATGCCGGATAGACCCGCCGCACTGCGCAACAACACGCTTCCTTCGCCCGTCAGCGGCCCTCTTTCGGGACCGCTGCGCTCGACTGAAAATCCGCCTTCGCGTGAGACCAGCGGTATCGGTGAGGTGATGCGGTGTATGCGAAGCAACCACGGCAAATCTGTCGCGATGAGCCAGGTTTCGATGGTGACATCCTTCCATGGCGCCGGGTCGGCTTTTGCCCAAGGGCGCCAGACGGAGTGGATGAAGCCCGGTTCGATTGCGGCAACTGTGGCGTCGCGGCGGATCGCGTATTGGTCGGGCCGATCAGCGGGGGCCAGCGCAAGCATGTTGTCCGGCATGATCTCGACGCCTTGCGACGCGGGATAGCCGATGCTGAAGCCGAAGCGCGAGGAATAGGCAAATTTTCCGTATTTTGCAGGGCTGCCTTGGTGCCACGGTGCGGTCTGCCCGCCGGATAGCGCGACGGCATGAGCCGCATCCTCGACAAGGATCATGGCTGGATGGCGCTGCGCCGACGCCGGGTGGAGCGACGGTGAGGCCTCGTCGGTGGCCCAGAAGGGATGCGACGCGGGCAGCGCGAGCGGGAGAAAGGCCTTCATCGCCCAATAGGGTGACTGGGGCGAATTATATTCTTCCGCCATGCGCGGGTTCTCATAGGCGTAACCGATCGTGAGCGCGCCGCGCGCGTCGGCGATATCGCGACGCGCCCACCAGCGCAGATGGCGCAGATAGACGCCCTTGATCTCGCCCCATGGCAGCGCCCCGACATCGGCAAAGGCAAGCGCGCCCCAGAAGCCGGCAGGCGCAAAGCGATAGGTCAGGCTGCGGCCGAAGGGGAGCGCTGCACCGTCGGCGGCGAACCAGCGGCGATAATCCGGTGCGAAGAGACGCGCGCGCGAGCGGAAGACTTCGGCACGATCCACGTCGCCGGAGAGCTTCGCATAGATCAACCCATAGAAGTGGAAGGCGAAGGCGATGTAGTGATCGACCTGATTTTTGGGACCGTCGCGATACCAGCCGCCGTCGAGATAGAAACTGTCGATGCGGGCAAGCGCGGCATCGACCGCCTGTTGATTGTAAGGCGCGCCGACGCGTTTCAGGCCAAGATTCACGATGACCCGGAAGAAGAGCCAGTTGTTGTCGATGATCCCGACTTCGTTGATGCGATGGAGCCAGCGCGCGACATTGCTTTTGGCCACATCCGGCAATGGCGCCCAGATGTGTTCCGGCACAAGCGCAAGCGCAAAGCCAATGGCCGCCATTTCGACGAGGCGCTGGTCGCAATCAGGGGACGGCCCCCAATACTCGCGATGGGTGGGGTCGCAACCATTGGCGAGACCTTCGCGGATCATCCCCCAATAGGGAAATTCATAGCCGCCTGCCGCCAGCGGCGCGATACCCCAGAGAGGCCGTGCGAAGCCCTCGAGTTGAGATGCCACCTCGCCGAATACGGCATGAGACGGCGCCAGGCGGACGCGCGCTCGACCGGGGCTGTAGAAGGGCAGTAGCGGTTTGAAGAGATCGAGTGCGGCGCGCGCAACGTCGTCGCGTGTCGCCAAGGGGTTGCCGGCAAGGGGATTGGAGAATGGCGGCATCATTTTCCGTCTAGCCAGTTGCAGAGTGTCTTTGCGTCGCGCCGCAAGGCGTCGGGGTCGTCGCCCGATACGAATTCGAGCAGGGCGAAGCGGGGGCGGCCGTGCGGCGTCGGCATTGCGCCGACGCGGCGCAGCAGAGGACGCCAGAAATCGGCGCCCTCCGCCAGAGGCTGGCGTTCGCCGGAGGCCTTCCAGTGAAAGACATGGAGATGGGAGAGGTGCGGCGCGAGGGCCTCGAGTTCCGCTTCCGCTTCGTCGAGGGCAATACCGGGTCGCGGTTGCCAATATGTGTGCAGGTTCGGATGGCGCGCGGCGGCGATAAGGGCGAGCGACGCATCCGCGCCATCGTTCAGGGTATGCGGATGAAATTCGAGGGAGAGCGAGATGCCGAGCGTTGCCGCTTTCGCGGCCATTCCATGCAGCGCATGCGCTGCGGCGTTGCGTGTTTCGAGGCTTGCTTCGGTGGACGAGCATCCTCGCTGGCCTGCCCAGATGCGGATATTGGGAGCGCCGAGCGCCTGAGCGGCTTCGAGCACATCAGCGAAATTCTGCCCGGTGATGTGGCTGCCGGCCTCGACATAGGAGCCGTAGGACGCGATGGTGAGGCCCGTGTCGCGGCAGCGCGCAGCGACGGCGCGGGCGCACGCGCGATCATGCGGGCGCACATGGATATCGGCGCCCCATTCGATGCCCGTCAGACCGCATTCCGCGGCAAGCGTGATCACGGCTTCCGGCGGAAGGGCGCGAAAGGTGACGGAGCAGAGGCCGGGCAGAAGCGTGTTCATGCCTGATGCTCCAGTTCCGCCAATGCGACAGCATGCTGCAGAGGCGCGCCGCCCACATAACGCTGGATTTCGTCGAGGATCAGCTCCGTCATGCGTTGCGTTTCGGCGCCGAGCGATCCGGCGATGTGCGGCGTGAGGAAGACATTGGCGAGATCGAACAGCGGTGAATTGGCGGGCAGCACATCGGGCTCGGTGACGTCGATAACGGCATCGATGCGGCCGCTCGATGTTTCCGCGATGAGTGCATCCTGATCGATGAGGGCGCCGCGTGCCGTATTGATGAGCGTCGCGCCGGATTTCATGAGGGCGAGACGGTGACGGTCGATCATGCCCGTGGTCTCCGGCAGAAGCGGCGCGTGGAGACACACCACGTCGGAACTCGCCATCAGCGTGTCGAGTTCGACGAGCTTTGCGCCGAGCCGCGAGGCCTCCGCGCGCTCGACGAAGGGATCTGCCAGAAGGATCTCGAAGTCGAAGGGCTTCAGCAGCGAGATGACGCGACGTCCGACGCGCGAAGCGCCAACGATGCCGATGGTCTTGCGATAATTGCCGAGGTCGGGCGCGACCTTGGCCCATGCGGGGGCGTGTCGCGCTTCATGATATACCGTCCGTAGACGGAATATTCGCTTGTTGGAGAAAAGAATGGCGGCAAGCGTGTATTCGGCGACGGGTATGGCGTTCGCATCCGCCGCCGAGGTGACGGCAATGCCGCGACTCCGGATGGATGGATCGAGAAAGGGCTTCACGGAGCCGGCGAGATGGGCGACGAGGCGGAGATGCGGTGCGGTTTCAAGTTCCGCTGGGCCGAGATGCGGTGCGCCCCATCCGGTGACAAGGATTTCTGCCTGGCCGAGCAGGGCGCGGGCCTCAGGCGTGTCGAAAGAGGTCGAAGGGGCGGGGGCGAGCAGGGCAACGAGATCGTCCAGCCGCGCGGATTGCGCATCCGAGAAAGAGGCGACATGGGCCTTGGGGTCGAAAGCCAGCAATGTCTTAGGCTTGTGAGGCATCACGGGCTCCGGCAGCGGCGCTCAAGACGAAAGCGATCTCATTATGCATCGGAAAGCAGGCGGCCTAACTATCTGAATTGTCTAATGATGCCCGATCTTCATGCGGATGAATGCAGCAGGCTGCGACTGCAAATCTCGGATGATTACAATTTTGAAAGTATTGCCCGCAGGCTGCGACTTCGAGACGCGGGCGCACTGATTTACTGCGCCATTATGGACACGGTGCCAGCCATAATGACTGCGCGACAGGGGTTTTTGGCACGAAGAGCCTTGACTGATTAAGTGATTTAGGTGGAATGAACCTAATGCTAGCTCACATATGAGAATCAAGAATATCGACATGTGATCTGGCTGGTGCGGACAAAGTTCCGCGCTGAGGAGGAGACGCAAAATCACATACGCCATCCTTGCCGCGCCGACCAGGCGCGAACGCAGAGGTGTGCCCTGAGATATGAGCCATTGTGCAATGCGATGGCCTGTAAGGGGACGTGCGCGTGATGAGGCCGACCTCCCGGAATAAAGAATTTCAAATCGCCTCTCGTGTGAGGCGGTCAACTGGGGAGAGGTGTAATGAGTAAGATAAAGCGCTTACCGCTTCTGGTCATGGCCGGAGCCATCGGCTGGGCAGGCGCCAGTGCGCCGGCATTTGCCGAGAGCTTCAAGTTCGGCGAGATGGAAATCTCCGTCGACAATACGGTCTCGCTGGGCGTCGGTGTCCGCACAAGCAAGCAGAGCTGCACGAAGATCAGCGGAGAAAATGGTGGCTGCCGGATCGACACGGGGTCACCCATTTCGGCCCTCGACGTCTACAACGACGTCAACCTCGACGACGGCAATGTCAACTTCGGCCAGTGGGACGCCTATTCGGAGCGCGTCAAGTTCGTCAGCGAGGCGCAGGCCAAGTGGCAGAACTACGGCGCCTTTGTTCGCGTAAAGGGCTTCTACGACTATATCGGCGATCAGGTCGCCGGCCAGAGCAGCACCGATTACGGCAAGCGGCCGCTGAGCGATGCGCTGCGCGGCAACGACGCGCATAACGCCGCCGCCTGGGACTTCAGCGTTCTCGATGCCTTCGTCTATGGCAACTTCAATGTCGCCAACGACCTCCCGCTCAACCTCCGTCTTGGTAAGCAGGTTGTGAACTGGGGTGAGAGCCTCTTCATTCCGGGCGGCATCAACCAGTTCATGTCGGTCGACCTTGGCGCGCTGCGCACGCCGGGCGCGGAGATCAAGGAAGCCCTTCTCCCGCAGGAAATGCTCTACGCGTCGCTCGGCCTGCCGAACGACATGAGCCTTGAGGCCTGGGCGGGTTTCCGCTGGCGCCAGACGCAGCTCGATCCCGTCGGCACCTATTTCGGTAACGACATCTTCGGACCGGGTGGGGCCTATCTGAATATCGTCATGGACGGTCCAGCGAGCACCCTCTATCAATTGCCAGTTAAGCCATCCAAGAAGCCTGGCGATTTCGGTCAGTTCGGTCTGAAGCTTGGCTACAACGCCGACTGGCTGAACGATGGCACGGAACTTGGCCTCTACTACGTCAATTACGACTCCAACGTTCCGTTCCTCGAATATTCGAATGGACTGCCGGGCGTTCTGTCGGGTTCGGACACGGCTCAATACTACCGTGCTCATTATGCCGAAAACATTCAGGTGATCGGCGCGAGCTTCTCGACGGTGCTGGCCGACTTCATCTATGGCACGGCTTTCTCGGGCGAACTCGTCTATCAGCCCAATCTGCCGTTCCAGCTCTCGTCGGGCGAAATGCTGCTCGGTCATTGGGGCACCTACACGCATGGTGCGATTGGCTATGACTCGACGCTGCCTTATGACATGACGCCGGGCGCGTTCCCGGATGGCTTCATCCGGACGGACTCGGTCACGGGCCAGATCGGCACCGTCTCGACGCTCCCGACTTCGGACTCGATCACGAGCGGCCTCGGCGCCGATCTCGTTATCCTGGTCGCGAACTGGGGCTTCCAGTGGATGCCTGGCATTTCGGACGTCAAGCTCAATGCGCTCGCCGCATCGATGTCTGAATTCGTGACGCCGGCGCTCGCCACGCGCAATCCGTACTTCCAGCTCTATCACCCGGATCGCTTCTCGCATGGCTACAGGCTGAGCGCGAGCGCCCAGTACAACAACGCCTTCGGTACGGCCTTCACGCTGACGCCGAATATCCAGTTCGCACAGGACTTCGGCACCTCTGCCGGCCCGATCGGACCGGGCTTCCTCGACAACAAGAAAGCACTGTCGCTTGGTGTGCGTGGAACCTATCAGAGCGCCTGGAGCGCCGGCGTCCAGTGGACGGCGACGCGCGGCAACGCAGTGCAGAATGCGTTCGAAGATCGTGACTTCATGACCTTCGACGTGAGCTACGCGTTCTGAGCGAAAGCTGAGCAAGAGTTCTCCCGCGACACCCTCATCCGCTAACTCGTCGCGGTAGAAAAAGAAGGCCCCGGAAAGAAATTTCCGGGGTCGTTCTTTTTTGCGGAGGGCCGGCGGCGAGGCCATGAAGGCGCACCCTGAAAATGGTCCGTCATGGGCCGCCGATGGGAACGCTTCAATGGCGGATAAATGCCTTGTCTGGCGACGCATGGAAACAATCCGCTGGCCTGTGTGTTTCTGCCTGAACCTCAGTGAGGGGACGGTTGAGCCGGCGGCCAAATCGTTGACCGATATCAACGATAGTTCGAAGGTTCTCTCTATGACTGATTCCATTCTTTACAAGGATGGTGTCGACCATGAAGAAAATCGCGCTGACTGCTTTTGTCGCCCTGTTTCCGTTTCAGGCGATGGCCGCTGATCACATCTGGGCTGGTCCTTATATAGGTGTGTCGGCCGGGTACATTGAGCACCGAACCAAGCTCAACGACCCCACCTACAATCTCACGAGCGGAGATATTCTCACTCACGGAGATGGCGGCATTTTCAGCGCCGATGCCGGGTACAACTTTCAAGCCGGTCCGATCGTTTACGGCGTCGAGACGGATTTTGGTTGGAGTACTGCCGAATATGAGTTGAACGTCTTCAGCGGTCGGGATGCGATCGTAAGAAACAAGCTCGATTACGTCGGCACCGTGCGCGCTCGCATTGGCTTTGCTCTTGATCGGGCCTTGATCTACGCGACCGGCGGCTACGCCTATGGTCGCGTGGACAATTACTCGACCAGCGATATCACTAATGCGGCCTATGGGGCGGGAACAAAGGGTTGGCAATCCGGCTGGACTGCGGGTGCGGGATTGGAATATGCCGCGGATGAAAACTGGACATTGCGAGCCGAGGGTCTCTATCTGGACCTGGGCAGTGTCACCAACTATTACCCCGCGTTCCCGTCCGACCCGATGACATTCCACAATAGCGCCATACTGGGCCGGTTTGGGGTGAACTATAAGTTCTGACGGCGCGGACATGAGGCCGCTATTGAAAGCCCGATCATCGGCATGCGGCCTCAGATCCGCGAGTACCGGAAGCGGAATGGGCCGTTTTGGCTAAGTCTTTGATTTCAATGGTGGGCGGTACTGGACTCGAACCAGTGACCCCTGCGATGTGAACACAGTGCTCTACCAACTGAGCTAACCGCCCGCGCGGGATTCGGGGTGCCTGAAGGCTGCTCCCGAGCCGGGCCTGTCTATAGGCTTTGGGCGATCCCGAAGTCAAGACGTCTCGGGTAGCGGGGCTTCCGGCAGAGGGCTGGCCGGTTATGCTACGTGCCTGACGGCATCAAGACCGCGATCGGGAGGGAATATGGCAGGAGCGGGTTTTCGCACTGTGGGGACGCTGGTGAAGCTTGCGGGGCGAGGTTTGCTTCGCGCATTGCGGCCTGCGCCAACGGGGCCTCGGGGCGGCGCTGCTTTCGAGGCGGCGTTCGGGGCGCTGGTCGCCGATCCTTCCGTCGCGGCGGAGGTGAAGCAGGCGCGGTTCGTGACGCTGTCGGCGGACGAGGCAGGTTGGCTTGCCGCAAATTGCGACGTCGCGCATGGCGACGAGGTGACGGTCCTGGCGGCCGGGGCCTTCTGGGCGTCGAAGGCGCTCGACATGCGCTTCGGCGCGCGCATTGGCGTCTGGCTGCGCGCGGGCGATCATGGCCATGTCCGAAAGACACGCGGCGCCGCGTCGAGCCTGCGGATGGAAGAAGGCGGGCCGCTTTATCTGGTTGCAAAACCGCCGGGCGAATGGGCGGACGAACGAGGGGCCTTCGATCCCGCCTTCCCGCGCGGCGGGCTGCCCGGCGCGATGAGCGCTTGCGTCATCGTCTGGAAGAATGGCGCGGTCAAAGGGCTCGAAGTGCTGGCGCGAGTGGGCGACCATGAGGGCCTCGTCGCCGAGGCGCTGGACGACGCACGCCATCCCGTGGAGCCGCCTGCGGGCTGGAACTATCTCTGGCGGCTTGGTGAGGGGCGCATCTATCGGGAGGCCGGTGACGAAGGCGCGCGGCGTATCTGCTGCCACACGCATGAGGATGTCGGCATTCTCCAATTCCCTGCGGACTTTGCGCTGACGGAAAACACGCGCCTCAGGTGGCGCTGGAAGGTGGACAAGCTACCTTGCGATCTGCCGGAAGATATCCAGCCGACGCATGACTATCTCTCGATCGCAGTCGAGTTCGAGAATGGTCAGGACCTCACCTATATGTGGTCGAGCAGGCTAGCCGAGGGCACGATCTTCCGTTGCCCGCTTCCCTATTGGGACAAGGTCGAAACGCATTGGGTGTTGCGCTCGGACGCCAACCGGCTTGGCCAGTGGCTTCGCGAGGAAAGGCCGGTGAGGGCGGATTATGCGAAGGCCGTCGGCGTGCCTCCGCAACGCATCGTCCGCGTCTGGCTCATCGCCGTCAGCGTTTTCCAGCGCGGAACGGGCATTTGCGAATATGCCGATATAGAACTTGTCGACGGCGACCGCGTCCTGAAAGTGCTCTAGCGCCAGCCGCTGAAGTGATCGGGCAGCAGCGTGGCGGCGGCGCGGGGAAATTCATCGAAATGGTCGATGATGATGTCGGCGCCAAGTTCGGTCACCGGGCGGCGCGTATAGCCGAAACTGACGCAGATCGAAGGCAGGCCCGCATTCTTCGCCGCGTCGATGTCGGTCTCGCTATCGCCGACCATGATCGCAGCCTTACGGTCGCCGCCGAGCAGGCGGATCGCCTCGAAGAGATGTTCGGGATCTGGCTTTTTGACTGAGAGCGTGTCGCCGCCGATGACGACCGGGAAGTGCCGGTCGATGCCGAGACGTTCGAGGAGCTGGCGCGAAAGTCGCTCGACCTTGTTGGTGCAGACGGCGAGCAAGACGTCGGCGTCTTCCAGCCGCTGCAGCAGTGGGCCGACGCCGGGCCATAGCTCCGTATGGTCGGCGATATGCTCGCTGTAATAGGCGATGAATTCCTCGAAAGTCTGGTCGAGAAGGTCCTCGTTCGCGGCGGGTCCCGTCTCCTGGAAGCCGCGCTCCATCAGCAGCCGCGCGCCGCCGCCGACGAGATGCCGCACGCGGGAGGCCGGCACGCGCGGGCGACCGTGGTGGGTGAGGACGACATTCATGGTCTCGCAGAGATCGCCGGCTGTATCGGCCAGCGTTCCGTCGAGATCGAAAAGGAGGGTGGGGCGGGGCATGGTGGACCGGATTGTGTTATGCCCGGCTTGTCTCGCATGGGCTTCGGGCACTGGCAAGTCTCTCGTCTTGCAGGCGAGCCGGCGGCCGACTTGCTTTCAAAGCGGTTCATTCTCCAATCGGCAGCAGTCCGGCTTTCGGCCATTATTTCTGCATGACGGTGCTCACGCGTTA
>Ga0255338_1001768_pt1 | contig 37475 bp, 35 predicted proteins | sample MeOH1_35cm_T4_19_FD_203715 | JGI IMG/M metagenome (GOLD analysis project Ga0255338, IMG submission 203715) | Sandy soil microbial communities from University of British Columbia, Vancouver, Canada - MeOH1_35cm_T4_195 | ecosystem: Engineered > Artificial ecosystem > Sand microcosm > Unclassified ...
TCCTGTTCTGGCTGATGATGCGGGCGGGCCTGATCGACGCCAGCGTCGGCAGCGCGGCAGAGGTTCAGCCCGCCGAGTAGAGATCGAGCGGACGACCGAGGTCATTATGGGCCTGCGCCACAGCTTGCAGGCAGGTGAGCGCGCCCAGGGCGTGATCGTTGCCGAGTAGGGTCGCCACATTGTCATAGGCGGCGCGCGGGCTGCGCAGGGCGCCGCCGACCGCCTGCATCATCAGCGCTTCATCAATCGTCATGCGCGAGCAGCAACAGGGCGCGATCATGATCTTGCGGCTGGAGGTGCGGGCGAGTTCCAGCATCATCGCGCGCATCAGCACCAGCGGACGGCGATAACTACGGCCGAAGGCGCCGAGCATGGCGTTGGCGGCATGGGCGTCGTTGACGCCTGCCGTGGCCATGCGGCGCATGACATAAAGGAATAGCCGATTGCCATAGCCGCCGGGGAGCGGACGGGCCTGATCGAGGGAGGAGGGCTCTCCAATGGCCATGCGTTCGTACCTTCTGCCTAGTCGTTGGAAGGCCACGGTACGCTATTGCGAGTCAATCGCAAGTAAATTCAGTCGGGATATTGCCCGTTCAGCCGCAAAATCTCTCCCGCCAGATAGAGCGAGCCAGCTATCAGCAGCTTGGGGGCTGGATTGCCCCCTGCGGCGATAGCGGCAATGGCCTCTGTTGGCGTTTCATGCGTGGTGCAGGATATGCCCCAAAGATCGGCGATGGCGGCGAATCGCTCCGGCGGGTGATGCTCGTGACCGGGAACAGGCAGCGTGTGGATATGCGCGATCCGGCCGGCAAAGGGGATCAGATAGGCGTCCAGATCCTTGTTCGACAGCATGCCGATGACCAGTTGCAGCTTCTGCCCTTCAAGCCGCTCACTGGTGAAGAAGGCGCTGATCGCTTCCCCCGCCCCGGCATTATGGCCTCCATCCAGCCAGGCTTCGGTGTTTTCCGGCAATGGCGCCAGCAGGGGGCCGTGATCGAGCCTTTGCAAACGGCCGGGCCAATGCGCCCAGAGCGGTGCGGCCTTCAGGGCGGCTTCGCTAACGGGTACGACGCTTTGGTGGCGCAGCATGGCGAAGGCGAGCGCGACATTATGAATCTGATGCGCGCCGGGGAGGCGCGGCAGAGGGGTGTCGAGGCGGCCCAGGTCGTCGCGATAATGGAGACGGTCGCGATAGGCGGCGGCGTCCCAGCTCTCCCCCATGGCGAACCATTGGGTGCGGTTGCGGGCGGCGGCGTCGAGCATCACCGGGAAGAGGGAGTCGGCATAGCGCTGCGTCACCAGTGGGGCGCCGGGCTTGGCGATGCCGGCCTTTTCGGCCGCGATTTCCTTGAGCGTGCTGCCGAGGAAGCTTTGGTGATCGATGCCCAATTGGGCGATGCCGCAGATCACCGGCTTTTCGATGACATTGGTGGCGTCGAGCCGGCCGCCCAGACCCACCTCGAGGATGCAGGCGTCGGCGGGATGTTCGGAGAAGGCGAGGAAGGCGGCGGCGGTGGTGACTTCGAAGAAACTGGCGCCAATCCCCTCCGCCACGTCGAGGACGCGGGAAAGATAATGGGCGAGTGCTTCGTCGGGGATCAGCGTGCCGCTGATGCGGATGCGTTCGTTGAAGCGCACCAGATGCGGTGAGGTGAAGACGTGGACGGTCTTGCCGTCCGCCTCCAATGCGGCGCGCAGGAACGCGCAGGTCGAGCCTTTGCCGTTGGTTCCCGCGACATGAAAGATTGGGGGAAGCGAGCGATGGGGATTGCCGATGCGGTCGAGCAGGCGCGTGATGCGCTCCAGGCCCAATATGTCAGCGCCGGGCGACAGGGTCGCGAGGCGATCAAGCTGGGCCTGGACGCCCGGATCGTCGGAGACGGCGTGGTCGGCCATTGGCGCTGTACCTGACCGGTTTCAGGCGGCCGCGCGCGGCGCAAGATAGCCGATCACGCGGGCGAGCGTGTCGCGCAGTTCACTGCGATGGACGACCATGTCGAGCATGCCGTGCTCCAGCAGATATTCGGCACGCTGGAAGCCGTCTGGCAGCTTTTCGCGGATCGTGCTTTCGATGACGCGCTGGCCGGCGAAACCGATGAGCGCATTGGGCTCCGCGATCTGGATGTCGCCCAGCATTGCATAGCTGGCGGTGACGCCGCCGGTCGTGGGGTCGGTCAGGACCACGATATAGGGCAGCCCGGCTGCGTGCAGTTTCTGGATCGCCACGGTGGAGCGGGGCATCTGCATGAGGGAGAGGATGCCCTCCTGCATGCGCGCGCCGCCCGCCGCGGTTAAGATGACATAGGGGCATTTATGAGCAATGGCTTCATTCACGCCCTGGATGAAGGCGGCGCCGACGCCCATGCCCATGGAACCGCCCATATAGGCGAAATTCTGCACGCCCATGACCAGCGGCACATCATCGATCGCGCCGCGCGCATTGATGAGCGCGTCCTGATCGCCTGTTGCGGCGCGGGCGGCCTTGATACGTTCGGGATAGCGCTTGGAATCACGGAATTTGAGCGGGTCTTCCTGCACATGCGGCGTTGGCAGCAGGATGAAGCCGGCGTCGAGTATCTGCTCGAACCGTTCCGACGGGCCGATGCGGCCATGATGGTCACAGCGCGGGCAGACCGAGAGATTATCTTCCCATTCCTTGATGAAGATCATCTCGGCGCAGGAAGGGCATTTGTGCCACAGCGTTTCGGCCGTGCTTTCCTTCTTCGCCATGAAGGGCAGGGCGTTGCGAACGCGGTTGATCCAGCTCATGCGGCGGTCTCCCGGAAATGAGGGCTGTTGGCGTTGAGCGCGCCGCGGAGAGCCGCGACGAAATCCTTGACGAAGGGCGCGGCGGCATCGCCGTGCGAGCCGATGATGTCCACGATGGCGGAACCCACGACCACGCCGTCAGCGACGCGGCCGATGGCAGCGGCCTGTTCCGCCGAGCGCACGCCGAAGCCGACCGCGATGGGCAGGTCGGTCGCGGCCTTGAGCTTGGCGACGGCCTGTTCGACGGCGGCTTGCGCGGCCTGCTGCTTGCCGGTGATGCCCGCAACGGCGACATGGTAGAGGAAGCCGCTGGCGCCGTTCAGCACGGCGGGCAGGCGGGCCGCGTCGGTCGTGGGGGTGGCGAGGCGGATGAGGTGAATGCCCGCCGCGCGCAGGGCCGGGCCGATTTCGGCGTCTTCCTCCGGCGGGACGTCGACGCAGATGACGCCGTCGACGCCTGCGGCCTTGCACTGGTCCGCGAACCATTGCGAGCCGCGCACCAGCATCGGATTGGCATAGCCCATCAGGACGAGCGGCGTTTCCGGATGTTTGGCGCGAAAGGCGGTGGCGAGGGCGAAGATATCCTTCGTCCTGGTGCCCGAACCCAGGCTGCGCAGATTGGCCAGTTCGATCGCGGGGCCGTCGGCCATCGGATCGGTAAAGGGCATGCCCAGTTCGATGATGTCCGCGCCCCCCTCGACCAGCGCGTCGAGAACAAGCGGGGTATCGGCCACGGTCGGGTCGCCCGCCGTCACGAAGGTGACAAGGGCGGCGCGACCCGCTTTCTTGCAGGCGGCGAAGCGGGCGGAAAGGCGGTCAGTTGTCATATTTCGACACCCAGGGCGCTGGCGACGGTGAAGATGTCCTTGTCACCACGGCCGGAGAGATTGACGATGATGATCCGGTCCGCGTCGAGCGTGGGGGCGACTTTTTCCGCCGAGGCAATGGCATGGGCGGATTCGAGCGCGGGGATGATGCCTTCCAGTGCGGAGAGCCTCTGGAAGCTGGCCAGAGCCTCGTCATCAGTGATCGGCATATATTGGACCCGGCCGATTTCATGCAGCCAGCTATGCTCAGGACCGATGCCGGGATAGTCCAGCCCCGCCGAAATGCTGTGCGCTTCGGTGATCTGGCCGTCCTCGTCCTGAAGCAGATAGGTACGGTTGCCGTGCAATATGCCCGACTTGCCGCCCGCGAGCGAGGCAGCATGCTTGCCTTGCAGACCTTCGCCCGCCGCTTCGACGCCGATCATTTTCACATCCGCATCGTCAAGGAACGGATGGAACAGGCCGATGGCGTTGGAGCCGCCGCCGACCGGCGCGATCAGCATGTCGGGCAGGCGGCCTTCAAGCTCCAATATCTGCTCGCGCGCTTCCCTGCCGATGATCGACTGGAAGTCGCGGACCAGTTCCGGATAGGGGTGCGGGCCCGCCGCTGTGCCGATGATGTAGAAAGTGTCGTGGACGTTCGAGACCCAGTGGCGCAGTGCGTCGTTCATCGCGTCCTTCAGCGTCTGCGAGCCGGAGACGACCGGGATGACTTCGGCGCCAAGCAGTTTCATGCGGAAGACGTTGGGTTTCTGCCGCTCGACATCCTTGGCGCCCATGAAGATCTTGCATTCCATGCCGAACAGCGCGGCGACGGTCGCGGTGGCGACGCCATGCTGACCCGCGCCGGTTTCAGCGATGACCTTTTTCTTGCCCATGCGGCGGGCGAGCAGAGCCTGACCGATGCAATTGTTGATCTTGTGCGCGCCGGTGTGGTTCAGTTCCTCGCGCTTGAGGTAGATTTTCGCGCCCTTGCCGGGTTCGGCATCCGCGCGCAGCGCTTCGGTCAGGCGCCCCGCATAATAAAGCGGATTGGGACGGCCGACATAGGAGCGCAGCAATTCGCTGAACTCGGCGTCGAAGGCTGGGTCCTGCTTCGCTTCCCTATAGACCTTTTCCAGCTCCAATATGAGCGGCATCAGCGTTTCAGCGACATAGCGGCCGCCAAAGGAACCGAAATGGCCGGAGGCGTCCGGCTGCGAACGCAGGCTGTTGGGCCGGGTGATGGTGTCGGTCATGGCTTGTATCTCGTCAGGCAATATTGGGTCACTTCGCGGGCAAGGGAAGTGATCAACGCCATCGTGTGCTGGTTAGCTGCCTCATGAGGACGCCGCATTGCAGAAGGCCATGATCTTGTCCACACTCTTGATGCCCGGTGCGCTTTCGACGCCGGAGGAAACGTCGACCAGCGGCGCGTCCGTGATGCGGATGGCTTCGGCCACATTGTCGATGCCAAGGCCGCCCGACAGGCCCCAGGGGACGGAAAGGGACACGCCGCGCAGCAGCCTCCAGTCGAAACGCAGGCCCATGCCGCCGGGCAGCGCCGCGCCATCCGGAGTTTTGGCGTCGAACAGGAGGAAGTCGGCCGCACCGGCATAAGCCATTGCGGCGTCTATATCGGCGCGGGTTTTGACGGAAATGGCTTTCCAGACGGGGAGGTTGAAGCGCTGGCGGATGGCGGCGGCGCGTTCGGGACTTTCCTTGCCGTGGAGTTGCAGGGCGCTCAGGGCGCCGGTGGCGGCAAGGTCCGTCAGGATTTCGTCGCTGGGGTCCACCAGGATGGCGACGCGTTCGATCTGGGAAGGAACCAATGCGGCGAGCGCTCGCATCTGATCCACTTCAACATAGCGGGGGCTTTTGGGGAAGAAATTGAAGCCGAGATGGGTCGCTCCTCCCCTTATGGAGGCTCCCACCGTTTCAGGCGTCGAAAGGCCGCAGATCTTGATGGCGAGTCGGGACATGGGCGGGCTTTAGCGGGTGTGACGCGTAAGAACCATATGCAGCGTGCTCCTGCATGGGCGGGTTCATGGTTCCGTCAAATCCATATCGTGGAGGGCGAGCCATTGGTCGGCATGGTCGATGCAGGCCTGGCCGAGGAAAGCGTCGACCTGATCCATGATCTGATCGTCGGTAAGGGTGGCGGGGTCCAGCGGTGGATGCCAGTGGACGCGGAAATTCGGGCCTTGGGTGCGGATCATGTAAAAGGGCAGGAATTTCGCGCCGACCTTGCGCGCCAGGCGCAGGGCCACGGACAGGTTGCCCGATGGCGGCACGTCGCGGCCGAAGCGGGGGAACCAGACCTGACGGTCGCGGCGTTCGTCCAGCAGGATGTAAAGGGTGGCGCGATCCTTGGTCGTGAGGTGTTTCAGGATAGCGCGGGCAGCGCCTTCTCCGGTGATCGCCTCGCCCATATAGCTGGAGCGGGCGCGCTTGAGTTGCGCGGCCTGCTCTGGATTTTCCGGGGGGTCGTAGACGCCGAGGCCGGGGCGGTCGGTCGATGCCTTGATATGAGCGGCGAGCAGGTCCCAATTGCCCAGATGGACCGCCAGCGCGATCAGCGGGCCGGAGCCGTCGAGCACGGCCTGATAGCCGGGTTGGTCCTCCACCGCGATGTGGTTATGCTCGATCAGTCGGTCGATGTTGGTGAGTTCCGCCATGGTGCGGCCGAGGTTGAACCAGCGGCGGGTGAGCAGGGCTTCGCTCGCGCTTTTGTCGAGGCCGGGGCGGAGGATGGCCAAATTGGCGCGGGCGCGCTGGTCGCGCAACGTCATCGACTTGCGGGCGACATGCGCCGACAGCCAGCCGCCCAGCCAGGAGGCTAGGGACGCAGGGAGAAGACGGAGCAGGGTGAAGAGAAAGGGGTTGGAGAGCATCGCGCCTGCCGTCATACAGCAGCGGTCGGGGCGGTAAAGGGCTTGGATTTGCGATGAGTTTCGCTTTTGCGCTGTGGCTGCTGTTGCAGGGGCTGAGCCTGGCCGGGGTGCTCAATTATTGGCGGCATTTGCCCGTGGATCGGCAGGAAGACTCGCCGGAGGGTGTCGTCGTGCTGCTGTCGGTTCGGGATGATTGGGACGGCGGGGCGGAACTGATTGCGCGGCTGAAGGTCCAGACGGCGCGATTCCGGCTGGTGATTGCGACTTCGGGGAATTGCCCGGCGGCTGACGTGTTGGCCGCGCGCGAGGGCGATTGGGTGCAGGTCGTTCGCGCGGGTGTCGCTGTGGATGAGGGGCAGAAGGTGCACAAGCTGCGGGCAGCTTTGCGGGCCTTGCGTGATGGGGATCGTTATCTGCTGTTCGTGGACGCGGATATTGAACCTCCGGCGCGGCTGGTGGGCCGGTTGCTCTTTCCCCTGGTGCGGGGGAAGGCGGATATCGTGACCGGTTATCGGCTGTTGTTGCCGGAGGCTCGCATTGGCGCGGCGCTGGTGGGGGCGGTGGAAATGCAGTTGGCGACCTTGCCGCGTGCCGCCAGCGCGACCATGCCCTGGGGCGGGGCCATGGCGCTGACGCGGGAAGTGGCGGAGCGGCTGGATCTGGATGCGGCTCTGGCCGGGCGCTTGTCCGACGATATGACGATCGGGCTGGCCGGATGGCGGGCGAAGCTGCGGTTGCGGCCGGTGCGGGATTTGCTGGTAGCTTGTCCGCTGGAGGGGCGCGAGGCTTTTGGTTTCGGGGTGCGGCAGTATCGGCATATCGTGACGAACAGTGCGGGGATGTGGCTGATTGCCTGCGCTGTGGTGGGTTGCCAAGCTTTGGGCTGGGTCTGGGCGCTTGCTTGGGGTGGCTGGAGTGCCGTGGCCGTGGGCTATGCGGCGGCTGTGGGGCGGGCGCTGGTGCGGCGGCGGATCATCGCGGGTGTGGTGGAGCCGGGGCAGGCGCAGGCGGCGTCGCGGTCGCTCTGGTGGGATGTGCTGGCGCCCTTTGCGGTGTGCTGGGCGCATTGGGGGATGCAGTTGACGGCTGCCTGCTCGAACTGGATCAGGTGGGGCGGGTATGATTATTGGGTGATGGGCGGGAAGGTAGTGCGGATGGAGCGGGTTGGATAAATCTTTCCGATTTCAGTGAGTTGGTGGACTGCCTGCTTTACGCTTTCAGAATGAACGAGCTACGTAATCAGATCGAAAGGGGGGTGATGAAGACATCACTAAGGCTGATGCAGGTAATATTCGCCCTATTGGTCAACCAATCGGCGGCTGCACAACGGTCGAGTGATCGCATCGAGTATGTATCAGGTGGCCTGATGAGTCCGCACGTTGAATTGCAACTCGATCTTATGTCAGGAAATTATCTGCTTACAGAACCGAAAGATGGCGCATTCGGCCCAATCGTAAAACGCGAAGGTCGTTTGCCTTCAAATCAGCTCATACCGTTACGAGAATTGGCCAGTCGCACGATAACGGTGGGCTTCAAAACTGCGGAGTGTAGCCGCGCAGATGCGATCGAAAGACGTCGATCAGAACAGCGCCGGAAGCGCGGTATATTGCTTGTGCCTATGCCGCACATGGACGCACAGCTTTCGTTTTGGGTCAGTGTTGACCACCGATATGCATATGCTCCGTTCGAGTCCGACTGTTGGACACCTGTTGGCAAACAACTCTATGATGAGATGTTCAAGATGGTCCATGAGGATGCCGCTTTGATGTAAGCGTCAAGCCCAATCGGGCCAGGCTGTAACCGGAAGCGACGGGCGGTCAGAACCCCGCCGGAAAGAGGTGCTTACCCTCTTCATCTAGACGCAGGACAACCTTGCCTGCGACCGCGCTCAGCGGCAGTTCCGCGTAAAGATGCGGGAAGAGCGCGCCGCCGCGTGACTCTTCCCATTTGAGGGCGTCACCGAAGGGGGCGAGGTCGACCATCACCATCACCAGATTATCCTGTCCCGCGAAGTGTTTGGCGGCGGTTTCCGCGGCCTGTTCGCGAGTGGACATATGGATGTAGCCGTCAGCCAGATCGACGGGCGCGCCCTTGAATACGCCGTCGGTCTTCAGTTGGTCATACTGATCTTTGGTCAGGATCTTGTAAGCGAAGAGGTCGGTCACGCCTCGCGCGTCTCCGAACCGGTTTCCACCGCCTCTTCGGCTTCGTCGCTTTCCTCGATCTTCGCGGCGCTGACGACATGTTCATCGTCGGACACGTTGAAGAGGCGCACCCCCGCCGAGCTGCGGCCAATGACGCGCAGGGACTCAAGGCCCATGCGGATCAGCTTGGCCTGATCGGTGACGAGCATCAGATGGTCGCCATGCCGCGCGGGGAAGCTCGCGACCACCGGACCGTTGCGGCCGATATTGTCGATGTTCGTAATCCCCTGACCGCCGCGGCCGGTGCGGCGATAGTCGTAAGCCGAGGATAGCTTGCCATAGCCATTGGCGCAGACGGTGAGGATGAACTGCTCCTTCGCCTGCAATTCGGCAAAGCGCTCAGCGCTCATCTGCGGTGAGCCTTCCTTCTCCGCCTTCCACGGGGCGAAGCGGAGATAATCGTCGCGCTCCTCCTGATTGGCGCCGGAGCGGGTGAGGATGGAGAGCGAGATCACCTCGTCATCCTTCTTGAGCGTCATGCCGCGTACGCCGGTCGAGGTGCGGCTCTGGAATTCGCGCACATCGGTCGCCTGGAAACGAATCGCCTTGCCCTGACGAGTAGCGAGCAGGACGTCATCCTCTTCGCTGAGGAGCGCCACGCCGATCAGACGATCGGTGCTTTCATCATCGAAGCGCATGGCGATTTTGCCGTTCGACGGGATGTTCGCAAAGGCGTCCATGCTGTTGCGGCGGACCGTGCCGTTCGCGGTGGCGAACATGACATGCAGGTCTTTCCAGCTTTCCTCATCCTCGGGCAGCGGCAGGACGGTCTGAATCGTCTCGCCGGGGCCGAGCGGAAGCAGGTTCACCATCGGACGTCCGCGCGTGGCTGGGCCGCCTTCGGGCAGGCGCCAGACCTTCAGGCGATAGACCTTGCCCGCCGTCGAGAAGAACAGGACCGGCGTGTGCGTGGAGGTCACGAACAGTTCGGTGATCGCGTCCTCATCCTTGGTCGTCATGCCGGAGCGGCCCTTGCCGCCGCGCGCCTGAGCCCGGAAGCTCTCCAAGGGCGTGCGCTTGATATAGCCCTGCACGGTGACGGTGACGACCATCTCCTCGCGCTCGATCAGGTCTTCATCGTCGATGCCATCGGCGGCGGCGGTGATTTCCGAAAGACGCGGGGTGGCGAAGTCGCGTTCGATCGCCTCGAACTCCTCGCGCATCACCGCGTAGAGTTTCTGACGGTCGCCGAGGATGGCGAGATATTCGGCAATGGCGGCGGCGAGTTCGGCCAGCTCACTGCCGATTTCGTCCCGGCCGAGCGCGGTCAGGCGATGCAGGCGCAGGTCGAGGATGGCGCGGACCTGCGTGTCGGACAGGCGGTAGGTGTCGCCGCTGACTTCGGCCTCGATGGCTTCGACCAGCTTCAGATAGGGCGCGATCTCCGCCACCGGCCAGTCGCGGGCGAGCAGCGTTTCGCGCGCTTCGGCCGGGCTGGCGGAGCCGCGGATGATGCGGACGACTTCATCGAGATTGGTGACCGCGATGACGAGGCCCAGCAAGATATGCGCGCGGTCGCGGGCCTTGTTGAGCTCGTACTTGGTGCGTCGGGTGATGACCTCTTCGCGGAAGCGGACGAACGCCTCGATAATATCGCGGATATTGAGCAGTTCCGGGCGACCGCCGCGAATGGCGAGCATATTGGCCGGGAAGCTCGATTGGGCAGGGGTGTTGCGCCAGAGCTGGTTGAGCACGACTTCGGGCGTGGCGTCGCGCTTCAGGTCCATGACGATGCGGACGCCTTCGCGGTTCGATTCGTCGCGGATGTCGCTGATGCCCTCGATCCGCTTGTCCTTGGCGGCTTCGGCGATCTTTTCAACGAGGCCGTTCTTGCCCACCTGATAGGGGATGGCGGTCAGCACGATCGACTGGCGGTCGCCGCGCCCTTCCTCAATCTTGTGGCGCGAGCGCATCATGATCGAGCCGCGCCCGGTGTGATAGGCGCTGCGCGCGCCCGACTGGCCGAGGATCAGCGGCGCGGTCGGGAAATCGGGGCCGGGGACGATCTGGATAAGTTCGTCAATGGTAATGCCGGTGTTGTCGATATAGGCCAGGCAGGCGCGGATCACTTCGCCCAGATTATGCGGCGGAATGTTGGTCGCCATGCCGACCGCGATGCCGCCCGCGCCGTTGACCAGCAGATTGGGGAAGCGGGCGGGCAGAACCTGCGGTTCGCTTTCCGAGGCGTCATAGTTGGGCTGGAAGTCGACCGTATCCTTGTCGAGGTCGTCCAGCAGGGCGGTCGTCACCTTGGCCAGGCGCGCTTCGGTGTACCGCATGGCCGCCGGCGGATCGGGGTCCATCGAGCCGAAGTTCCCCTGACCGTCGATCAGCGGCACGCGCATCGACCAGTCCTGGGTCATGCGCGCCAAAGCGTCATAGATCGCGCTGTCGCCATGGGGGTGATATTTACCGATCACGTCACCGACGATGCGCGCCGACTTGCGATAGGGCTTGTTGTGTTGGAAGCCCGATTCATGGGCAGAGAAGAGAATGCGGCGATGCACCGGCTTCAATCCGTCGCGCACGTCCGGCAGGGCACGGGCGACGATGACGGACATGGCATAGTCGAGATAGCTCGCCTTCATCTCGTCCACGATGGAGATGGGGCTGATGTCCGAAGGGTCGGCGAGGGCAGTCTCGTCGGTCAATGCGATTCTCTTTTTGGATGGATGGCTTGCGTTGCCTCACCACTAGCGGAGCGAAACAATTCTGTCACCCCTCGCGCACGCACGCGCGCGCGAGGAATCAAGCTGCATGAACCATGAGCCGCATGAACGGCGCGTCAGAATGTTTCCTGGGGGCTGACAGGCGGTTAACTGGTGCATATAGGTCGTTCAAACGTTATTCACGCGCCGACCCCTAATCGGCGTCATAGGAAGGCCGCCTGTCCCCCGGGCGCAGAGGAGAAGATGAACATGCGTTTTGTTACCCCCGTGGCGCTCGCGCTGACTCTTGCGCTGGCTGGTGGCGCCGTTTCGGCTCCGGCATTTGCGGCCAAGAAGGAAGAGAAAAAGGGTGGCGCGCCCAAGCTCAACGTCTCGCCCGACGTGGTCAAGGCGCTGCAGACCGCCCAGGCCGCGGCGCAGAAGAACGACTTTGCAGGCGCCAAGGCGGCGCTCGCCGATGCCGACAGCAAGGCGAAGTCGAATGACGACAAATATCAGATCGGCGCGATCAAGTTGAACACCTCCATCGCCAGCAAGGATACGGCGATGCAGAACGAAGCGCTGACGCAGATGCTGGACAGCGGGCTGACCCCGCCGGAACAGGCTGGCCAGTTCAATGCAGTGGCCGCCGAACAGGCGCTGCAGGCGAAAAATTACGATTTGGCGATCACGCGCGCCAAGGCTGCCGCCGCAGCCGGCTACAAGGCCGAAGCCGTGAATGTGACGATGGCTCAGGCCTATTTCGGCAAGGCAGGCACAGCCAATCCGTCCGTCGAACCCCAGCGTAGCCTCAATCAGCAGGGTCTGGCAGCGCTCAAGGCGGCAGCCGACGCGACCAAGGCCGCGGGCGGCCAGGTACCTGCGCAATGGTATCAGATCGGCGTCAGCCGCGCTGCAACCGCCAAGCTGCCGGAAGTCACCGAATGGGCGAAGCAGGCCTATCAGGCGGCCCCAAATGGCGAAAATCTGCGCACGCTGGTCCGCCTGTTTCAGCAGGCCAATCCGAACATCTCCAACCGCGAGAATCTGGATGTGCTGCGCCTGATGGCGACGTCGGGCGGTCTGGTCCTGGCGCAGGATTATCTGGAATATGCCGAAATGGCCTCGAAGACCGGCATTTACGGCGAAGTGAAGTCGGCGATCGACGCGGGCCGCAGCAAGGGTGTGCTGAACGCCAGCCAGGGCGGCGACCTGTATCAGCCGGCCATGGGGAAGATTGCGGGCGACAAGGGGTCGCTGGGTTCAGCCGAAGCGGACGCGAAGAAGGCGGCCAACGGCAAGATCGCTGCGGCGACCGCTGACGCTTATCTGGGCTATGGCGACTATGCCAAGGCGGTGGCGATGTTCGAACTCGCCAAGCAGAAGGGCGGCGTCGACGCGGACGAGGTCAACACCCGCATGGGCATCGCCAAGGCGCTGAGCGGCGACAATGTGTCGGCCAAGGCGGCCTTCCAGTCGGTGCAGGCCGGTTCGCGCAAGCAGATTGCCGACCTGTGGCTGGCCTATCTGGCCACCAAGGCCTGATTTTCCTGATCGAGGCGCGTTGCCCATGCGGGTGGCGCGCCTTTTTCCATCTTCGGACGTGATGCGATCTGGCCACGCCAGGCGACAAGGGGACGGCTGACATGGCCATGATGCGACATTCGATTCTGACCCGTGGGCTGTTGGCGGGGGCGGCTTTGCTGATCGCAGTGCCGGCCGCTGGGAAGAAGCCGGTTGCGGTGGGTCCGGTGATCGCGATGTCGGACGGTTTCCGCGCCGCGACGCAGGCGGCGGACAGCGCGATCAAGGCTGGCGATGTCTCGACTGCGCAAGCGCAGATTTCCGGTCTGATGCCGGTCAGCGATTTCGAGGCCTATGTGGCCGCCGGGCTGCGGTTCGAGCTGGCAGTGCTGAAGGTCGACAGACAGGCGCAGCGGGTGGCGCTGAACGATATGTTCAAGACCTCCTCCGTGCCCAAGACGGACATGCCGCGCTTGCGCTATATCGCTGGCTATCTGTCCTTCATCGTCGGCAATTATGACGATGCGACGGCGCAACTAGATTACGCCAAAACGCTGGGATACGATCCGATCGACGCGACCATGTTGCGGGCGGATATCGCCGCGCGGCGCAACAAGGCGAAGGATGCGCGGGCTTTCGTGCAGGAGGCGCTGGCGCGGCAGCGGGCGGCGGGACAGCCGATCCCGGCGGCCTGGTATGACCGGGCCATCTCTATGGCCTATCAGGGGGGGGACTGGACCGAAGTGGGTGCGCTCTATCGCGAGCGGCTGAGCCATTATGATTCGGCGGGCGAATGGCGGTCGGCGCTGGCCAATTATCTGACCGCGCCGGGCATGGACGCGCAGGTGCAGCTCGACCTCTATCGCTTGCAGGCGGCCAATGGCGCCATGGCAAGCGAACGCGACTATCAGGCCTATGCACAACTGGCCGACAAGACGGGCTACAGCGCGGAGACCAAGGCGATTATCGAGGCCGGACGCTCTGTGGGCAAGCTAACTCCAACGCAGGCGGTGACGGCGCAACTGCTGAAGAGCGCGACGCCCAAGGCGGCCAAGGAGATTGCGGGCCTTCCCGCTGCGGCCAAGAAGGCGGCGGCGGCAAAGGATGGTTCGACGGCGATGGGAGTTGGCGACACCTATTTCTCGCTCGGCCAGTTTCCCCAGGCAGTGGAGCAATATCGCCTTGCGTTGAGCAAGGGCGGGGTCGATGCCGGCAAGGCGAATGCGCGGCTTGGCGTAGCGCTGGCACGTTCGGGCGATCTGGTGGGAGCCAAGGCGGCACTTGCCCAGGTGACGACAGGCAATTGGGCGAATGTCGCGGGATTCTGGTCGGTCTGGGTCGATCAGCAGAGCCGCAAGACGGCGTTCACACCGGTTGTCGTGCCGTCGGCGGGGTGAGGCCTGTCCGCTTCCTGCCCATTCCCGCGGCTCGCCGCCGTGGCAGCGAAAGTCAGCAGGTCGGCCGCTTCTGAAAGGATGTGAGTCCCTCGACATCGACATTCTGCGCATCGATGCGCGTCACATGGGCGGCAGGCGGCCCTTCATGGGCGAGGCCGATGAATTGCTCGACCGCCTGCTCAGGCCCTTCCACCAACGCGTCGACGCTGCCGTCCATGCGGTTGCGGACCCAACCGGCAAGTCCCAGACGACTCGCCGCTTCCACGGCCCAGTTGCGATAGAACACGCCTTGAACCCGCCCGAGGATGATCAGATGGCGCGCAATCACGGCCATCAATGCACCCGCTTGATCCAGGTCTGGCCGTCCCGGCTTTCAACCTTGAAATTCTTGATCGAGCGGACAAGGTCGGACAGCCGCTTGAATCCATAATTTCGCGTGTCGAAGCTGGATCGATTGCCTGCAAGCTGGCCCACTTCGCTGAGCCGGGCAAAGCCCTGATCGTCGCGTTTCACGGCGTTATAGGCGTCGATCAGCAAGTTGACGAGGTCTGCTTCCACCTCCGTGCCGTCAGCGGCATCGGCGTTGGCATCGTCGTTCGGGCTTTCCTGCTCGACGGGGACTTCCCGCGTGCTGGTGAGGGCGCCTACGTCGATAAAACGGGTGCAGGCGCTGCGGAAAGCTTGCGGCGTCTTGTCCGTCCCGAAGCCATAGACGGGCAGCCCCTCCTGCCGGATGCGCGTGACCAAAGGCGTGAAATCGCTATCGCTGGACATCAGGCCAAAGCCGGTGACGCGCCCGGACGCCATCAGGTCCATGGCGTCGATCGTCATCTTCATGTCGGTCGCGTTCTTGCCCTTGGTAAGGTCGAACTGCTGCTGCGTTTCGATCGCCTGGGTCACGGCCTGCCGCGCCCAGCCCTTGAGCGCGGGCTTGCTCCAATTGCCATAGGCGCGGCGGATGTTGACGGTTCCCAGTTCCGCCAGCACCGTCAGAACCGGATCGAAATGGTCGGCAGAAACATTGTCGGCATCGATCAGCAGGGCAATATTGCCGTTGGGGATCGGCGCGGTCATCAGGCTTCCAGCGGTGCGGGCTGGAATTCGCCGCTCGCCTCGTCCAGCAGGTGGAGCTGGCCATCGGCAATGGCAAAGAAGGCGCCGACCAGCTTGATTTCGCCGTCGCGTTCCTTGGTTCGGACGCAGGGGAAGGTGCGCAGATTGGCCAGGCTGACCTTGACCCCTTCCTGCTCCATGGCGCGTTCGGCATCGCGGCTGCGATCGTCGCCAAAACGTTCCACGACCTTCTCTCGCGCGTCGTCGAGCAGTTCGATCCAGCTATGGATGAAGCCGCCTTCGCCCGGAGGCGCATCCTTCAGGGCGTGGCTGAGGGCCGCCTTGCAACCGCCGCATTTGCCATGCCCCATGACGACGATCTCGCCTACCTTCAGCACCTGAACCGCGAATTCCAGCGCGGCGGACACGCCATGACGGCCGGGATTGGTCTCAAAGGGCGGCACCAGCGCGGCCACATTGCGGACCACGAAGATCTCGCCGGGGCTGGTGTCGAAGATCTGAGCCGGATCGACTCGGCTGTCGGAGCAGGCGATGACCATGACGCGGGGGCTTTGCCCTTCGCTCAATTCATCCCATCGCTCGCGCTGCTCGGTCCAGCCGGTGTTACGGAAGCGGCGATAGCCAGCGAGCATGTCGGCAAAATCGGTCATGCGCCGGTCTGTGCCGAACAATGATGGGGCTGGCAAGAGCGCGCTTGCATCGCTATCTGGTGCGCATGAACGATATCGCCCCGATCCCCGCGCCCGGCCAGCCCGCCAATCGTCCTGAGCGCGCCCGCAAGCCCGACTGGATTCGCGTGAAGGCGCCGACCAGCCCCGGCTATCATGAGACTCGCAAGCTGATGCGGGAAAAGGGCCTCGCGACGGTGTGCGAGGAAGCGGCCTGCCCGAATATCGGGGAATGCTGGACCAAGAAGCACGCTACCGTGATGATATTGGGCGACGTTTGCACGCGGGCCTGCGCTTTTTGCAACGTCAAGACCGGCATGCCGCGCAAGGTCGATCCCAATGAACCGCAGAATCTGGCCGATGCCTGCGCGGAAATGGGTCTGGAGCATATCGTGATCACTTCGGTAGACCGCGACGACCTGCCCGATGGCGGCGCGTCGCAGTTCGTGAAGGTGATTGAGGCGCTGCGCCGCACGACTCCGGACACGACCATCGAGATACTGACGCCCGATTTCCGTAACAAGCACGAGCGGGCGATCGAAATGATCGTCGCGGCACGGCCGGACGTCTATAATCATAATCTGGAGACGGTGCCGCGGCTCTACCCGACCATCCGTCCGGGTGCGCGCTATTATGCGTCGCTGCGGCTGCTGGAAACGGTGAAGAAGCTCGATCCGTCGATCTTCACCAAATCGGGCATCATGCTGGGTCTGGGCGAAGAACGGTTGGAGGTCCATCAGGTGATGGACGACATGCGTTCCGCGGACATCGATTTCCTGACCATGGGGCAGTATCTTCAGCCCACGCCGAAACATGCCAAGGTCATGGAGTTCGTCACCCCGGCGGCGTTCAATGCCTATGCCGCGATCGCCCGGGCCAAGGGCTTCCTGCAAGTGGCGTCAAGCCCGCTCACACGGTCCAGCTATCATGCGGGCAAGGATTTTGCTGAAATGCGCGCCACGCGTGAGGCGCAACTGGCGAAGGCCGCCAAATAAGCCGATGCCCAAGCATAACGAAACAAGGCCGCTTCCCTATACGCCCGAACAGATGTTCGACCTGGTGGCGAATGTCGAAGCCTATCCCGAATTTCTGCCCTGGGTCAGCGCGATCAGGGTCCGTTCCGACAGCGCGTCGGAAATGGTCGCGGATATGATCGTCGGCTTCAAGGGGATCAAGGAAAGCTTCACCTCTCGCGTCCACAAGCATCGGCCCGATCACGTGCGGGTCGATTATCTCGACGGGCCGCTCAAGCACCTTCACAATGAATGGAATTTCCGCGACGACGGCAAGGGCGGGGTGCTGGTGGATTTCGAGGTGGAATTCGAATTCAAGAGCAAGCTGTTCGAGATGATTGCAGGCCAGGTGTTCGACAAGGCGCTGCGCAAGATGATCGGCGCATTCGAAACCCGCGCAGCGGAACTTTACGGCGCGGGCGAGTCGGGCAGCAGCAGTTCGAGCGCGCAGAGCGCCGCCTGAAGGCGCACGCCACCCCGGCCTGTATCCCCGAAATAATGCATGTCGGCCACGATCTTGTCGGGGCTGGCGCCACGTTCCGCGCGGGCGAAGACGACCGTCCCAACCGGCTTTTGCTCCGATCCCCCGCCGGGACCGGCTATGCCGGTGATGGCGACGGCCACATTGGCGTGGCTCTTGTTCAGCGCGCCCTGCGCCATGGCCCAGGCGGTGGCGATGGAAACCGCGCCGAAGGTTTCGATGACATCCTGCGAAACTTTAAGAAGTTCGCTTTTCATATCATTGGAATAAGTGATAAATCCGGCCTCGAAGACTTCCGATGATCCGGCGATTTCAGTCAGTGCGGCGGAGACCAGACCGCCGGTGCAGCTTTCCGCCACGGCTATAGTGCGGCCGGCGCGGCGGTTGGCGATGATAACGCGATCGGCCAATTCGACCAGCGACGCGGGAAGGATGCTATCGGGCATGGCGATCAGAATAGCGCGGGGAGGGAGAGGGTGGCAACAGCCTGTGCGGCTATGCCTTCGCGACGCCCGGCAAAGCCCAGCCGTTCCGTGGTCGTCGCCTTCACGCTGACCCGGTCGAGGGACAAGCCCAGGATTTCCGCGATCCGGGCGCGCATCTCATCCCTGTGCGGGCCGATTTTCGGGGCTTCGCAGATCACCGTCAGGTCGACATGTTCGATGATCCCGTCCCGTTTTGCGACGCGCTCCGCCGCATATTCCAGGAAACGGGAGGAAGCGACGCCGCGCCATTGAGGATCGGAGGGCGGAAAATGACTGCCGATATCGCCATCCGCCAGCGCGCCGAGCAACGCGTCGACCAAGGCGTGGATCGCCACATCGGCATCGCTATGGCCTGCCAGGCCGCGATCATGGGGAATGCGGATGCCACAGAGCCAAAGCTCCTCATCTGACGCCAGTCGATGGACATCATAGCCCATGCCGGTGCGGATGCTGCGCGCAGCCCCCAAACGCGCTTCGGCGCGGAAGAAATCATCGGCGTAGGTCAATTTTTCGAGCCTTTCATCGCCAGCGACCAGAATGACGTCACGGCCTGCATCCCGCACCATTTGAGCATCGTCGGTTGCTTCCCGCTCGCTGTCCCAGGCTCGATGGGCGGCCAGTATCGCGTCGAAATGGAAAGCTTGCGGGGTCTGAACGCGAGACAAACCGTTGCGGTCCAAGATTCCCCCGGCGCGACCCGCTTGATTTCTGACAAGCGTGTCCGTGACGGGCAGGGTGGGGACCGCGCCGGGCGCCTCTGCCAGAGCGGCGAGCAGCCGGTCGATCACCGCGCCTGGGAGGAAAGGGCGGGCGGCGTCATGGATAAGAATGCGGGCCGCCCCCCCTGAGGATGCGATATGTTCAAGGCCCGCACGGACCGATCCGCGACGGCTGTCGGCGCCTTGGATGATCGCGGCGACCGGACGCTCTCCAAGGGCGGCTCGTGCATCGGCTTCCTGACCCGCGCCGACGACCAGGGTGATGGAGTCGATAACAGGATGCCTTCCCAGGGCGTCGATGGCATGGGCCAGGACAGGCTTGCCGCCGATCAGCCGGAATTGCTTGGGAACATCGCCGCCCACGCGACTGCCCTGACCTGCTGCAACCAGCAATGCGACGGTTTTCTCTGTCATGACGCGGCCTGTATCGCAGCGCGGAGCGGATCGCCAGAGTTGCCTTGCTTGCCGTTGGGCCCGATTTCGGCTAAGGGCTGCCTGTTTTTTAGGCAGTGATTATATAATGCAGACGCTTTCCCCGATTTCCATTGGTCCGGTAACGATTGACATGCCGGTCGTGCTGGCGCCGATGACGGGCGTGACGGACATGCCGTTCCGTACGCTGGTGCGCCGCTATGGCTCGGGCCTGAACGTGACGGAAATGATCGCGACGGCGGCGATGATTCGCGAGACGCGTCAGTCGCTGCAGAAAGCGGCCTGGCATCCGCTGGAGGAACCGGTATCCATGCAGTTGGCCGGTTGCTCGCCTACAGAAATGGCGGAGGCGGCGAAGCTCAATGCCGATCGCGGCGCCGCGATCATCGACATCAATATGGGTTGTCCGGTGAAGAAGGTCGTGAACGGCGATGCGGGCAGCGCGTTGATGCGCGACCTGCCGCTGGCGGCATCTTTGATCGAGGCCACGGTGAAGGCCGTCGACGTGCCCGTCACGGTCAAGATGCGCATGGGCTGGGACCATGCCAGCCTCAACGCGCCCGAACTGGCGCGAATCGCGGAGGATCTGGGCGCAAAGCTGATTACCGTCCATGGCCGGACCCGCTGTCAGATGTACAAGGGGGCGGCGGACTGGGCCTTTGTGCGGAGCGTGAAGGAAGCGGTGTCGCTGCCGGTGATCGTCAATGGCGATATCTGCTCCATCGACGACGCGGAAACTGCACTGGAGCAAAGCGGCGCGGACGGCGTGATGATCGGGCGCGGCGCCTATGGGCGGCCCTGGCTGATCGGGCAGGTAATGCACTGGTTCCGTACGGGCGAACGACTTGCAGATCCTTCGCTGGAAGAGCAATATCGCGTTATTACAGAGCATTATCGCGCCATGCTTGTGCATTATGACAACCACACCGGCGTCAACATGGCTCGCAAGCATATCGGCTGGTATACCAAGGGCCTGTCCGGCTCGGCCGAGTTCCGCAATTCGGTGAATCAAGAGCCGGACGGCGATGTCGTGCTGGACATGCTAGCCCGTTTCTACGAACCGCTGATCGCGGATGAGGGGCCGGTCGAGACGCGCAAGGCTGCCTAAGGTGACAACCATCCCATCGCTCCGACTGCAACAGGATGGACCTTCGCTCTCCGAACTGATGACGGCGCTTCCCGTGGCGACGTTGGTGGTGCAACCGGACAACAGCATAGCCGACGCCAATGTTCGGGCCGAAACGCTGCTCAACATGGCGCGGTCGGCCATCGTCGGCAGCGATATTGCGCGGACCATCCGCATGGCGGAAATGGGTGCGCGCTTCGACATCTGGCACAGCAATAAACCGATCGCAGCCTATGATATCCGCGTGCATGCCGGACGGACGGCGGAGATGGAGGTCGATCTGATGATCGCGCCCATCGTCGATCATGAGGGCTGGCGCGTTGTGTCGATTCATACGCAGAGCCAGGCGCGCAAGATCGGCCATCGGGGCACGGCCGGGGGTGCGCGATCGGCCATCGGCGCGGCGGCGATCCTGGCGCATGAGATCAAGAATCCGCTGTCGGGCATAAGGGGCGCGGCGCAATTGCTGGAATCGGGCAATGAGGGGCGGGATGCGGCGCTCACGCAGTTGATCTGCAATGAAGTGGATCGCATCGCGGCGCTCATCGACCGTATGCAGGACTTCACCACCGACCGCACGCTGGAGTGCCGGAGCGGGAACATCTATCCCTTGATCGATCGGGCGGCGAATATCGCCGCCGCCGGTTTCGCAAAAAATATCCGTATCACAAAAAGTTACGATCCGTCCCTGCCATTCGCCAATATCAATGACGATGCGCTGGTACAGGTAATGATCAATCTGCTCAAAAATGCCGCCGAAGCGCTGGAGCATAAGGAAAAGCCGCGTATCCGTGTCGAGACGGCGTTCCGCCATGGCGTGTCGGTCGTCGTCGGCAAGGGAAAGGGGAGCGCGGTGCTGCCGATCGAGATATTGGTCGTCGACAACGGACCAGGCGTGCCGGAACATATATTGGACCATCTGTTCAATCCCTTCATCACCGGAAGGAGGGACGGGACAGGGCTGGGGCTCGCGCTGGTGGACAAGCTGGTGCGGGACATGAGCGGGTTCGTGCAATATTCGCGGGATCATGAGGCAGGGGAATCGACCTTCCGCATCTTGCTGCCGATGGGAATGGGATGATGGCGGCGACAGGCGCGATTTTGGTGGTGGACGATGATCCGGCGATCTGCGTGGTTGTCGGGGAAGCCTTGCGGCGGCAGGGATACAGGGTCAAGACGGCTGCATCCATCCGGGAGCGCAGCGCGCTGTTGGACAGCTTCTCGCCGGACGTGCTGATCACTGACGTCATGCTGCCGGATGGCGACGGTCTGGATGGCATATCCGAGATATTGGAGCGTCGGCCCGCCCTCAGCATCATCATCCTGTCGGCGCAGAACACGCTGAACACGGCGATCCGTGCGACGGAAAAGGGCGCCTTCGAATATCTCCCCAAGCCCTTCGACCTCAACGAATTGACGCGGGCTGTGTCCGATGCGCTCGGTTCGGGGACTGGTGGCGATGAGGAGGCTTCCGACGCTGGATTGCCGCATGACGGCCTGCCGCTCGTGGGGCGTTCTCCGGCCATGCAGGAGGTATATCGTACGATCGCGCGCGTGCTGTCCAACGATCTCAGCATATTGGTGCTGGGCGAATCCGGGACCGGCAAGGAACTGGTGGCCGAGGCGATCCACAGCCTGGGCCAGCGGCGGACCAAGCCCTTCGTGCCGATCAACATGGCCGCCATCCCGCGCGAGTTGATCGAGGCGGAGCTGTTTGGTTATGAAAAGGGGGCTTTTACCGGCGCTCATGCCCGCACCGCCGGCAAATTCGAGCAGGCGCAGGGCGGCACCTTGTTCCTGGATGAGATCGGCGACATGCCGATGGAGGCGCAGACGCGGCTGCTCCGGGTTCTGCAATCGGGCGAGGTCACGACCGTCGGCGGTTCGAAATCGGTCAAGGTCAACGTCCGCATCATTGCGGCCACCAACAAGGAACTGCCCAGGCTGATCGAGGAAAACCGTTTCCGTCAGGACCTGTATTACCGGCTGAACGTGGTGCCCATCGCCCTGCCGGCGCTGCGGGAGAGGCGGGAGGATGTGATCCTGCTCGCCCGCCATTTTCTCGACCGGGCGGCGCAGGACGGGCTGCCGCGCAAATCCCTGTCGGAGGATGCGGCGCAGTTGCTGATGGCCTATCATTGGCCCGGCAATGTCCGCGAACTGCAAAATTTGATGCAGCGGTTGGCGGTACTGAGCCGCGAAAATATGATAACCGCAGACATGCTGCGCAACAGCCTGCCGCTGAACGCTGTGCCCGCCGATTATGCCGCTCCCGCCGACCTGTTGGGCCAGGCGGTGCGGGAGTGGGCGAAGCGGCAATTGGGCATCGGCCTCACCCAGCCCAATCGCAATTTGCATGATGATCTGCTGGCCGTGGTAGAACCGATATTGTTCCAGGAAACGCTGGCGAGCGTGGATGGAAACCAGATACGCGCGGCGGGACTGCTGGGCATCAACCGGAACACGCTGCGCAAGAAGCTGACCGATTATGGCCTTGACCCTTTGCAGCTTCGGATTGGCGATTGAGCCGCAGCAAGCGGCAAGACGAACCGCCCGCCCTTTTCGACCGGAAGCTGCGCCTGATCAATTACTGTGTTTGATCGGGCACATTAATGTTGTAACCAAGCCACTATGGAAGGCGCAGTGACTCTCCCCGCGCGGGGCCGGGCATGGAAAAGGCATTTCCCCCTCTTCCTGCGCTATCGTCTGGCCGCAGTGGTGGAGGCGGTGACGCTCATCCTATTTCTTGGGATGGCCGGCATCACCTATTTCCTGCTGGCGGGGCAGGGGCAGTCCTATACGCTGCTGACGCCGCCGATCGTGGCGTTGCTGCTGGTCGCCAATCTGGTGCCGGCGATCGCTTTGCTGGTGCTGCTCGGGCGACGAGTGGCGAAGCGGCGTGCGGCGCAGTCCGCCATTGGCAGCGACGGACAGTTGCACGTCCGGCTGGTGGCAATCTTCTCCATCGTCGCCAGCGTGCCGATGCTGCTGGTGGTGATCTTCGCGTCGCTGCTGTTCCAATATGGCGTGCAGTTCTGGTTTTCCGACAGCGCGCGCGGCATGCTGCAAAATGCGAGCGATCTGGCGCGCGGCTATTACGAGCAGAATCTGCGCGACGTGCGCGACGAAACCGTCACCATGGCCAGCGATCTGCGCGATTATCTGAGCCAGTCAAAGGTTTCCAGCCCGCGCTTTGCAGAGGGCTATATCTACCAGGTCGTGACGCGGAAGCTGAACCGGTCCGCAATCATTGAAATCGGCAAGGATGGCGTGGCGCGCACGGCGGCAACGGTCGATCCCGAAAGCCGGTCTGCCTCGGAAATGCTGACTCCCGATGTGGTCAAGCGGTTGGATGGCGGCGAAGATGTGGTCGTCGCCGCCAAGCCCAACCAGATCGAAGCGGTGACGCTGCTCTACCCGAACGCGAAAATCTATCTCTACGCCACGCGCGATTCCGGTTCGACGGCGTTCAGCAATGTCGAGCGGGCGCAGAAGGTGTTGTCGGATTACGACATTTTTGCCGCACAATCGCGTGCCTTGCAATTGCGCTTCAACATCATGCTGTTCGTGGGATCGCTGCTGCTGGTGGGCGTGGCGGTCTATATCGCGCTGAAGGTCGCTGACTGGATGGTGCGGCCGGTCAACGAACTGGTGATGGCGGCGCGGCGGATCACGGCCGGCGATCTGTCGGCGCGTGTGACCAGCCCGCAGAGCCGGGACGAGATCGGCACGCTGGCGTCCGCCTTCAACCGGATGACCCAGCGGCTGGAGGCGCAGACGGGCGCTCTGGTGGCGGCGAACAGCCAGCTCGATGAACGCCGCGCCTTTATCGAGGCGATTCTGTCGGGCGTATCGGCTGGCGTGCTCTCGGTGGATAGAGACGGGATCATCCTGCTGCTCAACAGTTCGGCGGCGGACATATTGGTGCGGGAAGGCGATGATCCGGTGGGGCGTCCGCTGACCGATGTGTCGCAGGAACTGGCGGGGTTGATAGCATCAGAGGAAGATGCCGGGATCGTGCAGATCCGCGCGCATGGCGATGTGCGCACGCTGGCCGTCAAGGTGTCGGAGGACGCCTCCCGCCACATCCTGACGTTCGACGATATCACCCAGCAACTTTCGGACCAGCGGCGGGCAGCCTGGTCCGACGTGGCGCGGCGGATCGCGCATGAAATCAAGAATCCGCTGACCCCGATCCAGCTCGCCGCCGAGCGGCTGCAGCGCCGCTATGCCGAGGAAGTCACGAGCGACAAGGCCACCTTCACCCGCCTGACCGGCACCATCGTCCGGCAAGTGGGCGATTTGCGGCGGATCGTGGATGAATTCTCCTCCTTCGCGCGCATGCCCAAGCCGGTGTTCCGGCGGGAGCGGGTGGACGATATCGCCCGGCACGCGCTGTTCCTGCACGAAGTCGCGCATCCGGATATCCGTTTCGAATATCGTTCCGTCGACGCCGATGTGGAATTGGTCTGCGATCGGCGGCAATTGGGACAGGCGCTCACCAACATCGTCAAGAATGCGGTGGAGGCGATCGAGCCAAAGCCGGCCGCCGATGACGGCCAGTGGCGCGGCCATGTGCGCATGACGGTGGAGCATGACGAGGGGAATCTGCTGATCGCGGTGCAGGATAATGGCATCGGCTTGCCCCCTGAGCGGGAGCGCATTTTGGAACCCTATATGACCACCCGGAGCAAGGGCACTGGCCTGGGCCTCGCCATCGTCAAGAAGATTGTCGAGGAACATATGGGTGAAATCCGCTTCGAAGATGCCGAAGGCGGTGGGGCGCGCGTGACGCTGCGTTTCCCGGTCGTGGCGCTTGAAAAACTGGAAGAGGGGCAGGTGATCGCCTTGCCCAAAGGAAAAGTGACAGCCAATGGCGCTTGATATTCTGATAGTCGATGACGAAGAGGACATTCGCGATCTGGTGGCGGGTGTGCTGGAGGATGAGGGTTTCGCCACCCGCACCGCCGCCAACAGTGACAGTGCGATCGAAGCGCTGGATGCACGGCGGCCTTCGCTGGTGCTGCTGGACGTGTGGCTTCAGGGTTCGAAGCTCGATGGTCTGGAATTGCTGGACGAGATCAAGCGCCGTGATGCGAGCATTCCGGTGCTGATGATCTCCGGCCATGGCAATATCGACACCGCCGTCGCCGCCATTCGCAAGGGGGCCGCGGACTTCATCGAAAAGCCGTTCGAGGCGGACCGGCTGCTGCATCTGGTATCGCGGGCGACGGAAACCGAAAGGCTGCGGCGCGAGAACCAGGTGTTGCGCGCTCGTTTCGGGCAGGATGATGAGCTGACCGGCACTTCGGCGGCGATCAATTCTGTGCGGGCAACCATCAAGAAGGTAGCGGGCACCGGCAGCCGCGTGCTGATCTCGGGCCCCGCCGGTGTGGGCAAGGAAGTCGCGGCGCGCATGCTCCATAGCTGGAGTGGGCGGGCCGATGCCCCCTTCATCATCGTCGCCGCTGCGCGCATGGACCCGGATCGGGTGGAAGAGGAACTGTTCGGCGTCGAGGATCCGAGCGGACTGGTGCGTCCCGGCTATCTGGAGCAGGCGCATGGCGGCACGCTCTATCTCGATGAAATTGCCGACATGCCGCTCACCACCCAGGCGAAGATCCTGCGCGTGCTGACCGATCAGAGCTTTACCCGCGTCAGCGGGCAGCGGCAGGTGAAGGTGGATGTGCGCGTCATTTCCTCGACCGCCCTCAATCTGGCGAGCGAGATCGAGGAACGCCGCTTCCGCGAGGACCTGTTCTATCGGCTGAACGTCGTGCCGCTCGTGATCCCGCCGCTGGCCGAACGGCGCGACGATATTCCGCCGCTGGTCGAACATTATCTGGCGCGCTTCGCTGCGGAGCGCCGGGTTCCGCCGCCTGAAATCGCCAGCGACGCCATGGCCGCGCTGCAGGCCAATGAATGGCCGGGCAATGTTCGCCAGCTCCGCAACGTCATCGAACGCACGATGATCCTGGCGCCCGGCGAGCGGATCGGACGGATCGAGCTGGACATGCTGCCCGCCGAACTCACCAGCAACGGCAATTCGGAGGGCATGGGGCAGTCCGCGATCATGGGCGCGCCGCTGCGTGAGGCGCGGGAGAGCTTCGAACGCGAATATCTGCGCATCCAGATCCGGCGCTTTTCCGGCAACATCTCCCGCACCGCCACCTTCATCGGTATGGAGCGGTCCGCGCTCCACAGGAAATTGAAATTGTTGGGTATTACGGACGGCAAGGACGGTTGATCGCTTTCACCCAATCAGGGCATGGACGGCTCTTCGCAATTGCGGTAGGTTTGCCCTGCTTCCGACAGGCGGGAGCAGGCAAGACACTCTGCCCAGGGGTGCGAGAGCGGGTAACGTCCCGCCAATAAAGGAATGGTGAAGACCATGGCCGACAAAGTGAACAACCTTCAAGACATCTTCCTGAACAGCCTGCGCAAGACCAAGACCCCAGTAACCATGTTCCTGGTCAAGGGCGTGAAGCTGCAGGGCATCATCACCTGGTTCGACAATTTCTCCGTGCTGCTGCGGCGCGACGGCCAATCGCAACTGGTGTACAAGCATGCCATTTCGACGGTCATGCCCGCGCAACCCATGGATCTGACCGAATTGCGCAAGGCCGGCGACGGCAATGGCAAATCCAAGCTGCTCCAGGAAATCTTCCTGAGCGCGGTGCGCAAATCAGGCAGCCCCGTCACCATGTTCTTGGTGAACGGCGTCATGTTGCAGGGCGAAATCGCAGCCTTCGACCTGTTCTGCATGCTGCTGGAGCGGGACGGCATGGTCCAGCTCGTCTACAAGCATGCGATCTCGACGGTGCAGCCGCTGCACGCGCTCGACCTCACCGGCGAAGGCGAGGGCGAGGATTGATCGCTTTTTCTTGCTCCCGCCCGGTTTCCGATGAAGCCGGCCGGGACCTGAAGCGTTAAGCCTCCATGGCCGTCTTCAACCGAGATTCCGCTGACGAAGTGTCGCGTGGCGCGCGTGCCATTGTCGTGCGCGCCGATGTGCATGGTCCTGAGCGTCGCGACAGCGATGCGCGGCTGGAGGAGGCGAGGGGGCTTGCCCTCGCCATCGGCATCGATGTGCGGGCAGCGCAGGCCTTTCGCGTACGCGATCGCAAGCCTGCGACCCTGTTCGGCAGCGGGCAGGTGGATCAGATCGCGACGCTGGCGAGGGCCGAAGAGGCTGAACTGGTCATCGTCGACAATGCGCTTAGCCCCGTGCAGCAGAGCAATCTGGAAAAGGCGACCGAAACCAAGGTGATCGACCGGACCGGCCTGATCCTCGAAATTTTCGGTGAGCGGGCGGCCACCAATGAAGGGCGGTTGCAGGTCGAACTGGCGCATCTCGACTATCAAGCGGGGCGGCTGGTGCGTAGCTGGACCCACCTTGAGCGGCAGCGCGGCGGCTTCGGTTTCCTGGGCGGCCCCGGCGAAACGCAGATCGAGGCCGACCGCCGGATGATCCGCGACCGAATGGCAAAGATCCGCCGCGAACTGGATCAGGTGACGAAGACGCGTGGGCTGCATCGGGCCAGGCGGCAGCGGGCGCCCTGGCCCGTGATCGCGCTGGTTGGCTATACCAATGCGGGCAAGTCGACCCTGTTCAACCGGATGACCGGCGCAGACGTCATGGCCGAGGATCTGCTGTTCGCGACGCTGGACCCGACCATGCGGCAGATCGCCTTGCCGGGTTTGGACAAAGCCATTCTTTCGGACACGGTGGGCTTCGTTTCGGATTTGCCGACGCAATTGATCGCGGCTTTTCGCGCGACTTTGGAAGAGGTGCTGTCAGCCGATCTGATCGTGCATGTCCGCGACATCGCCCATCCCGATACGGAAGCGCAACGCGATGACGTCATCGACGTGCTGAGCGAATTGGGCGTGGCTGGGGAGCGGGCGCTCGAAGCCGGCGAGGGCGCTGAGCCGCCGCCGATCATCGAGGCCTGGAACAAGCTGGACCTGCTGGATGATGAAGCGGCGGCGCTGGCGCGTGAGGCGGCGACGAGGCGCGATGATGTCGTGATCCTGTCGGCCCTCACGGGCGAGGGTGTAGATAGCCTCCAGCGGATGGTCAGTGAATGGCTGACCGCCGGTGCGCAGGTTCATCAGTTGCGTGTGCCGCTGGCGGATGGCGCGGCGATGGCCTGGCTGCACGAGCATGGCGAAGTCATCGGCAGTAGGGCCCAGGGCGATGATATGCTGGTCGACGTCAGGCTGTCGGACTCGGCGCTGGCGCGGTTCGTCAAACGCCGGGGAAATTAGAGCATCGTGCGGAAAAGTGGGAACCGGCTTTCCGCTTAAAACGATGCGACCACAAAACTTAGAGCGTGCGTCCTGCGTCCGATTTAACGCAGCGCGCTCTAAGCGGCGGCTGGATCAGGGCTGCTTCAACAGCCGCTTTGCCTGCCGCCATAGAGCTTCCTTCTGGTCGAGGGAATGGGCAGGAAAATCATCTCCCGCCAGTTTTTCCATGATGCGGAAGCGCTGGTCGAACTTGGCATTGGCGGCGCGTAGCGCGACCTCGGGATCGACCTTCAGATGGCGGGCGAGGTTGACCACGGCAAAGAGGAGGTCGCCAACCTCCTCCTCCCGATCCATCTGAGAGGTTGCCGCCCGCACTTCGTCCAGTTCTTCCTCGATCTTCTCGATGACGCCGTCAATATCGGGCCAGTCGAAACCCGTGCGAGCGGCGCGCTTCTGGAGCTTCTCGGCACGGAGCAGAGCAGGCAAGGCGATAGCCACTCCAGCAAGCGCGCTGGGATCGGGCTCCTTATCTGCACGCTCGGCCGCCTTGATCGCCTCCCATTGGGCATGGCCGTCCTCACGGGCCGTACCGTCACCGAAGACATGCGGATGGCGGCGGATCATCTTTTCCGTGATGCCATCGATCACATCCTGTAGCGCGAAATGGCCGCTCTGTTCGGCCATTCGACTGTGAAAGGCGACCTGCAGCAGCAAATCGCCCAGTTCGTCGCGCAGGGCCGCCATATCGTCGCGCTCTATAGCGTCGGCAACCTCATAGGCTTCCTCGATCGTATAGGGCGCGATGCTCGCGAAATTCTGTTCGATGTCCCAAGGACAACCGGTTTCGGGATCGCGGAGCCGAGCCATAACATCGGCAAGCGGCATGATGTCGGCTGGACTCGCCTTGTTGGTGGGGGACATGCGGGACCCTGAATTGATGATGCGAGGAGAAGAAATAGGCTGTCGCGGGGGCAAAGGCCAGCGCTACCTACCAGCATAAATTTACTCGATAATATATATTATGTTAATCAAATCGATCCGTCCAGGCTCAATCCTCCAATATTTGACTGTGCCGCTGGGTGTCCCGCATGTGGATATAGACGACCAGGGAAATGCCGATCATCACCGTGACGTAGACATAGAATGCCTGCTCCATCCCGATCTGCTTGAACCAGAGCGCGACGAACTCCGCCGTACCGCCAAACAAGGTGTTGGCCAGCGCATATGGCAGTGCAACGCCCAGCGCCCGGATATGGGCTGGAAACAACTCCGCCTTCACGACCGCGTTGATCGATGTGTAGCCGGTCACGATGACCAAACCGACCATCACGAGCAGGCCCGCAATGAACGGATCCTTGGTGACGGCCAGGGTTGCGAAGATCGGATAAGTGCCGATCACGCCCAATATGCCGAAGCCGATCATCAAAGGCTTGCGGCCGATGCGATCGGAGAGAGAGCCCGCAACAGGCTGAATCAACATGAAAAGAAAAAGCGTTATCCCATTGATCTGAGACGCTATTTCTCGACTTAGGCCACTGGTATTGACCAGGAATTTCTGCATGTAGATGGAATAGGCATAGAAAGCGATTGTGCCGCCCGCCGTCAGCATCATCACCGTCAGCGTTTCGCGGGGATGCCGCGTGATGAGTTCGACAAAACCGGATTTGGGCGCACCCTCAGCCTGGGCGACGGCGTAGCTTTGGGTTTCGGAAATGCCGCGCCGCAGCCAGAAGACGACGATGGCCAGCGCTCCGCCGATCAGGAACGGAATGCGCCATCCCCAGGCGTCCAACTCGGCTTCGCTCAGCATGGCCTGGAGCAGCAGCAGGACACAGATGGCGACAAGCTGGCCCGCGATCAGCGTGACATATTGGAAGCTGGAATAAAAACCGCGCCGGTTGCGCCCGGCCATTTCCGACAGATAGGTGGCGCTGGCGCCATATTCGCCTCCGATGGATAGTCCCTGCATCAATCGGGCAAGGACCAGCAGCAAAGGCGCACCCACACCGATATTCGTATAGGATGGCGTCACTGCGATCAGCAGCGAACCCGCGCACATCAATGCTACCGAGAGGGTCAGACCGCTTTTACGGCCATGACGATCGGCATAGACTCCCATCAACCAGGCGCCGATCGGTCGCATCAGAAAGCCGACCGCAAAGATTCCCGCAGCGCTCAACAATTGGGCGGTGCGATCTTCGTTGGGGAAGAAATGCTGCGCGAAATAGAGGGTGAAGGCCGAATAGGCGTACCAGTCATACCATTCCACCAGATTGCCGGTAGAGCCGCCGATAATGGCTTTCAGGCGTTCGCGCTGATTGGGCGCCGCAAGCGTTGACGTCATGGAGTCAGCACCATTTCACCGTCCTGCACTGCCCAGCTTTTCAGGCGCGAAAGCATGTTCATGCCGATCACATTGACATCCCCGAAGGCGGGAGAAATGACGATGTCGATATCGCTGGCGCGGATCGGACCGATGGCCAGGGTCGCTATGGTGGAGCGTTTGGCGTCGATTTTGCCGTTCGCGGTCATCATGCTGACGCCGGGAGCGTTGAGGTCGAAATTGAGCCCGGATGCCCGAGCCGAGGTTACGGACAAGCCCGTGACGCTTGCGCCGCTGTCGATCAGGAAACGGGTCGGCGTGCCGTTGACCATGCCCTCTACCCAATAATGCCCATCGGCCGCGATGGGAATGCGCAACGCCTGTCCTTCCGCACGAGCAGGGGGCAAGGGCGCCGGCGCATCACTGCTCGACAACGATGAAGACCCGCCTCCTTCCCCGCTCATGCGGTCGGAAAACAGGCCAAATTTCTCTCCGGCCTTGAACAGGCCGAGCAGCGCGGCAAAGATGACGGTCCAAAGTATCGCCATGCGCATGAGGCCGCCCGACGGCGCGCGTCGGGCCAACAGAGCCGATCCGACCAGGACAAGTGCCAGCACATACCAGAGACTGGACATCGCCTGATCGCCATCCATGCTTCACCCCGCCTTCCATGTCCCACCCAGCTCGGCTACCAGGCCGTCATAGCCTGGTTCCACCCCTTCCGGGAGCGTCCGGCGCAAGGTGGCATAGTCCATGCTCTGGTCCATATGGATCAATATGGCGCGTCGGGGCCGCACCGCTTGCACGGCGTCCAGGGTAAGCGCCAGATGCGCATGGGTCGGATGCGGCTTTTCCCGCAAGGCATCGACCACCCAGATGTCCAGCCCGTCGTAAAGGGCCAGCATATCGGCCGTCATGTCATGAAAATCAGTGGCATAGCCAATGGAATGGCCATCATGTGTAAAACGAAACCCGGTGGAGAAGATTTCGCCATGGGGCTGATCGGTGCAGGCGATGCTGATGTCCCCTATACGCAGCCCATCGGGCAGCGCATGAGCCTCGATCGTCGGATGATAGCCGTGACGCCCCTCAAAAGCGTAGCCGAAGCGTTCCCGGAGCAATCTGAGCGTCTGCGGACGAGCATAGCCAGGCACGGGTGTGCCGCGATGATGGTAGAGTTGGCGGACATCGTCCAGGCCGTGGCTGTGGTCCGCATGATCATGCGTCCACAGGATCGCGTCGATATGGACAACGTCCGCTGCAAGCAATTGCGCTCGCAGGTCGGGGGAAGTGTCGATGAGAAGCCGTGTCGTCGGACTTTCGATCAGGATCGATGCGCGGGTACGCCGGTTCTTCGGCTCTGCGGGATCGCAGGCGCCCCAGTCATTGCCGATCCGGGGAACGCCCGAGGAGGTGCCGCTGCCCAAGATGGTGAGCTTGAGACTCATGCCGCGGATATGGCTCCGACCTTGCTGAAAAGCTTGCGGAAATTCGCGGAGGTCGCCTCGGCCAATTGTTCGGTGCTCTCGCCCCGCAGATTGGCGAGGAAACGAGCGGTGTCAGCCACGAAAGCGGGTTCGCAAGACTTGCCGCGATGGGGGACTGGCGCAAGGAACGGAGAGTCGGTTTCGATAAGCAGCTTGTCGAGCGGCAGGCGTGCGGCCGTTTCCTGCAAATCCCTGGCGTTCTTGAAGGTCACGATACCGGAAATGCTGATATGGAAACCCAGTTCCATCGCAGCATCGGCAAAGGCGCCGCTGGCGGTGAAACAATGGATGACGCCGCCATAAGGCCCCTTCCCCATTTCATCGCGCAGGATGGCGAGCGTATCCTCCTCCGCATCGCGGGTGTGGACGATCAGCGGCAGGCCGGTTTCGCGGGACGCAGCGATATGGGAGCGGAAGCTGCGCTGCTGCCGTTCGCGATCGCTATGGTCGTAATAATAATCGAGGCCTGTTTCGCCTATGCCCACGATACGCGGGTGGGCTGCGCGTTCGACCAGCTTGGCGGTGTCGACATGGGGATGTTCGTCCGCCTCGTGCGGGTGAATGCCGACGGTCGCCCAGACATCGGGTTCGCGCAGCGCCGTGCCCAGCACATCGTCCCATTCGCTTTCCCGGGTCGCGATGTTGAGCATGAGGCCGACCCCTGCGCCGCGTGCCCGTTCGAGCACATTCTGCTGATCTTCGATCAACCCTTTGTAATTCAAGTGGCAATGGCTATCGATCAGCATGATTCATGCCTCTTCGGCAGGCAATTCGAGGCGCGGAAAAAGCGGCTTGGGAGCGCCGAGGATGAAGCCCGATGCTCGAAGTTGCACGTACCAGTCACAGCCGATCGCGGCATAGCTTCGCCCTTCGCCGGCCGCGCCCATCTGGTCGAGCAGAGCGGAGGCGCTAGCCGGAATGATCGGCTGGATGATGATGGCGAGATGGGCGATGGCTTCGTAAAGCGTAGCCAGCACCGCCTCCATCCTGACGGGATCGGTCTTGCGCAGCGCCCAGGGCGCCTGCGCGTCAATATAAGCGTTGCAGGCGAAGACGGCCCGCATCCATGCCTCGATCGCGGTCGAGGGCGCGAGGTCGGCCATGGCGGCCTGGAAAGCCTGCGCGGCTTCAGCGACGGTCTTGAGCAGGTCGCTGTCGACATCTTGTGCGGTCGGTTCTGGCAGACGGCCTTCGAGATTCTTGGCGATGAAGCTCAAGGTACGCTGAGCCAGATTGCCGAAGCTGTTGGCCAGATCGCTGTTCGAGCGGGCGACAATCGCCTCCGCGCTGTAACTGCCGTCATTGCCGAAGGTTACTTCGGACAACAGGAAATAGCGGAGTTGGTCCACGCCGAAACGCTCGGCCAGTTCCATCGGATCAGCGACATTTCCGAGGGATTTGGACATTTTTTCTCCCCGGTTGAGGAGGAAGCCATGGCCGAACACCTGCTTTGGCAAAGGCAGCTTCGCACTCATGAGGAAAGCCGGCCAGTAAACCGTATGAAAACGAACGATATCCTTGCCGATAATGTGCGTGATATCGCCACCTTCCGCCCAATAGCGTGCCATGCGTTCGGCGTCGTCGGGATAGCCGCAGCCGGTCAGATAATTGGTAAGCGCATCGACCCAGACATACATGACATGGCCGTCGCTGCCGGGCACTTTTACGCCCCAGTCGAAGCTGGTGCGCGAGACGCTGAGATCCGAGAGGCCGCCCTCGACGAAGCGCATGATCTCATTGCGGCGGCTGTCCGGCTGAATGAAATCCGGCTGGCTGGCGTAAAGGTCCAGCAGCTTCTGCTGATAGGCGGACAGGCGGAAGAACCAGCTTTCCTCGACCGTCCATTCGACCGGCGTTCCCTGGGGCGAAAGCTTCTGCCCGCCCTCCCCTTCGGTCAGTTCCTTCTCGTCGTAAAAGGCTTCGTCGCGCACCGAATACCAGCCCTCATAACGGCCGAGATAAAGGTCGCCATTGGCCTCCATCGCCTGCCAGATGGCCTGGCTGGCACGATGATGATCCGGCTCGCTCGTGCGAATGAACCGATCATAGCTGATATTCAAGCCATCATTCATAGCCTTGAAATAACTCGCCATTTCATCTGCCAGGTCGCGCGGCTCCATATCCCGGTTGCGGGCTGTCTGGGCCATTTTCAGCCCATGTTCGTCCGTGCCCGTCTGGAAGAAGACATCGCGTCCCATCATCCGCTGGAAACGGGCGATCGCATCAGTGGCGATCACCTCATAGGCATGGCCGATATGCGGGCGGCCGTTAGGATAGCTGATGGCGGTGGTGATGGTATAGGGCGTGGACATGCGGCCTTCCCTAGCGATTGTTAGACCTTGCGCAAAGCCGCTTTTCAGTGCGCGAGCGCCGCGACATGCCCGGCCAGTTCGAAAACCACCGCGCCCGGTTCGAGCGACAGGATGATAGCGCCCCCGGCGAGTTGACGGGCGGCTTCCCAATGGTCGAGCGCCTTGCCGAGATCGTTCCCCTGTCGTTGACGCGCCGCCGCCGCGATGAAAGCGGGAGCGCGTTCGAGGAAGGCTTCATAACGGGGCCGCGCCGCCTTGGAGGCCAGCGTCTTGGCGAGGATCAGGCGCTGGCGGTTGCCGGGATCGCCGTCAGTTGCGATGGCGGCGAGCGACTGTTCGATGTCCGCGATGTTCAGCCCCGCATAGCGCAATGCCTTGCCGGGAGAGCCTTCCCCCGCACGGATCAGGGCGCTCAACTCGTCCGGCGACAAGCTTCCGTCGGCCACGCGCAGAATGGCGCGCATGGCGTCATCGCGCAGCGTATCGAAGCGCAGTGTGCGGCAGCGCGAACGGATGGTCGGAAGCAGGCGGCCAGGCGCATGGCTGACCAGCAGGAACAGCATGTCGGCCGGCGGCTCTTCGAGATTCTTGAGCAGCGCATTGGCAGCGCCACGCTCCAGATCGTCCGCGCTGTCGATCACCACGATGCGGCGCGGGGACATGGAAGGAGCCGACTGGATCAGCCGCTGGAGGCCACGGACCTGATCGACCGTGATGTTGCGCGCAGTGCCGCTCTCCTTTTCAAGGCAGTAAAGTTCGGCATAGTCGGGATGGGAATCGGCTTCGATCAGGCGGCGGATCGGGTGATCCTGCGGCACGTCCAGCCCTTCGGCCGAAACCGGCGGCCCGGCGGCCTCCGCCAACAGGCGCAGCGCCATGGCGCGAGCGAAGCTCGCCTTGCCGATGCCGCGTGGCCCAGCCAAAATCCAGCCATGGTGCAAACGGCCGCTCCGCGCCGCACTCAGCAAAGTGCGCGCCTGTTCATCATGGCCAAGAAGTGACGTCATGGCAGCAAATCCTGCAGCGCATGGAGCAGGCGCGCCGTCACGACCTCGCTATCGCCCGACGCATCGACTGACAGGAAGCGCGCCGGCTCCTGCTCGGCAAAACGCGTGAACGCATTGGCCACAGCCTGATGGAAGCGGCGATCACGCCCGCCGATCCGGTCGGAGGCATCGCCATCCCGGGAGCGGGCCCGCGCCGTCGCTTCCGCCTCGGGCAAGGTGAGGAAGAGCGTGCGATCCGGCAGGAAGCCCGCGCTGCCGACCCGGTGGAGCGCCAATATGTCCGCATCAGTCAGTTCGCCCATGCCCTGATAGGCCCGACTACTGTCCAGAAAGCGATCGGACAGCACCCATGCGCCGCGATCCAGCGCGGGCCGGATGGTTTTTTCGACATGATCGGCACGGGCAGCGGCGAACAGCAGCGCTTCAGCACGAGGACTCCAGCGATCGGCGCCGCCGGTCAGCAGCAGCGCGCGAATGGCCTCAGCCCCTTCGCTGCCGCCCGGCTCGCGCGTTTCGACCACTTCCAGCCCCCGCTGGCGCAATGAAGCGGCCAGCGCCTTGAGCTGGGTCGACTTGCCGGCCCCCTCCCCGCCCTCCAGAGAGATGAAGCGGCCCCTTGTCGTTCGAGTGGCCGTCACCCGAACAACGACTTCAGCCCATTCCACAGGCGACCGAAAATGCCCGCTTCGGAGACCTCCTCGCCAGCGACCAGCGGCAGGATCTGCGGCGGAGTGTCGGGGGTGGAGATGATCAACTGGGCGATCTTCTGCCCCTTGGCGATGGGCGCCTTGATCGGGCCGGTATAAGCCACCTTGACCGAGATGTTGGACGACGCCGCACGGGGCAGGGTCACGGCCATGTCCTGCGGCGCGACAAGCGCGACCTTGGTGGCGCTGCCGAGCTGGACCTCGGCGGTTTCGACGGTCTGCCCCTTCTTGAACAGAGGCTGCGCCTTCCATGCGCGGAAGCCCCAGTCCATGAAGCGCACGGATTCGGCAATGCGCTGATTGGCGCTGGTAAGGCCCGCGACGACCATCACCAGACGGCGACCTTCCTGTTCGGCCGATCCGGTGAAGCCATAGCCCGCTTCCTCGGTATGGCCGGTCTTCAGGCCGTCAGCGCCCGCCACCTTGCCCAGAATGGGATTGCGATTGCCCTGCTCGATATCCGCGCCGCCCATGGTCTTGCCCCAGGTGAAGGCACGCGTGGCGTAGAATTTCTTGTAGAGGCTGGGGGTCTCCTCAATTGTCGCTTCGGCCAGGCTAGCAAGGTCCCCGGCGGTGACATAGGTAACGCCTTCGTCCGGCCAGCCGTTGCTGGTGCCGAAATTGCTGTTCTTGAGGCCAATTCGCTTCGCCTCCTGATTCATCAGCGCGACGAAGGCCTGCTCGGTTCCGGCGATGCCCTCTGCCAGCACGACGCAGGCGTCATTACCCGAGAGGGTGACGATGCCATGCAGCAGATTTTCCACCGACACCTGCTCGCCGGGGGAAAGGAACATGGTGGAACCAGCCTGGGGACCATGCCATTGCTGCCAGGTTTCCGGGCGGACGGTGAATTTCTGGTCGAGCTTCAGGTCGCCCTTCTGGATTAGGCGGAAGGCGACGTGAACCGTCATCATCTTCGCCATGGAAGCGGGCGGCATCCGCGTCTCGCCGCCCTTGTCATAGAGGACAGCGCCCGACGACAGGTCCTTCAGATAGGCGATCGGCGCCTCGCTGGTATAGGGCGGAGCGGCGGCGGTCAGCGGTTGGGACAGCAACCCGACGAAAAGGAGGGCGGCGATGGACTTCTTCATGCGGGACTGCCTTCGGACTGGTGGATTCTTCGAGTGCCTTGCGCTTTCATTAGCC
>Ga0255338_1001769_pt1 | contig 37444 bp, 35 predicted proteins | sample MeOH1_35cm_T4_19_FD_203715 | JGI IMG/M metagenome (GOLD analysis project Ga0255338, IMG submission 203715) | Sandy soil microbial communities from University of British Columbia, Vancouver, Canada - MeOH1_35cm_T4_195 | ecosystem: Engineered > Artificial ecosystem > Sand microcosm > Unclassified ...
CTCGAACTCGGTGCCCTTGATCAGGTTGTTCAGGTTCGTGACGTAGGTCTGGTGGTGCTTGTCATGATGGAACTCCAGGGTCTCCTTGGAGATGTGCGGAGCCAGGGCATCATGCGCGTACGGGAGAGGGGGAAGCTTGTGTTCCATTGTTCTGTCTCTAAGGGTTGGGGTGGGGAGTTGCCGATTGTAGGTGACTTGCCAGACCCGCGCAAACGCGGGCGCAATGCCCCCTGGACTCATGTTAGTTTGCCCGCGCGGCCATGTCGCGCCGATTGAGAATCAGTCAGTTGTATTCCTCCCCTCTCCCTTTGGGAGAGGGGCCGGGGGAGAGGGCAGGTGCTGGCCGAAGCCCGCGCGCTGGAACAAACCGACGGCTTTGCTCTTTGTGGTCGCTTGCCAGACCACCCCTCTCCCCCGACCCTCTCCCTCTGAGGGGAGAGGGAGCAAACCTCGTGGCACCGAACTGCCACTTGGGCCGAACTGCCACCTGGGCCGAACGGCCACTTGGGCGTCAGAACGACGCCAGCTTGGCCTGCACGCCGGCAATCTCGAGATCGGCCACGCCATCGGCCAGGTGCGCTTCCACGATGCTGCCCGCGCGCAATTCCGCCGGCGAGCGCAGCGCACGGCCCTTGCTGTCGAGCAGCACCGCGTAGCCGCGTTCCAGCGTGCGCTGCGGCGCCAGCAGCTCCAGCGCGCCGGCCACGCGGCCCAGCCGCTGGGTCTCGCGCTCGTGGCGGCGCGCGCCTGCCGCGTCCAGGCGCGCGGCCAGCCGGCCAAGCCCGGCCTGCGCGGCGGCTACGTCGGGCCGGCACGCACGCCAGCGCATCGCCAGCAGGTCTTGCCGATGCCGCTGCGCGGACACCGTGTCGCGCAATGCGGCACGCAAGTGCCGGGCCAGATTGTCGACCTGCGCGCGCCGCTCCTGCAGTTGCGCCTGCGGGCTGCGCAGCCGGCGCGCCAGCCACTCCAGATGCTGCGCGCGGCGTTCCATCTGGCGGTCCAGGCATTGCGCCAGCGCGTCGCGCGCCCGCCGCACGGCCTGCAGCAGATGGGCCCGGTCGGGGCTGACCAGCTCGGCCGCGCCCGTGGGTGTCGGCGCGCGCACGTCGGCCACGAAATCGGCAATCGTGAAATCGGTCTCGTGGCCCACGCCGGACACCACCGGAGACGCGCTGCGCGCAATCGCATGGGCCACCACTTCCTCGTTGAACGACCACAGGTCCTCGATGCTGCCGCCGCCACGGCACAGGATCAGCACGTCGCATTCGCGGCGCGCGCTGGCCACATCGAGCATGGCCGCGATCTTCTCGGCGGCGCCCGCGCCCTGCACCGGCACCGGATAGACGATCACCGGCACATGCGGCGCGCGGCGCTGCAACGTGGTCAGCACGTCGCGCATCGCCGCTGCCTGGAGCGAGGTCACCACGCCAATCGCGCGTGGATGGCTTGGCACGGGCCGCTTCCGTTCGGGCGCGAACAGACCCGCCTGGGCAAGTTTTTCCTTCAGGCGCAGGAAAGCCTCGTAAAGATTGCCCAGGCCCGCGCGGCGCATCGCCTCCACGCCCAGTTGCAGTTCCCCGCGCGCCTCGTACATCGACACCAGGGCGCGCACTTCCACGGCCTCGCCCTCGCGCGGCGCGAAATCCACGTGCTGGTTGCGCCCGCGAAACATCACGCAGCGGATCTGCGCGCGCGCGTCCTTGAGCGAGAAATACCAGTGGCCGCTGGCCGCGCGCGTGAAGTTTGAGATCTCGCCCCTTACCCACGCGAGCGGAAAGCTGCGTTCCAGCACCCCCGCGATGGCGTGATTCAACTCGCTCACGGGAATCACCTCGCGCGTGCGAGTAGGCATTGATGGCGGCATGTTGCGCGGGGCGTTCTCGAAGTCGGGCATGGCGCACGGCCGCACAGGCGGCGTGGAATGGACATGTCCACAGCATAACTGCTCTGTCAAGTGGCGCACCCCACAGCACACATCCCTCGCCAGCTACCGCATGAATCCACACAAGCCTTTGATTCTTATACTTTTTCGCGCCGGTCCAAAAAACAGGCAATGTAAGAGAAAACCTTACGCGTCAATCACTTACGGCCAGCGGCCAGCATCTTGTTCACAAAGTTATCCACAGAAGTTCTGGATAATCGGTTTGTCAAGCGTTTTACCTGTGGAGAACTCGCGCCCGGCCCCCGCGCTTGTGCTGGAGCAACAGTTCATGCCAACGCATGTCGACCCGCCCGCACGGCGCCGGTCGCCGCCAAAATTTGCCTGTTTTTTCAGCAATCCTTCACGGCCCCTTATGGATCAAAGGCTTAGGCCGCTTCTCCTGTGCTTATCCACAGCCGCTCCACAGTCCTGTCCCGGTTCCGTGTGGAAAGTGGTCGACTTATCGTGGCGATGTCCCTGGACAGGCCGGCGGCGGCGGCCGGCTTGCGCATTCCGGGCCATTTCGCGCGTTTGCCTGTTTTTTGGGCAGAACCGTGGACTTCCTTTACGATCAATGGGTTAGCATGCTTTTCAGGTGGCTTTCCACAACTGATCCACAGCACTGTCCCGCGCGGCTGTGGAAAGCCGCACAGCCTAGCCGCACGGATGCCGCGCGACCCGCCGATGCGCGCCGGAGACAGCACGCGCGCGAGTGTCTTGCCGCGCGCCGAGGGCCGGGTTAGAGTGGCGCCTGCATTTTTCGAGCATCGCCGCTGCGCACGGGTCCATCGGCGCGCAACAAAGGCTGCCGCGCAAGGTGGGGATCGCCGCGATATCGCCGCGGTTCCTGGCTGTTCCGTTTCGGGTCTGTTGGTTTTGTAGATGTCGGGGGTCCACGTGTTTTCCATCATTCAAGCGGCCGGCTGGCCGATCTGGCCACTGCTGCTCGCCTCGATCATCGCGCTGGCGCTGATCGTCGAACGTTTCGCATCGCTCAAGCGCAGCAAGGTCCTGCCGCCGAAGTTGTATGAGGAGGCCCTCTCGGCCGCCCAGCAACGCAAGGCCACGCCCGAGGTGGTGAACCACCTTGAGAAAAACTCGCCGCTGGGCCGCGTGCTGGCCGCCGGCCTGCGCCATGTGGTGTTGCAGCCGCATACCTCGCGCGATGCCGCCAAGGACGTCGTGGAGGAAGCCGGCCGCGCCGTGGCGCACGAGCTGGAGCGCTACCTGAACGCGCTGGGCACGATCGCCTCGGTGGCGCCGCTGATGGGCCTGCTGGGCACCGTGATCGGCATGATCGAGATTTTCGGCAGCCAGGGCGGCACCGGCGCCAACCCGGAGCAACTGGCGCACGGCATCTCGGTGGCGCTGTACAACACGGCCTTCGGCCTGATCGTGGCGATTCCGGCGCTGATCTTCTGGCGCTACTTCCGCCGCCGCGTGGATGACTACGTGGCCGAGCTGGAATTCCGCGCCACCACGTTCCTCGACGCCATCCTGCCCCAGCGGCGGGCCTGAGCCACGAGGGCGCCATGCATTTCCGTTCCCGCCAGCGGCGCGAGGAGCCGGAGATCAACCTGATCCCGCTCATCGACGTCCTGCTCGTGATCCTGATCTTCCTGATGATCACGACCACCTATTCGCGCTACACCGAGCTGCAGATCCAGCTGCCCACCGCCGACGCCGAGCGCGCCCAGCAGCGGCCCGGCGAGATCGTGGTGTCGGTCTCGGCCCGTGGCGTCTATTCCATCAACAAGCAGGTGATGGAGCAGAAGGACGTGACCAGCCTGGCCGACCAGCTGCGCCTGGCGGCCGGCCCGGCCGGCAACGGCCCGCCGCCGGTGGTCATCGTCAATGCCGATGCCCAGGCGTCTCACCAGGCCGTGATCAACGTGATGGAGGCCGCGCGCGTGGCCGGGCTGTCACGGCTGACCTTCGCCACGCAGAGCAGCCAGCCGCGCTGACCGTCCGGGCATTGGGACATGGGGCCCGCGCCCATGGGCGGCGCCGGGCCGCCCATGGCCACCCCACGCCACTCGTGTACCATCCGCACCGGGCTTGCGGCATGCGCCGCGCAATGCCCATAATGTTTGAGTACCCTTCGATGGCCGCCGCGTGGCGCGCCGGCCCACTTCCGCCCTATCGTCGCCTCCGAGAGTCCGCATGCCCGCTCCCCGACACGCCATTGCCGACTTCGTCACCGCCCAGTGGCAGCGCCGCGGCTGGTTCGCATGGCTGATGTGGCCCGCCTCGCTGCTGTTCGGCCTGGTGGCGCGCGTGCGCCGGCATGGCTACCTGCAAGGCTGGTTCCGCTCCACGCGCCTGCCGATGCCGGTGATCGTGGTGGGCAATGTCACCGTGGGCGGCACGGGCAAGACCCCGGCCGTCATCGCCCTGGCCCGTGCGCTGACCGAGGCGGGGCTGCGGCCCGGCGTGGTGTCGCGCGGCTATGGCGTGACGCTGAAGCACCCGCGGCGCGTGAAGCCGACCTCACAGGCCAATGAGGTGGGCGACGAGCCGCTGCTGATCGCCCGCGCCACCGACATCCCCGTATGGGTGTTCCCCGACCGCGCGCTGTGCGCGCAGACCATGCTCGTGGCGCACCCCGGCGTGAACGTGCTGCTGCTCGACGATGGCCTGCAGCACTACAAGCTCCAGCGCGACTTCGAGATTGTGATGTTCGATACCCGCCTGGGCGGCAATGGCATGCTGCTGCCGGCCGGGCCGCTACGCGAGCCGCTGACCCGCCCGCGCGACGCCACGCTGATCAACGACCCGCACTTCCGCGCCACGCCCGACAAGCCCGATGTCTACGGCATGCGGCTGGAACTGGATGACGCCTGGCAGCTCAGCGATCCGGCCATGGCCCGCCCGGTCTCCGCGTTCGCGGGCCGGCGCGTGCTGGCCGCGGCCGGCATCGGCAACCCGGAACGTTTCTTCGCCAGCCTGCGCGGCGCGGGGCTCCAGCCCGCCACGCTGCCGCTGCCGGACCACTACGATTTTGCCGAGGACCCGTTCGCGGGCCACCCGGCCGCGCTCGATGCCGACGTGATCCTGATCACCGAAAAGGATGCCGTAAAATGCGAGCGCTTCGACGACCCGCGCATCTGGGTCGTGCCCGCCACGCCCGTGATCGACGCGGGCCTGATCGACAAAATCCGCCGCGCCGTGCAGGCGCGCAATCCGGCCGTCGCCACCCCCGTCACCGTAGGGCAGGCAGCGACCGGCCTAGACAAGGAATCACACGATGGACAACCGGCTGCTTGAAATCCTCGTCTGCCCGCTGTGCAAGGGCAAGCTGGAACACGACCGCGCCGCGCAGGAACTGATCTGCCACGCCGACAAGCTGGCCTACCCGATCCGCGACGGCATTCCGGTGATGCTGGCCGACGAGGCCCGCCAGACCGTGCCGGGCCGCGTGATACCGGTGGAACCGTCCGCGCCCGCCGGCAACTGAGGCTTGCCGCGATGAGCATTCCCGCATTCACCGTGGTCATTCCTGCACGGCTAGCCTCCACGCGCCTGCCCGACAAGCCGCTGGCCGATATCGGCGGGCACCCGATGATCGTGCGCGTGGCCGAGCGCGCCCATGCCTCGTCCGCGCGCCGCACCGTGGTGGCAACCGATGCCGCCTCGGTGGCGCAAGCCTGCGCCGCCCATGGCGTGGAAGCCGTGATCACGCGCGCCGACCATCCGTCGGGCACCGACCGGCTGGCCGAAGTGGCCGAATTGCTAGGTCTGGCCGACGATGCCATCGTCGTCAACGTGCAGGGCGACGAACCGCTGATCGATCCCAACCTGATCGACGAGGTGGCGCTCCACCTGGCCGCGCATCCCGACTGCGCCATCGCCACGGCCGCGCATCCGCTGCACGACGTGGCCGAGGTCTTCAATCCCAACGTGGTGAAGGTGGTCTGCGACGACCTGGGCCGCGCGCTGTACTTTTCGCGCGCGCCGATTCCGTGGGCGCGCGACGCGTGGGCCGGCGTGCCCGCGCAGGCGGCCGCCACGGCCAGCGTGCCGCTGCCGGCCATGCCGGTGCTGCGCCACATCGGGATCTATGCCTACCGCGCCGGCTTCCTGCGGCGCTTTCCCACGCTCGCGGCGGCCCCGATCGAGGTGACCGAGGCGCTGGAGCAATTGCGCGCGATGTGGCATGGCGAGCGGATTGGCGTACTGGTGACCGCCGCGGCGCCCGCGCCGGGCGTGGATACCCTTGCCGACCTCGAGCGCGTGCGTGCGCTATGGGCCGCCGGCATGGCGCAGGAAGGGCCCTGACCGGCCGAAAGCGGCCGAAAACCTCGCGGGTGACAGCATTGGCTCGCTGAAGTTCACACTGCTGCAACCTCGGCACGGGCCGAAGCGGCACCGCCCGTGGCATAATGCTTGCCGAACAGAGCCCGTGGGCGCGCCTGCGCGTCCGCACAAGGCTTGGTGGGGAGATAGAAAGAAGCGAGCCAGCCCGGATGTCGCCGCTGCCTTCGGCACGCGATGCGCCCGGGCGCCGTGCATGACCTGACTCCGGCAAATGACCGAACCGGCACGCCGCCACAAGCGCGGCGCCCCGGCGGCGATGCCGTCGTAAGTCCTGCGTCAAGTTGCGGCGTTACCCTCCTTCCGATCCCTCCCGCCCGACCCAATTCCAATACTTCTGAGGACCCGTAAATGCGTTTGATCCTGTTGGGCGCACCTGGCGCCGGCAAAGGCACGCAAGCCAAGTTCATCTGCGAGAAGTTCGGCATTCCGCAAATCTCCACGGGCGACATGCTGCGCGCCGCCGTGAAGGCCGGCACGCCGCTGGGCATTGAAGCCAAGAAGGTGATGGACGCGGGCGGGCTGGTGTCCGATGACATCATTATCGGCCTCGTGAAGGACCGGCTTAAGGAGTGCGACTGCGGGCAGGGCTACCTGTTCGATGGCTTCCCGCGCACCATTCCGCAGGCCGAGGCCATGAAGGACGCCGGCGTGGCGATCGACTACGTGCTGGAGATCGACGTGCCGTTCGACGCGATCATCGAGCGCATGAGCGGACGCCGCGTGCACGTGGCGTCGGGCCGCACCTATCACGTCAAGTACAACCCGCCCAAGCAGGACATGCTGGACGACGTGACCGGCGAAGCGCTGATCCAGCGCGACGACGACAAGGAAGAAACGGTGCGCAAGCGCCTGGACGTGTACTCGCAGCAGACCCGCCCGCTGGTGGACTACTACTCGAACTGGGCCGCCAATGGCGACGCATCGGCCAAGGTGGCCCCGCCGAAGTACCGCAAGATCGCGGGCGTGGGCGACGTGGACAAGATCACGGCCGCCGTGTTCGACGCGCTGAAGTGATCCCTGCGCGGCCATCCGCGCATACCGGAGGAGCTTGAAAAATCGGGGGCAGCCTTTGCGGCGCCCCCGATTTTTTTTGCTTGCACCCCTCACTGAAGACCATATTCGGTCTATATTTGGCCTCTACATATCTTGCGCGAGCCGGGAGCCCAGCCATGAAGTTCTCAACCCAGGTCAAACCCATCAGCTACCTCAAGAGTCACGCGGCGGAGATCGTCAAGGACATTTCCGAGTCCCGCGAGCCGATGCTGATCACCCAGAACGGCGAGGCGAAGCTTGTGGTCATGGATGTCCGTTCCTATGAACAGCAGGAAGAGACTCTCGCCCTCTTGAAGCTGCTTGCCATGGGCACCCGTGACATCGCGCATGGGCGCTTTCGCGATGCTGGCGACGTCTTTGCCGACCTGGACAAGGAAGATCGCGAGTGAGAGCCGTTTTCCTGGCAGGCGCGGAAGAGGACTTGAAAGACCTTCGCCGCTACGTCATCCAGCGCTTCGGCAAGCCGGCCTGGCAAGAAACCCTGCAGAAAATCAGGGACTCGGTTGGCGCGATTCAGCGCTTTCCGCAAGGTGGCGCCATCCCTGACGAACTTGCAGATGTGACGCTTGGTCAATATCGCCAGGTGATCTCGGGCATGAACCGCATCATCTACGAGGTTGGCAACGAGATTGTTTACATCCACATCGTCTGCGACACGCGCCGCGACATGAGAACCCTGCTTTCCCGCAGGGTTCTGCGAATGACCTCCTAAGCTCGGCATGGCACGTCAATGGCCTTATCATAACGATCGATTTACGTTAACGTAAACGGCAACCTTCAAACAGGAGACAGGCGGATGGACATCCAGAACAACGTATTCATCGTCACCGGCGGCGCATCGGGATTGGGCGCGGGCACCGCGCGGATGCTGGCCGAGGGTGGCGGCAAGGTCGTCATTGCCGACCTGAACGAGGCGGCCGGCACGGCGCTGGCGCAGGAACTGGGCGGCCAGTTCGTGAAGTGCGATGTGGCGTCCGAGGCCGATGGCCAGGCTGCCGTGGATGCCGCGCTGAAGCTGGGCCGGCTGGCGGGTCTGGTGAACTGCGCGGGTATCGCCGTGGCGGCCAAGACCGTGGGCAAGGACGGCCCGCATCCGCTCGCCTCGTTCGACAAAACCATCCGCGTAAACCTGATCGGCACGTTCAACATGATCCGGCTGGCCGCCGCGGCCATGGTGCGCAACACGCCGGATGCCGATGGCGAGCGCGGAGTCATCGTCAACACCGCGTCAGTGGCCGCATTCGACGGGCAGATTGGCCAGGCGGCCTATGCGGCGTCCAAGGGCGGCGTGGTGGGCATGACGCTGGCCATCGCCCGCGACCTCGCGCGCGACGGCGTGCGCTGCATGACCATCGCCCCGGGCCTGTTCGAGACGCCGATGCTGATGGGCATGCCGCAGGAGGTGCAGGACGCGCTGGGCAAGATGGTGCCCTTCCCGCCGCGCCTGGGCCGCCCGGCCGAGTACGCCAAGCTGGTGCGCGCGATCGTCGGCAATACCATGATGAACGGCGAGGTCATCCGGCTGGACGGCGCGATCCGGATGCAGCCGAAGTAGTACTAATTAGTAAGCGACCGCTTCCGCCGGGATCGGCAGGGTCTGGACCATCTGCCAGACCGCGGCGGCGGCCGGCGAGAGCGAGCGGTCCTCGCGCCGGACCATGACGATGCTGCGCTCCTCGCGCGGCGTCAGCGGGCGCGACACCAGCGGCGACGCCTCGGGCAGCGGCAGCGAGAAGGACGGCAGCACCGAGGCGCCGATCCCCGCCTCCACCATGCCGAAGACGCTGGCCGAATGGCCAAGCTCCTGCACCACGTGCGGCGCCACGCCATGGCGCGCAAAGATCCGGTCGATCAGCGGCCGGCTGCCCGAAGCAAAGTCCAGCAGCACCAGCCGCTGGCCGTGCAGCGCCGTCCACGGCACGGAATCGGCCTTGGCCAGAGGGTGATCTTTGCGGCACACAAAACAGAACGGATCGGTCGCCAGCGGCGCGATGGTCAGCCCTTCACGCGCCATCGGGTCGATCAGCACGCCAAAATCCACGGCGCCCGCGCGGATCTGTTCGAGGCCGTCGGCCTGCACGTTGTCGCGCACGAACAGGCGGATCTCGGGGTACTGGCTCGCGCATTCGGCCACGTACATCGGCATCAGCCGGGCCGAGATGGTCGGGGCACTGGCAATCACCACGCGTCCCCGATAGCGCTCGCCGAGCTGGCGCGTTTCTTCCAACGTGTCGTCGAGCTGCCCCAGCAGTCGCTCCAGCGCCGGCACCAGCGCCGTGCCCGCATCGGTCAACACCACCTCGCGCGTGGTGCGATCCAGCAACCGCACCCCAAGTGCTTCTTCAAGCTCCGCCACGCCCCGGCTCACCGCCGGCTGCGTGAGGCCGACGGCATCCGCCGCACGGCTGAAACTGCCATGTGCCGCCACCGCCAGAAAGACCCGCAACTGCCGTAATGTGTAATTCATGCAACGATCAGATGAATGAATACGATAAATGAATTTGCATTCTAGACGCCGTTCGCGTCCAATACCAAGCGGAAACCCTTACGCACTATCCCCAATGTCCGCCATCCTGACCCCTTTCAAGAAGATCTACGACCTGATCGACGGCTTTGTCCTGATCATGCTGAGCGCCATCGCGGTGGCGCTCATCGCCCCCGAGATCGGCACCGGCGACGGCCCGCTGCACCTTGGCATCGTCACCAGTCTCGGCGTGGCGCTGGTGTTCTTCCTGCACGGCGCCGCGCTCTCGCGCGACAAGCTCGTGGCCGGCGCGCGCCACTGGCGCCTGCATGTGTTCGTCCAGGCATTCACGTACGTGGTGTTCCCCATCGTGGGCGTGGTGCTGATGTTCACGCTGCGCAACGCGCTGCCGGCCGACCTGCTGCTGGGCGTGTTCTTCCTGTGCGCGCTGCCGTCCACGGTGTCGTCGTCGGTGGCCATGACGTCGATGGCGCGGGGCAACGTGCCGGGCGCCATCTTCAACGCCACCATCTCGGGCCTGATCGGCATGGCGCTCACCCCGCTGCTGATGGGGCTCGTGATCAGCGCCTCGGGGGCCTCGATGCCGCTGGGCCGCGCGCTGACGGGCGTGGCGCTGCAACTGCTGCTGCCGTTCGCACTGGGCCAGGCCGCCCGTCCGCTGGTCGGCAAGTGGCTGGCCAGCAAGAAGCAGATCACCAGCAAGATCGACCGCGGCGTGATCGTGCTGATCGTGTATTCGTCGTTTTGCGATGCCACGGCGGCCGGCCTGTGGCACCAGTACCACTGGCAGACCATCAGCGCGGTCATGGGCATTGCCGCCGTGCTGCTGTTCGTGGTGCTGGGCACCACCACGTTCACCGCGCGCCGGCTCGGCTTCTCGGTGGAAGACGAAGTGACAGCCGTGTTCTGCGGCTCCAAGAAGAGCCTGGCCAACGGCATCCCGATGGCCAAGATCCTGTTTGCCGGCCACCCGGCGCTGGGCCTGCTGGTGCTGCCGCTGATGGTGTATCACCAGTTGCAGCTCATCGTCTGCTCGGTGATCGCGGCGCGGTATGCCAGCCGTGACGATGTGGCGGCTGGCGGCGCGGTGCGCGCCTGACCTGGCTTGTTTTCTCCCCTCTCCCGCAAGCGGGAGAGGGGAGAAAACGATTCACACCGACGGATTCTTCGCCAGCGGCGGATTCCTGGAGAAGTACGCCCGGATGCCGCGCAGGATGGCGTTCGCCAGTTGCTCCTGGTGGGCGTCGTCGTTGAGCTTGCGCTCCTCGTCCGGATTGCTGATGAATGCGGTCTCGATCAGGATCGACGGAATGTCGGGCGCCTTGAGCACGGCAAACCCGGCCTGCTCCACGCTGCCCTTGTGCAGCTTGTTGATGCCGCCGATCTCGCCGAGCACGGACTTGGCCACCTGCATGCTGTCGTTGATCTGCGCCGTGGTGGACAGGTCCAGCAGCACGCGCGCCACCTGGGCATCCTTGTTGCCCATGTTGGTCCCGCCGATCAGGTCGGCGTTGTTCTCCTTGTTGGCCAGCCAGCGCGCGGCCGAGCTCGAGGCGCCGCGCTCGGACAGCGCGAACACCGATGCCCCACGGGCCTCGGGCGACAGGAACGCATCGGCGTGGATCGACACGAACAGGTCCGCCTGCACGCGCCGCGCTTTCTGCACGCGCACATTGAGCGGCACGAAGAAATCCGAATCGCGGGTCATCATCGCGCGCATGTTGGGCTGCGCGTCGATCTTGGCGCGCAGCCGGTGCGCGATCTGCAGCACCACGTCCTTCTCGCGCGAGCCCGCCGCGCCGATCGCGCCGGGGTCCTCGCCGCCATGGCCGGGATCGATCGCCACGGTCAGCAGCCGGCGCATCTTGAACTGGCTCGGCGGCGGCACATTGGTCTGAGCCATTGGCGGCGGCACGGACGGCGCCGATGGCGCCGATGGTGTCGGCCTGGGCCGGGCCTGCGCCACGGACGGCGGCAGCGCCGTGGTGGCCGGCGGGAGCTGGTCCCGGTCCTCGAACTTGCGCACCAGTGCGCCGATGGCATCTTCCTCGGCGCCGGGCGGCGGGCCGGACATGCCATCGGCCCCGGCCGGCGGCGGGTTCTGGGCGAAGCGGCGCTGCTTGTCCTCGGTGTCGCGCACCAGCTTCCAGAGCGGATCGGGCGGATTCACCGGATACAGGTCGAACACGAGCCGGTTGCGATAGCTGCCGATCGGCGCCAGCGTAAACACCTGCGGCGAGACATCTTCCTTGAGGTCGAACACCATCCGCACCACACGCGGCCGGTTCTGGCCCACGCGCACGGTCTGGATATAGGGGTCGTTGGTGCTGATCTTGGCCACCAGCTCGCGCAGCGTGGGCGAGAGGTCCAGGCCGTCGATGTCCACCACGAGGCGGTCCGGGCTGCGGATCATCTGGTGCGCGGCGGCCAGCGGCGCGTCGGACTCGATGGTCACGCGCGTGTAATCCTCGGCGGGCCAGACGCGCACGGCCACGATGCCGGCGCCGCGCGCGATCTGCGGGCCGGCCAGGGTCAGCACCGCCGTGCCCGCGCCCAGCTTCAAGGCCTGCGCCATCCATTTGCGGCGGGCCTGCAGCAGTCCGTCGGGTCCATCGGGTCGGTCGGTGGCGAGTCGCTTGATCAGCATGCGTTCAGCAGGATAAGTCCAGTGGGAGTATAGGCCCGCAACGTGGCCATGCGGGGATCTGCGCCGTCCTGATGGGCGGCCGGGGCCGATTGCGGCGCCCGGCTGTCCGATTGGAGCAACACGTGCAGGTCAGGTTCCCCAAGCAGCCGGCCGGCCTTTTCCGGCCATTCGACGAGGTTGAACGCGGGTTCGGCGAAGCAGTCGCGGAACCCCGCGTCGATCCACTCCTCGGGATCGGCAAACCGGTACAGGTCGAAGTGGTACACGATGAGCGGCGAGCCGTCGGCGCGCGCCACCGCGTACGGCTCGCACAGCGTGTAGGTGGGGCTGCGGACCTTGCCGGCATGGCCCAGCGCGCGCAGCACCGCGCGCGACAGCGTGGTCTTGCCCGCGCCCAGGTCGCCGGACAGCTGCACGTGGACCGTGCGCGGCGGCATGGCTTGCACCGCGGCGGCCAGCGCGGCGCCGAACCGCGCGGTGGCGGCCTCGTCCGGCAGCGGCAGGATGCGTTCTTCAAGCAGGGGCATTGCGTACAATTCAGGAATGATCGACGTTGCAGCACCCGCCCCCATCCACAGGCCGCCACCGGACCATGCGTCCCTGGTGCGGTCCATTCGTGCCTGGGGCGCCGAACTTGGCTTCGATGCCATCCGCATCGCAGACGTCGATCTGCGCCACGCGGAAGCGGGCCTGCTGGCGTGGTTGCAGGCGGGCTACCACGGCGACATGGATTATATGGCCAACCACGGCACGCGGCGCGCCCGGCCGGCAGAACTGGTGCCGGGCACCGTGCGCGCCATCGTCGCGCGCATGCCGTACCTGCCAGCCGAAGGGCCCGGCGACTGGCGCCGCCACGAACTCGCGCGGCTCGACGACCCTGGCACGGCCGTGATCTCGCTCTACGCGCGCGGCCGCGACTATCACAAGGTGCTGCGCAACCGGCTCCAGCAACTGGCGGCCCGTATCGAGGCCGCCATCGGCGCGTTCGGCTATCGCGTGTTCACGGACTCCGCGCCGGTCATGGAAGTGGCGCTGGCCAGCCAGGGCGGGCTCGGCTGGCGTGGCAAGCACACGCTGCTGCTGGACCGCGATGGCGGGTCAATGTTCTTTCTAGGCGAAATACTAGTCGACATCCCGCTGCCGGCGGACCCGCCTGAAGCGCCCCATTGCGGCAGTTGCCGGCGCTGCATCGACATCTGCCCGACGGGCGCGATCCTGGAACCGTACCGGCTGGATGCGCGCCGCTGCATTTCCTACCTCACGATCGAGCACAAGGGGGCGATTCCCGAGGAATTCCGCGCGCCGATGGGCAACCGCGTCTATGGCTGCGACGACTGCCAGCTGGCCTGCCCGTGGAACAAGTTCGCACACCGGGCCACCCTGCCCGATTTCGATGTGCGCAACGGCTTTGGCGCACCCGACATGGTCGACCTGTTCCAATGGACCGAGGCCGAGTTCAACCAGCGGCTCGAGGGCAGCCCGATCCGGCGCATCGGCCACGAGCGCTGGCTGCGCAACCTGGCCGTGGGGCTCGGCAACAGCCTGCGCGTGGCCGCCGGCGCGGACCCCGCCCATCACGATCCCGCACTTGCCGCCCGCATCCGCGCCGCCCTGCGGGCCCGGCTGGACACCGCCACGCCGCTCGTGCGCGAGCACATCGACTGGGCACTGGCCCAGGACCCGCCAATCAGTTGACTAGCGCCAGCCAGAATGGGGTGGTGACGATGGCCGCCACGGTCATCAGCGAGATCGTGGCCGCCACCATCGGCCCGTTGCCGCCCATGCGCACGGCCAGGATGTAGGCGCTCGACGCCGTCGGCAGCGAGGCAAAGACCACCACGACCTGGTATTGCAGTGGCGTCAGCGGCAGATAACGGCCCATCATCCACGCAAAGCACGGCATGGCCAGCAGCTTCACGCCGCTCCACCATGCCACCGGCCCGACGGTGCCCGTGGCGCCGCTCATCTGCAGCCCGGCGCCCACGGTCATCAGGCCCAGCGCAGTGGATGCCGACCCGAGCCGGCCCAGCGTCATCGCCACCACCTCGGGCGGGTGCAGGCCGAGCAGGTTGGTGACGAGCCCGCCCGCCGTGGCCAGGATCAGCGGGTTGCGGGCCAGTTCGCGCAGCAGCCGGGCGTCGCCATGCCGCGCCAGCGCCCAGACCGCCACCACGTTGCACAGCGGCACGGTCACGCCCACCACCAGCGCCATCAGCGCCAGGCCCTCGCCGCCGCCGAGCCGCGCCGCCAGGGCCAGCGCGATATAGGAATTGAAGCGGAACGCGGTCTGCAGGCCCGAGGCAAAGTCCAGCGGCGCGGGCCGCAGCACGTACTTGACCAGGTAGCCGGCCGTCACGCCGAACAACGTGGTGGCCAGCGCCAGGCCCAGCATCGCGGAGGTGGAGGAGAAGTCGAACCGGGCGCTGTTGGTCGATTGCAACAGCAGCGCGGGAAACAGGACGAAGTACACCAGGCGTTCCACGCCGGACCAGAACGCGCGGTCGAACGGCGTGTAGCGGACCAGCAGCCAACCAATCAGAATCAGGCTGAAGTCCGGCACCAGCAACAGGGCTGAAGACATTGTCTCGTTATTGTTATGACGTTTTGGCCACTCTGACCGCGCAGAAAATGTGCAGCCTAGGGCAGATACGGATGGGTATTGTTCCAGAAATCCGGCAACATGGCATGCCAAATCTCGTCTTGCCGCATCATGAAGTGCCCATCCCGCCGATCCCGTGCCCTGCGCAGATACGGCGCCATGCTGACCGTGGCGCTGGGCCTGTTGTTGCCACTCGCGTCCCAGGCCACGGCCATCGAGGTCGAGGGCGTGCGCTTCGACGACGCCACGCGCGTGGGCGGCAAGGAACTGCAGCTGAACGGCGCCGGACTGCGCGCGGTCTTCGTGATCAAGGGCTACGCGGCCGGGCTGTACCTGCCCGAGCGCGCGCGCAACGCCGCCGTGGCGCTGGGCACCCATGGCCCCAAGCGGCTCCAGATCCGGCCGCTGCGCGAGGTGGAGTCCGACAGCTTCGTCAAGGCGCTGAACGCGGGCATCCGCGAGAACCATTCCGAGCCGCAACTGAAGCAGCTGGCCGACCGCCTGGCCCTGCTGGAGCAGACCATGGCCGGAGTGGGCACCGCGCGCAAGGGTGACGTGATCAATTTCGACTACGCGCCGGAGAGCGGCACGGTGGTGGCCGTCAACGGCATCCCGCGCGGACGGCCGATTCCGGGCGAAGACTTCTACCAGGCAGTGCTGCGCATCTTCCTGGGCGAGCACCCGGTGGACCGCGACCTCAAGCGCGGCCTGCTGGGCGGCTGATCTTGCAACGCCGCCGGCGCAACGCTCGCCGGCGTTTTCTGACCTCCCCGGGCGCTCGCTGCCCGGCATTGACAACGGGAGACTCTCTTCTCATGCACACCGGCAAAACCGCACTGACCCTGGCCCACGTGGCCATCATGGCCGCCGCCTCGGTGGTATCCGTGGCGCACGCGCAAAGCTTTCCGACCAAGCCCATCCGCCTGATCATCCCGTTCGCGCCCGGTGGCACCACCGATATCGTGGGCCGCGGCGTGGCCGACCAGATGAGCCGCATCCTGGGCCAGCCCGTGGTGGTGGAAAACCGCGCTGGCGGGGGCGGCTCGATCGGCGCCGACGCCATCGCCAAGGCCCCGCCCGATGGCTACACGATCGGCATCTCCACGGTGTCGACCATGGCCGTGAACCCGGCCTGCAACCCCAAGCTGTCGTACGACCCGATCAAGGACTTCAAGCCCATCACCAACGTGGCCAACGTGGCCAACGTGATCGCGGTGAACCCGAAGTTCCCGGCCAAGGACTACAAGGAGTTCCTGGCCGTGCTTAAGGCCAATCCGGGCAAGTATTCGTACGCGTCGTCGGGCACGTGCGGCTTTGGTCACATGCTGGGCGAGCAGTTCAAGGTCTCCACCAAGACGTTCATGGTGCACATTCCGTACCGTGGCGCGGGCCCCGCGCTGAACGACGTGCTGGCCGGCCAGGTGCCGATCATGGTGGACAACCTGCCGTCGTCGATGCCGTACATCAAGGCGGGCAAGCTGCGCGCGCTGGTGGTGGCGTGGAACAAGCGCGTGGACGGGCTGCCTGACGTGCCGACGTTCGGCGAAATGGGCCTGAAGGAGCCGAACGACCCGGCCTGGTACGGCCTGGTGGCCCCGGCCGGCACGCCGGACGAGGTGATCAACAAGCTGAACGCCGCGGCCGTGAAGGCGCTGCAGGACAAGGACTTCGTCCAGCGCCTGCGCACCGCCGGCGCCGAGCCGTCGGGCAACACCCCGGCCCAGCACGCCGCCGAGATCAAGAAGGAATTCGACAAGATGAAGAATCTTGTGAAGGTGCAGAACATCAAGCTGGAGCAGTAAGGTTGTCTCTCCCCTCTCCCAAGGGAGAGGGGAGCAAAACCGGCGGCATGCGAGGCAAATCGGCATAGAATTACCGCTCATCCCCCGCACCACCCGCCATGCCACAACCCTTCGATGCCGTCCTGCCCGCGCCTTTCGGCAAGATCGGCGTACGTGCCGATGGCGCACACGTCCACGAGATCGTCTACCTGCCCGAGCGCTTCGGCCTGATCGCGCCCGCCAGCGCGCTGACGCGCCGCGTGGCCGAACAGCTCGACGCCTACTACGCCGATCCCGACACCGTCTTCGACCTGCCGCTGGCGCTCCGCGGCACCGACTTCCAGCGCCGGGTCTGGGACGCCATCCGCGCCGTGCCGCGCGGCGGCCTGACCACCTACGGCACCATCGCCAAGTCCCTGCGCAGCATGCCGCGCGCCGTGGGCCAGGCCTGCGGGCAGAACTGGTTCCCGGTGGTCATTCCGTGCCACCGCGTGGTGGCCGCCAACGGCCTGGGCGGCTTTGCCCATCATGGCGAGGAAGGCTTCCACCTGGGCGTCAAGCGCTGGCTGCTGCGCCACGAGGGTGCGATGCTGCTATGAGTGAAGCTGCCGATGTCGATGCCGATGCCGGGGCGGCCGGCCCCTCGGCCGACCTGGCCCTGGTGGACCGCTTCTGTGACGCGCTCTGGCTCGAGGACGGCCTCTCGCGCAACACCATCGATGCCTATCGGCGCGACCTCGCGCTGCTGGCGCGCTGGCTGCACGACACCGGCCACGGCGCGCTGCTGCGCGTGGACGACACGGTCCTGACCGCCTACTTCTCAGCGCGCCACGCCGAAACCCGCGCATCGTCGGCCAACCGGCGGCTCACCGTGTTCCGCCGCTTCTATCAATGGACGCTGCGCGAGCACCTGATCCAGGCCGATCCCTGCCTGCTGCTGCGCCCGGCCAAGCAGCCGCCGCGCTTCCCCAAGACGCTGTCCGAGGCGCAGGTGGAGGCGTTGCTCGAGGCGCCCGATACCGGCACGCCGCTGGGCCTGCGCGACCGCACCATGCTCGAGCTGATGTACGCGAGCGGCCTGCGCGTGTCCGAGCTGACCAATATGAAGACCGTGGAAATCGGCCTGAACGAGGGCGTGACGCGCGTGGTGGGCGGCAAGGGCAACAAGGAGCGCCTGGTGCCGTTCGGCGCGCAGGCCGGCGACTGGCTGCGCCGCTACCTGGCCGAGTCGCGCCCCGCGCTGCTGGCCGGCCGCGCCTGCGACGCGCTGTTCGTCACGCAGCGCGGCGAGGGCATGACGCGCCAGGCCTTCTGGCACCTGATCAAGAAGCACGCGCGCGAAGGCGGCATCCACGCGCCGCTTTCGCCGCACACGCTGCGGCACGCGTTTGCCACGCACCTGCTGAACCACGGCGCGGACCTGCGCGTGGTGCAACTGCTGCTGGGCCATGCCGATATCTCCACCACGCAGATCTACACGCACGTGGCGCGCGAGCGCCTGCGCGAGCTGCACCAGCACCACCATCCGCGCGGCTAGCGCCCGCGCGCGCCCCGATTTCTCATGAGCAAAGCGAAACACATCTCCGAGACGCCCGCCACCCAGATGCTGCGCCGCCATGGCGTGGCGTTCGGCGAACATCCGTACGAATACGTCGATCACGGCGGCACCGGCGAGTCCGCGCGCCAGCTCGGGGTGCCCGAGCACGACGTGGTCAAGACGCTGGTCATGGAGGACGAACGCGCGCAGCCGCTGGTCGTGCTGATGCATGGCGACTGCTCGGTCTCCACCAAGAACCTGGCGCGGCAGATCGGCTGCAAGAGCGTGCAGCCGTGCAAGCCCGAGGTGGCGCAGCGCCACAGCGGCTTCATGGTGGGCGGCACATCGCCGTTCGGCACGAAGAAGAAGATGCCGGTCTATGTGGAAGCGGGCGTGCTGGCGCTGGGGCGGATCTATATCAACGGCGGGCGGCGCGGCTATCTGGTCAGCATCGCGCCGGACGTGCTGACGCGCCTGCTGGACGCCAGGCCCGTCGAGTGCGCGCTGCCGGACTGACATTGCGATATTGGGGAAGTCACGGAGTTGGCATCCCCGCCGGCGCGCTACAATCGCGCCAGCCTGAAAACACCCAATCCTCCCTGCAATGTTCAACCTGCTATTCGCCGTCGTCGCCTACCTGATCGGGTCGGTGTCCTTTGCCGTCGTGGTCAGCAAGCTCCTGGGCCTGCCCGATCCGCACAGCTATGGCTCGGGCAACCCCGGCGCCACCAACGTGCTGCGCACTGGCAACAAGGGCGCCGCCATCCTCACCCTGATCGGCGATGGCCTGAAAGGGTGGTTCGCGGTCTGGCTGGCCCGGCACTTCGGCCCGGCCTACGGCGTGGAGGATTCCGGCCTCGCGCTGGTGGCGGTGGCCGTGTTCCTGGGCCACCTGTTCCCGGTGTTCCACCGCTTCGCGGGCGGCAAGGGCGTGGCCACGGCGGCGGGCATCCTGTTCGCGATCCACCCGGCGCTGGGCGCGGGCACGCTGGCCACGTGGCTCATCATCGCGTTCTTCTTCCGCTATTCGTCGCTGGCCGCACTGGTGGCGGCCACTTTCGCGCCGTTCTTCTATGTGCTGATGTTCGGCGTCGATATCGTCACGGGCGCCATCTTCGCGATCAGCGTGCTGCTGGTCATGCGCCACCGCCAGAACATCGCCAAGCTGCTGGCCGGCAAGGAAAGCCGCATCGGGGATAAGAAGAAGGCAGGCTGAGGGCTCTCAGGCGGCCTGCGCCATGGCCGCGAACGGAAACACCATCTCCACGCGCAGCCCGCCCTCGGGCCGGTTCTCGATCGTCAGGCGGCCGCCCGCCTGGCGCACCAGGCGATCGACGATCGCCAGCCCGAGCCCCGAATGCGCATTGCCGCCCCGCGCAGGGTCCAGCCGCACGAACGGCAGCGTCACGCGCTCCATCGATTCCTCGGGAATGCCGGGCCCCTGGTCCTCCACCGTCAGCCGCCAGCCGTCCTGCGTGCGCGACGTGGCCACGTACACCGGCGGCGCGCCATACGCATAGGCGTTGTCCACGAGGTTGCCGACGATGCGGTCCAGCTGCGTGGCGATCATCCGGAAGCCGTCGCCGGCCGCCAGTTCCAGCACCACGGTACGGTCCTGCTCCTGCAGCGACAGCGCCAATTCGCCAATCCGCCTGTCCACCGGCACGGGCCGCGCCGTGGGCTCGCTGCTCTGCGCAAAGCTCAGGAACTGCTCCACGATGGCCGCCATGGCGTCCACGTCGCGCGTCACGCCGCCCGCGGCCCTCGGGTCGGCCAGCATCTCCGCGCGCAGCCGCAGCCGCGCCAGCGGCGTCTTCAGGTCGTGCGCGATGCCGGCCAGCATCGTGTTGCGCTCCTGGTCGATGCGCGCCAGGTCGGCCACCATCCGGTTGAAACGCTCGATCAGCTGGCGCAGCTCGTGCGGACCGCGCTCGCGCAGCGGGGTCACCACGTGCTGGCGCGAAAGCCGTTCGGCGGCCTCGGCCATGTCGCGCACCGGCCGCTGGATCTGCCACGCGACCAGCAGCGCGAAGAGGATGGCCACGCCCACCACCAGCACCACGCCCGGCACCAGGCGGTTATCGGGCGGCGGATTGTGGACGAACAGGATCGGCATGGCGATCCATCGCCCGCGCGTGGGCAGCTTGATCCACAGCCTGGGCGTGGGGTCCTCCTCGAGCCGGATCTGCGTGCCCTCGGGCAGGCGGCGCACGAACTGCTCCACCAGCCGGCGCGGCCGGCCGCCCTGCGGCGCGGCGGCGCGCTCGTCGGCCTCGGCCGCGTCAGCCACCTCCACCAGGCTGGGCAGCGGCATCGGCGGCTTCGCGTCCAGCGCGCGCTCGATGCTCTGCAACTGGAACACCATCTGCTCGACCGAATAGTCGATCTGCTGCTGCCGGCGATCCATGCGCAGGATGGCCAGCCACGAGAAATGGCTGATGACCAGCACCGCCGCAATCAGCAGCGCCATGCGGCCGAACAGCGTATCGATCCTCAGCTTCATTGCGGAATGCTGTCCTCGGCCTCGTCGGGCACAAAGGTGTAGCCGCGGCCACGCACGGTCTGGATATAGCGCGGGCGCTGCGCATCCTCGTCGAGCAGGCGGCGCAGGCGCCAGATCTGCACGTCGATGCCGCGGTCGCTGATGCCGCTGGCGCTGCCGTACATCAGCTCCACGATGCGCTCGCGCGACAGGACTTCCAGCGGATGCGACAGCAGCAGCTTGAGCAGCGCGAACTCCGTGTCGCTGATCGGCTGGGACTCGCCGTTGCGCACCAGCGTGCGCAGGCGGAAGTTGACGCGGAACGGCCCGAACGCCACCGACTCGCGGTCCTCGGGCGCGGCGGCCGGGCGGGACAGCTTGCGGCGCAGCACCGCGTTGATGCGCGCCAGCAGCTCGCGCGGCGAGAACGGCTTGCCAAGGTAGTCGTCGGCGCCAATCTCCAGGCCCACGATGCGGTCGATCTCGTCGCTGCGCGCGGTCAGCAGGATCACCGGAATGTCGTCGTTCTTGGCGCGCAGGTTGCGCAGCGCGGTCAGGCCGTCCACCTTCGGCATCATCAGGTCGAGCACGATCAGCGCCGGGCGCTCGCGCTCGAGCCGGGCCTGCAGGCCGTCGCCATCGTGCAGCACGGACACGGCGTAGCCCTGGCCGGTCAGGTACTCGCGCAGCAGGTCGCGCAGTTCAGGATCGTCGTCCACGACGAGGATCTGGGTAGGCTGGTTCGTTCGCATAGCCACATGATAGTCAGGCCGGCGCCGCCACATGGCGATTTGCGCCGGCCGTTTTGTTTCCGGAGGTTACACCCGGCGCCAGCGTAATCCGCTGTAATAAAAGCGGCGAACCACGAAACACGTGGGATGGCGGCGGCACATTATCCTTCAGGCCATGGCGGGGCTGCCGTCCCCGCGCGATGCGGCATACTGCTGCAACCTCGCCGCCCATATGTCTCCATATGCCGTGCGAACATCCGTGGCACGTCATGTTTCGCCGTGCCACCCCCAGGATCTCCGGTCATCATGTCGAACCCCGAACAAGGTCAACCCCTTCCACCCTCGCCGCCCTCCCCGCCCCCCCGGCCGGGCGCTGGCCGCCGCACCTGGATCGCGGTGGCCGTCATCGTCGTGCTGGCCGGCGCCGGCTGGTACTGGCACAGCCACCGCCAGGCCGTCCAGGACGCCGGGGCGGCGGCCGGCGGCGCCAGCGCACCGGGCGCCGCGCGCCGGGCCGGGCCGGGCGGCCCCGGAGGCCCGGGCGCGCAGCCACGCTCGCCCGTGGTGGTGAATACCGTGGCGCGGCGCAACATGGACGTGGTGCTCAACGGGCTGGGCAACGTCACCCCGGTGAACAACGTGACGGTGCGCGCGCAGGTCTCGGGCCCGCTGCGCAAAGTGCTGTTCCAGGAAGGCCAGATGGTCAAGGCCGGCGATGTGCTGGCCGAGATCGACCCGCGCCCGTTCCAGGCCGCGCTGGACCAGGCCGCGGGCCAGCTCGCGCGTGACCAGGCGCTGCTGCAGAACGCGCGGCTGGACCAGCAGCGCTACAAGACGCTGCTGGCACAGGATTCGATTTCCAAGCAGCAGGTGGATACGCAGGACGCGCTGGTGCGCCAGTACGAAGGCACCGTGAAGACCGACCAGGGCAATGTGGACAACGCACGCATCCAGCTCGGCTACACGAGAATCGTGGCGCCCACGTCGGGCCGCATCGGCCTGCGCCAGGTGGACCCGGGCAATATCGTCGGCACCAGCGACACCAACGGCATCGCGCTGATCACGCAGATCCAGCCCATCGCCGTGCTCTACACCATTCCCGAGGACAACCTGCCCGCCGTGCTCAGGAAGCTGAACGCCGGCGAGAAGCTGCCCGTGCAGGCGTGGGACCGCCAGGTGCGCAACCAGCTTGGCGACGGCACGCTGCTGACCACCGACAACCAGATCGACACCACCACGGGCACCGTCAAGCTCAAGGCCATCTTCCCGAACGCCGACGGCATGCTGTTCCCGAACCAGTTCGTGAACGTGCGCACGCGCGTGGACACGCTCGTGGATGCCACCGTGATCCCGGTGGCCGCGATCCAGCGCGGCCAGCAGGGCACGTTCGTCTACGTGGTGACCGACGACAACCAGGTCAGGGTGCAGGTGGTCGCGCTGGGGCCGACCGACGGCACCCATACCGCCGTGACGCGCGGCGTGGAGCCCGGCCAGCGCGTGGTGGTGGACGGCGCCGACCGCCTGAAGGAAGGCATGACCGTGGAGGCCGTGGACCCGTCCGCGCGCGCCGCGGCCACCACGCCGGCCAGCGCCCCGCGCGGGCGCGGACGCCGCCGGGACGGGGCCAGCGGCCCGCATGCGGGCGCCAGTGCCGGCGCCGGTGCCGGCATGCGGCCCCAGCCCTGACACGCGCGGCAAGGAGTCGAGACGCGGCATGAATCCCTCACGCATCTTTATCGAACGGCCGGTGGCCACGGCGCTGCTGATGCTGGCCATCCTGCTGTCCGGGCTGGTGGCGTACCGGCTGCTGCCGCTGTCCGCGCTGCCCGAGGTGGACTATCCGACCATCCAGGTCACCACGCTGTACCCCGGCGCGAGTCCGGACGTGATGACGTCGTCGGTCACCGCGCCGCTCGAGCGCCAGTTCGGCCAGATGCCGGGGCTCAAGCAGATGTCGTCGTCGTCCTCGGGTGGCGCATCGGTCATCACGCTGCAGTTCGAGCTGTCGCTCGCGCTGGACGTGGCCGAGCAGGAGGTGCAGGCGGCCATCAACGCGGGCAGCAACCTGCTGCCCTCGGACCTGCCCATGCCGCCGGTCTACAGCAAGGTCAATCCCGCCGACGCGCCGATCATGACGCTGGCGATGACCTCGGACACGCTGCCGCTGCCCAAGCTGCAGGACATGGTGGACACCCGCGTGGGCGCCAAGATCTCGCAGATCCAGGGCGTGGGGCTGGTCACGATCAGCGGCGGCCAGCGCCCCGCCGTGCGCATCCAGGCCAACCCGACGGCGCTGGCCGCGCTGGGCATGTCGATCGATGACCTGCGCACCGCCATCGGCAGCGCCAACGTCAATGGCGCCAAGGGCAGCTTCGACGGCCCGGCGCGCGCCTCGACCATCGACGCCAACGACCAGCTCAGGTCCGCCGACGAATACCGCCAGATCATCATCGGCTACCAGAACGGCGCCCCGATCCGCATCACCGACGTGGCCGACATCGTCGACGGCCCCGAGAACAGCCGCCTGGCCGCGTGGGCCAACGGCCGCCCCGCCATCGTGCTGAACATCCAGCGCCAGCCCGGCGCCAACGTGATCGAGGTGGTGGACCGCATCAAGGCGCTGCTACCGCAGTTGCAGGCGTCGCTGCCGGCCTCGGTGCAGGTGCAGATGCTGACCGACCGCACCACCACCATCCGCGCGTCGGTCAAGGATGTGCAGTTCGAGCTGCTGCTGGCCATCGCGCTGGTGGTGATGGTGATCTTCCTGTTCCTGCGCAACGTGTCCGCCACGATCATTCCGGGCGTGGCCGTGCCGCTCTCGCTGGTGGGCACGTTCGGCGTGATGTACCTGGCGGGCTTTTCGATCAACAACCTGACGCTGATGGCGCTGACCATCGCCACGGGCTTCGTGGTGGACGACGCCATCGTGATGATCGAGAACATCATGCGCTACATCGAGGATGGCGACTCCCCGATGGAAGCGGCGCTCAAGGGCTCGAAGCAGATCGGCTTCACGATCATCTCGCTGACGTTCTCGCTGGTGGCGGTGCTGATTCCGCTGCTGTTCATGGGCGACGTGGTGGGCCGGCTGTTCCGCGAGTTCGCCATCACGCTGGCGGTCTCCATCCTGATTTCGGCCGTGGTGTCGCTGACGCTCACGCCGATGATGTGCGCGCGGCTGCTGCGCCACGAGCCCGAGGAGAACCTCTCGCGCTTTCACCGCGCCTCGGGCCGCTTCCTCGACAATGTGATCCGCCGCTACGGCCAGGCGCTGGATTGGGTGCTGGACCGCCAGGCCGCCACGCTGGCGGTGGCCGTGGGCACGCTGGTGCTGACCGGCCTGCTCTACCTGCTGGTGCCGAAAGGCTTCTTCCCGGTGCAGGACACCGGCGTGATCCAGGCCATTACCGAGACCGCGCAGACCACCTCGTTCACCGCCATGGGCCGCAAGCAGGAAGCCGTGCAGAAGGTGATCCTGGACGACCCGGCCGTGGCCAGCGTGTCGTCGTTCATCGGCGTGGATGGCACCAACACCACGCTCAACGCCGGCCGCATGCTGGTCAACCTGAAACCCAAGGGCCAGCGCGACAGCATGGCGGTGGTCACGCAGCGGCTCCAGGACGCGGTGCACCGGCTTGGCGGCGTCTCGCTCTACACGCAGCCGGTGCAGGACCTGACCATCGAGGACCGCGTCTCGCGCACGCAGTACCAGTTCACGGTGGAAGATCCGGACCCGGCCGTGCTGGCCGAATGGGTGCCCAAGCTGGTGGACCGGCTGCGCCAGGAGCCGGAACTGCGCGACGTGGCCAGCGACCAGCAAAACAACGGCCTGCGCGCCTATGTGGAGATCGACCGCGACGCCGCCGCGCGCTTCGGCATCACCACGGCGGTGATCGACAGCGCACTCTACAGCGCGTTCGGCCAGCGGCTGGTGTCCACGATCTTCACGCAGAGCAGCCAGTACCGCGTGGTGCTGGAGACCATGCCGCAGTTCCGCACCAGCCCGCAGTCGCTGGCGGAGTTGCGCCTGCCGTCGTCGTCAGGCGGCCAGGTGCCGCTGGGCGCCATCGCCCGCGTCAGCGAGCGCACGGGCCAGCTCGTCATCAACCACCAGGGCCAGTTCCCGGCGGCCACGGTGTCGTTCAACCTGGCGCCGGGCGAATCGCTGGGCGCCGCCGTGGACAAGATCACGCAGGTGGAGAAGGAACTGGGCCTGCCGATCTCGATGGTGACCGAGTTCCAGGGCGCCGCGCTGGCCTTCCGGGCGTCGCTCGGCAACACGCTGTGGCTGATCCTGGCGGCCGTGATCACCATGTACATCGTGCTGGGCGTGCTCTACGAGAGCACGATCCATCCGGTGACCATCCTCTCCACGCTGCCGTCGGCCGGCGTGGGCGCGCTGCTGGCGCTGCTGGTTTCGGGCCTGGACATCGGCATCATCGCGATCATCGGCATCATCCTGCTGATCGGCATCGTCAAGAAGAACGCGATCATGATGATCGACTTCGCGCTGGAGGCCGAGCGCGAGGGCGGCATGGCGCCGCGCGACGCCATCTTCCAGGCGTGCCTGCTGCGCTTCCGCCCCATCCTGATGACGACGCTGGCCGCGCTGCTGGCCGCGCTGCCGATGATGCTCGGCAGCGGCATCGGCTCCGAACTGCGCCGGCCGCTCGGCGTGACCATGGTCGGCGGCCTGCTGGTCAGCCAGGTGCTGACGCTGTTCACCACGCCCGTGATCTACCTCGCGTTCGACCGCGTGGCCGCGCGCCTGAAGGGCTGGCGCCGCCGCCGCTTCGGCGACCCGGACGAAGGCGGCGATGACGGGCTGCAGGGGCCACATTCGCAGGAGCCGAACCCCTGATGAACCTGTCGGCCGCCTTCATCCATCGCCCGGTTGCCACCGCGCTGCTGACCATCGGCATCCTGCTGGCGGGCATCGCCGCGTTCCGGCTGCTGCCGGTGTCGCCGCTGCCGCAGGTGGACTTTCCCACCATCTCGGTGTCGGCGTCGCTGCCGGGCGCGAGCCCCGAGACGATGGCCGCCACCGTGGCCACGCCGCTGGAGCGCGCGCTGGGTACCATCGCGGGCGTGACCGAGATCACATCCAGCAGCTCGCTGGGCTCCACGCGCGTGACGCTGCAGTTCGACCTCTCGCGCAACATCGACGGCGCCGCGCGCGACGTGCAGGCGGCGATCAACGCCTCGCGCGCCACGCTGCCCACGAGCCTGCCCAACAATCCGACCTATCGCAAGGTCAACCCGGCCGACGCGCCGATCATGATCATCGGGCTGACCTCGCCCACGATGTCGCGCGGGCAGCTCTACGACGCGGCGTCCACCATCCTCTCGCAGAAGCTCTCGCAGGTGGAGGGCGTGGGGCAGGTGACGATCGGCGGCGCGTCGCTGCCGGCCGTGCGCGTGGAACTGAACCCCACGGCGCTGAACAAGTACGGCATCTCGCTCGAGGACGTGCGCAACACGATCGCGGCCACCAACGCCAACCGGCCGCTGGGCGTGCTCGAGAACGACGTCAACAACTGGCAGGTCTACGCCAACGACCAGGCCATGGCGGCCAAGGACTACATGCCGCTGATCGTGCGCTACGCCACGCCCGGCACGTATTCGTCGGCCTCGGCCGGCGCGCTGATCGCCAGCACGGCCAACGCCACGGCCGGCGGCGGCGTGAGCACCAAGACCGTGAACGGCATCACCACCACCACCCTCACCACCAGCAGCGGCACCACCACCATCAGCACGGGCGCCACGGGGGGCAACAACACCAGCGCCGGCCCCAACGCGTTCGCGGTGCCGGTGCGGCTGCAGGACGTGGCCAGCGTGGTCGATTCGGTGCAGGACATCCGCAACGCGGGCTCGGCCAACGGCAAGCCGTCGGTGCTGCTGGTGCTGAACCGCTCGCCGGGCGCCAACATCATCGAGACCGTGGACCGCGTCAACGAGATGCTGCCGCAGTTGCGCAGGATGATCCCGGCCACGATCTCGATGGACGTCATGATGGATCGCACGCCCACCATTCGCGCGTCGCTGCGTGAAGTGGAGCACACGCTGATGATCTCGGTGGCGCTGGTCATCATGGTGGTGTTCCTTTTCCTGCGCAACGTGCGCGCCACGCTGATCCCCAGCGTGGTCGTGCCGGTGTCGCTGGTGGGCACGTTCTCGGTGATGTACCTCGCCGGGTTCTCGCTCAACAACCTGTCGCTGATGGCGCTGACCATCGCCACGGGCTTTGTCGTGGACGATGCCATCGTGGTGCTCGAGAACATCTCGCGCCATATCGAGGACGGCATGAAGCCGCTGGCGGCAGCGCTGCGCGGCGCGCGCGAGGTGGGCTTCACGGTGCTGTCGATGAGCCTGTCGCTGATTGCCGTGTTCATCCCGCTGCTGATGATGGGCGGCATCGTCGGCCGGCTGTTCCAGGAATTCGCCATCACGCTGTCGGTGGCCATCCTGGTGTCGCTGGTGGTGTCGCTGACCACCACGCCGATGATGTGCGCGCGCCTGCTGCGCCCCGTGCCGGAAGAACGCCGCGGGCGCTTCTACCAGGCCAGCGAGCGCGCCTTCCAGTGGCTGCACGACGGCTATGCGCGCTCGCTCGGCGTGGCGCTGCGCCACGGCCGGCTCGTGTGGCTGGTGCTGCTGGCCACGGTGGCGCTGAACGTCTGGCTCTACGTGATCGTGCCCAAGGGCTTCTTCCCGCAGCAGGACACCGGGCGGCTGATCGGCTTCATCCGCGCGGACCAGGCCACGTCGTTCCAGGCCATGCGCGCCAAGCTCGACAGCTTCATCAAGATCGTCCAGTCCGATCCGGCCGTGGTCAACGTCACGGGCTTTACGGGCGGATCGCAGCGCAACACGGGGATGATGTTCGTCACGCTCAAGACGCTGAAAGAGCGCGACGCGTCGGCCGACGCGATCATCGCGCGGCTGCGCGGCAAGCTGGCGAAGGAGCCCGGTGCGAGCCTGTTCCTGCAGTCGGTCCAGGACATCCGCGTGGGCGGACGCCAGAGCAGTTCGCAGTACCAGTTCACGCTGCAGTCCGACAACCTCGAGACGCTGCGCGCGTGGGAGCCCAAGGTGCGCGCGGCGATCTCGAACATCAAGGGCATCGAGGACGTGGATACCGATACCAACGACCGCGGCCTGCAGACCTCGGTGATCATCGACCGCGACACGGCGTCGAAGCTCGGCGTGACCGCGCAGCAGGTGGATGCGGTGCTCAACGACGCGTTCGGCCAGCGGCTGGTCTCGACGATCTATCACCCGCTGAACCAGTACCGCGTGGTGATGGAACTGAGCCAGGAGTACCTGCAGGGGCCGCACGCGCTGCAAGACGTCTACGTGGTCGGCGGCAACGGCCGGCGCGTGCCGCTCTCGGCGTTCGCGCGCGTGGTGCCGACCAACACGCCGCTGGGCGTGAACCACCAGGGCCAGTTCGCCGCCTCGACGATCTCGTTCAACCTGGCCGAGGGGTTCTCGCTCTCCCAGGCCACCGACGCGATCCGCGCGGCAATGGCCAGCATTGGCGCGCCCGAGACGCTGCAGGCCAACTTCCAGGGCGGCGCCAAGGCGTTCCAGGACTCGCTGAAGAGCCAGCCGATCCTGATCCTGGCCGCGCTGATCACCATCTACATCGTGCTGGGCGTGCTGTACGAGAGCTACGTGCATCCGCTGACCATCCTGTCCACGCTGCCGTCGGCCGGCGTGGGCGCGCTGCTGGCATTGCTGGCCTCGAAGACGGAGTTCAGCATCATCGCGCTGATCGGCGTGATCCTGCTGATCGGCATCGTCAAGAAGAACGCGATCATGATGATCGACTTCGCCATCGACGCCGAGCGCCACGCCGGCATGAGCCCGCGCGACGCGATCCATCGCGCCTGCCTGTTGCGCTTCCGGCCGATCCTGATGACGACCATGGCCGCGCTGCTGGGCGCGATCCCGCTGGCCATCGGCCACGGCGATGGCGCCGAGCTGCGCGCGCCGCTGGGCATCTCCATCGTCGGCGGGCTGGTGGTGAGCCAGTTGCTGACGCTCTACACCACGCCCGTGGTCTACCTGACCCTCGACCGCTGGCGCCTGCGGGTCAACGCGTGGCGCGAACGCCGCCAGCGCGCGCGCGCCGGAGCCGCGCCGCGGCCGGAATCCTGAAAGTCATGCCAATGATGAACATCCACCGCCCTCTTTCCATGCTCGCGCTGGCCTGCGCGCTGCTGGCGGGCTGCGCCGTCGGCCCCGAATACCAGCGCCCCGACGCACCCGTGCCGCGCGCGTTCAAGGAAGCCGGCGAGGCCATGCCGGCCTGGACCGGCGACTGGAAGACCGCCGAGCCGGCGGACGTGATGACACGCGCCGACTGGTGGCGCGTATTCAATGATCCCGCGCTCGATGCGCTGGTCTCGCAGGTGCAGGTGTCCAACCAGAACATCAAGGCGGCCGAAGCGCAGTACCGGCAGGCCACGGCGGCGCTGCAAGGCGCGCGCGCGGGCTTCTTTCCGGTGGTGGGCGCGTCTGCCGGCGTCTCGCGCGGGGCCAGCAGCTCCGGGGGGCGCGTGACCAACGGCCAGACCGCCACGCTGTCGGCCAGCTGGGAGATCGACGTCTGGGGCCGCATCCGCCGCCAGGTGGAAAGCGCCCAGGCCGGCGCGCAGGCGAGCCAGGCCGACCTGGCGGCCACGCTGCTCTCCACGCAGGCCACGCTGGCGCAGAGCTACTTCCTGCTGCGCATTGCCGATTCGCAACGCGCATTGCTCGACCGCACCGTGGCGGACTATGAGAAGTCGCTGCAACTTGTAAAAAACCAGTACCAGGCCGGCACCGCGCAGCGCTCCGACGTGCTGCAATCGGAAACGCAGCTGAAGACCGCGCAGGCGCAGCAGATCGACATCCAGATCACGCGCGCGCAGTTGGAGCACGCCATTGCGGTGCTGGTCGGCAAGCCGCCGGCGGACCTGACGATGGCCGTGGTCGATGTCGAAGATGCCATTCCCAACGTGCCGGTGGCCGTGCCGTCCACGCTGCTCGAGCGCCGGCCCGACATCGCCGCCGCCGAGCGCCGCATGGCGTCGGCCAATGCCGATATCGGCGTGGCCCAGGCCGCGTACTACCCCACGCTGTCGCTGTCCGCCACCGGCGGCCTGACGGCGGGCACGCTGGCGCGCTGGCTGTCGCTGCCGGACCGGGTCTGGTCCGTGGGCGCGGGCCTGGCCGGCACCGTGTTCGACGGGGGCTTGCGCAGCGCCGCCAAGGCCCAGGCCGTGGCCGGCTACGACCAGACCGTGGCCAATTACCGCCAGACCGTGCTGACCGCGTTCCAGGAGGTGGAAGACAACCTCGCGTCCGCGCGGCTGCTGGACCAGGAGGCCACGGTGCAGAACGATGCGCTGCGCTCGGCGCGCGAGGCGCTGGGGCTGGTCAACAATCGCTACCGGGCCGGCACGGCCGGTCTGCTCGACGTGCTGACCGCGCAGACGGCGGCCTACACGGCCGAACGCACCGCATTGTCGATCACGGGCCGCCAGTACACGGCCGCCGTGACGCTGATCGCGGCGCTGGGCGGCGGCTGGCATGGCGAAGACGTGGCGGCCGCGCAAGGCGCGCCGGCCCCCTCCCCGGCGCCGAAGTAGTCACGCCTGCTGGTAGCGCGCGGGCGCCAGCGGCAGCGCCTGCTGCCGCACGCGCTCGCGCAGCCACGTGGCGGCCTTGCCGAGCGGGCGCTGCTTGTGCCAGACCAGTTCCATCGCCACGCGCCAGTCCTGGTCCTGGAACGCAAGCCGGGGCGAGACCAGTTGCGCCGCCGCCGGCGAATTGGCGGCGATGTGCCACGGCACGAACGCCCAGCCCAGCCGCCGCTTGACCAGTTCCACGATCACCCACTGGCTCTCCACCCACCAGACCTCGGCCGCCACGCGCAGCCGCTTCTTTTCCTCGCTGTCGCTGCGCGTGGCCACCATCAGTTGGCGGTAGCGCTTCAGCTCCTCGAAATCGACCTGCGCGTGCGCGGCCAGCGGATGGTCCGGCGCGCAGATCACCGGCATCGGCACCCAGCCCAGCGCATGAAAGGCCAGCTCCGGCGGCAGCACCTCCTGGCGCCACATGATGCCGAGGTCCGCGCACTGGCTCATCACCAGCCGGCTCACGTCCTCCATCAGCGGAAACAGCAGTTCCAGCTCCACCGCCGGGAATCGTTGCGAGAACTCGTCCAGCAGCACGCCGAGCGTCTCTTCGGGATACAGCTCGTCCACGGCCAGCGTCAGGCGCGACTCCACGCCCTCGCCCAGGCTCTTGGCCACGCCCCGGAAATGCTCGCAGCGCTCCAGGATCACCCGTGCCTCCACCAGCAGCCGCTCGCCGGCCGGCGTCAGCACCGGGTAGCGCGCGCTGCGGTCGAACAGCGCGTTGTCCAGGTCGATCTCCAGGTTGGCCACCGCCGCGCTGATCACCGACTGCGCCTTGCCAAGCTTGCGCGCCGCAGCCGAGAACGACCCACTCTCGGCCGCCGCCACAAACGCTTGCAACTGGTCCAGGGACAGGCTCATACGCGCTCCTTTCAGCACATTGACAATGATCCATCTGTTTTGACGATGGTATCCAACTTGTCCTTGGTTGTCGCGCCGATAGAATGGCCCCCATCGCCTCATCGGCCCTTATCCCCAAGGCAGGAGACATTCCATGCGTACCACCGGAGATCGCATCCGCCATACCGTCGGCTTCGAGCTGATCGGCCTGATGGCTTTCGCGCCGCTGGCCAGCTGGGTGTTCGGCTTCGCGCTGCACCAGATGGGCCTGCTGGGCGCGGTGGCGTCGCTGATCGCGGCCATCTGGAACTACGTCTACAACCTCATGTTCGACAAGGCCATGCTGCGGCTGCGCGGACAGGTGCGCAAGACGCCGGCCATCCGGGTGCTGCACGCCATCCTGTTCGAGGGCGGACTGCTGCTGGTCTTCCTGCCGTCGGTGGCGTGGTATCTCGACATCAGCCTGTTCGACGCGTTCGTCATGGACATCGCCGTGGCCGGGTTCTACATGGTCTACGCGCTGATCTACAACTGGGCCTACGACGCCATCTTCCCAATCCCGCACACCGCGCCGCGCGATTGTCCGGCCGATTGTCCGGTCGATTGCCAGTCGGCGAACTGAATTCCCGCCCGTCGCGCGGCGGGCATGCGCTAACATGCTCGCCATGCCAAATCGCCGCACCCTGCTCCGCTACCCGCTGACGGCCGCCATCGCGGCCGCCATGCTGTTCACCGCCGGCGTCCACGCCAGGCCGGCCAAGGCCGTCAAGGCTGCCGCCGCATCGGCATCGAAGCCGGCCAGCATCCAGCGCGTGAGCGCCAGGGGTGCCGATTCCGCAGCCGAGCCGGCTGCCCCGCGCACCGGCTTGCCGGCCGCGGTCACCGCCGCGTTGCGCCGCGCCAGCGTGCCGCTCTCCGCCGCGAGCTTCTACGTGGTGAAGGTCGGCGCGCCGCAGGCCCGCGTGAGCTGGAACGCCGAGACGCCGATGAATCCGGCCTCCACGATGAAGCTGGTCACCACGTTCGCCGGGCTGCAGTTGCTCGGGCCGGACTTCCGCTGGCTGACCTCGCTCTACGCCGACAGCGAACCCGGGGCGGACGGCACCATCAACGGCAACGTCTACCTGCGCGGGCGCGGCGACCCGAAGCTGGTGCCCGAGGAAATGGCCCGGCTCGTGGCCTCGGCGCGCAACGCCGGCGCCACCACCATCAACGGCGACGTGGTGCTGGACCGCAGCTTCTTTGCCGATGCCAGCGAGGGCACCTACACGATCGACGGCGAGAGCCAGCGCGCCTACAACGTCAATCCCGATGCGCTGCTGTACGCGTTCAAGACGCTGTCGTTCACGATCACGCCTGACGCCGCCAGCCGCAGCGTGGACGTGGCGGTCACGCCGGCGCTGGCGCAGCTGCGCATCGAGAACCGCATGACGCTCACCAACGGCCGCTGCGGCGACTGGCGCTCGCGCGCCACGCCCAACATCACGCCGCAGCCTGACGGCACGGTCGTGGCGGCGTTCGATGGCAGTTATTCGAGCGACTGCGGCGAACACGTGGTCAACCTGGCCACGCTGTCGCACAGCGATTTCATCTGGGGTGGCTTCGTGGCCGAGTGGCAGGCGGCCGGCGGCCGCTTCACGCACATGCCGGGGCTGCGCAGCGGCGCCGTGCCGCGCGGCGCGTACCTGCTGGCACGGCACTACGGGCAGCCGCTGGGCGAGGTGGTGCGCGACATCAACAAGTTCTCGAACAACGTGATGGCGCGCCAGCTTTTCCTGACCATTGGCGCGGAAATGGACCGCAGCGGCCCGGCCAGCACGGCGCGCTCGGCGCGCGTGATCCAGCGCTGGCTGACGCGCCAGGGGCTGGACATGCCGGGGCTGGTGCTGGAGAACGGCTCGGGGCTATCGCGCGAGGAGCGCATCAGCGCGTACGACATGGCGCGGCTGCTGCAGCAGGCGGTGGCCAGCGACGTCGGCCCGGCGCTGATCGATTCCCTGCCGATCCTGGGCGTGGACGGCACGTTGCGCAACCGGCTGACGCGGGGCCAGGCGGCGGGCAATGCGTACCTGAAGACCGGCACGCTGGCCGATGTACGCGCGCTGGCGGGGTATGTCGACGCGCTGAACGGCGGCCGGTACGTGGTGGTGGCGTATATCAACCATCCGAACGCCTCGGCGGCACAGGCCGCGCACGATGCATTGATGGAGTGGGTCTATCGCGGCGCACCTTGAGGGGTTGAGGCGTCTGGACTTCGTCTGGGATGCCGGCGGCTATGCCTCGAACGCCGCCGCAGCCCGTCCCAGCCTGTCGCGCACCCCATCCCATTCAGCGGTCTCGGGCACCGGCTCGAACACCAGCCGGTTGAAACCTTCCTTGTCCAGCCGGCGCAGCAGGCGATAAAGCTGCTGGGCATAGGCATCCGGCAGATCCGGCGCCTGGACGAACACACAACGCGGATCGCCGCTCGCCGGCGCGCGGCCCACCCAGGCGATGCGGCCATCGGCCGGCAGCGCGGCCACATAGGCCGGCAGCGCATCGGCCTGCGCCAGCGCCAGCGGCGTATGCGGCGCGTAATGCGCCCGCAATGTCCCGGAAGCACGCGGCGCGGCGGCGTCGGGCGGCAACGGCATCGTGCCCAGCACGTCGGCCATCATCGCCGCCGTGACCGCGCCGGGGCGCAGCAGCACCGGCCCCACCTCGTCGAGCCGCGACAGATCGACGATCGACGACTCGATCCCCACGTCCACGCCATCGCCCTCGAGCACGTAGACCGTGCCCGCGAACTCGTCGCGCACATGCTCGGCCGTGGTGGGACTCACCTGCCCGAACTTGTTGGCCGACGGCGCCGCAATGCCGCCACGGCCGCGCCGGAAGCGCGCCAGCAGCGCCTGCGCCACCGGATGCGACGGACAACGCAGCCCGATGCTGTCCTGCCCGCCCGCCACCGCGGCCGGGATATGCGCGGCGCGCCTGAGGATGATGGTCAGCGGACCGGGCCAGAAGGCGTCGATCAGCTTGCGCGCGGCCTCGGGCACGTCCTCGGCCCAGTAGCCCACGTCGGCGCCGTCCACCACGTGCACGATGACCGGATGGTTCGACGGCCGCCCCTTGGCGGCGAAGATGCGCGCCACGGCCTCGGGGTTCTCGGCGTCCGCGCCCAGACCGTAGACGGTTTCCGTGGGAAAGGCCACGAGCTGGCCGGCCTCGAGCAGGCGCACCGCTTCATCAAGCTCGGCGGCCGTGGGCATGCGTGAAGACATCGATGAATCTCAGAGCGGGATATGCAGCGCCTGCGCGGCGGCCACGAATGCCGAATCGGCCGCGTCGGCGTTTGCGCCCACGCAGTTCACATGGCCCATCTTGCGCGACGGGCGCGCGTCGTTCTTGCCGTACAGATGCAGCTTGGCGCCTGGCTGCGCCAACACCGCCTCCCATGCCGGCGTGCGCTCCAGGCCGAACTCGAACCAGACATCGCCCAGCAGGTTCAGCATCCTGCCGGCCGAATGCTGGCGCGTGCTGCCCAACGGCAGGCGGGCCATGGCGCGCACCTGCTGCTCGAACTGGCTGGTCTCGCAGGCGTCCATCGTGATATGGCCCGAGTTGTGCGGGCGCGGCGCCATCTCGTTGGCCACCAGCGTGCCATCGGTCAGCACGAAGAATTCAATGCAGAGCACGCCCACGTAGCCCATTTCCGTGGCGACGGTGGCGGCGGCCGCGCGGGCGCGATCGGCGATGTCGGCGGACACGCTCGCCGACGGCATGGTCGTCGAGAACAGGATGCCGTCACGGTGCACGTTCTCGGCCAGCGGCCACGTGGCCGTGCTGCCGTCAGCCGCGCGCGCGGCCAGCACGGACACCTCGTAGGCCAGCGGCAGCATCTGCTCCAGCACGCACGGCACGTGCTGCATGGCGCGCCACGCGGCGCGCACGTCCTCGCGCGTCTTCACGCGCGCCTGGCCCTTGCCGTCGTAGCCCATGCGCGCGGTCTTGAGAATACCGGGCAGCACGGTGTCGGGAACCTGGTCCACGTCGGCATCGTGCTGGATCACCCAGTGCGGGGCCGGCGGCACGCCCGTGCGTTCGGCGCACGCGGCAAAGAACTTCTTCTCGCCGATGCGGTTCTGCGCGATCGACACGCAGTAGCCGTGCGGCGCCACGAACGCGCCCAGCTGCTCCAGGCGGTCCAGCGACAGCGACGGCACGTTCTCGAACTCGGTGCTCACGGCCTGGCACAGCTTGCCCATCTCGGCCAGCGCCGCTTCATCGGCAAAGGCCGCGCAGATGTGGCGGTCCGCCACCGCGCCGGCCGGGCTGTCCTGGTCCGGGTCCAGCACGCAGACGCGGTAGCCCATGGCCTGCGCCGCGTGGGTGAACATGCGGCCCAGCTGGCCGCCGCCCAGCATGCCGAGCCAGGCACCCGGCAGGATCGGCGCGCTGGGGCTGTCCACGCCAAATTCGGCGCGCGACTCCGGCGTATGGGCTTCGGACAGGTGGGGATGGATATCGGTCGGCATGCGGATGGTTTCCGGCGGCGTAGGGTTGGTGTTGCTGGGGATCAGGCCGGCAGCGTCATCGCGCGCGCCGCTTCGGTCTGTTTGGCGCGGAACGCTTCCAGCGCGCCGGCCAGCGCGTCATCGGTGGTGGCCAGCGTGGCGATCGCGTGCAGCGCCGCATTGGCCGCGCCGGCCTCGCCGATCGCAAACGTGGCCACCGGCACGCCCTTGGGCATCTGCACGATGGACAGCAGCGAGTCCTCGCCGCGCAGGTACTTCGACGGCACGGGCACGCCGAACACCGGCACGATGGTCTTGGCGGCGATCATGCCGGGCAGGTGCGCGGCACCGCCGGCGCCGGCGATGATCGCGCGGAGGCCACGGCCGCGCGCCGCTTCGGCGTAGCGGAACATGTCGTCGGCCATGCGGTGCGCGGAGACCACCTGGGCCTCGAACGGCACGCCGAAGTCCTTCAGCATGGCCACCGCGTGCTGCATCACGTCCCAGTCGGAACTGCTGCCCATCACCACGCCGACCACCGGTTTTGCTGCGTTGCTCACGTTGCGCCCCTTCTTATTCCAGGTCTTCGCCGGTCAGGCGCGTGAGCGCCTCGCGGTACTTGTCGGCGGTCTTCCGCACCACGTCCTCGGGCAGCTTCGGCGCCGGGGCGGTCTTCGGCCACGGCTTGCCGTCGATGCGCACGGCCTCGAGCCAGTCGCGCACGAACTGCTTGTCGAACGACGGCGGGTTGGTGCCCACCTGGTACGAATCGGCCGGCCAGAAGCGCGACGAATCGGCGGTCAGCACCTCGTCCATCAGCGTCAGCGTGCCATGCTCGTCCAGGCCGAATTCGAACTTGGTGT
>Ga0255338_1001770_pt1 | contig 37432 bp, 38 predicted proteins | sample MeOH1_35cm_T4_19_FD_203715 | JGI IMG/M metagenome (GOLD analysis project Ga0255338, IMG submission 203715) | Sandy soil microbial communities from University of British Columbia, Vancouver, Canada - MeOH1_35cm_T4_195 | ecosystem: Engineered > Artificial ecosystem > Sand microcosm > Unclassified ...
CGGAAAAGCCACCAAGCTCGTCATCGTCGCCGTCATGCGAAAGCTCATCGAGGCCGCAAACCTCATCCTCCAGCGCGGCCAGCCATGGCTCAAACACCCCACCACCTGAACATGGTTGCTCTCCCACCGGCTACCTGCACCGGGGCCACGCCTTCTCGGGCCTGACCGCGTTCGAGGCGGCGCGGGCGGTCGGCGGCCGGTTCGTGCTGCGGATCGAGGACATCGACGCGACGCGCTGCCGGCCCGAGTTCGAGTCCGCGATCTACGAGGACCTCGCCTGGCTGGGCCTGGAGTGGGAGACTCCGGTGCGCCGGCAGTCCGAACACCTGGACGACTACCACGCGGCGCTGGCCCGACTGGAGGCCGATGGCCTGCTCTACCGCTGCTTCCGGACCCGCAGGGAGGTGGCCGAGGCCATGGCCTCGGCGCCGCACGGGGCGATGGAGGTGTTCCGCGGCGCGCCGCTGCCGGCCCAGGAAGAAGCCCGCCGGCTGGAGGCCGGAGAGCCCTTCGCCTGGCGGCTGTCGCTGGACGCCGCGTCGCGGAAGCTCGGCGGTTTCGGCGGCCTGACGTTCACCGACGAGGGCGAGGGCGTTGTTCCGGCGCGGCCCGAGTTGGGCGGCGACGTGGTGCTGGCGCGCAAGGACGTGGGCGTGGCCTACCACCTGGCCGTGACGGTCGACGACGCCCTGCAAGGGATCACCCATGTCATCCGCGGCCGAGACCTGTTCGACGCCACCCATGTCCAGCGGCTGTTGCAGGTGCTGCTCGGCCTGCCGGAACCGGTGTATCGCCACCACCGACTGCTGACCGGCCCAGACGGCAAGCGGTTCGCCAAGCGCGACCGGGCGGAAGCCCTGCGATCGCTGCGCGAACGGGGTATGAGCGCTGCGGACCTGCGCAAGGAGCTGGGCTTTGACTGACGCCGTGACCCAGCCGCAGGACGGCCGGCGCTGGCAGGCGCTGGCGGCGCTGCTGGGCGGCGCCTGCATCATCGGACTGGCGGCGATCCTGGTGCGGATGTCCGACGCCGGGCCGGCGGCCACGGGCTTCTGGCGGCTGATCTTCGCGATGCCGCTGCTGGCGCTGATGACCCGGCGCACGGCCGGCTCGATCGGACGGCCGCCGGCCATGGCCCTGTGGGCCGGCCTGTTCTTCGCCCTGGACCTCGGCTTCTGGCACTACGGGATCCGGTACACCTCTGTGGCCAACGCCACGGTGCTGACCAACCTGACGCCGGTCGTCGTGACCGCCTTCGCCTGGATCTTCCTGCGCCAGAGGCCGCGCGCCCTCTTCCTGGTCGCCGTCGTGGCGGCGGTGGGGGGCGCCGCGCTGATGGCCTACGCCAAGGGCGGCGGGGCGCCCCGCAACCAGCCGCTGGGCGACGCCCTCTCGGTGGCGACGGCGTTCTGGTATGCGCTCTACTTCCTGACCCTGGCCGAGGGCCGCAAGACCGAAGGCGCGAGCCGGATGATGCTGTGGGCAGGCTTCGCCGGAGCGCCCCTGCTGCTCGGAGCCGCGCTGTTGCTGGGCGAGCCGCTGACGCCCGCGACCGCGACCGGCTGGGCGGCGTGCGTCGGCCTGGGCCTGATGCACGTCGCCGGCCAGGGCTCCATCGCCTGGGCCATGGGGCGGCTGCCGACATCGACAGCCTCGGTGGTGGTGCTGGTGCAGCCGGTGGTCGCGGCCTATCTGGGCTGGCTGCTGTTCGCCGAGGCGATCGGGCCGCTGCAGGGCCTGGGCGCGGCGATCACGCTCAGCGGCGTCGTGCTGGCGCAGTGGGCGTCGCGCCGAAGATAGAGATCAGTAGGAATAGGCCACCCGGGCCGTCTCGATCCGGGCGAGCTTGGCGTGGAAGGCGCTCCAGTCGTCGCGCTGGTCGATGTCGGCCCAGATGGCCTCGATCTCATCGATGAGCAATTCTTCGGGCTCGGCCTGGGCGAAGTACGGATGCGACAACCGCTCGGGCCGCACCGGCGCGTAGGTGGCCAGCCGCCGCCGGAACTCGGCGAAGTCGGCTTCCGCGTAGAGGTCGGCGCGGGGCCCGGCGAGCGCTCGGTCCTCGCGGCCACAGACCCAGTCGAAGAAGAACGGTTCCCAGCGCAGGCGCTCGCCGCCCTCCGCCATGGCGGCGAAGCTGGCCTGGACCAGGGCCGCGTCCTCATCGTCCCCCCGCGGCGCCACGCCAAGCCGGCCCAGCATCGCGGCCATCAGCTCACGCCGGTAGGCCGGTCCGAAGCCGTTCAGCGCCTCGACCAGCGGATCGCTCTCGGTCACCAGGCTGAGGCATCCGGCGAGCTGCTGCAGGTTCCAGAACACCGCCTCCGGCTGGCGGCCGAAGCTGTAGAGGCCGCTGTTGTCGAAATAGGCTGCGGTGAAGTTCGGGTCCGACTGCGGCAGGAACCGGTAGGGGCCGTAGTCGAAGCTCTCGCCGGTGATGTTCAGGTTGTCGGTGTTGAGCACCCCGTGAACGAACCCCGCGGCCATCCAGCTCGCGGTCAGCCGAGCGGCCTTGGCGCACACCGCCTCCAGCAGGGCGGCTGGGCGGTCGTTGGCGCCCGCCAGCTCCGGGTAGTAGGCGGCCACCACGTGATCGACGAGCGCGCCGACCCGGTCCCTGGCCTCGAAATAGGCGTGGCGCTGGAAGGTGCCGAAGCGGACGTGGCTGTGTGACAGGCGCACCAGCACGGACGAGCGTGTCGGGCTGGGCTCGTCGCCGCGCTGCAAGGCCTCGCCGGTCTCGACCAGGGAGAACGAGCGCGAGGTCGGAACGCCCAGCGCCTCCAGCATCGCCGTAGCCAGCACCTCGCGCACGCCGCCCTTCAGCGTGAGCCGGCCATCGCCCTGGCGCGACCAGGGCGTCTGGCCCGAGCCCTTGGTCCCCAGGTCCAGCAGCCGGCCCGTCCCCGTCTCGCGCATCTGGGCGAACAGGAAGCCGCGGCCGTCGCCAAGGTCGGGGTTGTAAGAGCGGAACTGGTGGCCGTGATAGCGCTGGGCCAGGGGCGGATCGATATTGCCCGGCAGCGGCCGGAAGCGGCCGAAGTGGGCGATCCACTCCTCGTCCGTCAGCGTCTCCAGGCCCACCGTCGCGGCGGCGCGGTCGTTGCGGTAGCGCAGGATCGTGGCGGGGAAATCCGCCGCCGCCACCGGATCGGCGAACTCGCGGCCCAGAGCCGGGAACTGCGGGTCGGGGCGGTAGATTGGGGAGACGGGCATCGCCCGCAGCTAGCCGCCCGACACCGGGTTCGGCTAGCGGATTCCGAGGAAGCCCAGGACCGCCAGGACGACGACCACCAGGCCGACGAGATAGATGATGCCGTTCATCCGTTCGCTCTCCGCTCAACGCCCCCGCCGATAGGGGCGACTAACGCGGGTGCGCGCCGAGGCGTTCCCTACCCGATCCTCACCCCCATGCCGCCGTCCACCGGCAGGATCGCCCCGGTGATGAACTTGGCCTCATCCGACGCCAGGAACAGGGCCGCGTAGGCGGTGTCCCAGGCGCTGCCCATCTTGCCGCCCAGGGGCACGCGGGCGTCGCGCTCGGCGCGGACGTCGGCCTCGCTGCGACCGCTGGCGCCGGCGATGCCGGCCACCGCCATCGGGGTGTCCATCAAGCCCGGCTGCACCGCGTTGCAACGGACGCCATAGCGGGCCTGGGACTGGGCGACGCTGGTGGTCAGGCGGTTCACCGCGGCCTTGGAGACCTCATAGGCCACCTGGATGCCGCCGGCCTCCGCAGCCAGGGACGAGATGTTGACGATGGCTCCGCCGCCCTGCTCCCGCATGACGCCCAGCGCCGCCTTGGTCACCAGCCACATGCCCTTGAGGTTCACCGACAGGATGCGGTCGAAGGCCGCTTCCTCGATCTTGTGGGCGGGGCCGTCGCCGCCGCCGATGCCGACGTTGTTGACCAGGATGTCCAGGCGGCCCAGGCGCGCCAAGGCCTCGGTCACGATCCCCGCCGCCTCAGCCGGCTTCGTCACGTCGGCCTGCAGGGCGAAGGCCTCGTCGCCCGCCTCGCGGATCATGGCCGCGGTCTCTTCCGCCCGCTCGCCGACCCGATCGACGCAGAGCACCCTTGCGCCCTCCCGGGCGAACAGGATCGACATGGCGCGGCCGTTGCCGACCGTGTCGCCCGGCGTCTGGCCGGCGCCCACCACCACGGCGGCCTTGCCCTCGAGGCGGCCCGCCACCTCAGTAGCCCTTCAGCTCGGGATCGAGGGTCTGGCCCTCGTCCAGCTGCACGCCGAAGGTGTTCAGGATCATCGAGACCTGGGTGTACTGACCGGTGGTGAAAACCACGTCCATGCACTGCTTCTGGGTGAAGTGCCTGGCCAGCTCGGCCCACGCGGCGTCGCCGATGAAGTGGTCCTCGTGCAGCTCGTCGACGGCGCGGATCAGGGCCGCGTCGGCGGCGCTCCAGCCGGCGTCGGGCCCACGCTTGATGGCCTCGATCTCGGCCTCGGTCAGGCCCGACTGCAGCCCGATCCGGGTGTGCTGGGTGAACTCGTAGCCCGATTTGCAGAGGAAACCGACGCGCAGGATCACGATCTCGCGCTCGCGGGCCGGCAGGTCGTTGCGGCGCGACAGCACATAGCCGCCCCAGTCGTTGAACCGCTTCAGCGCCTTGGGCGCGTGGGCCAGGGTGCGGAAGATGTTGAGGACGCCCAGGGTCCCGTTGCGCACCGGTTCCAGGGCCTCGGACTGCTCGGGCGTGAGCTGGTCGTCGCGGAGCGGGGCGACGCGGGGTTTGGACAGTCTCATGGCGTTTCCTCGAACATCCGGTCTGTTTGCGCGGCACCTTAGAGACCGCGCCCGATTTCGCTAGAGCCGTCCGACGGGGCTTGTTACCCAGGCCCCATGTCCACCCGGTCGACGCTCGCGTTCCTGAAAACCGAGACCGGCTCCGGCGCCCTGTTGGCCGCAGCCGCCCTCTTCGCCATCGTCTGGGCCAACTCGCCGTGGGCCGGTTCGTATGACGCCCTCACCCACCAGATGGTCGCCGTTCGCGTCGGCCCGTTCGCCGAGGAGATGACCCTGGCGGGCTGGGTGAAGACCGCCTTGATGCCGATCTTCTTCTTCGTCGTGGGCCTGGAGATCAAGCACGAGATCCTGCGAGGCGAGCTCTCCAATCCCCGCCGCCTGGCGCTGCCGTTGCTGGCCGCCGCGGGCGGCGTCGTGGCCCCGGCGCTGATCTACCTGGGCGTCAACGGCCTGCCCGGCGGTCATCGCGAAGGCTGGCCGATCCCGACGGCGACCGACATCGCCTTCGCCCTGGCCGCGCTGGCGGTGGCGGGACCCCGGTTGCCGCCGACCCTGCGGATCTTCCTGCTGACCCTCGCGATCGCGGACGACCTGGCGGCGGTGGCTCTGATCGCGGTGCTGTTCACCGCGGACCTGAACTTCCCGATGCTGGCGGGCGCGGCGGTGACGGTGGCGGTGCTGGCGGCGATGTCGCGCTGGCGGACCGCCCCCTACTCCTTCTGGGCGATCGGCGGCCTGTTGTTGTGGGGGTTCACGCTCAAGTCCGGGGTGAACACCTCGTTGGCCGGCGTCGCCGCGGCCTTCTGCCTTCCGCTGGAGTCCAAGCGGCCGGGCGGCGAGGGCGTGCTCACCGAGACCATGGAGGCGCTGCACCCCTATGTGGCCTTCTTCATCCTGCCGGTCTTCGCCTTCATGGCGTCCGGCTTCTCCCTGGGCGGCGAGGCCGGCGGGGCGATCTTCGGGACCGTCAGCCTGGGTGTCGCGGCCGGCCTGTTCTTCGGCAAGCAGATCGGCGTGTTCGGCGCCGCCGCCCTGGCGATCGGATTGAAGTGGGCCAGGCGACCGACGGGGGCCAAGTGGCTGGAGCTCTACGGCGTCTCGGCGCTCTGCGGCGTGGGCTTCACCATGAGCCTGTTCATCGGCGCCCTGGCCTTCCCCGGCGCCGACGCCCAGCATCAGGCCCAGGTGCGCGCGGGCGTGGTGATGGGGTCGCTGGCCTCCGCCATGCTGGGGATCGCCCTGCTGTCGATCAGTGCGAGGCTTCGCGCGAGGGAGGCGGAGGGCTAGATCAGGCCCAGCTGCTGGGCGCGGACCACCGCCTCGGTGCGGTTGGCGGCGCCCAGGGCCGCGATGGCGGCGGCGGTGTGCGCCTTGATGGTGGCCGGCGACAGGTCCAGGTCGCGGGCGATCTCCTTGTTGGAGCCCCCGGTGGCGATCAGGCGCAGGACGTCCGCCTGGCGTTCGGTGAGGCGCGCCAGGGCCTGGCCCGACGGCGGCGGCGCCGCGGGGGAGGTTTCGCGGGTGGCGATCTCGGCCAGTCGCGGCGGCAGGTAGCGCCCGCCGGCCAGCACAAGGCGGATCGCCGCCTCGATCACCGCGCTCTTGGATGTCTTGGGCGCGAAGCCGGCCACGCCCAGCTTGATGAGCGCCAGCAGAACCTCGTCGTCGTCGTTGCCGGTGACCACCAGGATCGGCGTGTCCGGCGCGGCCTCGACCAGCCGGCGGATGCCGTCGACGGGGCCGGAACCCGGCATGATCAGGTCGCTGATGATGAGGTCCGGGCGACCGGCCGCGGCCTTCCATGCGGCCGGGTAATCCGCGGCCTGGACCACCACGGCCTCGGGCCAGCCGATCGCCACGGCGCCGCTCAACGCCTCGCGCATCATCGCGTGATCGTCGCAGATCAGGCAGGTCTTCATGCGCGCCGCCGACCCCCACGCCGCCAACGGCAGGCCTTAGACGCCAGCTTTGGCGTCCGCAGCGGGAAGTTCAAGCCGGAACGCGCTGCCGTTGAGCCACTTCGCCTCCAAGGCGACCTCGCCGCCCATGAGGTGGGCAATGCGCCGGGCCGAGGCGAGGCCCAGGCCGAAGCCGCCGCGCACCTCGTCGCCGTGGTTGGAACCCTGGACGTAATCCTCGAACAGTGTGGGCGCGTCGGCCGCCGAGATCCCGACGCCGTCGTCGATCACCCACAGGCGCACGCGGCCGGCATGGCGGCGCGCGCCGATCAGGACCCGGCGGGCCTTGGCGTGGCGCAGGCTGTTGACCACGAGGTTGCTCAGCGCGCGCTCCAGCAACTCGGGGTCGGCGAGCGCCTGCAGGCGGCTGGGCAGGACGACGATCTCCACCCCCGCCAGCCGGGCGGCGGGCTCGTGCAGCTCGGCGACGCGGGCGATCAGCGGACCGACGGCCACGGGCCGGACCTTGGCCTCGATGATCCCGGACTCCAGGCGCAGGTGGTCCAGGATCCGGCGCAGCAGCTGCTCGGTGGTGTCGAAGGCCCAGCCGACCCGACGCACGGCCCGTTCGCGCTGGGTCGGGTCGGTGCTGCGGAGCACCTGGTCGAACGAGAGCCGGGCGGCCTGGAGCGGCTGGCCCAGGTCGTGGGAGGCCGAGGCCAGGAACCGGGTCTTGGCGTCGCGCTCGGCGGCCACCTGGACCAGGGCGGTCTCGGCGGCGAGGCGGGCGGCGTAGGCCTCGTCCACGGCATGCTGCACGAACCGCTGCAGCAGCAGGATCGTCACCGCGTAGCAGCCGATGAAGACCACCAGCGGCGGCGAATAGGCCGTCGGATGGACCACCAGATAGAGGGCGATGGAGACCGGGAAGACCACGGTCTCGAACCGCGGCCGGGGCCGGCTGGGCGGGGGCTCGATGGTGGTCATGATGTAGACCGTCACCGTGCAGATCTGACAGATCACGCAGGCCAGCATCACCTGCTCGTCCGCATAGGGCATCCAGAGCCAGAAGGCGCCGGTCAGCAGGGCGATGCCGCCCCAGATCACGAAGTTGCTGGAGAACGGCCAAGCCACCCGGCCCCGCCCGTGCGGCGGCGTCGGCCGAACCAGCTGGACCAGCCAGCCGCCGACGAAGACCGCCGCCAGGGCCTGAATGATGTATCGGTTGGACGCCGGCAGGCTGGGCCCGACGTAGTGCGGGATGACAGCGAAGGCGCCGATCACCAGGCCGATCGCTATCAGATTGATCAGCACCGATCGCGACACGCCCGGGCCTCCCGTCCCGTTCGCATCTTCGCGGTATCGGCGGCCAGCGCAACCGGACCAGACGGCTAGGCCATTCGGCCAGGGCGGTCCAAAACGCGCTTGCGGCGAGGCGGGAGTTGGCGTCCGGTGGCCGCCCGGGATCCAGTTTGCGAGGGCGACATGACGACCTTCCGATTGAACGGCCGCGAGGTCTCCGTTCAGGCGCCGGAGGACGCGCCGCTGCTCTGGGCGATCCGCGACGAGATCGGCCTGACCGGGACCAAGTTCGGCTGCGGCATCGGGGCCTGCGGGGCCTGCACCGTGCACGTGGATGGCCAGGCGGTGCGGTCCTGCATCACGCCCACGGGCGCCGTGGCGGGGCTCACCGTCACCACCATCGAGGGCCTGGACCCGAAGGGTCAGCATCCGCTGCAGACGGCGTGGATCGACGCCCAGGCGCCCCAGTGCGGCTACTGCCAGTCGGGCCAGATCATGCAGGCCGCGGCGCTGCTGAAGGCCAATCCGAAGCCCTCGGACGCCGAGATCGAGGCGGCGATGACCGGCAACCTCTGCCGCTGCATGGCCTACATCCGCATCAAGGCGGCCATCAAGGCGGCCTCGGCCAAGGGAGTGGCGGCATGAACGCGATCCTTCCCGACGTCTCGCGGCGCGGCTTCCTGATCACCGTCTCGGCGGCCGGCGCGATGTTCGGCCTGGGCCAGACCGCCGAGGCGGCCGACAGCTTCGCCCCCACCATCTGGTACGGCATCGATCGCCAGGGCGTGGTCACGGTGCACATCATCCGCGCCGAGATGGGCCAGCACGTGGGCACCGCCATCGCCCGCATCGTCGCCGACGAGTTGGAGGCCGACTGGTCGAAGGTCAGGATCGACCACGTGGACACGGACCCGAAGTGGGGCCTGATGGTCACCGGCGGCAGCTGGTCGGTGTGGCAGAGCTATCCGGTCTACAGCCAGGCCGGGGCCGCGGGACGGATCGCCCTGATCGAGGCCGGCGCCAAACTGCTGAAGGTCGCGCCCGCCGATTGCGTGGCCCGCAACGGCGCGGTCGTGGCCGGCAAGCGCTCGGTCTCCTACGGCGAGATCGTCGCCAAGGGGGACCTCAGCCGGACCTTCACCGCCGCTGAACTCGCCAAGCTGCCGATGAAGCCGGCCTCGGAACGCCGGATCGTCGGCAAGCCCGGCGGGGCGCAGGACATCCCCGCCAAGACCAACGGCCAGGCCAAGTACGGCCTCGACGCCACGGTCCCGGGGATGGTCTACGCGCGGCCCAAGCTGCCGCCGACCCGCTATGGCTCGGTGGTCTCGGCCATCGACGAGACCGAGGCGAAGAAGGTCCCGGGCTACATCCGCGCCATCGCCCTGGACGACCCGTCGGGCACGGTTCCGGGCTGGGTGATGGTCTATGCCGACAGCTTCGTGGCCGCTGACCGGGCGACCGAGGCGCTCAAGGTGGCCTGGAAGGCCGGCGACACCGCCAAGGTCTCCGAGGCCGACCTGCAGGCCCGCGCCAGGGCCCTGATCGCCGACAAGGCAAGCGGCTCGCAGGTTGTCGAGGACTCGAGCGTGGACGCCGCCTTCGCGGCCGCCAAGTCGAAGCTGGAGCAGACCTACACCACCTCCACCGCCCTGCACTTCCAGCTGGAGCCGGTGAACGCGCTGGCCTTCGAGAAGGACGGGATGTTCGAGATCCACACCGGCAACCAGTGGCAGTCGCTGGTGCTGCCCTGGCTGGCCAAGGCGCTGGGCCGCAAGGAAGACACCATCGTGCTGCGCACCTACATGCTGGGCGGCGGGTTCGGGCGGCGGCTGAATGGCGACTATGCGGTGCCCGCGGCCCTGGCCTCGAAGGCCATCGGCGGCAAGCCGGTGAAGATGGTGCTGACCCGGGCGGACGACACCCGCTTCGACAGCCCGCGCTCGCCCTCGGTGCAGACGCTGCGGATGGCGTTCGGCGAGGCCGGGCGGGTGACGGCGATGGATCACGCCGCCTGCGCCGGCTGGCCGACGCAGGCCATGGCGCCGTTCTTCATGCCCAAAGGCGCGAACGGCCAGCCGTTCGATCCGTTCGCCATCGCCGGCGCCGACCACTGGTACAACGTCGGCGCCCAGCGGGTGCGGGCGATCCCCAACGACCTGGCGAATCGCACCATGCGCCCGGGCTGGCTGCGCTCGGTGGGGCCCGGCTGGACCAACTGGGCCGTGGAAAGCTTCATGGACGAGGCGGCCCTGCAGGCGGGGGTCGACCCGCTGGCGTTCCGGCTGAGGATGCTGGACGCCAGCGGCCGCAACGCGGGGTCCGCCCCCAGCGCCGTGGGCGGGGCGAAGCGTCAGGCGGCAGTGCTGAAGCGGGTCGCCGAAAAGGCCGGCTGGGGCAAGCCGTTGCCGAAGAACACCGGCCTGGGCCTGGCGACGAGCTTCGGCCAGGAGCGCGACATGCCCACCTGGACAGCCTGCGCCGCGCGGGTGGCGGTGGACCCGGCCAGCGGCGCGGTGAAGGTGGAGAAGCTGACCCTCGTGGCCGACGCCGGGACCATCGTGCATCCGGACGGCGCCCTGGCGCAGATGGAAGGCGCGGCGCTGTGGGGCCTGAGCCTGGCGCTGTTCGAAGGCTCGGCGTTCGAGAACGGCGAGGCCAGGGACACCAACCTCGACACCTACACGCCGCTCAGGATGGCCGACGTGCCGGAGGTGGAGATCGAGTTCATCCCCAGCACCGAGGCGCCGGTGGGCCTGGGAGAGCCGGCGACCACCGTCGTGGGACCGGCCATCGGCAATGCGATCTTCCGGGCGGTGGGCGCGCGGGTGCGCGACCTGCCGATCCGGGCGGAGGCGGTGAAGGCGGCGATGAAGGCTTAAGACCGATCGGCTTACGTCCGAAGGAGCTGACAACAGGCAGCGTCTTGAAATCCTTTGCCCTCCTCCTCGATGGAGGAGGGTTGGGTGGTGGTGTGGCCAATGAGCCGACACAGAAGGCTCAGGTCGGAGCCGACCTCGGCCTTCGCCTCATCGCACTGCATCCACCACCATCCCGACCTTCCTCCATCGAGGAGGAAGGAGACGAGATGATACGCCACTGAATATCGCTTGGGCCTAGGCGGTCGGGACCGCGGGACGCACGCGGAAGCGCGCCGGGGAGGCGGAGCCGCTCCGGGTCTTCTGCGGGATGGGTTGTTTCGACAGGCGGAAACGCCGCGCCGTCAGCCGAAGCCCGACCAGGGCCGGGGGCCGCGAGGCCCTGGCGACGAGACCGCAGCCGAGCCCAACAGGCTGCCGCGCGTTCGGCCTGGCGGCGCCGGGCGAGCAAGGACGGCGAGGCCGCTGGGCGGCGTCGAAGGCGGCGTGCGCGCCGTATCGGCGGCGGACGGATTGTTATGCGCCTGCTCCAGGAGAACCTGGAGCGCCGGCAGGGCCCGTTTCGCGTCGGCGGGAAGGCGATCGTCGAGACGGGCGGCGTCCCGGGCGACCACGCCCAGGGTCGCCAGGAACCTCGGCAGGCTGACGGGCTCGTAGTCGCGGTCCCGTTCGCGCTCCGGCGCATCGACACGCTCGCGCGCCTCATGCTCCGGAGGGTCACGCTCGAGAGGCTCGGCCCGTTCGACCGCCGCCGCGCGACCTGGCGCCGGCGCGACCGCCGAGGCCGGCTTGCCGGCTCGCAGGGTCATGCACAGACGGATGCCCATCCGGATCGCCAGGAAGCATTTCTGGAAGGCGTCGAAGCGTTCGAGGTTGAACTCAGCCTCGGTCGCGCCCTTCGCCGCCGCGCCGAACGCCAGCCCCAACGCATGGGCGCAGTCGACCATCCCCTCCAGCATCTGGAGCTCACGCGCGGTGCGGGCGGCCTCGTTCGACATGAGAACAAAGCTAGAACATTTGGAGGCGCTGTCAACCGTCTGAGTTCGTGAACTTCCGCCTTGAGCCCCGAGGCCAATGTCGGGGATCGACCCGTTACGGGCGTGGCGCGGCTCGCTCCTCTCCCAGACGCGGAGCGTCGTGGGAGAGGTTGGGAGAGGGCGGCTCTGTGGTTCGGCCACGCCCGGCTTTGGACCCGAATGCACGGGACCTCTTCGCAGCGCCGCATCGGCGGGGCCTTGATCCAACCGGAGCGTCCAGCCGCCAGGCCGCGCCGCCCTCACCCAGCCTCTCCCTCGGCGCTGCCGCGCCTGGGAGAGGAGCGGGCTGGAGGCAATGACCGCCAACCACCCACCTCGGCCCTTCGGACCGGCTGCTATCGGGACGACGTCTTCAGGTGGCTTTCGAACCAGCCGACCATCGCGGTCATGGCGTCGGTGGCGTAGGCGTCGGTCCTGGCCGGGTCGCCCTTGACGTAGAAGTCGTGGTCGGCGCCCGCGTACATTTTCAGCTTGTTTTCGACCCCGGCCTTGTCGAGGGCCGCGTGCATGGTCTCGGACTGTGCGGGCGGCACGCCCCTGTCGGCGTCGCCATGCAGCATCAGCGTCGGCGGATCGCGCGCATCGACGCTGTGGATGGGCGAGACCGAGGCAAAGAGCCTGTCCTCGAAAGCGATGGGGCCGGCCTTGGGGCGGCCCTGCAGCAGGACGGCCAGGTCGGTGGGTGGGAAGTAGGCGACGACGGCCGCGACGCGATTGCCGGAGCGCTCCAGCGGGTTGGCGGCCGCCGGGTCTCCGTCATCGGCCATCATCCCGGCGACGAGCGCCAGATGGCCGCCGGCGCTCGCGCCCCACACGCCGATCCGCCTAGGGTCGGCGCCGTAGTCGGCGGCGTGCAGCTTGATGTGGCGCATGCCCAGCCGGACGTCCGAGACCGCGTCCGGAACCTGGAAACGCGGCGCAGACGCGTGGTAGAGCGCCACCACGGTGAAGCCCTTGTCGATCAGCGCCTGATAGCGGGCCTGGCGTTCCTCCGGCGGGGCCCATGACGATCGCCAGCCGGCCGACACCATATTGACCACAAGCGCGCCATTGGCCCGCTTCACCGGCTTGAAGACGTCGTAGGTGAGCGCCATGCCGTCGCGGTGGCCGTAGATGACATCGCGGACGTAGGTGGCCGTCTTCAGTTCCGCGGGCGTCGGCGCGCGAAGGGCGTTGCGGGGATAGCCGCTGAGCGGCGGGCCGGGGTCGGCAGGCGGCTGGGCCGGAACCTGGGCGACGGCGACGGCGCCGGCCCCGACCGCCAATGCAAGGGCGAGCGCCGCGCTCCAGAGCCTGTTCATGGACGATCCCCCCGATGCTTTTCGTTGGAGCCTAGCGATACGGAAGGCCGGGCGCCAACACCCACCTCGCAGGTCTACCGGGATATCGACGGGGTGACGGATCGTATTCTGGTGACGGTGGCGGCGTTGTCGGGCGGCGGAAGGGCCTGAGCGGTCGCTCGCCCCCGCCACCAACCGCTCTTCGCCTGCGGCTCGGCGGTCGGTCCCCCTCCCCCGCAAGCGGGGGCGGTGAAGGGAAGAACGCGCTACGCAAAAGGGCCGCCCTTTCGGGCGGCCCTTCGTGTCGTGGTGGTGGAGACCTTACTCCGCCGCCTGCTTCGGCGCGTAGCCGAGGATGGCCTTGGTCTCCAGGAACTCGTGGAAGGCGAAGTCGCCCCACTCGCGCCCGTTGCCGCTCATCTTGTAGCCGCCGAACGGAGCCATCATGTCGCCGCCGCCGCCGTTGATCGACACCTGGCCGGCGCGCAGCTTGGAGGCGACCTTGCGGGCCTTCTCGAGGTCGCCCGCCTGGACGTAGGCGGCCAGGCCGTACTCGGTGTCGTTGCCGATATCGATGGCCTGTTCGACCGTGTCGTAGCCGAGGATCGCCAGCACGGGGCCGAAGATCTCTTCCTTGGCGATGGTCATCTGGTTGTTCACGTTCGCGAACACCGTCGGCTTCACATAGTAGCCCTTGTCCAGGCCTTCCGGACGGCCGACGCCGCCGGCGACCAGGGTCGCGCCTTCGTCGATGCCGGCCTGGATCAGCTTCTGGATCTTGTCGAACTGGGTCCGGTTCACCACCGGACCCAGCTGGGCGTTGCCGTTCGGGTCGCCGACGGTGACCTTCTCGGCGGCTTCGCGGGCCACGGTGATCGCCTCGTCCATGCGCGTCTTGGGGACCAGCATGCGGGTGGGCGCATTACAGGACTGGCCCGAGTTGGTCATCATGGTGGCCACGCCGCGGCCGACGCCCTTGGCGAACGCGTCGTCGTCCAGGACGATGTTCGGGCTCTTGCCGCCCAGCTCCTGGGCCACGCGCTTGACGGTCGGGGCGGCGGCCTTGGCCACCTCGATGCCGGCGCGGGTCGAGCCGGTGAAGGACACCATGTCGATTTCCGGGTGGCTGGAGATCGCCGCGCCCACGGTCGGGCCGTCGCCCTGCACCAGGTTGAACACGCCGGCCGGCACGCCGGCGGCATGCATGATCTCGGCGAAGATCTGGCCCGAGAACGGCGCCACTTCCGACGGCTTCAGCACCATGGTGCAGCCGGTGGCGATGGCCGGGGCCACCTTGCAGACGATCTGGTTCAGCGGCCAGTTCCAGGGGGTGATGAACCCGCAGACGCCGATCGGCTCCTTGACGATCATCGTCGCGCCGCGGTCTTCCTCGAACTTGAAGGTCTTCAGGACCTCGATGGCGGTGGCCAGGTGCGCCATGCCGATCGGGGCCTGGGCGCGCTGGGCCAGCGAGGCCGGGGCGCCCATTTCCTCGGTGACCGCCGTGGCCAGGTCGCCGAAGCGCTTCTGGTACTCGGTCAGGATGCGGCCCAGGACTTCCAGGCGCTCTTCGCGGCTGGTCTGCGACCAGCTGGCGAACGCCTTGCGGGCGGCCTTGGCGGCCTTGTCCACGTCGGCGGCGGAGCCCATGGCGATCTTGCCGCAGACTTCCTCGGTGGCGGGGTTCTCGACGTCCAGCGTCTTGAGGCCCTCGGCGGGATCGACCCACGCCCCATCGATGTAGAACTTGAGGTACTCGCGCATAGACGTCCTCCTGGCGACCTTGTGTCGTTGCGGGCTTAAGGCTTGCAGGCCCCGCCCTTCAAACAATCATTTTAGTGATCGGCGTTCAGGTGGGAAGCCCCTTCCTCCCCAGAACCGAAGAGTTCGGGGGAGGGGGCGCGAAGCTTCAAGCTCAGAGTCGCCTGCCTTGCGCCCCCTCCGTCTCGTCGCGTTCCGCGCCGATCCACCTCCCCCGTCGTCTTCGCGACGGTGGAGGAGCTTGCCCGTCCGCCCGCGCCTCGCTAAAGCCCACCTCATCAAAGTTCCGGAGGCCCCATGAGCGGCATCTATATGATCCTCGTCTTCCTGGTGGTCATGGCGGCGCTGAACCGCTTCGAGTTCGGCCGCTTCGACTGACGGGAACTCCCTGATGGCCCGCCGCGGCGCAGCACTGGTGACGGGCGGCGCACGGCGGATCGGCCGGGTGCTGGCGGCCACCGCCGCCCAGGCCGGCTATGACGTGGCCATCCACGTCCGGGCTGAAGGCGACGACCATGCCGAGGCCGCCGCCGGCGAAGTGCGCAGCCACGGCCGTAAGGCCACCATCCTGACCAGCGACCTGCGCAAGGAAAGCGCCACCGTGGCCCTGGTGGGCCAGGCCGAGGCCGAGCTGGGGCCCATCACCCTGCTGGTCAATTCCGCGTCCGTCTTCGAGCAGGACGCCTTCTCCGACATGAACCGCGCGTCCTGGGACCTCCACATGGAGACCAACCTGCGCGCGCCGCTGGTGCTGGCCCAGGTCTTCGCCCGCCGCCTGCCGGCCGACCGCGAGGGCCTGATCGTCAATATCCTGGACCAGCGGGTCCTGCGGCCGGGGCCGGAGTTCTTCTCCTATACGCTGTCCAAGGCCGCGCTCTGGGACGCCACGCGGATGCTGGCCCAGGACCTGGCGCCGCGAATCCGGGTCAACGCCATCGGCCCCGGCCCGACCCTGCCGTCGATCCACCAGAACGACGCCGCCTTCCGGGCCGAAGCCGAGGCCACGCTGCTGGGTCGCGCCGTGCATCCGGACGAGATCGGCGCGGCCCTGCGCTACCTGATCGACGCCCGCTCGGTGACCGGCCAGATGATCGCCGCGGATTCCGGGCAGCACCTGTCATGACGGAGACCGCCCTCATCACCTCGAAAGTGTTCGTCACCGGCGTGCAGGTCCAGGCCGAGATCGGCGTCTACCGCCACGAGATCGGCCGCGTGCAGCCCCTCATCGTCGACGTGGAGCTGGACATCCCCACCGACGCCTCGGACCGGCTGGCCGACACCTTCAACTACGAGGCCATCCTGAAGGCGGCGCAGGACCTGGCTGCGGAGGGTCATGTCGACCTGGTGGAGACCTTCGCCCACCGCCTGGCGGCGCGCTGCCTGGCCGATCCTCGGGTCACCCGGGCGCGGGTGCGGATCGAGAAGCCGCTGGCCCTGGCGCCGCACGCGGTCGCCGCCGGGGTGGAGATCGTCCTCGGCCGCGGGTGAGCAATTTGTAACAACGCGACGGCTTTTCGTGACGTCGTTCCGGGTCCATCTCTTGGGCAGGCCCACTTCTGGGTCCGGGGACCGATAGAGACGATGACCGAAGACGTGGGCTACGCCGCGAGAGAAGATACGACCATGGCGACGGTCTGCTACGGGCTGTACCTGGCGGCGTTCTTTACCGGCATCACAGCGATCGTTGGCGTGGTCATCGCCTACGCGCAGCAGAGCACGGCCGGACCGGTGATGCGCTCGCACTACACCTTCCTGATCCGCACCTTCTGGATCGGCCTGGCGCTGATGGTGGCGACCTGCGTCGTGGCGGGCGTCGGCGCCGTGCTGTCGGTGATCCTGATCGGGATCCCGATCCTGTTCCTGGCCGGCCTCATGGCGACCGTGGCGAGCATCTGGTTCGCCGTCCGCTGCATCATCGGCCTAGTGAACTGCGCCCGTGGCGACGCCTATCCCCGGCCCTACGCGGTGCTGGCGTAGATTGAGACTTCCTTTCCCGCCTTTGGCGGGAGAGGGGGACCGCGCCCCGCAGAGGGCGTGGTGGAGAGGGCAAGCCTCAGGCTCGGCGGATCGATCGACCGCTCAATGACTCAGCGGATGGGGCTCGCCCTCTCCACCACCCGCTCTTCGCATGCGCTCGGCGTGCGGTCCCCCTCTCCCACTTCGTGGGAAAGGAAAGGCTTAGGCCGCGACCAGCTCGCGGCGCACCAGCTTGGCGTAGTCGTCCATCAGGCTGAGCGAGAGGTTGCCCGGGGTGAAGCTGTACTCGCCGATCTGCGAGACCGGCGTCACCTCGGCGGCCGTGCCGACCACGAAGCACTCGGTGAAGCCCGCCAGCTCCTCCGGCTTGATGTGGCGCTCGATGACCTCGAAGCCCTTCTCCCTGGCCAGCTTGATCACCGTGCGGCGGGTGATGCCGTTCAGGAAGCAGTCGGGGGTGGGCGTGTGGATCGCGCCATCGCGCACGAAGAACACGTTCGAGCCGGTGCTCTCGGCCACATAGCCGCGGTAGTCGAGCATCATGGCGTCGGTGAAGCCGTCCTTCTCCGCGGCGTGCTTGGAGATGGTGCAGATCATGTAGAGGCCGGTGGCCTTGGCATGGACCGGCTCGGTCTCGGGGCTGGGGCGCTTGTACTTGGCCCAGCACATGCGGATGCCCTTGGCCTTTTCCGCCGGGCTGAAGTAGCTGGGCCAGTCCCACACGGCGACGGCCACATGGATCTTCGTGTTCTGGGCCGAGACCCCGATCATCTCCGAGCCGCGCCACGCGATGGGGCGGACATAGGCGTCGGTGAGGCCGTTCTTGGCGCAGGTGTCCTTGCAGGCCTGGTCGATCTGGGCCACCGTGAACGGGATTTCGAAGTCCAGAATCCTCGCGGACTCGAACAGCCGCTCCGTATGCGCCGTCAGCTCGAAGATCTCGCCCCCGTACATCCGCTCCCCCTCGAACACGGCCGACGCGTAATGCAGGCCGTGGGTGAGGACGTGCACCTTGGCGTCGCGCCATTGCACGAACTCGCCGTCCATCCAGATCCAGCCGTCGCGGTCGTCGAAGGGAACAAGGGCCATGGGGAGAAATCGTCCTTTCCAGTGCGCCCCTTGAACCGCCCCGACCGGCCCACGTCAAACAAATTGGGCCGTGACGCATGAGCGCTCCCGCCGATCCGCGCCTGATCCTGCGCGAGGACGAGCTCGACGCGGGCCTGGAGCTGATGCTCCTGGCCGAGGCCTCGCTCTGGGCCGTGGTGGACCAGGGGCTGGAGGCGGAGGGCCTGGGCCTGGGCCGCTCGCACTGGCGCGCGGCCTTCCTGCTGCGGCGCCGGCCGGGCATCGGGGTCCAGGAACTGGCCCACCTCACCAGCCTCTCGAAACAGGCGGCCAGCCGGATTCTCGTCGACCTGACCGGCAAGGGCCTGGCCGAGAAGCAGGCCGGCGACGTGGACGGCCGGCGGCGCAGCGCGGTGCTCACGGCCCGCGGCGAGGCCTTCGAGGCCGCGATCAGCGAGCGCCTTCGCAGCCAGCTCACGCGCGCCTATCGCTCGGGCGGGCTGGACGGGGTGGCCGGTGCGCGCGCCATACTGGCCGCCATGGCCGGAGGCCGGACCCGCAGCCCCCAAGAGCCTTCCCGGTTCAAATGATTTCATTTGAACCGGACAAGAAGGCTCGTTTCTTTGGATCAGCGCGTGACAGGCGCCGAAACCGCTCACACTTTCGGCTGTCACGCGCTGGCGGCGGAGGACGCCCATGAGCTTCTCGGACGCCCCGCCCCGGGCCCGCCACCTGCTGGTGGTCGACGACGACGACCGCATCCGCGACCTGCTGAAGGAGTACCTGACCCGCGCCGGCTTCCGGGTGACCGCGGCGGCGGGCGGCGCGCCGGCGCGGCGGCTGCTGGCCACGCTGGACTTCGACCTGGCCGTCTTCGACGTGATGATGCCCGGCGAGGACGGCTTCTCGCTGACCCGGTGGCTGCGGGAGCAGCGGGGCACGCCCGGGCGCACGCCGGTGCTCATGCTGACCGCCAAGAGCGAGTCCGGCGACCGGATCGAGGGGCTGAAGACCGGCGCCGACGACTACCTGGGCAAGCCGTTCGAGCCGGAGGAGCTGCTGCTGCGCATCGAGGCGATCCTGCGCCGCGCCCGCGACCGGCAGCCGGCCGGCGGGGCCCTGTCGCTGGGCCGCTGCGTCTTCGACGCCGACCGCGGCGAGCTCACCTGCGCCGGCGAGACCGTGCGGTTGACCGAGGCCGAGGTCGGACTGCTGCGCCAGCTGGCCCGCACGCCGCACGAGCCGGTGGACCGCCTGGAGCTGGCCCATGGCTCGGTGGACCCCTCGGGTCGCGCCGTCGACGTTCAGGTCACCCGCCTGCGCCGCAAGATCGAGGACGACCCCAAGGCCCCCCGCTATCTGCAGACCGTCCGCGGCGTGGGGTACCGGCTGGCGCCGGACTGATGGGAGCGTTCGCCCCAGTTCCTCCCGCTCCTCCACCGTCCCGAAGAGGACGGGGGAGGTGGCTCGACGCGCAGCGACGAGACGGAGGGGGCGTGAGGCGGCCGGCTCGGCGGATGAGGCTTTACGCCCCCTCCACCATGCTGCGCATGGTCCCCCTCCCCGGCGCTCTGCGGCGCGGTGGAGGAGCGGGAGGATGAAACTCCCCTCCTCCGGTCGGGTGTTCGTCAGGTGGCTGAAGCGCCGGCTGCCGGCGACGCTGTTCGCGCGGTCGCTGCTGATCATCGTGCTGCCGGTGGCGCTGATGCAGATCGCGGTGACCTACGTCTTCTTCGACGCCCACTGGCAGACCGTGACCGCGCGGCTGTCCGAAGGCCTGGCCGGCGACATCGCCTGGGCGGTCGAAAGCTACAAGGAAGACCCGACACCCCAGAGCTTCGCCAGGCTCAGCCAGCGGGCGGAGGAGTCCATGGGCCTCTCCATCGCCCTGCAGCCCGGGCGACGACTGCCCTTGAGGCGGCGCGACCCGCCGGTGCTGCTGGAGGCGTTCTTCGCCCCCATCGACCGCTCGCTGGACCGGGCGCTGAGCGACCGGCTGGACGCCCCGTTCTGGTTCGACACCACCCGCTACCCCGCCTACGTGGACATCCGGGTGGGCGTGCAGGGCGGGGTGATGCGGGTGCTGGCGCCGCGCGACCGGGCCTTCGCCACCCAGGGCCACATCTTCGTGCTGTGGATGACGGTGGCGACGGTGCTGCTGACCGCCGTCGCCCTGCTGTTCATCCGCAACCAGGTGCGCGCCATCGAACGGCTGGCCAACGCCGCCGAGGCGTTCGGGCGCGGCGCCGACGTGCCGGCGTTCAAGCCGCACGGGGCCAAGGAGGTGCGGGCGGCGGCCCGGGCGTTCCTGGACATGCGCGGCCGCATCCAGCGTCACATCGAACAGCGCACGGCGCTGCTGGCCTCGGTCAGCCACGACCTGCGCACGCCGCTGACCCGGCTGAAGCTGGCGCTGGCGCTGGCCGAGCCCAACAAGCGCACCGCCGACATGAAGCGCGACCTCTCCGAGATGGAGCACATGATCGACGAGTACCTCGCGTTCGCCCGCGGCGAGGGCGGCGAGGCGACCGAGGCCGTGAAGCTGCGCCCGCTGATCGAGGCGGTCAGCGAGGGCGCGCGGCGGCTGGGGGCCCAGGTGACCGTGGCCGCCGATCCGGAGCTGACCGCCACGGCCCGGCCCAATGCGCTGAAGCGCGCCCTGGCCAACCTGGTGATGAACGCCGCCTCGCACGGCGAGCACGTGGAGGTGACCGCCCGGCGCGGGCCGCGGGGCCTGGAGATCGTGATCGACGACGACGGCCCAGGCATCCCGGTCGAGCAGCACGAGGAGGCGTTCAAGGCCTTCGCGCGTCTGGACGAGAGCCGCAACCAGAACACCAAGGGCGTGGGCCTGGGCCTGGCCATCGCCCGCGACGTGGCCCGCGGCCACGGCGGGGACATCGTGCTGGACCGCTCGCCGCTGGGGGGCCTGCGCGCCGTGGTCAGGCTGCCCGAATAATGACGTTCATTCGTGGTTCACGGGCCAAGGCCAAGCTTCCGGCCGCACCGAATTCCAGGGACTTCACATGCGCGCCATCCTCCTCGCCGCCGGCCTGACCCTGGTCGCCGCGCCTGCCTTCGCCGCCGACCCGGTGGAGGGCGAATGGCTCACCGTCGGCGCCACCGCCAAGGTCCGCATCGCCCCCTGCCCCGGCAAGGCGGACCGGATGTGCGGCGTCATCTCGTGGCTGAAGAATCCGGCCGACGCCAAGGCCACCGACAGCAAGAACCCCGACGCCAAGTTGAAGTCCCGCACGCTCCTGGGCCTGCCGATGATCAGAGACTTCAAACAGGCCGCGCCCGGCCGCTGGACCGGCGGCAAGATCTACGACCCGGGCAGCGGCAAGACCTACGACAGCAAGATCGCGATCAGTCCCAATGGCACGCTGAAGGTGGAAGGCTGCGTCCTGGTGGTCTGCCAGGCGCAGACCTGGCGGCGAAGCTAGGCCGCTCCCACCGCTGGTTGAAATGGAGGTCACCTTACGGTTGACTTACGGCCGAACGGCTCGCCATCCTTCAGCTTGAGATGCGCACCGCCGTCCTCACCGCCTGCCTGGTTCTGATCGCCGCCGCGCCCGCCTTCGCGGCGGACCCGGTGCAGGGCGACTGGGTGAGTCCCAACGGCGGCGCCAGGATCCGCATCGGCCCCTGTGCGGCCAAGCCGCAGGAGATGTGCGGCGTCGTCGCCGCGATCCGAGATCCCGCCGCCGCCAGGGCCAGGGACGTCAACAATGTCGACCCGGCGCTGAAGGGACGGCCGATGCTGGGGATGCCGGTGTTGTACGGCTTCAAGCGTGACAAGCCCGGCCGCTGGACCGGAGGCAAGGTTTACGCCGCCAAGAAGGGCACGACCTTCGACGGCGTCCTCACCCACCGGCCCGACGGCACGCTGAAGGTCGAAGCCTGCGTGCTGCCGATGGTCTGCAGCGTCCAGACCTGGACGCGAAACTAGAGCGCGTCAGGCGAAAGTGGATGCCGGTTTCGCCGTCCGACGCGCTCTAAAGCTTTGAAGAGCGAGCCTTTTTATCTGGTTCAGGTGATTCCACCTGAACCAGAAAGGCTCTAGGCTCCAAGTTCCTTCGAGCGCCGCACCGCGGCGACCACCGCCTCGCGCATCAGGTCCGGCAGCGCTCCATTGGCCAGCAGCACGTCGAGCGCCGCCTGGGTGGTGCCGCCGGGCGAGGTCACCTGGCGGCGCAGTTCGGCGGGATCCTCGCCGCTGTGGGCCAGCAGGGCGGCCGCGCCGGTCAGGGTCGAGCGGGCCAGGCGCTGGGCGTCCCTGGGCGAAAGGCCGGCCGCGGCGCCGGCGGCCTCCAGAGCCTCGATGAAGGCGTAGAGATAGGCGGGCGACGAGCCGGAGACGGCGGTCGCGGCGTGCATCAGGTTCTCGTCGGTCAGGGCGACCACCGCGCCCAAGGGTTCGAAGAGGGCGTGGGCCCGGGCCAGGGCCGCGGGGTCGTCGGCGTACAGGCTGGCCGTCCCCCGGCCGATCGCCGCGGCGGTGGTGGGCATGACGCGCGCCACGCAGCGACCGCCGAACGCCTTGGATATCTCGCTCGCCTTCACGCCGGCCGCGATGGACACGACGACCGCGCCGGACCCCAGCCACGCCGCCGTCTCCGCGGCGGCCTCGCGCCAGAGCTGCGGCTTCACGGCCAGGACCACCGTCCTGGCCTGGGCCAGCTCGGCGTCGGGCGGATTCAGCACGGCCCCGGCCTTTTCCGCCGCGAGCGCGGCCGGGCCGGGGTGAGGATCGCGGATCATCAGCTCGCGGCCCGCGAAGGCGCCCGCGGCGAGCCACCCTTCGATCATGGCCCCGCCCATGCGTCCGGCGCCCAGCATCAGGATCGGCGTGATCATGGGACCAGCTTTAGCCGCCGCCTCTCAACTCGTCATCCCACGGTCGGCTGAAAGCCGCGCCGGGGGACCGGCGGACGGCCGGCCCAATCCACATTCACGGCGGGCAATGAAAGCCCTTTCGTCCTTCTCCCCTTGCGGGAGAAGGTGTCGCCCTCAGGGTGACGGATGAGGGGTCGCGCTCCGCTATCCGGCTCTACGGACGCCGCAGGCGTCGTCTTTTTGAACCACGGAAAACACAGAAAACACGGAAGAGGCCGGGCTTGCTGAGCCTTCCGTGTCTTCTGTGTTTTCCGTGGTTCGAATCTTTTCGGCGCTGACGCGCCACGGCGGCCGAGAGCTCAGCGCGACCCCTCATCCGAGCCGCTACGCGGCCCACCTTCTCGAACAAGGGGAGAAGGACGAGCGCCCTCGCTTCCAGCCGCCCGGAATGTCGATTGGTCCTGGCCGGCGCAGCTTGGGTCCCCTGGTTCGCGCGAGCGCGACCGTGGGATGACGAGCGTTGAGGTGATCGTTAGGGTCGCGCCTCGATCTCAGTGAGGGGTAGCGATGCGTAGGGTTCTGCTCGGGACGGCGATGGCGATGGCCGCGGCCTCGATGGCCCTGGCCCAGCCGGCGAAACGCGAGGTGGGGAACATCGTCTACGACGGCGCGCCGGCCACGCCCGCCGCCCTGCAGGCGGCCATCGCGCCCTATTACAACGCCCGCTCGGCGGTGTTCGAGGACTGGCTGCCGGACGGCTCCATGCTGATCGCCACCCGGTTCGGCGACACCAACCAGATCCACCGGGTCCTGAAGCCCGGCGCGGCCCGCACCCAGCTCACCTTCTTCAACGAGCCGATCAGCGTGGCCCAGGTGCGGCCCGGGACCTCGACCTACCTCTATCCGCGCGACGTGGGCGGGGCGGAGTACTACCAGGCCTACCTTCGCGACCTCAGCGGCCACGAGACCCAGATCACCGCCCCCAACACCCGCAACCAGGCCTTCGTCTTCACCAAGGACGGCCAGACCGTCGCCTGGAGCCAGGTCACCCCCGGCGACCCGAACTACGACATCGTGGTGGCCGATCCCACCAATCCGGCCAGCCGGCGGACCGTCCACGAAGGCACGGGGTCGATCTCGCCCCTGGACATCACCGCCGACGGGAAGACCATCCTGGCCGCCCGCTTCAACTCCGCCGCCTTCGTGGAGCTGTTCACCCTGGACGTGGCGAGCGGCAAGCTGACGCCCGTGGGTCCCAGCCGGAAGATCGGCTATCAGGGCGGGGCCTTCGTGAACGGCGGCGCGGGCGTGCTGGCCCTGTCCGACGACGGCGCCGAGCATCCGCGGCCGGTGGTGATCGACGTGAAGTCCGGCGCGGTGCGCGACCTGGAGCCCGGCGCCAACTGGGGCTCCGAGAACTTCGACCTCAGCCCCGACGGCCGGACGGTGGCGCTCTGGGTGAACGAGGAGGGCTATTCCACCCTGGTCCTGCGCGACGTAGCGACCGGCAAGGTGCTGCCCGGGCCGAAGCTGCCGCAGGGCGTACTGACCGCGGCCAAGTTCTCGCCCGACGGATCGAAGATCGGCCTCAGCCTCTCGACCTCCACCAGCTCGGGCGACGTCTGGAGCTACGACCTGAAGGACGGCCAGCTCACGCGGTGGACGCAGAGTGAGCTGGGCGGGCTGGACCCGGCCAGGCTCGTGGAGCCGACGCTGTTCCGCTACCCCACCTTCGACGGCAAGCAGATCCCGGCGTTCATCTACAAGCCGAAGGCGGCGGCCAAGGCCGGCGGGAAGCTGCCGGTGGTGATCCAGATCCACGGCGGGCCGGAGGGCCAGGAGCAGCCTAACTTCAACCCGCGCCGGCAGTCGTGGGTGAACGAGCTGGGCGCGGCGGTGATCATCCCGAACGTCCGCGGCTCGTCCGGCTACGGCAAGACCTACATGGGCCTCGACAACGCCGAGAAGCGCGAGGACTCGGTGAAGGACATCGGCGCCCTGCTGGACTGGGTTGCGAAACAGCCCGACCTGGACGCCTCCAGGGTCGCCGTCGTCGGGCAGTCCTACGGCGGCTACATGGTCCTGGCCGTGGCCGGCCACTACAACGACCGCGTGGCCGGGATCATCGACCTCTACGGCATCTCCGACTGGGTGACGTTCCTGCAGAACACCGAGGGCTACCGGCGCGACAACCGCCGCGCCGAGTACGGTGACGAGCGCGACCCCAAGATGAAGGCCGTGTTCGACAAGATCGCGCCGATCCGGATGAGCGACCGGATGAAGAAGCCGATGATGGTCTTCCAGGGCGCCAACGACCCCCGCGTCCCCCGCACCGAGTCCGAGCAGATGGTCGCCAAGCTGCGGGCCCAGGGCACGGAGGTCTGGTACGTGCTGGCCAAGGACGAGGGCCACGGCATCTACAAGAAGGCCAACCAGGAAGCCGTGCGGGCGACGGAGGTGGTGTTCCTCAAGAAGGTGCTGGGGGTGGAGTAGGCCCGGGCGCGGGACCCCGCCGAGGGCCGCGCGCCCGCATTCGAGGTTGTGCTACGCGCAGTCTCACGCCCAAATAGTCCGCAGTACGCGTGAGGGAGCCGCCAGTGACGACAATCCGAACGACGCCTGGGCGGCTTCACATGGAGACCTGGGGCTACCGCGGCGCCAGTCCCGGAGAGCTCCGCCAGGACCATTCGGCGGCAGGTGAAGTCTATCTCACCTCCAGTTTCGACCCCTACGGCTATGTGTCGTTCCCCGCCGGCGACGCCTACTTCCTCTACATGCGGCTTCAGGGCGTCGGGTTCGGCGACTTCGATTCTTCCGGCGTGCCGCGCGCCGGCATCGTGACAAGCGCCTCGCTCGCCGGCCCGGGCAACCGCCAAGTCGTCGCGTTCGAAGGCCTGTCGATGCCGGTCTCGGAGTTCCTGGCCGTGATCGCGTCCCGGGATCCCGCGCGCTATCAGCAGGCCTTCCTGGGCGGCGACGACGTTATCGATGGCGGCAGCTACGACCTCTACATCGAGGCGAACGGGGATTGGCTCAAAGGGCTGGCGGGCAACGATACGCTCAGTGGCCACGGCGGCCACGACACCCTCGACGGAGGTGTCGGTGACGACGTCATCGCGCCGACCGACGGCGCGAAGGACTCCGCTTCGTCCATCCTGGGCGGCGAGGGTGTCGACACCCTGACCTACGCCCAGGCCGCGGCGGGCGTGCAGGTCAACTTTGCGACCGGTCGCGCCGGCGCCGAGACCTTCAGCGGACCCGAGCGCGCCGATACGTTCAGCGGGATCGAGCGCGCGATCGGCAGCGGCTTTTCCGACACGCTGACGGGCGCTGACGCGGCCGACACCCTCACGGGCGGCGCGGGAGCCGACAGCATCAGCGGCGCCGCGGGCAATGACCTCATCAAGACGATCGGCGACGGCGATACGATCGACGGCGGCGCCGGCGCCGACATCGTCGACTATGGGCTGGCGTCCCACGGCGTCACGATCGATCTCGCGGGCGGCCAGGGCTCGGACGTGCTGCGCAGCGTCGAGCAGGTCATCGGCAGCCGGCTCGCCGACACGATCCGCGGATCGTCCAGCGCAGAGGTGATCGATGGCGGAGGCGGCCCGGGCGACTCGATCTTCGGCGGCGGCGGAAATGACAGCATCGCTGGCGACGGCTACCTGCGCGGCGAGGACGGCCAGGATGCGATCACCGGCGGCGCGGGTTTCGACGACATCAACGGCAACACAGGCAACGACACCGCCAGCGGCGGCGCGGGCGGCGACTGGGTCGTGGGCGGCAAGGATGACGACCTGCTCCGCGGCGACGACGGCGCGGACATCGTCTACGGCAACATCGGCCGCGACACCTGCGATGGCGGCGACGGGAACGATCTGGTCCGCGGCGGCCAGGACGACGATTCTCTGAGCGGCGGCGCGGGCGACGACTGGCTGTCGGGCGACCGCGGAAGCGACGTGGTGACGGGCGGCCTGGGCGCGGACATCTTCCACACCTTCGCCGACGCGGGCGACGACCGCGTGCGGGACTTCAGCGTCGCACAGGGCGACCGCGTGATGCTGGATCCGGGCACAACGTTCGCCGTCGCGCAGGTCGGCGCCGACACGATCATCACGATGAGCGCCGGCCGGATGATCCTGGAAGGCGTGACGCTCTCGACGCTGCCGCCCGGCTGGATCTTCGGCGCCTGAGCGCGGCCGGCTAAGCCTCGCCGACGGTCTCGAACATGCAGGCGGCGATGGCTTCCTGCGGGGTCTTGGCGCCGCGCAGCAGGAAGTCGTAGGCCGGGAAGAACCGGTCGGCGGCTTCCACGGCCACGTCGATCATCGCCGCGGCCTGGGCCAGGCTGGGCTGCTCGTTCGACATCAGCGCCATGCCGTGCCGGAAGATGATCTCGCCCTCGTCCCACAGTTCGAAGTGGCCGAGCCAGACGCGGGGGTTGATCGTGGCGATCAGCTCCTGCGCCGTCTGGCGCTGCGCCTTGGGCACCGCGAGGTCCATCGACAGGCAGAGCTGGAGGGTGTCGCCCTCCGGCCGCCAGGCGAACCAGAGCTCGTAGTCTTTCCAGTCGCCAGCGAGGGTGAAGGCGAGATCGCCCTCCTCGGTCCGGTCGAACGGAAGGTTTTCGGCTGTGAGAACATGCTCGACAACGTCGAGGGGATCGTTCGTCAGGACAACGCTGTCGTCCGTCTGGGAGGTGTCCATTACGACCCCTTATGACTCGGACGGAGGGCGGAACGCCGCCCCCGAATCGTCCGCATCAATGAACCTAAACCGTTTCTTGACCGTGGTGTCAGCGAGTTCTTGTCACGCGCGAACGGCTTTCGCGTGGCGTGCACTGTTCTCATGTCGATTTCGAGGACTTGCGGGCCGGCTTGGCCGCCTTCAATGCCTCGATTTCCTGTCGAAGCGCGGCCACCTCGGCCTTGAGCGCGTCGTAGTCTTCGCGTCGAACGAGATCCATTTCCGCGACCAGCCGGTCGGTCTGGCTGCGGAAGGCGGCCTTGGCTTCCTCGCCGGCGGCCTGGGCCAGGCCCATGGCGGCGGTGCTCAGCTTGGCGATCTCGTCGAGGAGTGGGTTTTGCGTCTGCATTCTTGTCTTCTTTGGCCAAAATCGGCCCGTCCAGGCTGTCTATATGGCCCTGCGGGGGATGAAAGCGAATGGCTTCTCCTCTAAGTCGCTATTGGAACGCAGGAGTCGCCTAAGAAGTGCCTTTTCCGGAAATCGACCCCGTCCTCGTGCAGCTCGGGCCCTTCGCCATCCGCTGGTATGCGCTGGCCTATGTGGCGGGCATCCTGCTGGGGTGGCGCTATGCCACAGGCCTCCTGCGGAACACCGCGCTCTGGACGCACCGTCCGGCGCCCTTCACGCCCGAGCAGATGGACGACCTGATCCTGTGGATCGCCATCGGGGTGATCGGCGGCGGCCGGCTGGGCCACGTGCTGTTCTACACACCCGACCTGATCGCCAGCGATCCGCTGGGGATCTTCAAGGTCTGGGAAGGCGGGATGAGCTTCCACGGCGGGGTGATCGGCGTGACCGTCGCCATGATCGGCTTCGCCTGGCGCAACAAGCTGGATCTGCTGCGGATCGCCGACGTGGTGGCTCCTGCCTATCCCATCGGCCACTTCCTCGGCCGCTGCGCCAACTTCATCAATGGCGAGCTCTGGGGCCGGCCCACCGACGAGCCGTGGGGCATGATCTTCTGCAACGACCAGATCGTGGAGACCTACGGGTACTGCCCGGCCGGCAATGTCCCCCGCCACCCCAGCCAGCTCTACGAGGCCGCCTTCGAGGGGCTGATCCTGTTCCTGATCCTGCGGTGGGCCACCCACGGCGCCAAGCTGGGCAATCGGCGCGGGGTGATCACCGGGGTCTTCATTCTGTTCTATGGCGTTTTCCGCATCGCCATCGAGACGGTGCGCGAGCCGGATCAGGGCATGCCCAGCTTCCCGTTTGGCCTGACCATGGGGATGATCCTGTCGATCCCGATGGTGCTGGGCGGCCTCTACCTGATCTGGCGCGGGATGCGCGAGCCGCTGCCGCCGGCGCTGCCGGCCGTAGACGCAGAGCCCGCGGGCCGGTCGGTCAATGAGCCTGCGTGATCGACTGGCGGCGCAGATCGCCCAGACCGGGCCCCTGACCGTCGCCCAGTACATGACCGCCTGCCTGCACGACCCGCGGGACGGCTACTACGCCACCCGGCCGGCCCTGGGCGAGGACGGCGACTTCATCACCGCGCCGCTGGTCAGCCAGATGTTCGGCGAGCTGATCGGCGTCTGGGCGATCTCGGCCTGGCAGGCGATGGGCGCGCCCGAACGGTTCACCCTCGTGGAGATGGGTCCCGGCGACGGGACGTTGATGGGCGACCTGCTGCGCGCCGGCCGCCTCTCGCCGGGGTTCCTGAAGGCCGCCGACGTCTGGCTGGTCGAGACATCCGAGCCTCTGGCGACGCTGCAGGCCCAGAGGCTGGGGCAGGCGGCGCGCTGGGCGAGGTCGCTGGACGAGGTCCCGGGCGGCGAGCCGACGATCCTGGTGGCCAACGAACTCCTGGACTGCCTGCCCGCCCGCCAGTTCGTCCGCACCGCCACCGGCTGGGCCGAACAGGTGGTGGGCTTAGGTGAGGACGGAGCCTTGCGGTTCGGCCTCGTGCCGGCCGCCGCGCCGCTGCCGGACGCCCGCGAGGGCGTGGTCTGCGAGATCTCCGCGCCGCAGGAGGCGCTGGGCGCGGCCCTGGGCGAGCGGCTGGTGCGCGACGGCGGCGCGGCGCTCCTCATCGACTACGGCCGCGACCGTCCGGGCTTCGGCGACACGCTGCAGGCGCTGGTGCGGCACGAGCGGACGGACCCGCTGGCCTGTCCGGGCGAGGCGGACCTGACGGTGCACGCCGACTTCCCGGCGGTGCGGGCGGCGGCCGAGCGCATGGGCGCGGGCTCGGCGATCCTGACCCAGGCGATGTTCCTGGCGCGGCTGGGCGTCGGCGAGCGGGCGGAGGCGCTGATGCGGGCGCGGCCCGACCGCTCCGAGACCATCGGCCGGCAGCTCAACCGGCTGGTCGGCGGCGACCAGATGGGCGATCTGTTCAAGGCCTGCTGCCTCTACTCCCCCGGCTGGACACCACCGGCGTTCGATGAGGACTGACCTGTGCCCGACCTGCCTGTCCTCACCTCGCCGCTACTGGACCTACCGGGCGTCCGCCACGCGTTCTTCACGCGCCAGGGCGGCGTCTCGACGGGCGTCTACGCCAGCCTGAACGTCGGCGCGGGCTCCAAGGACGACCCGGAGGCCGTGGCCGAGAACCGCCGCCGCGCCGCCGAACACCTGGGCGGCGAGCTGGTCACCGCCTACCAGATCCATTCCGCCACCGCCCTCGTCGCCGACGGCGCCTGGCCGGCCGGCCCGCCCCAGGCCGACGGCGTGGTCAGCGCCACGGCCGGCGTGATCTGCGGCGCGCTCGCGGCCGATTGCGCGCCGATCCTGTTCGCCGACGCCGAGGCCCGCGTGGTCGCCGCCGCCCACGCCGGCTGGAAAGGCGCCCTGACCGGGGTCGCGGAGTCCGCCATCTCGCGCATGGAAGGCCTGGGCGCGCGCCGCGACCGCATCGTCGCCGCCGTCGGGCCCTGCATCGGCCCAGCGTCCTACGAGGTGGGCCTGGAGTACGTCGCCCGCTTCACGGAGGTCGACAAGGGCTACGCGCGCTTCTTCTCGTCCGGCGCGGCCCCCGACAAGCGCCAGTTCGACCTGCCGGCCTTCGTGCTGGGCCGGTTGCGGGCCGCGGGGATCGAGCGCTGCGAATGGATCGGCCGCGACACCTGCGCCGAGCCGGACCTGTTCTTCTCCAACCGCCGCGCCTTCAAGCAGGGCGAGCCGGACTACGGGCGCCTGCTCTCGGCGATCGTGCTGGAGGGCTGACGCCCGCGCCCGCCCAGGTCCAGAACGGGCGTGGGCGGCGATGCATGGCGCCCGTCTGAAGGCCGGAAGGTCGAAAAGCCAAGCCGAGTCCCCTTGCTCAGCGCCGAACGCCTGCTACAAGCCGCGCCATCACCGCTAAGGGGGGTCCGATGAAGCTGCTGGCCGGCAACTCGAATCGTACGCTGGCTCAGGCCGTCGCATCCCATCTGGACGTGCCCCTTACCCGGGCCCAGGTGAAGCGCTTCGCCGACAACGAGGTCTGGGTCACCATCGACGAGAACGTCCGCGGCGAGGACGTCTTCATCCTGCAGTCGACCAGCTACCCCGCCAACGACCACCTGATGGAGCTGCTGGTCTGCATCGACGCGCTGAAGCGCGCATCGGCCCGGCGGATCACGGCGGTCACGCCCTACTTCGGCTATGCGCGCCAGGACCGGAAGACCGGCGGCCGCACACCGATCTCGGCCAAGCTGGTGGCCAACCTGATCACCCGCGCCGGCGCCGACCGGGTGCTGACGATGGATCTGCACTCGGGCCAGATCCAGGGCTTCTTCGACATCCCCACCGACAACCTGCTGTCCGCGCCGCTGCTGGCGAACGACATCAAGGAGAACTACGAGAAGCCCAAGGACATCATGATCGTCTCGCCCGATGTGGGCGGGGTGGTCCGGGCGCTGGCGGTGGCCAGCCGGCTGAACACCGAACTGGCCATCGTCGACAAGCGCCGCTCGGGGCCGGGCAAGAGCGAAGTCGCCAACATCATCGGCGACGTCAACGGCCGGCGCTGCATCCTGTTCGACGACATGATCGACGGCGGCGGCACGCTGTGCAACGCGGCCCAGGCCCTGATCGACGGCGGGGCGACCGAGGTCTCGGCCTATGTCAGCCACGGGGTCCTGTCGGGCGGTGCGGCCGAACGGGTGCAGGCCTCGGTGCTCAAGGAGCTGGTGATGACCGATTCCATCGCCGCGCCGGACCGGGTCGAGAACACGCCCAAGATCCGCTACGTCAGCTGCGCCAGCCTGATCGGCGAGGCGATACGCCGCATCGCCAACGAAGAGAGCGTGTCGAAACTGTTCGACTAGCAGGTTCCGGGCGTAGGCTTGTTCCGTCGGCGACGCTTGCCGAGCGCATCTCTCGCCGGTTAAGCCAGGAGCCGTTCGGGGGCGGACAAGAAGAATCACCACTCGCAAGAGGGGGAAGGTCGCCTGATGATGCTTCGTTTTTCGGTCCGAGCCGTTCTCGCCGCCACCGTGACCGCCGCCCTGCTGGCGAGCTGCACGGAAGCGCCGCCTCCGGTCATCACGCCGCCGCCGCCGGCCGCGCCCGTCGCGAGCCTCTCGCCCAAGCTGATCGAGCTGGCCGCGGCCTATCGCGGCTACATGACCCGCACCACGGCGATCACGCCCGACTTCACCGACGGCGCGGGCGTCGCCCGCTCGCTGCAGGTGGGCGCGTCCTACGAGCCGCAGCAGCTCGTGCGGGGGGCCATCGCCTATTCCGCGGTCGTGGCGCTCCAGGACCGGGCCTTCGTCGAAGGCGTGCGAGTCTACGCCAAGGACCCTGTCCAGCGTCGGACGATCGCCTATGAGATCATGAAGGACCCGGCCTATGCCGTGGGCATCGCAGGCTCGGCCAGCGCCGCGGGCCTGGTGGTCGCCAGCCTCGGCGGCGACGCGCAGCGCCTCTACGACCAGGGCAAGGCGGTCAAGCAGGCCGCCTACGACATCCAGAAGCAGCCCTGGTCCAAGACCGAGGTCATGAGCCGCACCGAGCGCCTGGCCGGCGCCAAGTCGGTGTCCGCCACGGCCATGATGGGCGACGTCGCCGAGACCGCCCGCCTGCAGCAGGCCTCCACCGGCGCGGCCTCCCTGGGCCTCACCGCCGCTCCGGTCGCCCCGCCCTATACGCCCACCGTCATCCGCGGCCTGGCCATCGCCGCCCTGGCGGCGCTGGGCGAGGCCAACGACGCCAACGCCGAGCAGCTGATGGCGCTGACCCACGAGCCGAACATCGGCATGTGCATGGCCACCTCCAAGCTCAACCTCTACCAGTGCCTGGCGGTCTCGCGCCCGAACTACGAGGACGTCTTCTGCCTTGGCCAGCACGTGATGATGGACACCGGCCGCTGCGTGATCCGCGCCGCCGGCCTGCCGGAGCCCTATGAGGCCCGCTACATTCCCGACGCCAAGACCATCGCCAGGGGCATGCAGACCAAGAAGGCCCCGGCTCCGAAGAAGGGCAAGAGGAAGAGCTGAGCGTCCCGCGTCGATCTCGGCCGGCGCCCGGTTGCGCCGGCCAAGGCTTTTGTGTATCTACGCGCACCCTTTCGACCCGTATGGGTTTGGACTTTCGTCGCCGCGCGCGAGACGCGCGGCGGTTTCGTTTTGAGGCATGGCCATGGCCGAGATCGTTCTGAACGTTGAAGTGCGCGAGCAAACCGGGACCGGTGGCGCGCGCGCCACCCGCCGCGGCGGCATGGTCCCCGGCGTCCTGTACGGCGGCGCCAAGGCTCCCGTGGCCATCGCGGTGAAGTCCAACGAGTTCCGCAAGGCGCTCTACACCGGTAAGCTCCTGGGCCACTTGGTGACCCTGAAGTACGGCAAGGAAACCCAGCCGGTCATCGCCAAGGCCGTCGACATGCATCCGGTGACGGATGAGCCCTGGCACTTCGACCTGTACCGGGTCGACGAGCACCAGCAGATCAAGATCGAGGTGCCGGTGCACTTCGCCCACCAGGAAGAATCGCCCGGCCTGAAGCGCGGCGGTTCGCTGAACGTCGCCCACCACACGGTGACCGTGTCCTGCCATGCCGACTCGATCCCGGAAGAGATCATGGTCGATCTGACCGGCAGGGAAATCGGCGACAGCATCCGCGTCTCCGACCTGAAGCTGCCGGCCAAGGTGGAAGCCGCCATCGACGGCGACGTCGTGGTGGCCTCGATCGCCGCGGCCAAGGTGACGACGGGCAGCGCCGAAGACGAAGCCGCCGCGGCGGCCGAAGGCGGCGAGGCCTAGGGCCTCACCGCTCCCACCGGGGGCCGATTTGCTGCTCATCGCCGGCCTGGGCAACCCCGGGCCGACCTACGCGAAGAACCGCCACAACATCGGCTTCATGGCCGTTGACGAGATCGCGCGCCGCTGGGGCTTCTCAGCGGCGCGTTCGCGTTTTCATGGCCAGGTTTCCGAGGGCTCCATAGACACGCCCCAGGGCCCGGTCCGCGCCCTGATCCTCAAGCCGTCGGGCTATTACAACGAAAGCGGGCGCGCCGTCGGCGAGGCGGTGAAGTTCTTCAAGCTGGATCCCGCCGTCGACCTGGTGGTGTTCTACGACGAGATCGACCTGGCCCCCGGCCGCTTCCGGATGAAGGCGGGCGGCGGGGCGGCGGGCAACAACGGCGTGCGCTCCATCACGGCCCAGATCGGCCCGCACTTCCGCCGCGCCCGGCTGGGCACCGGACATCCCGGCGACAAGGACCTGGTCCACGGCCACGTGCTGTCGGATTTCCACAAGGCCGACATGAAGTGGGTGGAGCCCCTGCTCCAGGCCTGCGCCGACGCCGCCCCGCTGCTGGCGGTGGGCGAGGACGAGAAGTACCAGACCGAGGTCATGCGCCTCGCCCCGGCCGAGAAGGTCGATCCGCGCAAGCTCGCCCAGGATCGGCAGCGTGGGGGCGAGCCATGAGCATGATGAGCCTGCTCGGCGGCTCGCTGCCACTCATCGGCCTGTCGCTGATCCTGTCGATCGCGCTGGCCGTGCACGTAGTGCGCACCGGCCGGGAGCTGTTCTGGCTGTGGATCATCCTGATCTTCCAGCCGATCGGCGGCCTGGTCTATTTCCTGGCCATCGTCCTGCCCGAGCTCAGCCGCGGCCAGACGGCGCAGCGGTTGGAACGCTCGGCCCGCGCCGCGCTGGACCCTCTGCGCGAGTACCGCGAGGCCAAGCAGGCCTGCGAGGACACCCCCACCGTCCGCAACCAATCGCGCCTGGCCCACGCCGCGGTGGCCCTGGGCCGCCACGAGGAGGCCGAACGGCTCTATGCCGAGGCCGCCCACGGCATCCACGCCGACGACCCGGCGCTGCTGCTGGGCCGCGCCAACGCGCTACTGGAACTGAACCGCGCGCCGGAGGCCTTGGCCGTGCTCGAGCGCCTCACTCGCGATCCGTCCGAAGGCCACACGCCCACTGCCGTCCTGGCCCTGGGGCGCGCCTACGAGGCCGCGGGGCGGGCCGCCGAGGCCGACGCCGCCCTGTCCGAAGCCGCCCAGCGCATGCCCGGCTTTGAGGGTCAGGCCCGCTATGCGGCCTTCATGGCCCGCAACGGCCGCAAGCCCGAGGCCCAGGCCATGATCGCCGAGATGGACAAGCGCCTGACCAAGCTCGCCGCCCAGTTCCGTCGCGAAGGCAAGCACTGGCGCGACCTGGCCGCCAAGGCGCTGGCCGAGGGCTAGGACCAATCGACATTCAGCGTCTCGCGAGCGGCGCTGGCAATGTTGCAAGGCCTGGAAGCTGTTCGCCCTCCTCCTCGATGGAGGAGGGTTGGGTGGTGGTGGGGCTGCTGAGTTGCGGCACGAATCTCAGGTCGGCGCCGACCTAGGTTTTCGCCCCATCGCCCTGCGACCACCACCATCCCTCCCCTTCCTCCATCGAGGAGGAAGGACGCGAAACCACCACCGCCCCTGAATGTCGATTGGCCCTAGCCTCTTCGGTGGGAGGGCCTAGCGGCTCTCCTGCCAGCGCTTCAGCGCCTCGGCGGGGCCGGCGTAGGCTTCCTGGAGCTCGGCGCTCCAGTAGCGGAGCTGCTCCAGCGGAATCTTCTGGCCGGTGACCGCGCACAGCACGTAGCGGCCGGGGCGAAGCACGGCGTAGTCGCCGTCGCCATAGTGCAGCTTGGCCTGGTCGCTGGCGCCGAGGTTGCGGTCGTGGGCGTTCATGGCGTCCTATTTAGCGCGCCAACCGGCCTCAGAACAGGTCGCCCTGCGGCGGACCGTCGGTTTTCGGCCTGGCCTTCACCGGTTTGGGCGCCGCCGGCGTCCCGCCCGCCCCGTCGATCACCGCCTGGCGGGTGACCTTGTCGCCGAAGGTGATCGCCACCTGCTCGCCGCTGGAAAGCTGGGCGCCGGCGTGGACCAGCGACCCGTCGGCCCGCGCCACCCGGGCGAAGCCGCGCTGCAGCGGGCGGTCGGGATCCACCGAGGCATAGAGCTTCGACAGCCCCTCCAGCCGCTCGGAGAGCCGCTCCAGCCGCCGCCGGATCGTGGGCTCCAGCCTAACCGTCAGCCGCTCCAGCCGTTCCTTCTGCACCTGCTGCGGGCGCTGCAGCAGCAGGGGCGAGAGCCGCGAGGCCACCCGCACCAGGTCGCGCTCATGGGCGGCCGCGTTCTTGGCCAGGCCCGCGCCCAGGCGCCCGGAGACGATGTCGAACCGCTGCTCGGCCAGCCGCACCAGGTCGGGGACCCGCTTCAGAGCCCGGTCCGCGTGCTCGATCCTGTTCCGCCGCTCGTCCACGACCCGTCCGCCGCAGCGGTGCATCCGCGCGCTCAGGTCCGAGACCAGGGCCTTCAGCTCCGCCAGCACCGGCGTGGCCATCTCGGCGGCCGCTGTGGGGGTCGGGGCCCTTCGGTCTGAAACAAAGTCGATCAGGGTAGTGTCGGTCTCGTGGCCCACGGCGCTGATCAGCGGGATCACGCCCTCGGCCACCGTGCGGGCCAGGGTCTCGTCGTTGAAGGCCCAGAGGTCCTCCACCGAACCGCCGCCCCGCGCGACGATCAGGACGTCGGGCCGCGGGACCGGCCCGTCGGGGATCATGGCGTTGAAGCCGCGGATCGCGCCGCAGACCTGGGCCGCCGCCGCCTCGCCCTGCACCACCACCGGCCACACGATCACCCGGCACGGCCAGCGGTCGCGGATGCGGTGCAGGATGTCGCGGATCACGGCCCCGGTCGGGCTGGTGATCACGCCCACCACGGCCGGCATCGACGGGAGCGGCTTCTTACGCGCCGGATCGAACAGGCCCTCGGCCTGCAGCTTGCCCTTCAGCCGCTCCAGCTGCGCCAGCAGGGCGCCGATGCCGGCGGCCTCCATGCTCTCGATGACGATCTGGTAGCGGGAGCCCTGCGGATAGGTGGTGATCTTGCCGGTGACGATGACTTCCAGGCCCTGCTCGGGCCGCACCGACAGGCCGCGCACGCTGCCCTTCCAGACGACCCCGTCGATCGCGGCCTTCTCGTCCTTGATGGTCAGGTAGACGTGGCCGTTGGAGTGGTGCGTGACCTTGCTGAGCTCGCCGCGCAGCCGCACGAACCCGTAGGAGTCCTCCAGCGTCCGCTTCAGGGCGAACGCCAGCTCCGAGACCGAATAGGCCTTGGCGTTGCCGGTCTCGTCGGGAAGGGGGGCGACGTCGGTCATCAGCTTCCAGTTCCTCCCCCGCCGGGGGAGGTGGCCCGAAGGGACGGAGGGGGCTTCCGCTCAGAACGTCAGGCCCGCGACTCCGTCGGCGAGCCCGGAGGATCGCAGCGGCGAGGTCAGAGCGGAAGCCCCCTCACCCGCTTCGCGGGAGCTCCCCCGAAAGGGGAGCAATTAAAGAAAGGGCGCGCCCGGGACCTTAAGCAGCTTGCGCAGCTTCGGTTCTCGGACGCGCCCCCATCCCCAACGGATAGTCGCACCGCTCTCCAGCGGATCAGATGTAGCGGCGCAGGCTCCGGGCGA
>Ga0255338_1001771_pt1 | contig 37405 bp, 44 predicted proteins | sample MeOH1_35cm_T4_19_FD_203715 | JGI IMG/M metagenome (GOLD analysis project Ga0255338, IMG submission 203715) | Sandy soil microbial communities from University of British Columbia, Vancouver, Canada - MeOH1_35cm_T4_195 | ecosystem: Engineered > Artificial ecosystem > Sand microcosm > Unclassified ...
AGCGCCGCCGACCGCCCCTCTCAACGATCTCAAGCCGACTGATCGGTGTGTCTGTATAGACGTCCATACAGACACATTCTCACCCCCAAGCATCAATCCTCAAGGCGGCCGAGCTCGTAGGGATACGCCGATCCTGCGCCTTGCCGTGGCGCTCCTCTTCGCCGCGCCCGCCGCTATCGCGGGCTATGCGCTGGTTCATGGCATCGCCACGCAAGCCGTGCCGTCCGAAGTCTGGCGGCAAGTCTTCTCGATTGTCGGGGGTAGCTTCGTCGGCCTGTCGGCAGTGATGCGGCTGGCGGCAGACATCAGCCCGCCCAGCAGATAGCGGAATCGCGCCTCTTCAGGCTGTCGCATCTTGATTGATGATATCAATTTCGCTATGTTGATGGCGTCGCCATCAACTAGCCGGAGACGCCATCAGATGCCCGCCGTCACTATTCGCAACCTGTCCGACGAGGCGCACCGCGCCCTCAAGGTGCGTGCGGCCCATCATGGCCGCAGCACCGAGGCCGAAATCCGGGATATTCTGGAAGACGCGGTTCGTCCCGCCAACCGCCTGCGCATCGGTTCCGCCATGGCGGCGTTGAGCCGGGAGGCCGGGCTGACCAATGCCGATTTTGAGGCGCTGGAACAAGCCCGCGACCGGACGCCCGCCGTGCCCATGAGCTTTGAATGATCGTTCTGGACACCAATGTCGTTTCCGAGGCGATGAAGCCGGAACCGGCACCCGCCGTGCGTGAATGGCTGGACGAGCAGGCCGCCGAAACCCTCTATCTCTCCAGCGTCACCGTGGCGGAGCTCCTGTTCGGCATCGGCGCGCTGCCGGACGGACGGCGCAAGCAGAAGCTCGCAGCAACCCTGGACGGGCTTCTCGGCCTGTTCGACGGCAGAGTCCTTCCCTTCGATACGGATGCCGCCCGCCGCTATGCCGACCTCGCCGTTGCGGCGCGCAACGCTGGCAAGGGCTTTCCGACGCCGGACGGCTACATCGCAGCCATCGCGACCGCTCACGGTTTCGCGGTCGCCACGCGTGACGCCAGCGCCTTCAAGGCGGCGGGTGTCCCGATCATCGACCCGTGGACGGCCTAACGCTGAGCATCGGAGCATCACCCGATTGCGAAATGGAGAGCCGCCTTATGCTCAAGGTCATTGCCGAGGATTTCATCAAATCGGAAGCGGTTGAGATCGTGCTGCCGCTCTACCGCGAGCTGGTCGAGAAGACCCGGCAGGAAGACCTCTGCATCTCCTACGACCTCTTCATCGATTAGAAACACCCCGGACATTTCATCTTCATTGAGGAATGGCCGGATCGGGCGGCGCTGATCGACCAGGAGACGTTCGACGCCGTGCAGGAGCATTTGCGCGTCCGCAACTCCAGGGTCACGCCGCCGCGCGTCGTCAGCGGGCCGACCCTGCTGACGGGTATTTGCTACTGCGAGAAGTGCGGCGGAGCCATGACCATTCGCACCGGCAAGGGCTCCATGAGCTGTTGCGCATCGCCGATATTGCTTCTTGTCCTTCCGATAATCGACGGATCGTATTGAGCGCAATAAACCACAAAATTATAAGCAATATTCGCCTTTGCGAGAATTCGTACGAGGTTGTCGCTATCAGCGCCGAAGGTTGGTGTCCAACTTGTGGAAAATAAAATTGTACAAGACCAGACTTTAAGATCGCATTTCATTGTGATCTCCATGGGGTTGTCCTGTGGATTGAGCCCATCCGATTCAGAAGACGCCGAGTCGGGACTGCGTTTGACCCGTTGACGGTCATTTTGCGGTTCGAACCCCGACGACCATTCGGCGAAGAACCTCGTCGTGCTGGACGAAATGATGCCAGAGGGCGGCGCTCACATGAATGAGCGCGACGGCGAGCAGCGACCATGTCAGCAACCGGTGAATCGGAGCGAAGGCGCCGCTGTTCACATACATGGCGGCCGTGCCGGTGATCGGCAGCGCGAAGAGCAGGCCGTACAGCAGCGCGTGACAAAGCGCCAACCCCCAACGCGTGATTCGCGAGAAAGCCGCAGGCAGCGGCGGGACACCATGGAGATATCTGAGCCCGATGCGGGCCACCGCGAAGGCCAGGATGAGCCAACCGCTCCAGGCGTGGACGCGATGCAGGAAGAGGTCGAACGGAGCGGGCTGCATGAAGGCATGCGTCATATGGGTGCGGGCAATGGCCCACGACGTGGGAATCTGTGCCAGGCACAGCAGGACCACACTCCAATGCAGGAGCCGCTGGACCACGGAATAGCCCGGCGCAGGGCGTGCGATCAGGACCATGCCGGCTCGCCGGTCCACCGTCCGAATGCTCCCCGATTGCTCGTCCATGGCTATGCGCTCAAGTCGAAATTGGGCTGGCGCCGCGGAAGCGCATGAACAGGCTCGGCGGTTCGGAACCAAAAGCCATCACGTCGTAGGTCTCGGGTTCCATTCCGGCGACGTCCATGCCGGGTGATCCCACCGGCATGCCGGCAACGGCAATTCCGCGCACGGACGGCCGGGCAGACAGGAGCCGGGCCAAAGCCGTGGCTGGAACGTGGCCCTCGAGAAGGTAGCTTTCGACCTCGGCCGTGTGGCAGGACCAGAGCGCCGACGGAATCCCAAAGCGAACTTTGATTGCGTTCATCCTCGGCTCCTCGACGATCTTCGTGGGAAAGCCGGCCTTCGAGATGTGGTCGGCCCAAGCGCTGCAGCAGCTGCAGGACGGGTCCTTGTAGACCGTGACCAGAGGTTGGCCAGCGGCCCTAGCAGCCGCCGGCGCGAACAGTGTCGCGCCCGCGAGCAGGAGCATGCGTCTGCGGTCCATGTTCATCGGGCAATCCTCCGGTGGACGGGGAGCGCTGCGGCGCTCCCCGGGACAATGAGATGTTACATCGCCTTGTCGATCTTGGTGACCGTCAGTCGGCCGCTCACCCGATCGGCCTCGAACTTCACCTTGTCACCCACCTTGACCGCCTTCAGCATGGCCGGGTCGGCAACGGCGAACACCATCGTCATCCCGTCCATGTCGAGGTTCTTGATCGGCCCGTGCTTGAGCGTGATCTTGCCCTGGGCCTGGTCGATCTTGGTGATCTGCCCGTCGACCGGCGCGGTTTGCGCCAAGGCGACGGTCGAGAACGCGGAGATCGCTGCTGCTATCATCAGTTTGCGCATGTCTATGCTCCTTTGTTCGGTGCAACTACTTGACGATGATGGTGCCGGACATCCCGGCTTCCCGATGACCGGGGATGAGGCAGGAGAAGTCGAACTCCCCGGCCTTGGTGAATTTCCAGACGATGGCGCCGGTCTTCTTCGGGGCCAGGCGCTTGGCGTTGGGATCGTCATGCTCCATGTCCGGGTTCTTCATCATCTCGGCCATGTGCTTGAGGTTTTCGTCGAGCGTGCCGACGACGATCTCGTGATCGAGCTCACCATTGTTGCGGATGGCGAACTTGACCTGCTCGCCCTTGCGGATGTCGATCTTGTTCGGGATGAACACCATCTTTCCGTCCGCTTCACGCATCGTGATCTGGATGGTGCGTGCTGGTTTTTTGGGATCGCCGGGCTCGCCATAGGCGCGGTCATCCCCGTGGGAATGGCCAGCGTCGGCCAGCGCTGCGGTCGACAGAGTAAGGGCCGCAAGCGCGGCGATCAGGAATCGTGGTTGCACGTAGAAATCCTTCTCAGTGATTGCCATGGGGGGATTTTTTGCCGGGTTTCACGACGTCGAACTCGGCAGTTTTCGTCTTGTCGAACACGGCGGGAGGCTTGCGTTCGGCCTTTTTCGGTTCGCCCTTCCACTCGAAGGCGACCGTCCCTTCCGGGTGCTTGAACCAGCCCGGATCCCTGTAGTCGCCGGATGCGAGCCCCTCGCGCACCTTGATAACCGAGAACATGCCGCCCATCTCGACCGCGCCGAACTGGGCGAAGCCCGTCATCATCGGCAGGGTGTTGTCGGGCAGCGGCATTTCCATCTCGCCCATGTCGGCCATGCCGGCGGTGCCCATCGGCATGTAGTCGGGGACAAGCTTGCGCACCTTCTTGGCGAACTCCTTCTTGTCGACGCCGATGAAGTTGCGCACGTCGTGGCCCATGGCGTTCATAGTGTGATGTGACTTGTGGCAGTGGATCGCCCAGTCACCGGGCTTGTCGGCGACGAAATCGAAGGCGCGCATCTGTCCGACGGCACAATCGATGGTGACCTCAGGCCAGGCAGCGCCCTCCGGAACCCAGCCGCCATCGGTGCACGACACCTTGAAGTCGTAGCCGTGCATGTGGATCGGGTGGTTCGTCATGGTGAGATTGCCGAACCGGATGCGGACCTTCTCGCCTTTGCCGGTAACGATGTGGTCGATGCCGGGGAAGACGCGGCTATTCCAGGTCCACATATTGAAGTTGGTCATCTCGGCGACCTTTGGCACATAGGTGCCTGGATCGATGTCGTAGGCCGCCATCAGGAACACGAAGTCCCGGTCGACACGCCGGAAGGCGGGGTCCTTCGGATGCACCACGAAGAAACCCATCATGCCCATGGCCATCTGGACCATTTCGTCGGCATGGGGGTGGTACATGAAGGTGCCGCTCTTCTGGAGCTGGAACTCGTAGACGAAGGTCTTGCCCGGCTTGATGTGCGGTTGGGTTAGCCCGCCGACCCCGTCCATGCCGCAGGGCAGCAGTTGCCCGTGCCAATGGATGGTGGTGTGTTCCGGTAGCTTGTTGGTGACGAAGATGCGGACCTTGTCACCCTCGACCGCCTCAATGGTCGGTCCGGGCGATTGGCCGTTATAGCCCCACAGATGGCCGACCATGCCGGGCGAGAACTCGCGCACGACCGGTTCGGCGACGAGATGGAACTCCTTCCAGTCGCCGTTCATGCGCCAGGGCAGGGTCCAGCCATTGAGCGTGACGACGGGCTGGTAGTCCGGCCCGCTCGTCGGAACGAGCGGCGGCTGCATGACCGACTCCTTCATGGTGGCGGCTTCGGGGATCGCAGCCGCTTGGGCGCGGCCTGAGACCGCGCTTGCGCTCACAAGCGCCATGCCACCGGAGGCGCCGAGGAAATTTCGACGTGAGATCGTCATGATGTTCTCCCTTTTCCGGTCAGTTCCCGCCTTCGGCGGCCGCGGTTACGACGGAGCCCTTGGCCGAACCGGCTGAGCTGCCTCCGCCGATGATCGCGGTCTCGAAGTCCACGGTGGCGATGAAGAAGTCCCGCTTGGCGGCGATCGCGGCGACGTTGGTGGCGATGCTTTCCCGCGCCGTCGTCAGAAGCTCGAAGACGTCGATCAGCATGCCGTTGTATTCGAGCAGGGCCTGCTCGTTGATCGTGCGGCGCAGCGGCAGGATGCTGTTCTGATACTGGCGGGCGATGTCGTAGCTGCCGCGATAGGTGAGATAGGCTGCGCGCGCTTCCGAACGCGCGTTGATGGCTTTCTCCATCAGGCGGTTGACCGCCTGCATGTAAGTCTCCCGAGATCGGCGCACGTTGACTTCGCCGCCATCGAAGATCGGGATCTGGATTTCGAGCTCGAAGCCGCGCGGGGACGAGCTCTCCCGCACGCCGTCCACGGTTGATCGCTCGTAGTTGCCGCGCCAGCCACCATCGAGCATGGAGATGAACCGCGTCGCTTCGGTCAGCCCAAGGGTTTTCGCCATGGCGTCGAGCTCGAGGCGCGCCGCGATGAGATCGACCCGCTTTCGAATGGCATCGACTTCGACCTGCTGTGCCGTCTGGATGCGGGGCATGCCCGGGAGTTGCCCCGGCAATCTGTAGTCGACGTCGGGGCCCCACAGGCCGAGCATGCGGGTCAAGGCCTCGCGATCCGTGCCGACCCTCAATCGAGCCTGGGCAAGCTCGTTGGACACCTCAGCGTAGAAGGCACTTGCTCGCGCCTGGTCGAGCTTCTTCGCGGCGCCGGTCTCCCCGAGCTTGCGCGTGAGGTCGGCGGCTGCGTCGGCCGAGACCCGCGCCTGCTCGAGGAACGACGCCGTCTGCCGCGAAGCCACGGCCCGGTAGTAGGCGCGGCGTGTCTCCGCGGCGGTACGGAAGGTTGCCTCGATCGCCTTCTGCCGGGCGGCTTCGAACTGCGTCCTGGCGATGTCGCTACGAACCGGAAGTGTCAGTAGTGCCAGGATATTGGCGACCACGCGACGCTCGATATCCAGTGAGCCGCCGGTGGACAGCCGCTCGACCCCAATGACCGGGTTCGGTGGCAAGCTAGCCTCGACGAAGGCGGCCTCGGAAATGCCGAGGGCATTGTACTCGGCCTGAAGACCCCGGTTGTTGATGAGCGCGAGTTGGACGGCGGCGTCCGCGGTCAGGGGCTTGGTCAGGAGCGCCTTGACGCGGCTTTGGACCGAGGACGCCTCGGCTGATGACACGATCTTCACGGTGTCCTTGCCGATCGCGGCCGAAACCTCCGCCGACACCGGGCTCATGCCGCCATCGGGCGTGAATGTTACGCAGCCGCCCAGCGTTGTGGCGACGGCGCCGATTGCGACGAGCCGCCTCCAAGGCGGTGCGGGAAAAGGCTTCGCCTGGCTATCGATTGCGAGCACCATCATTCGCCCCCCGTCTTGGGAGCGACACGCTCATTGCGCTCGATCCAGGGTTTCGGATCGACCGGACGGTAATCGACCGTTCCCGCGGTGACGGGCGCGTAGCGCAACGGCTTCACGCTCGAACTCGCGTCGGACGGGCTTGGACCCGCTTCGATAGCGGGTGGTCCGGAACATGCGGACAGGACGACGGCGAAGGCCGTCAGGAAGACAAGTTTCATGGAGATCCTCGGAATAGGCCCAGTCGGTCGGAGCGGCATGGCCGCGCGGCATCGAACAGCGATCTTCAGCGGCTGCGGAGGCGCAGCAGCGAAAGCCGTCGGCAGAAACCCAAGGACGGAAACGGAGACGGATCTGGTCCGTCAGCGATCAGAGGTCGTGAAGGGAGTCGGCCGACGATCAGACGTCGGCGGATCTCGGCGGGCGCTCAAGGCGCGTCGCGGACGATTCCTTTACACCTGCCTCAAGCGACGGATGATCGATGGTCCGCTCGAAGGCGATAACGACCATGGCGCATGTGCCAGCCGGAATTGCAGTGTGGCAGGCCATAGCGCAGCAGGAACTCGATGTGTCGCTGTGTTGATGCTTAGCAGCGCAGGCTGGGCCGTCCGCGTCCAGACAAGCCGAATTCTGGGCCAAGTCGCTGTCGCGGTGCTCATGCGATCCGCTAGAATGGCTGGCTTCGATCGGCGCGTGGTGCCCTTTCCCGCCGCTCGACGCCATCAAGCCGCTCGCAATGCCCCAACCCGTGCTTGCCACCGAAAAGGCAAGCACGGTCAGAAGAATCACGAATGAGCGAAGCGAAGGCATCATATCGCATTGCAAATTACGGGTGACGCCGCGAATGGCAAGGACCAATTTGGCGTCATGTGAAAAAGCTCCGAGGCTGGTGTTCGGCAGTCACACCAATTTTCCCCGCAAGGCTTCCCCTGTCGAACGCCAGCCTGTGAATACGGCGTGTTAGACGGCTCAGGATGACGAAACAACCTTCCAGGACAACCTTCCAGGCGACTTTGACGTGACGACGGTCGTCATTGCTGCAGCCTCTGCCGAGAACGTGAACGCAATGCTCTTTCACCGATCAAGACATTGTGAGATTTAGGATACGATGATCCAGTCTTGGCTCTTTCGACTGCTCTCGGTCCTGGCGATCGTGGGTATGGTCGCTGCCCCCGTCGCCGCACCTGCGAGTGCTGGCATGACGGTAGCTGTGTCCATGGCAGAGCCGTCAGATATGGCGATGTCGAACATGGGCATCTCGGATAAGGCAATGTCCGACGACATGCCGTGCTGCCCTTCCCAACAGCAGCGACAGGTACCCGATTGCGGCAAGGCGACCTGCCCGTCAATGGCGCTCTGCCTTGCCAAGTGCTTCTCGAGCGGACCGCTGCCAGCCGTCGTGCGGTCATTGCCGATGCGCGCGGGCAAGCTGTTCGGCCTGAAGGCCGACACCCAGCTCGCCAGCCTAGCGCCCCCACCACTGATGCGACCTCCGCGAGTCCAGGTCTCAGCGCTGGCCTAAAGGGCCGGTGGATCGTCGTGCAGCCTGGGCGCTGCGACGATCTCGCGCGCAGCCATGCGCTGCCGCGCGCCACTCCGCCTTTCCGGTGGATCTGACACACTGAGACTCCAGGAACGACACATGATCACGTTCAATTCCGCGCGCGGCCTTGGCGTCGCGCTCCTCGGCCTGTTGTTGGCCGTACCTCTGACGTCCGCCTTCGCTGCCGCGAGCGACTATGAATTCCAGCTCGTCCAGACGGATATCAAGAAAGGCGACGCCCTCATTGCGGTCCGCCTGATCAACAAGAAGACTGGCAAGCCCGTGCCGGACGCCGTCATCTTCGCCACCCGGCTCGATATGGCACCCGAGGGCATGCAGGAGATGGCGACCAAGGTGACGCCGATACCCGGCGCGGAGCCGGGGACCTACCAGTTCAAGGCCAATCTCAGCATGGCCGGCGGCTGGCAGCTCTCGCTCGGCACCAAGGTGCAGGGCGAAGCCGATACGGTCGAGAGCAAGCTGGTTCTCAAGGCACTCCCATGAGACCCCGGATCGCTTCGGCGGTCCTCACCCTCGCCGCCCTGACGGCGGCGGGGGCCGGGGGATATTACGCCGGTCGCCATGAGCTCCGATTGCCGGACCTCGAGGCGCTTCCACATCCGTCCGCCCGAGCCGCGCCGGCAGTGTCGGGTCCAGTGATCTATTACCGCGACCCCGACGGCAAACCGTTCTACGCCGCCGAGCCGCGCAGGACCACGGATGGGCGTGCCCTTCTGCCGGTCCATGCCAGCGAGGATGTCAGCTTCGAAGACGCGCAGGCGGACGTGTCCGCAGACCCGGGAGCGGCGGTACCTAAGCGCGTCCTCTACTACCGCAACCCGATGGGCCTGCCCGACACCTCGCCGGTGCCGAAAAAAGATTCCATGGGGATGGACTACATCCCGGTCTACACGGGCGAGGACGAAGACGGGAGCACGGTCAGGATCAGCCCCGGTAAGCTGCAACGCACGGGCGTGCGCTCGGAACCCGCGCAGCAGCGCATCCTTTCGGCTCCCATCCGGGGCTCCGGAACGATCCAGCTCGATGAACGGCGGATCGTCGTTGTGGCCGTGCGCGCCGACGCCTTCGTGGAGAACGTGTCCGAAGTGACGACGGGCGACCGGGTGAAAAAGGGCCAGGCCCTCCTGCGCCTCTATTCGCCCGAGGTCACCGCGGCCGGAGCGCTCTATCTGACCGATCTCAACGGCGCCGGGCGCGACGCCCTCGTCGGCGGCGCGCGCCTGCGCCTTGAGAACCTCGGTGTTCCGGCGGACGCGATCGCCGAGATAGAACGCCAGCGCAAGGTTCCTCGCTTGATCACCTGGACCGCTCCGCGCGACGGTGTCGTGCTTGAGCGCAATGCCGTCGAGGGCATGAAGGCCGCTCCCGGAGACATCCTGTTCCGGCTTGCGGACGTCTCCATCGTCTGGGCGCTGGTCGATGTCGCCGAGCGCGATCTTCCGATGATCGCGCTCGGGCAGCCCGTCTCGGTGCGCGCTCGCGGCTTCGTCGACCGGGTGTTCGCCGGCAAGGTCGCGATGATCTACCCGCAGGTCAACAAGGAGACGCGCACCACCCGCGTGCGTGTCGAACTCGCCAATCCCGACGGGATCCTGCGCCCCGACATGTATGTCGATGCCGACATCGCCACCGGGGCCGCGGCCTCGGTCATCACAGTGCCAGCGAGCGCCGTGATCGACAGCGGCATGCGTCAGGTCGTGATCATCGACAAGGGCGAGGGCCGCTTCGAGCCTCGTCCGGTCAAGCTCGGCCGCCGGGACACGGACTACGTCGAGATCCGGGACGGCGTCGCGGCGGGCGACAAGGTCGTCGTCGCGGCGAACTTCCTCATCGATGCCGAAAGCAACCTCAAGGCGGCACTAAGCGGCCTCAACGGCGGGGATCCCAAATGATCGGTCGCCTCATCGCCTGGTCCGCGCGCAATGTGATGCTTGTCCTAATCGGTGCAGTCTTCGCCGTCTTGGCCGGCGTCTACGCCATCAGGACCTCGCCGCTCGATGCCATCCCAGACCTCTCGGACGTGCAGGTCATCGTCTATACCGAGTATCCCGGCCAGGGGCCGCAAGTCGTGGAGGACCAGGTCACCTATCCGCTGACGACGGCGATGCTGACGGTGCCGAAGTCGAAGGTGGTGCGCGGCTTCTCCTTCTTCGGCGTCTCCTTCGTCTATGTGATCTTCCAGGACGGCACCGATCCCTATTGGGCACGCAGCCGCGTCCTGGAATTCTTGAATGCCGCGGCACAACGCCTGCCGCAGGGCGTGACGCCCAGTCTCGGCCCGGATGCGACGGGCGTCGGCTGGGTCTACCAATATGCCGTCATCGCCAAGGATCGCACGCTGGCGGAGCTGCGCTCCCTTCAGGACTGGACCATCCGCTACGGCGTTGCCAAGGCGGAAGGTGTCGCCGAGGTCGCCAGCGTCGGCGGCTTCGTCAAGCAATACAATATCGTGGTGGACCCGCAGCGCCTGCGCTCCTTCGGCATCCCGCTCCAGAAGATCCGCGAGGCCGTCCGGGCGAGCAACATGGACACGGGCGGCAGATCTGTCGAGCTCTCCGAGTTCGAGTTCATGGTTCGCGGCCGCGGCTATCTGAGAGGCATCGGCGATCTCGAGCAGATCGTGCTCAAGAGCGATGGCGGGACGCCGGTGCTGCTGCGCGACGTCGCCCATATCGAGCTCGGCCCCGACGAGCGGCGCGGCATCACCGAGCTCAACGGCGAGGGCGAGGTGGCGAGCGGCATCGTGCTGCAGCGCTTCGGCGCGAACGCTCTTGACGTGATCGAGAACGTCAAGGGCCGCCTCGCCGAGATCATGCCGAGCCTGCCCAAAGGCACGGAGATCGTCCCGGTCTATGACCGTTCGCAGCTCATCGACGCCGCGATCGAGACACTGAAGGGAACGCTCATTGAGGAGAGCGTCATCGTCGCGCTGGTGTCGATCGTGTTCCTCCTGCATGTCCGCAGCGCGTTGGTCGCCATTCTGATGTTGCCGGTCGGCGTGCTGATGGCCTTCGTGGCGATGAAGCTGCTCGGCCTCGGCTCCAACATCATGAGCCTTGGCGGCATCGCCATCGCCGTCGGCGCCATGATCGACGCCGCCATCGTGATGATCGAGAACGCCCACAAGCACCTTGAGCGGGCACCGCCCGACAAACCCCGCGTCGAGGTTCTGATCGAGGCGGCCAGGGAAGTCGGCCCGGCGCTGTTTTTCAGCCTGCTGATCATCACCGTCTCGTTCCTACCGATCTTCACGCTGGAATCGCAGGAGGGTCGCCTGTTCGGGCCGCTGGCCTTCACCAAGACCTTCTCGATGGCGGCGGCCGCGCTGCTCTCATTGACGCTCGTGCCGGCGCTGATGGTGATCTTCGTCCGGGGGCGGATCGTCCCGGAGCACAAGAATCCGATCAACCGCTTCCTGATCTTTGTCTACCGGCCGGTCATCCGCGGCGTGCTCAAGGCCAAGACGCTGACGATCCTCGTCGCGCTCGCGGCGCTCGGCGCCTCCTGGTGGCCAGCCACGCAGCTCGGTTCTGAGTTCATGCCCAATCTGAACGAGGGCACGCTGATGTACATGCCCACGACATTGCCGGGCATCTCGGTCACCAAGGCCGCGGACCTTCTCCGGACGCAGGACCGCATCATCAAGTCCTTCCCCGAGGTCGAAACGGTCTATGGCAAGGCGGGACGCGCACTGACGGCGACCGATCCGGCGCCGACGGAGATGTTCGAGACCATCATCAACCTGAAGCCGAAGGATCAATGGCGGTCGGGCGTCACCATCGACAGCCTAAAGGCCGAGATGGATGCTGCGCTCCAGTTCCCCGGCGTCTCCAATGCCTGGACCATGCCGATCCGCGCCCGCATCGACATGCTCTCGACAGGGATTCGCACCCCCGTCGGCATCAAGGTGTTCGGCACGGACCTGGCGCAGATGGAAGCCGTGGCGCGCCAGATCGAGGCCGTGGTCAAGAAGGTTCCCGGCACGTCGAGCGCCTATGCCGAGCGGGTGATCGGCGGCTACTATCTCGATATCGTCCCGGATCGGAGTTCACTCGCGCGCTACGGGCTCATGATCGGCGACGTGCAGGACGTGATCGCGACGGCACTCGGTGGCGATTCCGTCACCACGGCGGTCGAGGGGCGCGAGCGCTATAGCGTCAACATCCGCTATCCGCGCGACTTCCGCAGCGACCCGTCCTCGATCGCCAGCAACGTGCTGGTGCCGTTGCCGAACGGAGGGACTGTGCCGCTCGGCGAGGTCGCCAAGGTCGAGCTCACCCGGGGCGCCACCTCGATCCGCACGGAGAACGGCCAGCTCGCCATCTATATCTATGTCGACATCCTCGGCCGCGATCTTGGCGGATATGTCGCCGAGGCGCAGCGCGCGGTCGCAGGCGAGGTCGCGTTCCCGGCCGGGACCTATGTCTCCTGGAGCGGCCAGTTCGAATATCTGGAGCGGGCGGAGGCGCGACTTAAGATCGTCGTGCCGGTCACGCTGCTGATCATCTTCCTGCTGCTCTATCTGAACTTTCGCCGGATCACCGAGACCCTGATCGTGATGCTGTCGCTGCCGTTCGCGCTGGTCGGCGGCCTGTGGCTGATGTGGTGGCTCGACTTCAACATGTCGGTCGCGGTCGCGGTCGGCTTCATCGCGCTCGCGGGTGTCGCCGCCGAGACCGGTGTGATCATGCTGATCTACCTCGACCACGCCTGGAGCGACGTCGGCACGAAGGTCGCGGCAACAGGCCGGAGCCTGACACGCGCTGACCTCCATCACGCCATCATGGAGGGCGCCGTCGAGCGCGTGCGGCCCAAGATGATGACGGTGGTCGCCATCATGGCGGGCCTGATCCCGATCCTGTGGAGCACCGGAGCCGGCTCCGAGATCATGCAGCGGATCGCCGTGCCGATGATCGGCGGCATGGTCTCCTCGACACTGCTGACGCTGATCGTCATCCCGGCCATCTACGGCCTGGTCAAGGGATGGGGGCTGCCATCGGCTGCTGCGGCCTCCGACGCCGCGAGGCCAGAGTCTGTCGCCAGCCGGCTCGCCGCCGAATGAGACGTGCGCCGGGGCGGGATCGGCGGCCCCAGTCCAAGGGCCTCGCGAAGGGACAAGCTCTCGTGACGAGAGAAGCCTCGGAGCCTGTTTGGAAATTCAGAAGGGCGATTTCCGTGCTTACTTTCGTCATGCTCGGCCTTGTGTCGGGTATCCACGCCGAACCGCTTAGTATAACGTGCGGAAAATCCTTTCCGGCCGCCCGAGACTTACACAGTGGTTCTCTTTGCGCCCGGCGGGCAGGGCGTGTTCGTGCGCTATCGTGAAGTGTAGCCTGCCGGGGAGCGCAGGTGATCTGATCTCGAACCACCAGTGGAGCGCGGCCCATGACGATTTTGGAGACCACCATCACCTGCCCACACTGCCGCACGGCATTCAAAGAAACGATGCCGACGGATGCCTGCCAGTATTTCTACACGTGTCGGGCATGCCGCGCTGTGCTGAAGCCGAAGCCTGGAGATTGCTGCGTCTTCTGCTCTTATGCGGACGTGCCATGCCCGCCGGTTCAGGACGATCGATCCGATTGCTGCAGGTCCAAACCCTGAGACCCGTCCAGGCAAGTGTCGACCGCCATCGACGAATGCGCCTCGCTGATCCGACACTTGCGTGTCATGCGATAGCGGCATTGATACAGCGTGCAGCCGTTTTTTCAGCGCAAAGGGGCCATAATCGAACTTCCAATGCGGTGTGCCGGGTTGCTGGCTCACTGTGACGATGGAAACGTCTTCTCATCAGGAAATCGGTCCATTGATCGTGATCAAGGCGAGCTTTTTGGGAAAAAATATTGTAATTTAATTCATGGGAGAGAGGCTCGAGCCGACCTATGATCAGAACGTGGCGCACGATGGGACAGGCAAAGTTGCTGTCGACCCTCTTGGTCGCAGTGGTGATGCTGTTCGCGCCCTTAGCCAACGTCATACCTTTGCAATGCCACGATGATGATCCTGCGCTCGCGGTGCATGCGACAGTTTCGGATGGCGCGCAGCATGTCGTCGCCTCTGGTCATGTCGCCCACCCCGATGCGTCATCGCAGGGCATCGACCAAGGGAAATGCTGTGCTTTCGCCTGCGGCACCCATGCCATCGCTATCGACAGCGTGGGCGAAATCGTCCTTGATCTCGCCTTCATCCGGCAACACTTCGACCGGACCAGTCAAGTCGCCCGCGGGTTGGCGGTTTCCCCCGGCCTTGAGCCCCCTCGTTTCCACGCCTGATTACATCTGAGCCGCCTTTCCGTTTGGGGAGGCCGCCAGATCATGGCATGCGCCGAGAGGCGCCGTCAGGCCGGTGTCGGACCTCGCTCCGACAGGAAGACGAGCACATCACCATGAATCGTCCGGACTTTCTCGGTCAGCTGATGGCCGGCAGTGCTGCGCTCGGCGCATACCAGGCAATCACGCCGAGCGAAGCCGTCGCCCAGCAGCAACCCACTCCTCTCTCAACCGCCACGGGCGTCGCGCTGCTGCGGATCGAGGTCACTGTCATCAATGTCTCGATGATGGCGCATCCGATGCACCTGCACCGGCATCATTTCCAGGTCTTCGGGCTCGGCAGCAAGACTACAGGCAGCGTGCTGCGCGACACCGTCTTCGTCCCGCCCAACGCGGCCGTGACGATCGCCTTCGACGCCGGCAATCCTGGGCGTTGGCCGCTGCACAGCCATCACCCCGATCACATGGCGACGGGCATGATGACATTCGTCGAGTATGTGTCCTGACAGGGGAGGAGTACCATGACGATCCAGCCCGCTCCTCGTGCTGACATCTTCCTCGACTCGGGGCAGCCACCGCACAGTGCTCGCTTCGCGCAAGTTGCCCCAAACCTCGCCGGGCTGCTCGCGCCGGTAGGAGGCCGGGCCTCATCGGTCGGCTCGAGCGGCGCCGTGCAGGCGCAAGACCCGCCGGTCTTCGACCCCGGCTCGCTCCTCCGTGATCTGTTCGCCTACGCACGGGACGCCGGCGAGCGCTCGGTTCTCTCCTGGGATACACTGCGCCAGCGGGCCGCCGACATGCTGGCGCAGGAACGGGCGGGGAAGCCACCGCTGCTCGGCTTCGACTACGAGGTCTTGGTCGATGCCCGGCGGTTCGAGCGGCCGGTCAATTACGCCCTCCTGCGCGTCACGCGCGTCGGGGATCATTGCCTGACGGACTGTCTCGATACGGACAGGCCGTCAGTCACGATCTTCGATCCGCGCGCGGGACAGGGTCCCGGGATCGGTAGCTTCAAGCGCGATTCGGAGGTCGGCGTCGCCTTGCATCAAGGCCATGCGGTCTACTTTATCGCCTTCTATCCTGAACCAGGGGCGGGCCAGACGCTCGCCGACATGCATCATGCGCTGCGGCGGTTCGTGGAGGAGGTTGCGCGCCGCCCTGCAGGCAAGGCGCCCGTGCTCTACGGGAATTGCCAAGCCGGCTGGACGGTGACGCTCCTCGCCGCCGAATGCGAGGGGCTGGCCGGCCCCACCGTCCTCAACGGTGCGTCGCTCTCCTATTGGGCGGGAGAGACCGGCATCAACCCGATGCGGATCGCGGCCGGCTTCGGCGGCGGAGCATGGCTCATCCACTGCCTTTCCGACCTCGGGGACGGCCGCTTGGACGGCGCCTGGCGGATACAGAATTTCGAGAGCCTCAAGCCGGAGGCGGTGTGGGAGAAATACGCCCGCCTCTTCACCGACATGGACGCGGAACGGGACCGCTTCCTCGCGTTCGAACGGTGGTGTCACGGCTTTTACTTCCTCGGCCGGGAGGAAATCCTCGCTGTCGTCGGGAGCCTGTTCGTCGGTAACCGGCTCGAGCAGGGCCGCCTGCGCATTTGCGCGGGGTGCTACGCCGACCTTTGGCGCATCCGCAACCCGCTCGTGATCTTCGCCCGTTCGCTGAGCAAATTAGCACCAACAGGCGCCCTATCGCACCGGACAATCCCTGCAAGGTACGCGAGACCGCGTTTGTGTCGCAGACAGCTGACATGATCCAGGTGGCGCGCAGGCTGCGCGATGACTTCTACGAATGGGTGTTCGAACAGGTCTACGGCGCGAAACCCGTGTTTCCCGCCTTCCATGGACCCCTTCCAGGGACCCCCCGGGAAGCGGCAGGACGGACGCAGGCATGCCATCGTGATGCTCGCGGACGCGTTCGAGACGCAGCGAAGCGGCATGTGCCGCTTCGCGACAACAGGAGAAAGCCGACTATGACGACGTTTCGCAAACTGATGGTGGCAAGTGCGGTGTTGGTTTTGGCCGCACCGGCCCTTGCCGAAGACGCGCACCACCCGACCGGCGCGCAGCCGACCACTCCGCCGGCCGCCTCTCCGGCGTCTGCCGCGCAGCAGGGCATGATGGGGGCGGGCATGATGGGGATGATGGGAGGAGGCTCCATGGGCATGATGGGCCAGATGATGGCCCCGGGCCGCATCGAGGGCCGGCTCGCGTTCCTGAAGACGGAACTCAAGATCACCGATGCGCAGCAGCCCGTGTGGAACGCGTTCGCCGACGCGCTCCGCGCCAATGCCCGCGCCATGGCGGGCATGATGGGCGATAGGCAGGACATGATGATGTCGGCACAAGGTCCTGCGGCTCTGCCGCAGCGGATCGAGGCCCATGAGCGTCTGCTCACCGAGCGTCTCGAAGCCTTGCGTCGGCTGAAGGGCGCGCTGCTCCCGCTCTATGCCGCGCTTGACGACACACAGAAGCGGACGGCCGACCAGCTGCTCCTGATGGGGCCGATGGGGCCGATGGGCGCCATGTGAGCGCAGAGCAGATCGGCAGGAGTGACGCCGCAGGCGCGGAACCCCTGCTGCGACGGGGATCAGGAGCAGTCTGGGGCGGGTGCAGCATGCACCCGCCCCAGGGACCAGGGAGAACGATGCCATGTCGATGCATCGTAACGCTGATTCCGTGCCCGGCGCCAGGAACCGGCACCACGCGGAAGGTCGTCGCTGCGATTCTGGCACTCGCGCGGAGGCCTCGTGGCCATCGGGTTCTTCCTCGTCGCGACCTTCCCGCTGTTCTCGGACCATCGCGCCCACGTGCGCGGCTACCTGCCGTTCCTGCTCCTGCTCGCCTGTCCCTTGATGCATCTCTTCATGCACCACGGGCACCGCATCATGGCGGAGGAAGGCGTGGACCTCCTTGCCCTCTCGGCGTAGGCCGAGGCGCTGCGCGGGGAAGGCACCATCGTGATCTTCGTCGCCATCGACGGCGCCTCGGCGGCCTCATCGCCATCGCCGACCCGATCAAGGCCACGACCCCCGCCGCTGTGCAGGCCTCAAGGCTGCAGGCGTCCGCGTCGTCATGCTGACCGGCGACAACGAGACCACCGCACAGGCGGTGGCCCGCCGGCTCGGCATTGACGAGGTGGAGGCCGAGATCCTGCCTCAGGACAAGGCGAAGGTGGTCGCCCGGCGGCGCAAGGAGGGCCGGATTGTCGCCATGGCCGACGACGGCGTGAACGATGCGCCCGCGCTTGGCGGCCGATCGCCGCCGGTGCACTCTATCCGGCGTTCGGCCTCCTGCTGTCGCCGATCATCGCTGCAGCCGCCATGGCGCTCTCCTCGGTGAGCGTGATCGCCAATGCCCCGCGCCTGCGCCGCGCATCGCTCGGATGAGAAGGACATGATGATGAACTATGATGGCATGATGGATGGCGGCATGTGGGGGATGGGGCTGGTCGGGCTCCTGATCCTCGTCCTTGTCGTGCTCGGGATCGCCGCTCTCATCAAATACCTGCGGCGTTAGCCCTGCGGTTGCATGGCCATCCTGTGAAAGACAGGCTGTTCCCGACTGGGGGCATCAGCGTCCTGACGCCCCAGGCCAAGTCGGCTGGTATCGGTGAGACTGTCGGAATGATGCAAACAGGTATCCTCCTCGCCTTGGCCTCGGCGGGCCTGTTCGGCGCAAGCACGCCGTTCGCCAAACGCCTTCTGGGCTCCGTCGATCCCTGGATGATGGCAGGCCTGTTGTACTTTGGAGCCGGCCTCGGCCTCGCCGCGGTGCACCTGTCCCGAACCGCTTTGCGGCTGCCGGCCATCGAGGCACCGCTGCGGCGGGCAGACATCCCCTGGCTCGCGCTGGTCATCGTCGCCGGAGGCCTCCTCGGTCCCCTGCTGCTGATGTTCGGCCTGTCCCTCACCGACGCGGCGTCGGCCTCGCTGCTGCTCAATCTGGAAGGCCTCGCCACCATGGGCCTCGCCTGGCTGGTGTTCCGCGAGAACGTGGACCGGCGGCTCCTGCTCGGTGCCTTCGCCATCCTCGTAGGGGCCGTCCTCCTGTCGTGGGAGGGGCATCTGTCCTTGCAATGGGGTTCCGTGCAATGGGGCACCGTGCTGATCGCCGGCGCCTGTCTGTGCTGGGGGATCGACAACAACCTGACGCGAAAGCTCTCGTCCGCCGATCCGGTCCAGATCGCCATGTTGAAGGGGCTGGTCTCGGGCGCCATCAACCTGCTCATCGCTCTTGCCAGCGGCGCCGGCCTTCCCTCGGCCGTCCCTCTCCTGGCGGCGGGCATCGTCGGCTTCCTGGGCTACGGCGTCAGCCTTGCTCTGTTCGTCCTCGCCTTGCGCCATCTCGGTGCGGCGCGGACCGGGGCCTATTTCTCCCTCGCGCCGTTCGTGGGCGCGGTGCTCGCGGTCGTCATGCTCGGTGAGGCGATTTCGGTGCAGTTGGTGGTCGCCGGGTGCCTGATGGCGGTCGGCCTCTGGCTGCACCTGTCCGAGCGGCACGAGCACCAGCACGTCCATGAAGCGATGGCACACGAGCATCGGCACAGCCACGACGAACATCACCGCCATGAGCACGAACCGGGGGTGCAGCCCGGCGAGCCACACACCCACTGGCACCAGCATGCGCCGCTGGCGCATCGGCACCCGCACTATCCCGATCTCCATCATCGTCACCGGCACGGGACCTAAAGCCGTCCGCGCCTTCGCGGGGACGGTTCACCATCGCGGCAGCGCCCGGCCCGAAGCCGGGTCGTCTCAGGGGAGGTGCGCGCCGCCAGGAGAAGGGTCGTCGCGCCCCGCCCGGCGCGTCAGGGCGGACACCGTCACCAGCAGGGCTGCGAGGACCGCGAAACCGGCCCCTGCGGCAAAGGTCGCCGCGGAGCCGATCCGCTCCCACAGCACCCCCGCGACGACGCTCGCCACCAGCATGGCGATGCCGGTGGCGAGATTGAACAGGCCGAAGGCGGAGCCCCGCAGCGTCGCGGGCGCGTGCTGGGCAACCAGCTTGGCGAGCAGGCCCTGGGTGAGCGCCATGTGCGCGCCCCACAAGGCGATGCCGAGAAAGGCGCCCCACAGCCCCGGCGCGAAGGCCAGCATCAGGTCCGCGCCGATGAGGACCGCCAGCCCCACCAGCAGCAGGCGCGTGGGCGAGGCCTGGTCGGACCAGGCGCCTGCTGGATAGGCGCCGAGCGAATAGACGACGTTCATGGCCACGAGAACGAGCGGCGCGAGGGCCAGCGGCAGGCCCTCGTCGTGCGCCTTCAGCACGAGGAAGGCTTCGCTGAACCGCGCAAGGGTGAACACCACGCCGATGGCGACGACGCCCCAGAACGCGCCGTCGAACTGCCGGAGATCGGCGCGGCGCACCGGCGGCGGACGGCCGGTGGCGCCCTCCTCCCCGATGGCGCGATCCTCGACCCCCAGGATGACGCACGCCACCGCGAGCGCGCCGGGGATGAGGGCGAACCAGAACACCGTTCGCATGTCGTCGGCGAACAGCGCCATCAGCGCGATGGCGAGGAGCGGGCCGAGGAAGCCGCCGACCGTATCGAGCGCCTGGCGCACCCCGTAGGCGCGCCCGCGGATGGAAGGCGGCGTGACATCGGCCACCAGCGCGTCCCGCGGCGCGCCGCGGATCCCCTTGCCGATGCGGTCGGCGAAGCGCGCGGCAAACACCATGGCCGGTGCGCCGGCGAGGGCGAAGAACGGCTTCGACGCGGCGCCCAACCCATAGCCGATGAGGATCAGCGGCTTGCGCCGGCCGATGCGGTCGGACAGGTAGCCGGAAAAGACCTTCACGATGGCGGCGGTGGATTCGCCCACCCCCTCGATGAGGCCCACCACGGCCACGCTGGCCCCAAGGGTCGCGGTGAGAAAAAGGGGCAGCAGCGCGTGGATCATCTCCGAGGAGATATCCATGAACAGGCTCACGAACCCGAGTGCCCAGACGGTTCTCGGAATCGACGGGCGCTTATCGGTGTCTTGAGCCGGAGCATGCATCATGGCTCTCAACTTGACGAACCCGACCGGCGCCCACAAGGGCTCATGCGCCCTCGCCCCGATACGCTGCGCGCACCCGCGTCATACGGCGCTTGTCAGGTCGCCGTTGCGCGACGGGCTTTGCCGCGGGTCGCTTCAGTTCTAAGGAGAGGTCGGCAAGCCCCGGGGGTACTGGCTCCGTCCGCCTCGTTATCTGAGCTGCGTCTCAACCGGCAGGCCGTGCTTGCTCCAGGCCAGCATGGAGCCATCATAGAGCATGACGTCCCGGTAGCCGAGCAGTTCGTGCATCACGAACCACGAGATGGCGGAGACATGGGCCGTGTTGCAATAGGCCGCCACCGTCTGCCGGGGACTGAGGCCGACGGCTGTATAGGCGAGGGCGAGTTCCTCCTTCGGGCGATAGGTGCCGTTGGCGGCAAAATTCGCATCGAAGGGAAACAGGGTCGCGCCGGGAATGTGGCCCGCCTTCGCGATGTTCGGACGCTTCTCCAGGCCCACATAGAAGCTGAAGAACCGGGCGTCGAGAATGCCCGCGTCCTTGCGCGTCTGGAGCGCCTCCATCTGGGCCGTGTCGGCGAGGAATTCACGCCGCGCGGGCCGGGCGTTGAAATTCCCGGTCTTCGCCGCCTCATCCTCGCCCCACACCTCGCGGTTTTCGGCCACCCATTTCGTCGTGCCGCCGTCGAGGATGGCCACCTTGTCGTGGCCATAGTATTTGAGCTGCCAATAGACGTAGGCGGCATAGCCCGCATCGTCCGGTCCCCGCCCGCGGTGGGTGAGCACGAGCGGCGTATCATCGTTCACCCCGGCCGATCGCATGAGCGCCGAGAACGCCTCGGGCGGGAGGTTCATGTCGGTGATTTCCACGCCGCGTTCGGTGGTGGTGCCACGGGCCTTGCGGAAGTCGAGAGGCACCGCGCCGATGAGGTGGCCGCCCTCCTTGTAGCTGGTGTCGTCATTGCGCACGTCGAGGACGAGGACCTCGTCCTGGTGGGCTGCGAGCCATTCGCTCGACACCAGCGGGCCGGGAAGGTCCAGGGCAGATGCCGGCGTCGCGGGCATGGCCGCGAGGAGCCCCAAGGCAAGCACGCCCGATAGCATTTTGAACATTGGCGTTTCTCCCATTTTTTGGTTTGGATGTCGGGGGATGGCGTCGCGTCAGCCCGACGCGACCGGCAGTCCCGCGGCGCGCCATTCCGGCATGCCATCTTCCATGCGGCGGGCCGAGAAACCCCTGGCGCGCAGGCGCGCGACAGCCTCCACGGCGAGCAGGCAATAGGCGCCGCGGCAATAAGCGACGATTTCCGTCGCTGGATCGAACTCGGCGAGGCGGGCATCGAGCTCCTCCAGCGGGACGCTGACGGCTCCGGGCACGTGGCCGAAGTCGAACTCCTCGCGAGGCCGCACGTCGATCACCGTGACGAGGCCCGCCTGCGCGCGATCCACAAGGTCGGTACGGCCGATGGGCTCAAGCCCGTCCCGCCCGTCGAAATAACGCGCAAGCAGAGCGCCGATGGACGCCACATTGCGTTCCGCCGTCTGCCGCAGCACCGACATGAGCTGGACGACCCCGTCGTCCACCAGGCGGTAGAGGATGAATTTGCCGTCGCGGCGGGCATCCAACAGGCCCGCGCGACGCAACTGCTGCAGGTGCTGGGAGGCATTGGCCATGGAAAGCCCGGTCAGCCGCGCCAGCGCCTCCACGCTGCGCTCGCCCTGGGCGAGGTGCTCCAGCAACTCCACGCGGTGCTCGTGGCCGAGGGCGCGCGCCACCGTGGCCAACTCGGCAAACAGGGCGCGTTTGGGATCCGTTGACTTGCACATGATGGTAACGATACATCATTCAAGCGATAATTTGAACGTATGATTATCCTGTCCATGCCGCAAGGGCATCGTGGGGAACCGGCGGAGTCGGACATGCACGCGCTGTTCATTCTCAACGATCCGCCCTACGGCACGGAGCGCGTCTATAACGGCCTGCGCCTCGCCGCCGGCATCCTCAAGCAGGATGCGGGGAATCGGGTCACCGTGTTCCTCATGGCGGATGCCGTCGCCGCCGCGAAGGCTGGCCAGAAGACGCCGGACGGCTATTACAATGCGGAGCGCATGCTGAAGCGGGTCCTCGCCGGCAAGGGCGAGGTGCTTCTGTGCGGCACCTGCATGGACGCCCGGGGCCTCTGCGATGCCGATGTGACGCCGGGCGCGCGGCGCAGCACCACGGATGAACTCTCGGCCGTCACCGTCTCGGCCGACAAGGTCCTGGTGTTCTGATGACGGCACCCGCCATTGCGCAGGCGATGCCGCGAAGCCGTATGATCCGGCAGGTCGCGCTGCTCTCCGCCGCCCAGGCGCTGTTCCAGACGGCGTCGGTCATGGTGATGACGGTCGCTGGCCTCGCCGGCGCCGCCATCACCCCCGCGCCGGAGTTCGCCACGCTGCCGGTGGCGGCCATGTTCCTCGGGACGGCGATCGGCATCGCCCCGGCATCCCTGTGGATGGCCCGCGTGGGGCGAAGGATCGGCTTCGTGGCGGGCGCCGTGCTGGGAACCCTCGGGGGCCTCCTGGGGGCGCTCGGAATCTTTTATGCGTCGCTGCCGCTGCTCTGCCTCGGGACCGGCCTCGTCGGCACCTACCAAGCCTTCGCGCAATTCTATCGCTTTGCCGCGGCGGAGGTGGCCACCGACGCTTTTCGCCCCCGCGCCATCTCATTCGTTCTTGCGGGCGGGGTGGTGGCCGCCATCGCCGGACCGATCCTCGGGCGCTTCGGCGGCCCCTTGCTGGCGGCGGAATATGCCGGCTCGTTCCTGATTCTCGCCGTCGTTTCGCTGCTGGCGGCGGGTCTCCTGCTGGGCGTGGACATGCCGCGGCCCGCGCGGAGCGCATCGAGCGGCGGGCGCCCCTTAGGCGCGATCATCCGGCAGCCCGGCTATCTCGTGGCCCTGTTCGGCGCGGCCACGGGCTATGGCGTGATGATCCTCGCCATGACCGCGACCCCGCTCGCCATGCTGCACCATCAGCACGACCTTTCGGCCGCGGCGACGGTGATCCAGCTGCATGTGCTGGGCATGTTCCTGCCGTCCTTCTTCACCGGCGCGCTCATCTCCCGCTTCGGGGTGCTCAAGGTGATGCTGGCCGGTGCGTTCCTGCTGGCGGGCCACGTTCTCATCGCCCTGTCGGGCACGCAATTCCTCGCCTTCGCCTCCGCGCTCGTTCTGCTGGGCGTGGGCTGGAACTTCCTGTTCATCGGCGGCACCACGCTGCTCACACGCTGCTACGCGCCGGAAGAGCGCGCGCGGGCGCAGGCGGCCAACGACCTCGTGATCTTCATCATCGGGGTGGCGACCTCGCTCGGCGCCGGCGCCATGCTTCATCTTCTTGGCTGGCAGATCATGAACGCCGTGCTGCTGCCGTGGCTCGCCCTCGCGGTCCTCGCCCTCGCCTGGCTCGGCTGGCGCGAGCGGCGGGGCTAAAGCGGTTTTCGTTCGCACCAGCCCGTTACGGCATCTGGTGAGACTCGTGCACGATGAGGCCATGCTTTTGTTTTGATGTGTGAAAGTCAGTTGAACTCATGACGTTTGCGCCATGAGCGAGGCAATGAAGGCTCCCATGAGGATAGGGCACACAACCCGAGGTGAAATGTCGCGACATCCTGTGTGAGCCAATCCGCTGGAACCTCATGCCGGAACCTTGTTGGAAGGCCATGCCAGATGGGCGCGCAGCCCACTGCGCTCGGTCCTGTTCTCAAGCCGCAGCCGCGCACCGGCCCTTGACGCAGCAAGGCTGACGATGGCCAGGCCCAGCCCGCTCCCCGACGCGCTCCTGTGCCGTCCCCGAAAGAAGCGCTCGGTGACGCGCGCCAGTTCCTCGGGGGGAATGCCGGGGCCCTCGTCCTCCACGCACAGGCCGTCCGGCGTGCGGCGCCAGGCGATGCAGCCCTCGCCCGGCATATATTCAACGGCATTCTCATGCAGATTACGCAAGGCCAGATGCAGGCCCTCGCGGTCGCCCTTCAAGAGCTGCCCGTTGAGCGCCGGATCAAGCTTGACAGAGACCCCCGCTACGGTCGGCGCCTGATGGATGATCTCCCGCAGAAGCGAGCCCGCATCGACCTCGTCGTTCGCAGGGAGCTGGGCTTCGGCGTCGAGTTTAGCCAGCGCAAGCAACTGGCGCACGAGCCGGGCGGTCCGATCCACCGAGACGAGGATCTGCCGGAGGGCGCCGTCCCGTGTCGCCTTGTCATCGGCCGCAAGCGCGATCTGCGCCTGCGTCTTCAGGCCGGCGAGCGGCGTGCGCAGTTCATGCGCGGCGAAGGCGGTCACCTCCCGCTCGTGCCGACGGGCCGCCTCAACCTTGCCGAACAGGCCGTTGAGGGCTTCGAGCAGCGGGCGGATCTCGGCCGGCGCGTCGGTGGGTGAGACCGCCCGCATGTCGTCTGCATCGCGGGCGGCGATGTCTCCGGCGACAGCATTCAGCGGGCTGAGGCCGCCTCCAAGGCTCACCCAGATGAGCAGGCCGAGCAGCGGCACAATCAGCACCACCGGGCCCAGCAGCCCGGCCACCAGATCGCGCACCAGCCGGTCGCGCAGGCCGATGCGATCGCCCACCATCACGCGGACGCCCTTGTCGGCGTCGAGGATGGTGTAGACGCGCCAGGGCTCGCCGTTCACCTCGCGCTCCGAGAAGCCTTCGGCCGGACCCGCGAGCGCCTCCTCGGGCGCGCCGCCGGAGCGGGCCACGAGGTGCCCGTCCAGGGACCAGATCTGGCACGAGAGCTGGCGCTCATAGCCGGTTTCCGGCAGCTGTGACGCCTGCGCCACGGCGGCGATGTTGCCGCCCGCGACGAGGGAATGAACCATCCGCGCCGCTTCCTGAAGGCGTGCGTCCAGCACGTGTTCCAGCTCGCTGCGGCTGGACAGGTAGATCCAGCCCACCGCGCACAGCCAGATGGCGCTGGTGGCGGCGAGCAGGATCAGGAACAGGCGGCGGCGCAGCGAATTCATTGCGGCCCCCTGACGCGGTAGCCCAGGCCACGCACCGTCTCGATGGCGTCACGTCCCACCTTGGCCCGCAGATTGTGGATGTGCACTTCCACCGTGTTGCTCTCCACCTCCTCCTGCCAACCGTAGAGGCGCTCCTCGATCTCGCCCTTGGAGCGGATCACGCCCGGCCGCTCCATGAGGGTCGCGAGCACGGCGAACTCCCGCCGGGACAAGGCGACCGCCAGGCCCTCCAAGGTCGCGGAAAGGGTGGCAGGGTCGAGCACCAGCGTCCCCGCTTTCAGCGTCGGCCCGGCGCGGCCATGGCCACGGCGGGCGATGGCGCGGACGCGCGCCGCCAGTTCGTCCAGGTCGAACGGCTTGCCGAGATAGTCGTCGGCGCCGGCATCGAGCCCGCGGATGCGGTCGGTGGTCTCGTCGAGGGCGGTCAGGAGCAGCACGGGCGTGGCATCGTCGCGGGCCCGCATGCCGGCGAGGATGTCGAGGCCCGACCCATCCGGCAGCATGAGATCGAGCACCACGGCATCGAAGCGGCTTCCGGCGAGCGCGGCGCGCGCGTCGGCGCAGGTGGCCACCTCGTCCACGGTCGCGCCCGCAAGGCCGAGCCCCACCTTCAGCCCGTCCATCAGGACCGGGTCATCCTCGACCACGAGTATGCGCATGCCTTCTCCTTCCGCCGTGCCGGGATCTTCTACCGCCAGCTTAAGGCTGGCTTAAGGTGAGCATCCCAGGGAGCGCCTCATGGTCATGAGAATGCTGCCCCGCGCCACGACGAAGCCGTTTTACGCGGCGCTCTGCGTCATTGCGTTGGTGTTCACCTGGACCGGCCCCGCCGGAGCCGAACAGAAGCCGCTGCAAGCGGACGAGGCCTTCCGCCTCTCCGCGACCCGCGCCGCGGACGGAACGCTGGCGCTGCGCTGGCAGATCGCGCCCGGCACCTATCTCTACCGCGACAGCCTGAAGGCGAAGCGGGCCGGCGCCCCCGTCGCCCTCGCCACCAGTCCCGGCGAGACGAAGGACGATCCGAACTTCGGGCCGGTGGAGGTCTATCACCGGACGGCGGAGGCAACGATAGTCGGCCTGCCGGGTGCGGGCGCGCTGGATGTCTCCTTCCAGGGCTGCGCCGAGGCCGGCATCTGCTATCCGGTGGTGACGCGGCAGGTCGACCTTGCCTCCCTGCAGATCGGAACAGCGCCTCCCACCTCCTTCGCCGAGGCGGGCCCCGTTGCTTCCGCCCCCGTGGAACCGCTGGCGCCCGAAGAAGCGCCACGGGGCGCGACGGCCCTCTTCAGCGGCAACATTGCCCTGCTGCTCGTGGCGTTTCTCGGCTTCGGGCTGCTGCTCGCCTTCACGCCCTGCGTGTTTCCCATGCTGCCCATCCTCTCCGGCATTCTCGCCGGCGGCGGCACGCGGCCAACGCCGGCCCGTGGCTTCGCCCTGTCCGGCGCCTATGGCCTTGCCATGGCGGCGGCCTATGGCGTGCTCGGGATCGCCGCCGGATGGTCGGGCGCGAATCTGCAGGCAGCGCTGCAGACACCGTGGGCGCTGGGCCTCATGGCCGCCCTGTTCCTGGCCCTCGCTCTGTCCATGTTCGGCCTGTTCGAGATGGCCATGCCGGCTTGGCTCGCGGCGAGACTTCCGCGCGGCGGGCTCTCACCAAAGGAAGGCAGCTCCCTCGCGGGAGCGGGCGCCCTCGGCTTCGCCTCCGCATTGGTGGTGGGGCCGTGCGTCACGCCACCTTTGGCCGCGGCCATGCTCTATGCGGCGCAGACCGGCGACGCGGCGCGCGGCGGCGCGGCGCTGTTCATGCTCGGCCTCGGCATGGCGGTGCCGCTGGTGCTGGTCGGGACCTTCGGCGCGCAGATCCTGCCGCGCTCGGGCCCCTGGCTCTCCCGGATCAAGCAGGTCTGCGGAGTGCTCTTCCTGGGTGTCGCAGCGGTCCTCGCCGCGCGTCTCCTGCCGGCGCCGGCGGGCCTGGCGCTCTGGGGCGGGCTGACCCTCGGGCTCGGTGTATTCCTCGGCGGACTGGACCGGACCATCCCCGGCAGCGCCCCGCCGGCGCGGCTCGGCAAGGCGACCGGCCTCGTGGCCATCATCTACGGCGCAACGCTCATCGTGGGCGCGGCCGGTGGAGGAGACGACCCCTTGCGTCCCCTCGGCGTCCTAGCCGGGGCGCCGCGCGTCGCCTCCGCCGGCGTGCAGGACACGCGCGTGTCGTCGCCCGCCGCCCTCGATGCCGCCTTCGCCGCGGCGCAGAAGGAGGGCCGGCCGGTGCTCGTCGCCTTCACCGCCGGCTGGTGCACCGTGTGCAAGTCCAACGAAGCGGTGATGGCCCAACCCGGCCTGCAGGACCGGCTGGCCCAGATGCCGCGCATCGCCGCCGACGTGACCGCCTATGGCGATGGCGAGCGCGCCCTCATGTCCCGCTTCTCCGTCGTCGGTCCGCCGACCCTGTTCCTGCTGGACGCTTCGGGCCGCGAGGTTGCGGGCTCCCGGCACATCGGCGCGATCACCACCGCAGATATCGAAGGCCTGATGGCGAAGGCCGGCCTGTGACCCACCCCAAGATTATCGGAGACCATATGCGACGCAGGGACTTCATCCGCCTTGCCGCCCTGTCCGTCCTCCCGCCGGCCATGGCCCTGGCGTGGGTAAGGCAGGCGCTGGCCCAGGGCGTCGATGTGGACGCCATCCTCCGCGACCCGGATGCCCCCACCGGCGGCAATCCGGACGGGGACGTCACCATCGTCGCCTTCCTCGACTACAACTGCCCCTTCTGCAAGAAATCGGCGCCGGACCTTGAGCGGATCGTCAATGAGGATGGCCATATCCGCCTCATCTACAAGGACTGGCCCATCCTGACCGAGGCCTCGGTCTACGGCGCGCAGCTCGCCTTGGCGGCCAAGTTCCAGGGCAGGTACCAGACCGTCCACAATGCCCTGATGGGCATTTCCGGCCGCAAGATCCCGCAGGCGCAGATGCTGAAGGCGGTCCAGGGCACGGACGTGGACATGGCCCGGCTCGACCTGGACCTCCAGCTCCATGGCGCGGAGATCTCGGCACTCCTGAAGCGCAACCTGGCGCAGGCGGACTCCCTCGGCCTCCAGGGCACACCGACCTATCTCGTCGGCCCGCTGCTGGCCTCCACCCTCGATTATTCCAGCTTCAAGCGGGCCGTTGCCGAGGCCCGGCGCCGGCAGGCCGCGGAGAAGTAGGACCCTTGGCCCAACTCCCCTCCATGACGGGACATAAGCCGGCCAGCCGCGCGCTCCTGTGCGCGCTCCTCCTGCCGCTGGCGCTCGGTGCCTGCGTCACCGCATCGAGCGAAGGGCCCTCCGCGGCCCAGCGTCCGCGCATCTCGCCTTCGGACGCCGCACGCTACGGCGCGGTGGAGGAGAAGGGCTTCCGCATCCCCGCGGCCGACCCCGAGGATATCAAGGCCCGCAACGTGCGCCAGCTGGTCAATGACCCTTCCGGGCAGTCGCCCGGCACCTTGGTGGTGGATCCGAAAAACCGCTTCCTCTACCTCGTGCAGGAGAACGGCAAGGCGCTGCGCTACGGCGTGGGCGTGGGGCGCGCCGGCATGGAATTCGCCGGCACCGCGGCGGTCGGCTACAAGAAGGAATGGCCGAGCTGGCGGCCCACCGACGCGATGATCGCGCGCGATCCCAAGAAGTACCAGCCCTGGGCCGGCGGCATGGCCGGCGGCGAGAGCAATCCGCTCGGCGCCCGCGCGCTCTATCTGTTCAAGGACGGCAAGGACACGCTCTACCGCATCCACGGCACCAACGAACCGTGGTCCATCGGCGAGGCGGTCTCCTCCGGCTGCATCCGCATGATGAACCAGGACGTCATCGACCTTTATCGCCGCGTGCCGGACGGGGCGAAGGTGGTTGTCCTGCCCGTCTGACAGTCCCGTGACGGGCCGGACACGCGAACGCCCGGGCCGCAAAGTCCGGGCGTTCGTTCTTCTGTGGGAGCGAAGGATCAGTAGCGGGCGTCGGCCGGCTTCTTGTCCTTCGGCCAGTCGTTCGCCTTCCGGCAGGCGCTGAGACCAGGCGACCTTTGCGGACATCATTAGCGATGACGGCCGACATCCCGCTCTCTTGCTATTCGGCAATATGCCGCCTATATTCACAACATATTGCCGTTGACCGCAAGGAGGCTTTCATGTCGATCGCCATCGTCGAGGAGGTCGTCCGCAAGCTGGGCGGCCAGAGCGTGCTCGGCACGGTCGTGCACTCGCAGGCCGATCTGGCCCTCGCCGTCCGCAACAGGCTTCCCCTGTCGGCCCTGCGTGGCCTCAGCCAGGCGGGCATGAGCGAGCAGGAGATCGAGAGGTTCGTAATCCCGCAGCGCACCCGCCGGCACCGTGCCGACAAGCAGCAGCCGCTGACGGTCGATGAATCGGATCGGGCCGTGCGTCTGCTGCGCGTCCAATCCCTCGCTGAGCAGACCTTCGGCGACCTCGACAAGGCCAATCGCTGGCTGCGCCGCCCGCTCACCGAGCTCGGCGGCGAGACGCCGCTCGTCGTGGCGCAGACCGAAGCCGGCGCTCGCGTGATCGAGACCATCCTCGGCAAGATCGCCTGGGGCGCAGCCGCCTGATGCTGCTCTGGCGCCTGTCGGGCAGGCAGCATGCGCGAGCGCTCGACGGCGGCTATGGCCTACACTTCGACGGCCGCTGGAACACTGTGGGCCATGCCGTCACCTATTGCGCGACGTCGCCCGCGCTCTGCGTCCTCGAAAAGCTCGTCCATGTGGAGGATCCCGCGCTCCTGCCCGAGCTGGTCATGGTCACCTATGAGATCCCCGACACTGTCGCGATTGAGGACGTGCCGTTGGAAGGCCTCCCGACCGATTGGCGGCGGCACGAGGCCTGGAGCCAGGAAAAGGGCGATGCCTGGCACGAGGGACGGTCGTCCTTATTGCTTCGCGTCCCCTCGGCGATCGTACCGGTCGCCGGCTCACCTGACCTGAACGTGCTGATCAACCACAGCCATCCGGCTGCGGCCGATGTCCGCATCGTTGGCGAGGCGTCCTTCTCGCTCGATCCTCGTTTGTTCTGAGGCAAGAAGCGAAGGGCTCTCGAGCCTGACGCTATGGCGTCGCCCTGCGGGCCGGGCTGTTGGCTGCGCTGAAGCCAGAAGCCGTCTTCACCCTAAGGGCTTCCGTCCCTGACGCGAAACGAGAAAATGCTGCCGGGGGCAGAACGTCATGCTGGCTGCACTGCGGCGGTGGATCGAGAACCGTAGGCAAATCCGCCAGAGGTGGCAGGCGGACGCCCGCCGACTCATCGAACACGATGAACCGGGCGCCTACTATGAGGCTTAGCGTCTGGCGGCTCGCTCCCGCGCGTCCGGGCAAGCCGGCGAATTCATCCATTGAGCCCAGGTGGCGGCCGAAGTGGCGAGGATCTCGCCGCATGCGCAGATGGATCTCGCGGTGGTCCAGGCGATCGTCGACAATGAGACGCGGCGCGCAAGGGAGTCCCGCTACCAGGGCGATTGAACGGGCGGCTGCGCCGACGTCGCTTCGGCGCTGAGGTCCTCCTTTCGACCTGAGAGGCTGCTCGGGACAGGATCTGTTAGGGCGCGGCAGTGTGGTTCGGCGTCCGGGAAAAGAGCGTGCAAGCGGGCGCGGACCATCTTCGGAGCACCGCTCTCCATGGATGGCTTTCCTGGTCCTCCACCCGGCCTTCCACGATCAACCCTCATATGTGGAACGGCCCGCGGTGCAAGGATGCTTTTCAGTCGATTTCACCACATGAGGACGGTGCGGTCATATGTCCGGCCTTTCTGCGCGGCACATGACCGCTGGCCTCGATGAAGTCCGCGAAGCAGGTGGCTGGATCAAGGGGGCGCGCTTTGTGCGCGTCACGGGTTTCGGCCTGTCCTGTTTCGGGATTTCGTCCCGTGGGTTCATCGTCTGTGCTTTCTCCCGTGCCCACCGCAGCACGACGGCGGCGGTCAGCGGCCCCGTATGGCCGGTCGCGTCGGCGAAGCGGGCAAAGGCCAACGTGAGGCTGCCCGATCGGTCCAACTTGAAACCGAGGGAACGACGCTCGGCGAGGTAGGCTTCCGCCAACGCCAGCATGATGTGCGGGCCGCTCATGCCACGTCCCCCGGCCAAGGGAGCGCCACCGCCGAGAGGCGTGTGACGTCGACGCGCGTGTACGCGGCCGAGGTCACGATGCTGCGGTGGCGCAGAACGTCGGCGATCTGCTTCATCGGCGTTCCGGCGTTAATCAACCGGCTCGCTAACGTGTGTCGCAGGACGTGGACGCGGGTGCGATCCCAGCCAAGCCGCCGATAGGCGGCGTGAAGGGCTTTCTGAACGACACGCCGGCCGACCGGCTCGCCGAGGGGAGCGACATGGCGCACGAAGACCGCGCGGCAAGTGGTCTTCGGCCGCTCGTGCATGAGGTAGTCCGCTATGGCCGTGCCGGTTGTAGTCAGCAGCGGCAGAACGTCGGCTCGTCGTGCTTTACCGGCGGCGATCGTGACCGTTCCGGCCTGCCAGTCGATGTCGTCGAGGCTCAGCTTGACGACCTCGCTGCTTCTCAGGCCCAAGTCTGTCAGGCAGCGGACGATGGCATAGCCGCGGCGGCGAGACGGACAGGGAGCATCGAACGCTCCGAAGAGCTGCTCCAACTCGTCGGGCGAGAGCCCTATCGGCAGCGTGGCATCTCGCCAACATGCCGGGCGCGGTACAACGCATAGCAGATGGGCAACGTCGTCACCCAGCAGCTCGCGATACCGAAAGTAGCACCGGACGGCGCCACCCATGATGCGGATCGTGCTCGGACTCCAATCGACGTCGCCCAGGACAAAGCGACGGATCGCGGCGGGAGTGATCAGTGCAACTTCGATCGGTCGGCAGCCGAATTGCGCCTTCAGCAAGCGCCGGATGATCCGGATGCGATGATCGCGTGTGCCTTCGGACAGTCCCCAGACCTCCGTCATCTTCGTGTCGAAATGCGCAAGCTCTCGCGTGATCTCGTCGCCGGCCGGACGGGTGACGATGCCCTGAGTGCGTAACAGGCGGACCAGATGGTTGAGCGCCGCTCTGTTCTCGATCAGGCCGAGCGGCACCGGGCGCTGGCAGTCACAACGAGGCAAATGGCACGACAGGAATCGGGCAATCACAGCTTCGCTGATGTTCGTCGCCGCGTAGCCCTCAGCCCGAAGCCACTGCCCGAAGTGGACGATGCTCGCCAAGTAGCGGCGCTGCTTCGACCTGTATCGAGCCACCTCGAAATACTCGCTGTAGCTCCGAAGGAAGGGCGCAAGTGAGATGGATATCGGCATAACCGCGAATACGATCCCCACCAGTTCGGCCCGGCTCATTGAGCCGGGTTCGCCCGTCCGGGCGCGTGCCGCTCGCGAGCGGGCGGCCGCAAGGGAAGCTGCGCCGCGGCTGGTCGATGTCACGGCGCTGCGCGCCCTGCAGGATTCACCAGTTGCCAGCCGCGCCCTTGCCTCCTTCGCTCTTCGCGGCACCGGGGGATGGTCCAGCGAGGCGCGGGATAAGGACAATTCAAGCGGGAAAGGTCCGACCCGGGGCGTGTCGGAAGAGAAAGATGGAAAAGAGGAACATCGAGGAGCTGAGGGAGCGTGTGCCCTGTGCGGCCGTGCTCGAAAAGGCCGGGTTCGCGATCGATCTGAAGGAGAGTACGCGCAAGGCGGTCAAGTATCGGCGTGGTGACGACATCATCATCGTGATCCATGACGGCAAGGGCTGGTTCGATGCCCTGTCCGACGCCAAGGGAGATGTGTTTTCGCTAGTCGAACATCTCGACGATATCGGCTTTACCGAGGTTCTTCGGCAGGTCTCCTACCTAGTCGGCTTCGTGCCGGGCGAGGCCGTCTGGACGAGGCAGGTCCGCGATCGCGATCCCGACATCGGCGTTTCCGAGCGCTGGCGCGCACGGCGCAAGCCATGGCGCGGCTCCATGACCTGGCGCTATCTGCGCGACGAGCGCGCTCTTCCGGAGACGGTCATCCGCGCCGCGATCCAGCAGGATCGGCTCCGCGAAGGTCCTCGCGGCAGCATGTGGGCTGCCCATGTCGATGGGGGTGGCCTTGTCACCGGCTGGGAAGAGCGCGGCCCCGAATGGCGCGGTTTCGCCAGCGGCGGCGGAAAGGTCCTGTTCCGCCTCGGACCGATCGGCGCCCTCCGGCTCTGCGTCACCGAGGCGGCGATCGACGCGATGAGCCTCGCCGCGATCGAAGAGCTACGCTCCGATAGCCTCTATCTCAGCACGGGCGGCGGATGGGCGCCGGCGACGGTGGCCGCCATCCGGGGGCTCGCGTCGCACCCGGGCGCCCTGCTTGTCGCGGCGACCGACAACAATGAGCAGGGCGAGGTCTTTGCCGGCCGCACGGAGGCGATCGCGGCTGCCGCGACCTGTGCCTATGAGCGGCTTCGCCCACGGGCGGGCGACTGGAACGAGGAGTTATGCACGCGAGGCTGAGCCTAATGTGGATCGTTCCGCATGTCCGCGAGCGAAACACATAAGCCCACGATCTCACTCGATGCGCGCTCGGCAACGATGCGCAGCAGTCGCGCATCCGCCGTCACAAACCTTGATCCGGTCCGACGCGCGGCCGTGAGATAAGCGCAATCGTACGCCGGATGCGAAAGTTCGATCGCAAGCCTCGTTGCCTGTTCGAGCAAGCCCTTCAGGGGCAGGAAGTCGATGCCGGAGCGTTCGAGCAGCCTGGCTGCCAGGACGGCCTCGTCGCGGCTGAGCTCGCTGCGGGCAACTTTCTTCCAAAGAATATTGGCGCATTCGGGAATCAAGAGCTCAGGCGCCGCGAACCGGAAACGCGATCGCAGATTGACGGCGGTCTCGGTCCCTTCCTCTTCCACGACCCATTTGATCGCGATGCTGGCGTCGACGACGAGCGTCTCCATCAACGCTCGTCTCGGCCTTTGCGCAGCAAGACTTCGGAGGGCGTCTGCTTGCGCGATGCGGTCAGCTTCCGCAGCTCGCTCGCGAGATCGTCAAAATCAGGCCCGCCCTCGCTCGCCAGCACCTGGCGCAGGATCTCGCGATGTTCGGCCTCCGCCGAGCGGCCGTGCCTCGCCGCTCGCATTTTCAGTTTCGCGATCAGATCGTCGTCCAGATTGCGGACATGCAGGTTTCCGGCCATCTCTTTGGCTCCATTGGGCTCATTGAGAGCAAAGATAGCAATTCTGGGAAGGACGAACAAGGAAGAAGGGATGAAAGAGGAGGGAAGCACGCATCCGCGCGGAAGGTTGGGGATACCGCCAGGCCGCTCTTGCCCGCCGCGAGGGCGGATCCCTTAGCAAACCATCATTTGCTGGTCATAGCTTGGCCTGCCGTTCCGCCTTCCAGAACCAGAATGCGAGCAAGGGTGCGATCACGACCTCGAAGAGCAATGACGGGGCGATTTCGGGGCTGAACAGCAGGCTCGGTTCATATCCGCTCATTCGCGCCAGACCGCCCATGAAGATCATCGTGACGAGAGCGATCAGCACAGTGCGTAAGCGCTGGCTCGTCTACGCCCATGACGAAAACAGCGGTATGGGTGCCGACGCCATCCCGGAGGTGCTGTTCGCGGTCATGAGCTGGTCGCAAAAGCAGGGCTGCGATCACGTACTTTTCGATCGTGATGGCAATATCGTCGACGAGCTGGCCCGCTTCCACTGGTGACGCCGCGACGCCGGCGGTGATCATCCGCGCGCGAAGGCGAGAAGCGGACCAATATCGTGATTGTCTGCAAATCGCAGCGCGGCCACATAGCGAGCGCGCAACTCACCGACATCGGCGAGGCTGCCGCCGCCCCAGCTGAACGGTTGTCTTCCGAGCTTCTCGACGAGGAGGTCGGCTGCCAGGCGCGCATGGCGGCCGTTGCCGTTCGGGAACGGATGGATGGCGACGAGACGATGGTGGAACCTGATCGCGATCTCGTCGGGCGGAAACGTGGCATGCTCCACCCAATAGCGTACATCGCCCAGGAGGTTCGTGAGCTCCACCGCGATACGATAGGCTTGAATGCCGATGTTGCGCTCGGTGCTTCGGAAGGTTCCTGCCCTCTCCCAGACCTCGCCGAACATGCGCTTGTGCAGCGTCCGCACGAAGTCGTCGGTGAGCATCCTGTCGATGGGCAATCGCCGCCTTCCGCGAGCCCAGGCCGCGCCCGCGACGATATTCTCCTGTTCGGCCTCGTTCAGATCCTTGCGATGTGTGATCCAGCTCTGGAGCAGGCCGTTGCGCTCGCCGGGCTCAAGGGGCGTCGCATCTTCCGGCTCCTGAAACAGGTCGGTCATGCTTCGCTCCAGAGGTCGCGCTCCGAAAGCCTGTCGCGAATATAGGCCTGCACGCGGGCTTCGAAGTCGCTGCCGCTGGTCTCCTGCGCTTCCAGCCGCATCGTATGGGCGACGCGCTGCAGGTCCCGCATGGCGATCTGTCGCGCGCGAGCGTCGACAGTCTCGTCCAGCGAGCTGTTCGGCACGAGCGCATAGACGAGCGTGCAGTCGAGCGCCTCGGCCGCCCGGCGCAGCGTGCTGAGCTGGATCGACCCCGCCGCCTCCGACTTCTCGATCGCCTCCACGGTCTGCGGCCGGATTCCCATGCGATGGCCAAGCTGCGCGCCGGTCATGCCGAGCGCGTCTCGAAGGGCCCGGATCCAGCCCTTCGGCGGTGGCCGGAAACGGTCGACCGGCTGCAGGACACGCAACCTTTCGTCAAGACGGACGCGGGCGCGCCTGCGTGCATCGCTTTTCATCCGCAGCCCTTTCAAATCTATCAGATTATAGTCTGATAACGTCCGGACAAATATCAGTCTGTGACCTGTTTCGCAATGAAAATAGATAAGCCTATGCTCTGATAAACCCACATAATCTCACAGCCTATGAGCTGAATATGGCGCAGTCGTATAGGGAAGGAAATCAGGAAGAGGAGAGGAGAAGACCAGCTGCCGCATGCCCGCCGTCCGCGTCAAGGGTGAAGCTTGGCCCGCGTGCCGCGGCCCTTGACCCGCCCGGACGGAGAGGCGGCCGCGGGGAGGGGTCCTGAAGGGCTGAAGATGATGGTGATCCAGGAGGATGCGCCGCGCTCCAGCCCGACGAGGCTGAAGGAGCCCCGACATGACCCTCTCCATCCCCCACCGCAAGGTGTTTCAAGGCGTCCCCGACCGGCGCCAGATGTTTCGCATGTTCGACCGTCACGCGCAGCGACCCAACTGCTGGCAGGACGAAGCAAGCGCGCTTTACGCTGGCGAATGGTTCGAGATCGGCCAGGTCGACCACGACCATATGTTTGAGATCCTGCCGCCGCTCTGGATGCGCGGCGATATGTTCGCGATGCGCGAATTCCTGACCGGCAGCATCACCAGCGTCTTCTTCGCGCTGATGATCGACTGGAACCTCCGCCACTTCCACGGCTATTGCGATCTCGCTGACACGGCTTCGCCAGAGCGGATGCGTGCCACCATCATCGACCGGGAATCGCGGCCGGTGAAGGCGATGACGCGAACCGAGCGCCTCGAGCACATCTGGAGCGCAACGCATGACGACTATCGTGGCTATGCTGGCGACCGCTGGCCGGAGGCCGATCGCGGCAAGCGCACCGTGCTGTTCTACGGCGGACGGCAAGGCACCAACCTGGTCCTGCTCGACGGCCTGACCGACGCGCAGATCTCCGCCAAGTTGCCGGTGCATCTGCGCTACCTGCCCGACGCGATCGCGGCGTGAGGTGGCCGTCATGTTCACCTTCTCCGTGGAGGAAGTCCGCGCCGTCATCGCACGCGGAAAATCCGACGCCGCGACCAATGGCGGCTACCGCAATCCCCATTACGGTCTCGCGCCGGGCAAGGACGAACGGCCCGGCCTGTGGCTGGTGGGCGATGAGGGTGTCTACCTCCTCTCGAATGGCAAGCTCGCCGAGGGGCAGCGCGCCCTCGTCTGCTACGCCGAGGAATGCGATCCGAAGACCAATTCGGACTACTGGCACTACAAACGCCAGCACTTCGGCGGCGATGACGGGATCGAATTCCTCG
>Ga0255338_1001772_pt1 | contig 37340 bp, 28 predicted proteins | sample MeOH1_35cm_T4_19_FD_203715 | JGI IMG/M metagenome (GOLD analysis project Ga0255338, IMG submission 203715) | Sandy soil microbial communities from University of British Columbia, Vancouver, Canada - MeOH1_35cm_T4_195 | ecosystem: Engineered > Artificial ecosystem > Sand microcosm > Unclassified ...
CGGACTGTCCTGGGCGGGCCGGCGATGGGGCGAGGTGCCCGCGCTGACGGCTTCGGTCCTCGGCTATATCATCGCTGCGACGATCGTGGCGTTCGCGGCGCGATATCACAGCTGGCCCGCAATGCTGGCCGGCTTCGCGCTTGCCGGCCCCGCCTTTGCCGGACTCCAGGTCCTTCCCTACACCATGGTCGCGCACCTGATCCACGACCGGGCAGCGACCGGCGCGGCTGCCCAAGGGACGCTGACGGGCATGTGGACCGCCGCGGAGAAGATCGGGCTGGCCGCCGGGCCGCTCGCCACCGGGCTGGCACTCGCCATCGTCCGCGACGATTTTTCGGGTGGCCTCGTGACCTTTGTCGTGCTGGCGACAGCGCTGTTCGGGCTTGCCGCTATCCCGTTGTTGAGGACGGCAAACGCTCGTCCGGCGATCGAGTGCCGGTCATGACTGATCTTCCACCACTGCTGCCACGGATCAGCGACTATGCCGGCTGGCACGCGACACGTCGGCCCGAGACGGTGGCGCTGAAACTCGACGATCGCGCATGGACCTATGCCGAGCTGGCCTCGGCGGTCGACCGGCTTGCGCGCGCTCTCATGGCAGCGGGAATCCGACGGGGCGACCGTGTCGCGACCTTGCAGACGCCCCATCCACAGTATCTCATCGACTTCCTCGCGACCGCCTCGATCGGGGCGATCTGGGTCGGGCTGAACCCGCGATACCAGCTGGAAGAACTGTTGCACGTTGTGGCGGATTCGGAACCGGCCATCCTGCTCGCCCGTCGCCATATCGGCGATCGATGTTACGATGCCGAACTGGCCGCGCTCGCCGCTTCATGCCCTTCGCTCCGCCGCGTCATCCTCCACGACGAAGCAGACTGCCCGGCGGGCACGGAGAGCATGGCGACATTCCTGCGCGCAGGAGAGGCAATCGATGCCGAGGCACTCCTGGCTGCCCGCGCTTCGAGCGGCGGGCGCGACCCATGCCTCATCGTCTACACATCCGGATCGACCGGGGCACCCAAGGGCGCGCTGCTGCATCATGAGGGGCTTGCCCGGTTCAGCCTCGGGCAGAACCGGCTGTGGCCGCTCTCGCCACTGCGCGTGATCAACTATTTCCCGATCAATCACGTCGGCTGCGTCGCGGATTGCAGCCTGCCATGCCTCGTCGCCGGCGGCACGACGATCTTCATGGAGAAGTTCGATCCTGCCCGCTGCCTCGCCCTGATGGCCCGGGAGCGGGTAACGCTCTGGGGATCGGTGCCGAGCACTTTTCCCATGATTCTCGACCTGCCCGATTTCGCCGACCATGATCTTTCCGCCGTCGAACTGATCGTGTGGGGCGGGGCAGCCATGGGGGAGGACGTGCTCGCCCGCCTGGCAACGCTCGGCCCGCCCATGGCAACCAACTACGGCATGACGGAAACGACCAGTGCGATCACCGCGATCGAGCCGACGCATGACCTGGAGGCGCTTGCCCATTCGGTCGGCGACACCTTTCCCGATGTCGAGGTTCGCCTCTGCGATGCGAACGGTGCGCCGGCAGCCGAGGGCGATATCGGCGAGGTCCAGACCCGGTCAGCGCTCAACTTCCTTGGCTATTGGCGGCGGCCGGAGGCAACGGCCGAAGCTTTCACCGAAGACGGCTATTTCCGCACCGGCGATCTGGCGGCACGAAGGCCGGACGGTCGGTACCGCATCGCCGGGCGGATCAAGGAGATGTACAAATCGGGCGGCTACAATGTGTATCCGCGCGAAATCGAGGCAGTCCTGGAATCGCACCCCGCGGTCAACGCCGCGGCCGTGGTCGCGATGCCGGACCCGGTGTGGCAGGAAATCGGGGTTGCTTTCGTCACGCTCGCCGCGCCGGTCGCCCCTGCCGACCTCGACGCATTCTGCCGCGGCCGGCTGGCGAACTACAAACTGCCCAAGCATATCCTCATCGAAACCGAGCTGCCATTGCTCCCGATCGGCAAGGTCGACAAGACCGCCCTGAAGCGCCGCCTGGCCTGACGGGGCGGCCCGGCCGCCCCGTCGATGGCTCAGAAGAAGTTCAGCCGGTATTCGATGCCATAGGTGCGGGGTTCGCCGAGCGAGATCAGCTTTTGCCCGTTCAGCGTGTTGTCGTAGAGGTCGAAGAGCCGCGTCACATAGGTCTTGTTGGCGACATTCCTGGCGTACAGCGACACCCGCCAGCGCTCGTTGCGCGCGGCGAGCGACGCGCGCAGGTCCAGCAATCCATAGGTGCCGACGCGGCCATCGGGGTCGTTGTTGGTGGTGAGATAGCTGCGGCCACGCAACTGGTATTCCGCTTGAAGCGACAGCGCCCCGATTCCCGTCGGGATGGTATATTCCGCGTTGACGTCGCCGGTATAGGCCGGGGCGAAGGGAATGAAGCGCAGCGGCTTGCCATCGGGGAGCAGCCCCTTCTCGTAGCGGGCATCCTGAACCGCCAGGTTCGCGCCGATCCGCAATCGCTCGCCGATCCGCCCCGTCATCTCGATCTCCACGCCACGGCTGTGCGCGCGACCGCCATTCAGGATGATCGGATTGTAGAATGTGGTCGCGGGATTCTGCGCGGTGATCTGGATATCGTCCCAGCGCATTTCGTAGATTGCGGCGTTAACCGCAAGGCGGCGACCGAATAGTTCGGCCTTGAGGCCCGCTTCATAGTTCCACAGCGATTCGGGCCCGAAGGCGATGCCGTTTGCGTCGCCGAGCGCGTCATTGAACCCGCCGCTCTTGAAGCCTCTGGATGCGGTGAGATACGCCATGACCGTCGGCGTGATACGGAAGCGGATATTGGCGTTCGGCGTCAGCCGCCCCCAGGAATCATGCGCCGCGATGGTGGTGCTGCCGCCCAGGATCGCCAGGGGATCCGTCTGGGCATAGTCGATCCGCTTGCTGTCATGGGTGTAGCGCGCGCCCAGCGTGACGTCGAACCGGTCGCTGAAGGCCCAGGTCGCGCTGGCAAAGGCCGCCTTGCTGATCGTCTTCAGGCGGCCCGTCGAACCGATGACCAGCCCCGTCAGCCCGGGATCGCCGAACAGGTCCGCGATCGTCGAGCCGAGTTCGATGAAGCTCCGGTTGTCCGTGGTCTGCTCGAGATAGTAGAGGCCGGCGAGCCAGCCGAGCGGCCCGGACCTGCCGCTGATCCGGAACTCGTTCGAAAAGCGCCGCACCTTTTCCGGATCGCCATCATAGGTGACCGACAATTGGCATCTGCAGGTGTCGGTCCGGCTGTAATAGTCATGGCGATGATAGGCAGCGATATCGACAAGCTCGATTCCGCCGAAGCGGGTCTTGAAGGTCGCCGAAACGCCAGTCGAATGGAGACGTTCGGTGCTGGGTGTGTTCGCGATTACCCGGCGATCGAACGGATCAGTGTTGAGCGGATAGCCGCCGGCAACGAGCAATTGCGGGATGAGCGCGGCCGGATTGTACCGCAGGGTCTCGAACACGAGCGTTTCCTGGTGGGCCTCGGCGTGATCGGCCGCGAGCAGGAGTTCGGTATCGGGGGCCGGGGTGAAGAGGAGTTGCGCCCGCCCTGACCAGGTGTCGTGATTGTTCACGTCGCGATTGAGGAAGATGTTGCGCTCATAGCCATCGCGAAAGTCCCGAACGACGGCGATCTTGGCACGCAACAGGCCAGCCACGATGGGCCCGGAGATCGATCCCCCGAGCCGCACCCTGTCATAATTGGCGAAGGTGCCGCTGACCGACGCGGCGAGGTGTTCGCTCAGCTTTTCAGTGGTGATGTTGATCACCCCGCCGATCGTGTTGCGGCCATAGAGCGTGCCCTGCGGCCCGCGCAGCACTTCGACCTGCGCGATATCGTAGAGATCCAGATTCGCGCCGGCGCCCTGCCCCACGAACACCTCGTCGACATAATAGCCCACCGCCGGGTCGGCGCCGGCCGATCCCGCTGCGCCGACGACACCGCGCAGCGACGTCGGTGAGAGTTTGAGGTCCCCGAAATCGCCATAGTTGAGGCCGGGCGTGACCTTCGCCACGTCCGCCAGGCTGTCGATTCCCCGCCGTGCGAGCTCGGCGCTGGTCAACGCCGTCACGGAGAGCGGCGCGTCCTGGAGCCGCTCCGCGGTCTTTCGCGCGGTAACGACGATCTCTTCTTCCGATGTCGCCTCCTGCAACCGCAATGGCTTCGCCTGAACCTGCGGCGTGAACAGCGTGCCAATCGCCGCCGCCGTGCAGAACCCAATTTTGCGCATCACCTGCCCCCTCTTTTCAGAAGTTGAGATCATACTCATTTTTTCCTTGACTGAAAGCGACATTCGCCCTTCCATGCAGTGACGCCGATTGGGGCTTGCCCCGGCCGACCGGTACAGCCGGCGGAGGCGCGCAGCCGCGGGAAGGCCGCCACTCGGATTGGGGGATCGAAACGATGAAGATCACGAACTCATATTATCTCGGCGCGAGCCTCCTTGCCCTGATAGCCACGGGGACGCCCGCGCTGGCCCAGGAGGCCCCCGCAGGCGACGGGCTGGAAGACATTGTCGTGACGGCGCAGCGTCGTACCCAGAGCCTGCAGGATACGCCGATCTCGATCAGCGCCCTGACCTCGCAGGCGATCCAGAACGCCGGCATCGGCCGGGTCGAGGATATTTCGAACGCGCTGCCCAATGTCTATGTCGCGCCGCGCGAATTGCGGACCACGTCGATTTCGATCCGCGGCATTTCGGCGGACCTCAACAATCCCGGTCTCGACCAGAGCGTCGGGGTGTATGTCGATGGCGTCTATATGGGTCGGGCCGCGACCATCAACTCGAACCTGTTCGATCTCGAGCGGATCGAGGTCCTGCGCGGGCCGCAGGGCACGCTCTACGGCCGCAACACCATCGCGGGGGCGGTCAACATCCTGACCCGCCGCCCCGGTGCGGATGCGCGCGCCGCCGCCAGCCTGAGCTATGGCAATTACAACGCCGTGCGCGGCAACGCCGTGGTGAGCGGACCGCTCGCCGGGCATCTGTTCGCCAGCCTGGCAGTGTCGCTCGATCGCCGCGACGGCGTGGTCGAGAATGTCGCGACGAAGACCAAGCTCGACGAGCTTGACGGCCTCGGCGCACGGGCAACGATCGTCTACGATCCCGGCGGAAGCTGGGACTTCGCGCTGCGCGGCGACATCTCGCGCGATCGCACCCATTCGGGCGCCTATGACATCTATCGGAACGGCGCGCTTGCCGGCACGCCTTATGCCGACGCCAACCCCATCGATCGCACGGTCGCCCAATCGACCGACACGACGCAGAATCGCGACGTCTATGGCGGCTCGGGCGAGGTCAACTGGCGGACGGGCGCCGGAACGCTCACCTCGATCACCGCGGTGCGGGGCTACAAGTGGAACAACATCCAGGACAATGACTACACCGTCCTCGACCTGCTCGACACCGGCATCCGCGAGCGCCAGACCCAGGTTTCACAGGAGTTGCGCTTCGCCAGCAACGCAGCCGATCGCTTCAGCTATGTCGCCGGCGCCTATTATTATTACCAGAAGCTCGACACGTCCTCACTGGTCGTGGTCGGCACCGACCTCGGCATCTATCCGACCCGTGAGACCGCGACGATCCGGGCGAATGTCGATACCAACAGCTATGCGGCGTTCGGACGCGCGGTCTATCGGTTCACCGACACGCTGAGCCTTGCCGCCGGCATCCGCTACACGCGTGAGAGCAAGACGCTCGATTTCGAGCAGACCGGCGATCCGTTCGGCGTCATTGCCTCGACAATCGCGCCGCGCCACATCGCGCGCACCGACAATAATGTCTCGCCGTCGGTCAGCCTGGAATGGCGTCCCCGGCCCAAGCTGCTCGCCTATGCGACGTTCAGCCAGGGCTACAAGTCCGGTGGCTTCAATGTCTTTTCGGTCACGCCGAGCAACAATGCCGAGTATCGGCCGGAGTCGGTCAATAATTACGAGATCGGTCTGAAGAGCGAGTTTCTCGATGGCCGGCTGCGCCTGAATGCCTCGGCCTTCTACATGGACTATACCGATCTCCAGCAGAACCAGCTGATCACCACCGGTGGCGGGATCGCGCAGTTCCAGACGTCCAATGCAGCCAGCGCACACAGCACGGGTTTCGAGATCGAACTCTCGGCGCTCCCCGTCCGGCAGCTCCAGCTCACCGCGAGCTATGGCTATGTCGATGCCGTCTTCGATTCCTATCCCAACGCCACGGCCGCCGGCGCTGATTATACCGGGCACCGCCTCCCGCTCGCGCCCGAAAGCACCGTCAACGGGGCGGCGGAATGGACCCAGCCGCTTGGCGGCACCATGAAGCTCTTCGTGCGCGGAGAAGCGAGTCATCGCAGCCGGATCTACTTCGCATCGGACAATGCGTTCAGCGGCGCGAGCCTGACGCTTCTCAACGTCCGCCTCGGGATCGGCCCCGAAAGCGGCGCCTGGCGCCTGTCGCTCTGGGGCAGGAACCTGACCGACCAGGTGTATGTCACCAACCGCTTCGCCGGGGCCGTCGTGCCTGGTCAAGTCGCGCAGTCGCTCGGGACACCCCGCACATATGGGGCGGAATTGCTCGCAAAATTCTAGGAAGATCAGTTCGATGATACAGGCAGAAGCAACCAGCCTCGCGACCTCCAGCCTGGCCGCAGGCCAGGCGCCGGAGCGCTTCAGGGACCCACTCTGCAATCTGCGCCGGCTCGGCCTCGAGCCCCACGCGGCCGAACTGGACAGCTATGGCTTCACGATCGTCGAACCGGGCCGCGCTGCCGCGGCCGGGTTCGTCGACGAGGTGCTCCAGCAAATCCTCGCCATCGCGGAGCGGCATTCGGGGCAACGGCCCGACCTGCAGCATGCCGACATTCATGCGGGCGGATCGGCCTGGGGCCAGCACCTCTTCTACCTGCTGCTCGAACATCCGGTCTTCGAGCAAGCGATGATGAATGAAGTCGTGCTGTCTCTCATCACCTATTTGCTGGGCGAAAGCTGCGTCCTGAGCAGCATGAATTCGATCCTGAAGGGCCCGGGGACTGACTTCCTGCCGCTGCATTCGGATACCGCGATGGTGCCTGCGCCCTATCCTGCCTATGCGCAGGTCGCCAACGCGACCTGGCTCCTGACCGACTATGATCGGGATTCCGGCGCCCTCAGCTTCTGGCCCGGCAGCCACAAATTCTGCCGCACGCCGACCTCGCGCGAGGTGGCCGATATCGAGCGCTTCGTGCCGGTGGTCGCGCCTGCCGGATCACTGGTCGTGTGGCACGGCAATACGTGGCACGGCGCGTTTCCGCGCCAGGTCCCGGGCCTGCGGGTGAACCTGATCATCTATTTCTGCCGGATCTACATGCAGACGCAGGAATGGTATCGCGATCGAGTCAGCGCGGAAGCCCTGGCGCGGAACGACGACCGGTTCCGCCACCTCGTCGGCCTGGAAAATCCTTACCCCTTCGGCACCGAGGGCGCCCCGATCGAGAAGATCGGTCACCTCAGCGCCCGCACGCGCAGCCAGTCCGGCTGAACCGCTCGATTGGCGTGAGCGGCGCCGGTTGGGTGGTCAGGCGCTCACCCGCACGCTCCGGCACCCGGGCTTCTACAAGGGCAAGGGGGCGCCGGCGTTGCGCCTTCTCAACGCGCGCCAGCCGGAATAGCAGATCAGCCCGAAGGCGTTCCAGATCAGGAAAAAGATCTGCGTCTGGTGAGGCAGGCTGGCAAAGAGATACAGGCAGCCGAGGATCGCGACTGGACCGACCACCCAGGCGAACGGCGTTCGGAACACACGGCGCGCCATCGGCGCGCGCCGCCGCAGGATCAGCATGCAGGCCGATACCGCGATGAAGGCCAGCAAGGTTCCGGCATTGGCGAGTGCTGCGATCTTGGCGAGCGGGGTAACGCCAGCGAGCAGGGCGACGACCACAGCCGTCGCCATGGTGATCCGCACGGGGGTGCCGGTGCGCGCGTTGACCTTGGCCAGGCCCGGCGGGAGCAGCCCGTCGCGCGCCATCACGAAAAATATCCGGCTCTGCCCGAACAGGAACGCGAGAATGACGGTCGGCAGCGCCACCACTGCCGCAGCCCCGATCAGCACGGCGGCGTTGGGATGGCCGAGGGTGCGCAGGATCATGGCGAGCGGTTCGGGGCTGCTCGCATAGACCGTATAGGGGATTGATCCCACCGCCGTGGCAGCCACGCCGACATAGATCGCCGTGCAGGCCAGCATCGAGCCGATGATACCGATCGGCAGATCGCGCTCGGGCCGCTTGGCTTCCTCGGCCGCGGTCGAAATCGCATCGAAGCCGTAAAAGGCGAAGAAGATGATCGCGGCCGCCGCCATCACGCCCCGCGGCGCGCCGTCCGGGCCCGTGCCCACGAAGCCGTTCGGCAGGAAAGGATGGAAATGGCTGGCCTGGAAGGCCGGTGCGGCCGCGACCACGAACACCAGCAACGCGGCGATCTTGATCACGACCAGTACCGCGTTGACCGTCGCACTCTCCTTCGTGCCCAGCGCCAGCAGACCGGCCACGGCGAAGACGATGACGACCGCCGGCAGGTTGATGATGCCGCCGGCTGCCGGCCCCGCCAGGATCGCCGCTGGAAGGGGAATACCGATCGAAGCCAGGAATCCCGCGGCATAGCCCGACCAGCCCACCGCAACCGCGCTCACCACGAGCGAATATTCGAGGATCAGGCTCCAGCCGACGACCCAGGCGATGCTCTCGCCGATCACGACATAGCTATAGGTATAGGCGCTGCCCGATGCCGGGATCATCGTCGCGACCTCGGCATAGGCGAGCGCGGCACAGCAGCAGATCGCCCCCGCGACGATGAACGACAGGATCACGCCCGGACCGGCCAGCCCCGCCCCGATCCCGACAAGGGTATAGATGCCGGTACCGACGATCGCTCCGACGCCGAGCGCCAGGAGATGTCCCCAGCCGAGCGTGCGCTTGAGGTGGTGGGCGCTACCCTCGGGTTCGGCGGAAATTACCTTGCGATGCATCAGGCCGTTCATCGGGCGATTTCCTCGAAGGCGATGGCATCCACGATGGCAGCGCCGCATGCGCGCGTCGAAGCAGTGCCGCCCAGATCGCGGGTCCGCAGCCGCGCATCGGGGAGTGTCCGCTCGATCGCCGCAACGATCGCCGCCGCCGCCTGCTTTTCCCCGAGATGATCGAGCATCATCGCCGCCGACCAGATCTGGCCGACCGGATTGGCGATGCCCTGCCCCGCGATATCGGGTGCCGAGCCATGGACCGGCTCGAACAGCGACGGCCCGCTGCCGGTGGGGTTGATGTTGCCCGACGGCGCGATGCCGATCGTGCCGGTGCAGGCGGGGCCGAGATCGGACAGGATATCACCGAACAGGTTCGACGCGACAACCACGTCGAAGCGATCGGGGTTCATCACGAACTGCGCGGCCAGGATGTCGATATGATATTTGTCCTGCCGAACCTCGGGATAATCGGCGGCCATGGCCTCCACCCGACTGTCCCACCACGGCATGGTGATCGCGATTCCGTTCGACTTGGTGGCGGAGGTCAGATGCCGCTTGGGTCGCGACTGCGCCAGATCGAAGGCGTAGCGCAGGATGCGATCGGTCCCGTGACGGGTCATCACGGTTTCCTGCATCACGATCTCGCGATCGGTGCCCGGAAAGGCAGTGCCGCCGATCGCGGAATATTCGCCTTCGGTATTCTCGCGCACGACCATGAAGTCGATGTCGCCCGGCTGGCGATTGGCAAGCGGGCAGGGAACGCCGGGCATCAGCCGCACCGGGCGCAGGTTCACATATTGATCATATTCGCGGCGGAACTGGAGGAGCGATCCCCAGAGCGACACATGATCGGGCACCGTATCGGGCCAGCCGACCGCACCGAAGAAGATCGCGTCGACCTTGCCGATCCGCTCCTTCCAGTCCTCCGGCATCATCGTGCCGTGGCGCAGATAATAGTCGCAACAGGCGAAATCATGCCATTGCTGCTCGACTGCGAAGCCGTAGAGTCCAGCGGCCTTTTCGAGCGCATGCACGCCCTCGGGCATCACCTCGGTGCCGATTCCGTCGCCCGGAATGACGGCGATCCTGTAACTCCGTGCCATGCTCATACCCCCGTCGTCTCCGCTTGTGCCGTCGTGATCAGGCCGGTTTCAGGCCGGCCCAGTGGAATGCCTTGGGCTCCAGATATTCCTCGATTCCCTCGCGCCCGCCCTCGCGCCCGAGGCCGGACTGCTTGATCCCGCCAAAGGGGGCCATCTCCATCGCGACGGTGCCGCTGTTGAGCGCGACCATGCCGAACTCCAGCGCCTCCGCGACGCGCCAGGCGCGGTGCAGGTCGTTGGTGTAGAAATAGCTCGCCAGCCCGAAAGGCGTGGCATTGGCCAGGGCAAGCGCCTCTTCCTCGCGCCGAAAGCGGAAGACCGGCGCAATCGGGCCGAAGGTCTCCTCGGAGGCCAGCCGCATCGCATCGGTGGCGCCGGTCAGCACCACGGGCGCCGCGAAGCGGGCGGGATCCAGGCTGCTCACGGCCGATGCCGCAATCACCGCGCCGCGCGACAGCGCATCATCGAGATGCTCGGCAACCTTGGCCGTGGCAGCGCGATTGATGAGCGGGCCGATCGTGGTGCCGGCAGCGAACCCGTCGCCGACCCGCAAGGCCGCAACCGCCGCGCCCAGCCGCGCGACGAAGGCATCGTGGATCCCGTCCTGCACCAGAAGGCGATTGGCGCATACGCAGGTCTGGCCGGCATTGCGGAACTTGCTGAGCATGGCACCGGCCACTGCGACGTCCACGTCCGCATCGTCGAACACGATGAAGGGGGCGTTCCCACCGAGCTCAAGGCTCAGCCGCTTGATGCTGTCGGCGGACTGGCGCATCAGCAGCGCCCCGACGCGGGTGGAGCCGGTAAACGACAGCTTCCGGACGATCGGATTGCCGGTCAGTTCGCCGCCAATGCCCTCGGGCAGGCCGGTGACGATATTGAACACGCCCGGCGGAAAGCCGGCGCGCTCGGCCAGAAGCGCGAGCGCGAGCGCGGTGAACGGGGTAAGTTCCGACGGCTTGACCACCATGGCGCAGCCGGCCGCGAAGGCCGGGGCGCATTTGCGGGTAATCATCGCGGCGGGAAAGTTCCACGGCGTGATCGCGGCCGAAACGCCCACCGGCTCCTTGGTCACCAGGATCCGCCGATCGCTCGTCGGAGCGGGAACGTCGTGCCCCGAGATGCGCCGGCCTTCTTCCGCGAACCATTTGACGAAGGTCGCCGCGTACCGGATCTCTCCCTCGGCCTCGGCGAGCGGCTTGCCCTGCTCCGCCGTCATGATCCGTGCGAGATCGCTGATATTGGCAAGGATCAGTGCATGCCACCGCTCGAGGATATCGGCACGATACCCGGCAGTGGTGCGACGCCACGGCCCGAACGCTTCGGCCGCGGCATTTATTGCGGCGCGCGCTTCGGTCGCGCCGCAGGCCGGGACAGTACCGATCGCGGCGCCAGTCGAAGGATTGGCCACGGACAGCGTCGCCCGATCTTCGGCATCGACCCACGCGTCGCCGATCCGGGCATGCTGGATCAACAGCGTCGGGTCCGAAAGCCCCAGGGCACCGTGATCGAAATCCTTGCGCGTCATAGCGGCAAATCCTGAACCTGTTCGCGATGGAATGCCGGGCTGCCGGCCGCTGCAGCTTAGGTCGGACGTCCCGACATACCCACCCGGGCTGTGGCAAGCAGCGCGGCGCATTTCGCTGAAAACCGGCGCTTCGCAGCATGATCATGCTGTTCGTGGGCTGGCGGCCTCGGGGGCGCAGCGTGCCAGAGTCGCGCACGACCGGCAGATTCGACTGCGCGATTCGACCGCTGGCCGGCCGGTCCGCCATTCCCTGCCGGATCAGGCACCAACAACGGCAGAAGCTGCGCCCAGAACAGCCAGAAAGAACGCCCCTTCTGCGAGACATGCCCTAGTCTGGAGACCACAGACGCAGAGGACATCATGAGGCTAAATTCGCTGATCGAACTGGATCGCGCGCATCTGATCCACCCGGTAACTTCCTGGGCCGCCCACGAGCAGCGCGGCGCGACATTGTTGCAATCGGGCAAGGGCGCCTATCTCACCGATCTTGAAGGCCGGACGTTGCTGGACGGCTTCGCGGGGCTCTGGTGCGTCAATGTCGGTTACGGCCAGCAATCGGTGGTCGATGCAGCCGCCGAGCAGATGACCCGCCTCCCCTATGCGACGGGCTATTTCCATTTCGGCAGCGAAGCGGCGGTGCTGCTTGCGGCGCAACTGGCCGAACTCGCCCCGGGCGATCTGGACCATGTCTATTTCACGCTCGGCGGCTCGGACGCCGTCGACAGCGCAGTCCGCTTCATCCGGTATCACTTCAACGTGACCGGCCGGCCGACCAAGAAGCACATGATCGCGCTCGACAAGGGTTATCATGGGTCGACGACCATTGGTTCGGGCCTGACCGGGCTGCCCGCATTCCACGCCTTTTTCGATTCGCCGACACCGATCCAGCACCATATCCCGGCGCCTTATCCCTATCGCCACGCCACCGGGGACGATGCCGGCGTGATCGCCGATTCGGTTGCCGCGTTGCGGGCCAAGGTCGAGGAACTCGGCGCAGAGAATGTCGCCGCGTTCTTCTGCGAACCGATCCAGGGCTCCGGCGGCGTCATCGTCCCGCCGACCGGGTGGCTGACGGCAATGCGGGCGCTCTGCCTCGAACTCGACATTCTGTTCGTCGCCGACGAGGTGATCACCGGCTTCGGCCGCACGGGCACGATGTTCGCCTGCGAGCACGAACAGGTCGTCCCCGATATCATGACGATCGCCAAGGGCCTGACCTCTGGCTACAGCCCGATGGGCGCGGTCTTGCTGTCGGACCCGCTGTTCCGCTCGATCGCCGACCATGCGCCCAAGGGCGCGGCAGTCGGGCACGGCTTCACCTATTCCGGGCACCCCGTCAGCGCCGCGGTGGGCCTCGCGGTGCTCAAACTCTATACGGAAGGCGGCATCCTCGCGAACGCACAGGCCGTGGGGCCGCTGTTCGAGCGGCGGCTGGCGGCGCTGATCGACCATCCGCTGGTGGGCGACGTACGGTCGAAGGGCTTGCTCGCCGGCGTGGAACTGGTCACCAACAAGCGGACCAAAGCCAAGCCCGATCCCGCGCTGAACCTGCCCGAGCAGCTGGCGCGGATCGGCTACGACAACGGGCTCATCTTCCGTGCCTTCGGCGACGGCATTGTCGGCTTCGCGCCGCCGCTGTGCTGCACCGAGGACGACATCAACCTTCTGGTCGACCGCTTCGCCAAGACGCTCGACAACATCCTGGACGTTCCGGAGATCCGCCATGCTGTTGACTGATTACAAGGCCCTGAGTTTCGATTGCTACGGTACCCTGATCGACTGGGAATCGGGCATGATCGAGGGCCTTTCCGGCCTGACGGCAAGGGTGCCCGGGCTCTCGCGCAACCAGATCCTCGAAGCGCACGCCCGGCATGAATCGGCGCAGCAGCGCCAGACGCCCGGCAAGCGCTATGCCGAGCTCCTGCCGATCGTCTACAAGCGGCTGGCGGAGGAATGGGGCGTCACCGTCTCGATCGACGATTGCGAGGCCTATGGCCTGTCGGTCCGCGACTGGCCCGCCTTTCCGGACAGCCCCGGGGCGCTCCAGTATCTCAAGAAATATTACAAGCTGATCATCCTGTCGAACGTCGACAACCGCAGCTTCAGCTTCAGCAACGAGAAGCTCCAGGTCGATTTCGACGCGATCTACACGGCGGAGGATATCGGTTCCTACAAGCCCGCCGATCGCAATTTCGATTATATGCTCGAGCATCTGCCGAACCTCGGCCTCGAGCCAGGGGACATCCTCCACACGGCGGAGAGCCTGTTTCACGATCACGTGCCGGGGAATCGCGCCGGCCTCGCCTCCTGCTGGATCTATCGCCGGCATGCCGAGGAAGGATTCGGCGCGACGATGAACCCGGGCACGATGCCGCGCATCGATTTCCGCTTCAATTCGATGGCCGATCTCGCAAAAGGGCATCAGGATGCACTGCGCAACGGCTAGGAGAGGACACCGCCCCCAGGACTCGCGGAGGCCACCATGTTGAACATGCCCAAGCTCGACCGGATCGACATCAATATCCTGGCCGAACTGCAGAATCAGGGCCGGATGACCAATACCGACCTGGCAAGCCAGGTCGGCCTGTCACCCAGCCCGTGTCTTGCGCGGGTAAAGCGGCTGGAGAGTGCGGGCTACATCACCGGTTACAATGCGCATCTCAACCTCGCCAAGCTCGGCGACTTCCAGATCGTGTTCACCTCGATCACGCTGAGCGACCATCGCCGATCCGATTTCATCAAGTTCGAGCAGGGTATCCAGGCCTATGAGGAATTGCTGGAGTGCCACCTGGTCAGCGGCGGATTCGACTATCTGCTGAAGTTCGTCGTCCGCAACATCAACCGCTACCAGCAGCTGATCGAATCGGTGCTCGACAACAATATCGGCGTCGTGAAGTACTTCTCCTACATCGTCATCAAATCGCCCGTGGTGCGGGTGCGGCAGCCGATCCGGTCGCTGTTCAAACCCGATTAGCTGACGGCACCTTGCAGGGCCGCTTTCCTGCAATTTTACGCCGCGCCGCGGCCGTAAAACGGCACCACATGCCAGCGGCGTCATGTTACCAATATCTTACAATAAAACGTCAGTCATAAACAGTGACGGCGCAAGTTCGCAGGATGTTCCCGACAAGAAAATAATGATCCCGGTGGGAGGATCGTATTTAAAAAGGGGAATATATGAAGACGTCTCTAAAGGTGTCGGCATTTCTATCCACGTCCATTCTCGTGACCTGCGCAGCGCAGGCGCAAGTAGTGACGCCAGATTCAGCCGCCGGTACATCCGTCGCCGAGCAGGATAACTCCGAGGTCGTCGTCACAGGCACACGCGGCGAGCCGCGAACGGTCCAAACATCGCCCGTGCCGATCGATGTGATCGGCCAGAAGGAGCTCGCAACGATCTCCTATACCGACACGCTCGACGTGCTGAAGACCGCCATTCCAAGCCTGAATGTTTCGCGCCAGCCCAACAGCACCACGGGCACGTTCATCCGCCCGATCACCTTGCGCGGCCTGCCCGAAGACAAGACGCTGTTGCTCGTCAATTCGAAGCGCCGCCACAAGACCGCCAGCATCGCGATCTCGGGCAGCGGTGCGCAAGGCGAGGACGCGGCCGTCATTCCGTCGCTCGCCCTCAAGAGCGTCGAAGTGCTGCGCGACGGCGCTGCCGCGCAATATGGATCGGACGCCATTGCCGGAGTGATCAACTTCATCCTCAAGGACAGCAATCATGGCGGGACCCTGGTTGCGCAGGCCGGCCAATATTATGAAGGCGACGGCAACAGCTTCGAAGTCGCCGGCAATATCGGCCTGCCGCTCACGGATCATGGCTTCGTCAACCTGACGGCGGAATACACACATGACGGCCGCACGACGCGGGCGAAGCAATATACCAGCGCAACCTTCGATGCGATCGCCTATGCTGCCGCCAACCCGGCCTATGCCGCGCTGGTCGACCTTTCCAAACCGCTCCAGCGCTGGGGCCAGCCGGAATCCGAGGCTATCCGCACTTTCGTGAACGCGGGGCTCGATGTAACCGACAACACCAAGCTCTATGCCTTCGGCAACTACTCGCACTCGTCCGCCACGGCCGACGCCAATTATCGCTATCCCGGCAACGGCCAGCTCGTCGAGGACGTACCGGTCCGCCTGGCCGACGGCAGCGTGTTCAAGTTCAACTCGATCTATCCGGCCGGCTTCAAGCCGCTCTTCACCGGTCATGTCACTGACTGGAGCGCGACCGGCGGCTACAAGGGCGCGATACCGCTTGGTGGCAACGACCTGACCTTCGACGTCAGCGGCCGCTATGGCTGGAACAAGATCGTCTACACCATGGTCAACTCGCTCAATCCGTCGATGGGACCGAGTTCGCCCACCTCCTTCACCCCCAACACCTATGTGAACCGCGAAATAGCCGGCAATGCGGACTTCTCATACAGCATCCCGAACGACTTCTTCGCGAGCCCGCTGACCCTGAGCGCAGGCCTGGAATATCGGCGCGAGACCTATACCATTCGCACCGGCGACCCGGCGTCCTACGCCAACGGAATCTATTCGACGCCGAACCCCTATGGGTTCTGCAACACGACCACGCACACGCTCAATGCGAGCGCTCCGCAAAATGCCGGAATCAACTGCGCCAACTATCTCACGACGGCGGCCGACGGATTCGCCGGAATCGATCCGGTCTACAACACCCTTTCGGCGGGATCGCAGGGGTTCACCGGCACGGCGCCGAACTTTGCCGGCACCTTCAGCGACACCAGCAAATCGGCCTATGCCGAGGCGGCGACCGACCTGCTTCCCGGCTGGTTCGTCGATCTGGCAGGGCGGTATGAGCATTTCGACTCCTTTGGTTCGAAGCTGAACGGCAAGATCGCCTCGCGCATCGAGATCACCAAGGGGCTGGCGCTGCGCGGGTCCGTCGGCACCGGCTTCCACGCACCGTCGCCGGCGCTCCTCAACCAGAGCTATACCTCGATCCGCACGGTCAACGGCGTGTTCACGCTGGCGGGCCTCGTCCCGGCATCCAACCCGGTCGCAACCTTCCTCGGTGCCAAGCCGCTGACCCCGGAAAAGTCGCTCAACTTCTCGGCCGGCGTCACTGCGACGCCGCTTCCGGGTTTCAACCTGACCATCGACGGCTACCTGATCCGGATTCATGACCAGATCTATTCGACCGCGAACATCACGGTCACCCCGGCGATCCAGGCCCAGCTGGTCGCTGCCGGCGTGGTCGGTGCCACCAGCATCGCCAGCGTCAATTTCTTCCAGAACGCCTTCAATTCGACGACCAAGGGCCTCGACGTGGTCGGCACCTACCACCAGCGCTGGGGCAACGGCGCCACGACCGACTTCTTCGCCAGCCTCAACCTCAATCGCTACCATATCGACAAGCTGAAGATCGCCAATCTGTTCACCAACACCTCGATCTTCAACTTCGAGAATTTCCCGCCGCGCTTCCGCAGCGTGGTGAGCGTAACCCACACGATCGGCGGCTTCTCCGCGATGGTGCGCGCCAACATCTACGGCCCCTACAAGGCGCAGCTCGATTCCGCGGCGGCGGGATATCCGACCCAGCAGTTCCACACCGAGGCGCTGTTCGATCTGGAAGTGAGCAAGAAGATCACGGAGAACGTGACCGCGTCGATCGGCGGCCGCAACATCTTCGACAACTACCCCGAAAAGGACAAGATTGGCGCTGTTACCGGCGGTGCAATCTACCGAACGGACTCGGTCGTCGACTGGCAGGGCGGCTTTCTCTACGCCCGCGCCACGGTGAAGTTCTGATGCGCGCGCAGCACGTCTTTCGCCTTCTGGCGGCGCTGGCCGCCGCCGGGATGGCGCCGGTTGCCTCCGCACAAACCGCGTCGCCCCCGGTCCGGACCGATGCCCGCGAACAGATTCCCCCGGCGCTCATCGGCGCCTGGAAGCTGTCGCTCGCAGAATCCAGATTTCCCGAAGGCCGCGCGCCGAAGATGCAATATCGCATCTTCGACTATACGGCCGACGGGATGTTGCTGGTCGATTATCTGACGGCCAGCGCCAGCGGCACCCTGACTTCGGGGAACTGGACTTCCGCATTCGATGGCAGCTGGCGGGCGGAATATATGCGTCCCTACGGCTCCACGCCCTATGCGATGGTCCAGTTGATCAAGCGTGACGAGTTCACGCTGGACCTGAAGGCAGCCAAGAAGGGCGTGGTCTTCGAAACCGGGCAGTTCGTGATCGCGCCCGACGGCAAGACGCTCACCTTCTCGTTTGTCGCCGGTGGCGCGACGACGGTCGCCGTCTACCATCCGTGGAACCTGACCGACTGAGCCATCGGCTCCGACCGCCAAAGTCTTGAAGGAAATGATCGATGAACGGTGAAGATCGCGATCTGGGCATGGGCCGCGCCATTTCGCGGCGCGATTTCGTCTCCGGTGTCAGCGTCGGCGTGGCGGGCGCCGCGCTGGGGCTCGGCCCCGGCGCCGCCGCGGCTGTGCGCGCCGCGCCAGCGGGTCTCGAGACAGATGCTGCCAGTGTCTATCCGCCACTGCGCAGCGGCCTGCGCGGCGCCCATCCAGGCGCCTTCGAGGCAGCGCACGCGCTGCGCGATGGGGAGACGCCTCCCACCCCGATCGATCTCGGGGAAAGCTACGATCTCGTCGTGGTCGGCGGCGGGCTCAGCGGCCTGGCGGCAGCCTGGTTCTTCCGCCAGAAGGCGGGCCCGTCCGCGCGGATCCTGATCCTCGACAATCATGACGATTTCGGCGGCCACGCCAAGCGCAACGAGTTCGTCTACAAGGGCCGCAAGCTCGTCGCGACCGGGGGCTCGGCCTATATGGTCGCGCCGAAGAGCTGGACCCGCGACGCGATCGGCATGATCGACGCCCTCGGGATCGACTATCGCGGCGGCCGTTCGCCGAGCGGCACGCCCCCGATCGCCAGGACGCTGCGCCCGGCAGTCTTTTTCGGGAAGAAGACCTATGGCCGCGACCAACTGGTCACGGGCGGAAGCCTGAGCCGGCCGACCGGTGAATTCCTTGCGCGCACGCCACTGCCGCCCGCGCTGCAGGCCGATATCCTGCGGCTGATGACCGGCACCGCCGATTACCTGCCGGGCCTGAGCGTCGACGAGAAGATCGCGAAGCTGCGCTCGATCAGCTATCGCGACTATCTGCTCGACGTGGCCAAGTTCAGCCCGGAGATCCTGTTCTTCACCGAGGGTGTATGGTGCCTCGGCAACGACATGGCGACCGCCTGGTTCGCCTTTTTCCGCGGCAAGCCCGGCTTTGCCGGGCTCGGCTTGCCCATGCCCTATGGCTCGCCGGAAAGCGATGAGCAGGAGGCAGCGGATTTCCAGCTTCCCGCCGGGAATTCCGACATCGCCCGGCTGATCGTCCGCGCGCTGATCCCCGACGCGCTTCCTGCCGGCTCCTGGCAGGAAGTGGAGGGCCAGCGCGTGAACTACGCGACGCTCGATCAGCCTTCCTCGCCGACCCGGATCCGCCTGAGCAGCATTGTCGTCAGCGCCCGCCATATCGGCCCCGCGCCGCATCAGTTCGAGCCGGAAGGGCGCGAGGTCGCCGTGGCCTATATGCATGGCGGCAAGGCCTATGCGGTGCGCGGCAAGAACGTGATCATGGCCGGCATGAACAACATGGTCCCCTATATCTGCCCGGAGATGCCCGACGCGCAGAAGGTTGCGCTGCACACGGCGGTGCGCGCCGTGAACCAGCAGACCAATGTGCTGTTCCGCAACTGGGAAGCCTTTGCGAAGCTCGGCGTGAGCGGCGTCTCCTTTCCCCACAGCTTCTATGGCGCCATGCGCCTGGGCTTCCCGCACGCGGTTCAGGGCCTGTCCCCGCCACAACTCCCGTCGGACCCGATCCTGGTCGGTTTCCCGACTGCCGCCAATTCCGGGATCGCTGCCAATCCGACCATGGTCAGCGAATTGCTCGCCGGCGGCTCGATTCCGCCCGGCACGCCGATGGACGATCAGTTCCGCGCAATCCGCGCCGGCCTGCTCGCCACGCCGTTCGAGACGTTCGAGCGCGCGGTGCGGACCCAGGCGGCATCGGCGCTGGCAGGCAGCGGCTTCGACCCGGCGCGCGACATCCTGGCAATCACCGTCAATCGCTGGCCGCACGGCTTCGCAACGGGGCGCAACATGCTGTTCGACAAGATCGATCCGCAGGACAATATCTCCCCCACGCTGATCGCCAAACAGTCCTTTGGCCGCATTGCGATCGCCAATTCCGATGCCTCGGGCGTCGGCATCGCCCAGACTGCGATCGACGAAGCGGCCCGCGCTGTCCGTGATCTCGAGCCCAGGACCTATGGCTATTACGAAACCTTCTAAGCCGCGACCGGGCGTGGATCGCCGCGCGCTGATCTTCGGCGGGACGGTGGCAGGGGTCAGCCTGGCGACAGGCGCGGCACCGGCCATCGGGCGCAACCTGCCCGACATCGCCGTGATCGGAGCCGGTGCCTTTGGGGGCTGGACCGCACTGGCGCTGCGCGAGCAGGGCGCCCGGGTCACGATGATCGACGCCTATGGCCCGGGCAATCCGCGCGCCTCGTCCGGTGATGAAAGCCGGCTGTTGCGACTCTCCTATGGCGAACGCGACATCTACACCCGCTGGGCGGCACGCGCAGCGCTGCTCTGGCAGCAGCGACAGGGCGAATTCGGCCGCCGGCTCTATTATCCCAATGGCGGCCTGCGGGTGATGCCGGCCCCCGAGCTTGCAGCGCAGCGCCGCGTGTTCGACCGGCTTGCGATCGGCTATGAAGTGCTGACGCCCGGCGAAGTGACTCATCGCTGGCCGCAGGTGCGCTACGACGATGCCCCGGCAATCTTCTACGAGCCCACGGGCGGCGTGGTGAAGGCGCGCGAGAGCATGATCGCCGTCGCCGAGATGTTCGCCCGCAAGGGGGGAACGGTACGCACCGGCCATGCAGTACTCGATGGCCCGTCAGGCACCGTCATGGTCGACCGGGAGCCGCTGGCGGCAGGCAGCCATGTCTTCGCCTGCGGCCCATGGCTGCCCAAGGTAATGCCGGGATTGCTGGGCGACCGGATCCGCGTGCCGCGTCGCGAGATCTTCTATGTCGGCTCGCCGATCGACGATCATCGCTATCGCTGGGAGCATCTGCCGAACCTTGCCGACATGGACACCTATACGGCGTCGGACATCGATTATGGCATCAAGGTCGCCGCGAAGCTGACCGACATCGCGATGGATCCCGACAACGGCACGCGCCTGCCGACCGCTTTCCTCGCCAGCCAGGTCCAGGCCTATGTCGCGAAGCGGATGCCGGGCCTGGCCGGACAGCCGATCGTCGCGACCCGAATCTGCCAGACCGAATATACCGACAACAATCACTTCCTGATCGATCGCCACCCGGAGCATGCGAACATCTGGATCGCCGGCGGCGGATCGGGCCACGCGTTCAAGATGGGGCCCGTGCTCGGCGACTATATCAGCGGGCGCGTCCTTGGCCACGCCTTCGACCCGCAGGAAGCCGCCCTGTTCTCGCTGGCCCGGCACGGTGCCGCCGCGGCAATTGCCTAGCCCGCCCGACAGGAGCGATGATGACCGATACAGCCTCCTTCGACCAGTTTCTGGCAATCGATATCCGTGCCGGCACGATCCGGCAGGTCGAGGCCTTTCCGGAAGCGCGCAAGCCGGCCTGGAAGCTCGCGATCGATCTCGGCCCCGAGATCGGCACCAAATGGTCAAGCGTGCAAATCACCGATCTCTACGCACCTGCCGACCTGATCGGCCGCCAGGTCGCGACAGTGATCAATCTCGGCGCGCGTCGCATCGGTCCCTTCCTGTCCGAAGTGCTGACGCTAGGCTTCCCCGACGCGGAGGGTCGCGTCGTCCTGGTCTCGCCCGAACGCGTCGTCCCGGACGGCAGCCGCCTGTTCTGATGCCGGTCGCGCCGCGCATCGTCAGATGGGCGCGGGAGGTCGGCGATGCGCCATGTGCGGCAATCACGGCAGTCAGGCTGCTCCGCGTCGACCGGCCGGCATAGCCAAAGCCAGGCAGCGACGAAGACCAGCCGCGCCCGCGCCGCTTGTATCACCGAAATATATCAACCGAAATCGAGCGGCCTGAACTGTGTGGTTTGGCAACTCGCGCGTATTAATCCGCAGAGAACACTTTGCCGAGGACGCGCACCCTGTTGCCCGAGCGGGAAGACGAGCTTTCGCAGCATTATCGCCGGTGGCGACCGGCGCTGCTGTCGTTTTTCCTCAAGCGCGTCCATGACCATGCCGAGGCGGAAGATCTGACCCAGGAGACATTCGCGCGCATATTCGGAGCAGCGGGCGCGGATACCGGCCTCCATTCCGGCTATATCTTCCAGGTGGCCGCCAATTTGCTGCGCGACCGGGCGCGGCGCTCGAAGGTTCGCGCGGATTATCGCGAGATGATCGGTGCACTCCAGGGCCAGGGCATCGACTGGCTTGATCCCGAGAAGATCGCCGCCGATCGCAATGCCCTCTCGCTGCTGGTTGCCGGGCTCGCCGAATTGCCGGAACGCACCCGCACCATCTTCGTGCTCTACCGCATCGAAAACATCGACAAGCACCTCATCGCGGAAAGCTTCGCAATCTCGCGGAGCGCCGTCGAAAAGCATGTCGCCCGCGCGATGATGCATCTCATGGCGCGCGCCAGGAAGAACGGCCAATGAGCAATATGGCCGCAAGCCAGCCTCCGGTGGGCCCCGACGAGCAGGCTGCGCTATGGTGCATCCGCTTCGCCGATGGCCACCTCAACGGGGCCGAGCAAAATGAGTTCGACCTGTGGCTCGCCGCCGATCCGGCGCATGGCAAGGCGTTCGAGGAAGCCGTCGCTATCTGGCAGGGCATCGACATGGTCGCCGATACGCCGGAGATGATCGGGTTCCGCGCGGAGGCAGTCGAGGGGCTGCGCCGGGTCAACGCCCGTCGATGGGCCCCCGATCTCAGCCGGCGCTGGCGCTGGTCGGGCGCCCTTGCCGCGTGCCTGGCGCTGTTCCTCCTGGTCGGCACCTGGCTTCTGAATGATCCGACCCGCAGCTATGAGACGGGAATCGGCGAACGCCGCGTGGTCATGCTCGAGGATGGCACCCGCCTGACGCTGGACGGGGCAACTCGGGTGGACGTGCGGATGGACCGCGATCAGCGACGGCTGAAGCTCGTTGCCGGTCGCGCCCTTTTCGACGTCGCGCACGATCCCTTGCGGCCCTTGAGCGTGCTCGCGCGCAACCGCCTCACGATCGCAACCGGCACCTCCTTCAGCGTCGAACTGCTCCCGCGCCAGATGCGTGTCGTCCTGTATGAAGGCAAGGTCGAAGTGCTGGCACAGGCGGCCGGCCCCCATCGCCTGCTTGGGCCCGGCGACAGCAGCGGCGGCACCGTCATCGCTGCGCTGGTTCCCGGGCACGAGCTCGTCGCATCCACCGAAGGCCGCGCGACGCGTATCGACGCCACTGAGGCGACACGCTCGCAGACTTGGGAAACGGGCGTACTGAGTTTCGATGGGGAACCGCTCGCCATCGCAGTTGAGCGCATGAATCGCGATGCAAAGGACAAGCTGGTGATCGCCGATGCAAGCATCGCCGACTTTCCGATCAGCGGCGTATTCACCGCCGGCGACGTGGAAGCCTTTGTCGAAGGGGCCAGCGCCCTGTATCCGATCGCCGTTGTTCGCGAGCCCGGTCAGCTGGTTCTGAAAAGGGAAACCGGTGTGAAGAAAATGCCCGACAACAGGTGAGTGAAACCGCCGTTCGTGCGTATTACCCCCTTGATCGCAAATCGAAAATGAACTGCGACGATATAGGGGAGGAACGCATGATGCAGAGGTCTCTGCGGGGATATCTCGTTTCCGTAACGTCAATGGCGGCTATCATTGCTGCCGCAGCGCCGGCATCGGCGGTAGCGCGGGAACAACTCTACAGCTTCAATATTCCCGCCCAGGACCTGGGCAACGCGCTGAACGCGTTTGCGCGCGCATCGCGGCAGCAAATTACCTTCGATTCGGTTGCAGTTCGCGGCAAGACCAGCCGCGCATTGACCGGCAGGTTCAGCGTGCGCGACGGCCTCGACAAGTTGCTGCAAAAATCCGGACTCTCGGTTCAGGTCGGCCGCTCCGGCGTGCTCATCATCCGCCGCGCCGAGGCCCAGGAGCCCGGCCAATCCACTCCTCCCGGCATAACCCAGGAGTCCGCGACCAGCGACGCCGGGCCAGGGGACGGGCTCGACATCATCGTCACCGCCCAGAAGCGCGAGGAGCGCATCCAGGCTGTGCCGATCGCGATCTCCGCCTTCTCTAAGCAGGCGCTCGACGATCACAAGATCGAAAGCGGATCGGAATTGCTGCGTGCGGTGCCCAACGTCAATTTCTCCAAGGGCAATTTCAGCATGTACAATTTCTCGATCCGTGGGATCGGGACCAAGGCGATCTCCGCGTCGAGCGATCCGGCGGTGGCGGTCAGCTTCAACAACACGCCGCTGATCCGCAACCGGCTGTTCGAATCGGAATTCTTCGATCTGCAGCGCGTCGAGGTGCTGCGAGGGCCGCAGGGCACGCTCTATGGCCGCAACGCGACCGGCGGCGTGGTCAATATCATCCCGGCGCTGCCGACCTACACGCTGGGCGGCGAGGCGAAGGCCGAGGTCGGCAGCTATAACACGAAGCGGCTGAGCGGGATGCTCAACCTGCCGCTTAGCGACACGCTGGCTGTCCGCGTCGCGGGCTCGATGACGAAGCGGGACGGCTTTGACTACAACACCTTCACGAAGAAGAACGTCAACGACCGTGACCTCTGGTCGACCCGCGCAACGGTGGCATGGGAACCGAACGACCGGTTCAGAGCCAATATCATCTGGCAGCATTTCCAGGAGGACGACCATCGCTCGCGCACCGGCAAGCAGCTCTGCGCCCGCGATCCCGGACCGGAGAAGGTCGGCGATACCCTGGTGCCTGAAGCGCTCCGCTCGCGGCTGAGCCAGGGCTGTCTGCCCGTCTCGCTCTACGACGACAGATCGTTCGGCGCGCCCAATGGCAGCAGCCTCGGCTATGTCGTGCTTCCTACCTATCTCATCGCCGCGGGGCTCGATCCGCAGACATTTTCAGTGGTGCCCGGCATTCTGTCCGGTGACCCTTATGCAAATGTCGTGCAGTCGCGCAATCTGCGCGAGATTGCAACTAGCTACGACCCCGTCTTTCACGCGAAGAACGACGTTTTCCAGCTTAACCTGGAATTCAAAATCAACAATTCCCTGAAGCTCGTCTCGCAAACGGCCTATGCTCGCGATCGCTATTATTCCTCGCAGGATTACAATCGTTTCGTTTCCAAGCCGATATTTCCTGACACGCAGGGGCTTCTTGACTTCTTTGGCAACCCTCTCTCCGGTCCGGGCGCATCGCCCGGCGGGATCTATGTCGATCCTCAATTGGGTGCATCCAATCGAATACTGTCGGTGGATTTGAGTCGTTCGCGCAATGATCAGTGGACGCAGGAGCTCCGCCTGCAATCCTCCTTCGACGGACCCATAAATTTCAGCTTTGGCGGAAACTATCTCAATTTCAAGTCTCAAGACGATTATTACGTCTTCAATAATCTTTTTACGTATAGTGCGGAAAATTTCTACAACAATAGCAACGACCCGGCAAATGGAGCACATGCTCCTTGTCCTCCGAATACCACGACCAGGGAGTGCATCTATGTGGATCCCAATCCGATTGGCTCATTGAACGATCTTGGGCACAATTATTTTCTTAGCCGCAATATCGTGAAGACAGAATCTTGGGCATTGTTCGGGGAGACGTACTGGAACGTTGCCAAAAACGTTAAGATTACCGCCGGGCTCCGTTACACGGATGACACGAAAACGGCGACGCCGATCCCAAGCCAGCTATTGCTCGGCGGCGGTGGCGACCTCGGCAATAGCGGTGGCTTCGTCAACAGCGGCTATCCGGCACTTCCTGACATCGATCAGAAATGGGGCAGGTTCACCGGACGGCTGGTCGTCGACTGGAAGCCCGACTTGTCCTTCACCGACGATACGCTGATCTACGCGTCGGCCTCACACGGTTACAAGGGCGGTGGCGCCAATCCGCCGCGCGCCGATCTCAACACGCGGGTGGTTCAGTATCAGCCGCTCCCGACAACCTTCAAGCCCGAATATGTCAACGCGTTCGAGATCGGCACCAAGAACAGTTTCGCGGGCGGCAAGCTGAGCCTCAACGCCACCGCCTTCTACTACGACTACAAGGACTATCAGGTTTCGCAGATCGTCGATCGCATCTCGCTCAACGAGAATTTCAACGCGGAGAGTTGGGGCCTTGAGCTTGAGGGGGCTTGGCGTCCGACACGCGCCTTCCGGGTCGACGCCAATCTGGGCTATCTCAGGACGCGGCTCAAGAAGGGGGCTCGGTCGATCGACGTGATGAACCGTACCCAGGGCAATTCGGACTGGGTCGTGCTTCGCCCCTGGATTCAGGTGCCGTCAAACTGCATCGCGCCGCGCAAGCATGTCGAGACCATTCTCAATTCGCCCTTTGTCGGCAGCGGCCTCGACCTTTTCATGCTTGCGGCGCTGTGTAACGGTTCAAGCACGTTCGGGAGTTTCAATCCGGACGTCGCGACGAACCTGCACTTCGACCAGTTCCTGGGCTTCACCTACAATCCCCTGACCGACGCACCCAATGGTGGCCGCGGCTTCTATGCCGACCTTGAGGGCAAGGAGCTGCCCAATGCGCCACGCCTGACGGTAAATCTCGGCGCGCAATACACCTTCTTCCTCGGAAAATGGGACCTTACCTTCCGCGGCGATTATTATCGCCAGTCGGCAAGCTGGGGGCGGGTCTACAACACTGCGTATGACCGGCTGAAGCCCTGGGACAACACCAATCTCGCAGTCACCCTGGCGCGCCCCGAGTCGGACCTGGCCTTTCAATTTTACGTAAAGAACGTTTTCAATAACGCCCCGATCTCCGATTTCTTCACGAACAGCGATGATACTGGGCTATCGAGCAACGTATTCACACTGGACCCGCGCATATTTGGTTTCAGTGTTAGCAAGAAGTTCTGAGATGTCGTTGATCGGTCGATATTCAATAATATCAAGTAAGAATATTGGATTTTCTACTTATGGCAGATATTCCACAGAATAATTGATCATAATTTTCGGTTGCAATATGCTAATTGACCAGTAACCTTAAGTTACTGGATGGCTTAAGTATTAAACTAATAAGTATAATATCCATAACTGTGGTATTACTTGAATAGCAATATTGACATCAATGTAGAAACTTAAGATTGTAGACATGCACCACGTCGGATGAGTGCAAATTACAATTCAAAATAGGAGAGTTGAGATGAGAATCGTTTCTGCAATCTGCGCAACCGCACTGGCACTCGCTGGCACCGCAGCGCCCGCCAGTGCGCAGACCTACTCGCCGTCGTCGGGCACCGTTGTGTTCCAGGGATCGGTGGTCGTGAAAAAAGGTTTGACTCTTAACTGCACGCTCAAGCTCACCGTCACCATCACCGGCACGACCACCGCGACAGCAACTCCGGCATTGTCGACCCCCTCCAATATCCTTTGCCCCACCGTGACGTTCAGCGGTACGCCCTACACGGTCACAGCCTCCTCTTCGGGCGGCACGCCGCCCGTCTATACCCTGACCCTCAATGGCGTTGTCGTAAACACGATCACCCCGGGCGGCTGCAGCGGTTCAATCGGCGCGACGTGGGGCGGCAACAGCGCTTCCCCGAGGTTCCTTTCGGTGAATGCGTCGCTGCCCGGCGGTGGCTCCTCGGATCCCTGCACGATCGTCGGCACCCTCAACCAGATTTCGGGCCCGGTCCTCAGCATCAACCCCTGATTGACGGTAATATAATAGAATATTTCTCCCGACCTGCCTGGGCGCGTTCCTTCGCGCTCAGGTATTTTTCGTCATTTTCTCGGATCGACGGCTTCACAGCGTCGGTGCCAATGCTGGAGCGGAAGACCGGCGGTCGCGATTCCCCAGCCAACGGGACAGGTACCACCAGAAGTCGATGCGAACCTTTGTTGACCGCCACGGCTATTGGAGACAGCTTCCATTCCGGCGCGTTGGGGGAATAGATGCTGCAGCTGACCAATGTCGGGAAAGCCTATGGGCCGCCGACACAGCCTGTCCCGGTGCTCAAGGACGTGTCGTTCTCGATTTCACGCGGCACCTTCTGTGCGCTTGTCGGCCCATCGGGGTCGGGCAAGAGCACGTTGCTCAACATCGTCGGCCTCCTCGACAAGCCCGATGCCGGACAGGTGGTGCTCGACGGTGTCGCGGTGGACTATGGCTCAGCGCAGCAGGCGGCACGGCTCCGCAACGCGATGCTTGGCTTCGTCTTCCAGTCGTTTCAATTGCTGCCTCGTCTGTCCGCCTGGCAGAATGTCGCGCTGCCTCTCCTGTATCGAGGCATCCCCCGCGATCGGCGGAGGGCTGCGGCGATCGCCATGCTAGAACGCGTCGGGCTCGCCGAGCGCAGCCATCATCGCCCGACCGAGCTTTCCGGTGGCCAGCGACAGCGCGTGGCGCTGGCCCGCGCACTGATCGGGGAACCGAGCCTGATCCTTGCTGACGAGCCGACCGGAAGCCTCGACAGCGTGACCGCGATCGAGGTGATGGAATTGTTGCGGCATCTGAACCGCAGTCTCAACGTCACGATCCTGATGGTGACTCATGATCGCGACCTGGCCGCGCAATGCGATCGCCAGATCGAGTTTCTCGATGGCCGGATAGTCTCCGACAGGCTGTCGCTGGCAGCGGCCACGCCGATGTCGGCATGATGACCGCCGCCATGCCATCGGGCGCGCCGCGGCGCGAGCTCTTCGCCGAGGCCTTCGCCAATCTGTACGGGCAGGGCATCCGCTCGATCCTCGCCTTGCTCGGCATCACTGTCGGCACCGCATCGATTATCGCCATGCTGAACATCGGGAACATGGCGCAGCTGGAAGCGCTCAAGAGCTTCAAGAGCATGGGGATCGACATGCTGCAGATCCGCGCTGCGCAGACCGGCACCGGTGCGGCGGGTTTCGACCGCCGCCTCGTCGACACCCTTCCGGCCGACGATCCGGACGTCCTGACCGCCGTGCCCCTGTCGATCGGCCGCGGCCAGGTCACGGCGGGCGGAGTAACGGCGGACGTGGCGACCATCGCGATCTCACCCGCCTTCGCGACACTCGCCGAGCTGCCGCTGCGGACCGGACGGCCGATTGGCGAGGCCGATGATTGCGGGCTGGTAGCGATGGTCGGGGACGGGGCGGCAACGAAATTATCGGCGCCCGGGGCCCGGCTCCTGCCGGACGCGAAGATCGCGATCGGCGATTACGGCTATACGGTGATTGGCATCCTGGCACCCGTGCCGAATGAATCGATGAATCCGACCGACTATAATGATTCGGTGTTCGTGCCCTTCGGCTGCAGCCGCCGCATCATGCAAAGCGGTGACCCCAATATGGCGTTGATCCGGCTGAGGCCCGACGTCGATTCAGCCGCCGTGGGTGAGCGAGTGAAGGCGCGCCTCGCCAATGCGTCGTCCACGCTGACCGTCATCGATGCGCGCGGGCTGGTGAAGGCGATGAAGGCGCAGATGGGTGTCTATACCCGCCTGCTCGCGGCGATCGGCGCCGTCTCGTTGCTGGTCGGCGGGATCGGCGTGATGAACGTGATGTTGATGAGCGTGATGGAACGCCGACGCGAGATTGGCCTGCGCGCGGCGATCGGCGCGACGCCGCGCGACCTGCAGCTCATGTTCCTGGTCGAGGCCGCGGCGCTTGCCCTGGTGGGCGGGCTGGCTGGCGTCGGGCTCGGAGTCGGCGCGTCCTGGTTCATGGCCAGGGCGATGGGTTGGGGCTTCGCGGTCGCGCTCTATGTGCTGCCGCTGGGGACCGGGGTGGCCGGTCTGGTCGGCATGGTCTTCGGCATCTACCCGGCCATCACGGCGTCCCGCCTCGATCCGATCGAGGCTCTGCGTGCGGAATAGGCGCCTGATAGGGTTTGAGCTCAGGCAGGGGGACTGGCTGTGCGAGGGTCGGCTGGGCGAGCGGACGCTTCAGTTCCGCCGGTGTAGCGCATCCAGCGAGCAGCATCGGGACCGCTGCGGCCATCATGCCGGTCTTCATCATGTCAAACGCCTCCTGACCCTCGCCATCGCGACCGGCAGTGTCCTCGCCCTGGGTAGTTCCATGCCGGCCGGCGCGCAAATCGTTGAACCTCTGTCCTCACCCTATGCCTCACCGGTCCCCCCGCCGCCATCGCGTCCTGTGCCGAAGGGGGCGGCTGTCGCAATCAGCCTGACGGAGGCGGTGGCGCTCGGCCTGCGCGACAATCGCACGATCAAGTCGGCCTATCTTTCGCGTATCGCGCAGAAATTCGACCTGTTCGTCGCCGGCAGCCGGTTCCGGCCCCGCATCAATGTCGCCGCTGATGTCTTTCGGGCCTGGAGCGGCGGCGTGTCGAGCACGCAGTCGAACGTCACGCCGCAAGTGGGGGTGCTCCTCCCGACCGGGGCGAACGTCGGCTTTTCCTGGGCGCGGGACGACCGCTTCCAGGACGGGCAGCATTTCAGGAGCGAGGTCAGCGCCTTCTCGGTCAGCCAGCCCTTGCTGCGCGGCGCGGGGCCGGACATCAACCTTGCGCCGATCAGGCGGGCCCGCCTGCAGGAACAGATCAATCAACTCGGCCTGAAAAATGCCGTCTCGAACGTGGTGAGCAGCATCGTCTTCGCCTATCGAGGGCTGGTCCAGGCGCAGGAGCAGGTCCGCCTGGCCGAGCTGGCGCTGAAGCGAACCCGGGGCCTGCTAGAAACCAACCGCGCGCTGATCGAGGCCGGGCGCATGGCGGCGGCGGATATCGTGCAGACCGAATCCGGGGTGGCGAACCAGGAAGTGGCCGTTCTGCAGGCCGGGCAGACGCGGGCGTCTGCGCAGCTCGCCCTGCTTCAGCTTCTGGCGCTCGACCCGAGCACCAATATCGTCGCGGGGGACGGTATCGATACCGATCGTGTCGCGATTGACCTCGACAGGGCGCTGGAGCTCGGTCGCTCGGCGCGGATGGATGTGCTGTCGTCAGAGCTGGCGGTCGAACAGGGACGGATATCCCTGCGCGAGGCGAAGAACAACCGGCTCTGGGATTTGTCGGCGATCGGCAGCGTATCGCGTTTCCGGGGCAGCGGCGCGCTGCGATCGCCGCTTGACGGCGATACCGACAAACGCGTCGGGCTGACGCTCAATATTCCGATCGGCGGCGACTACGCCCCGCGTCAGGGGGAGATCAACGCGACGGTCGCGCTGCGACAGGCCGAGATCACTTATCAGGACACCAGCCAGGCAGCCGAATCGCAGATCCGCGACGCGGTGCAGAGCGTCGAGGCGAGCTGGCTTCAGCTCGAGGCCGCGCGGCGCGCCCGGAGCCTCGCGGCGCGCGCGCTGGATATCCAGCGGGAGAAGCTCAATTTCGGCCGCGCCTCCAATTTCGAGGTGCTCTCGTTCGAAGCCGACCTGCGGGCTGCCGACGCGCAGGAATTGTCGGCCAAGATCAATTATCTCAATCAACTGACCTCTCTCGATCAGCAAATCGGAAGCACGCTCGATACATGGAAGATCGATCTCAACGACTGAAGCGGCTCGTCCCGCAGACGCGGCGCGGCAGGATCGCCGCCGCGCTGGCGCTAGTGTGCGGCATGCTGGCGCTCTGGTGGGGGCTCTCCGGTCCGGGTGCTGTGCCAGGACCGGCGGTGCCTATCGAGAAGAGCCAGGTGGTGAAACGCGAGCCCTTCACCTCGACGCTCAACGTGACCGGGACAATCGGCCCGGGCAACGGAATCGACATCACCGCGCCGTTCGACGGTGTCATCAAGTCGATCGACTTCGCGTATGGCGACCTGGTCAATCAGGGTCAGACGCTGGTCGAACTCGACCTTTCCGAGCTCGAGCAAAGTCGCAACGAGGCGGAAAGCGTCTATCTGAAGGCGGCCCAAGCATCCGACGATATGGCATCCTGGGCCAGCGGTCCCGAAGTTTCCCGCGCCCGCAGGGCTGCCGCGATGGCGATGTTTCAGCTCGGCGATACCGAGAACAAGCTGCGGGAAACCAAGGCGCTGCTTGATCGTGGCCTTGTCTCGCGATCCGAATATGACGGCATGGTCCAGCAGCAGCGTTCGCAGAAAGCCACGCTGGACGCGGCGCAGGAGGATCTGGGGACGACGCTGCGGCGGGGCCTGGGGCCGAACCGACGGCTGGCCGAGCTCGACCTGAAGAACGCACAACTCCGACTCGCCAAGTTGAGCGCGCAGTTCGGTGGGGCGGTCCTGCGCGCGCCAGATGACGGGATTGTCGTGCGTCCGCCACCGGGCCAAGGCAACGGGGCGGGCGCTGAGGCGCTTCATGTCGGGTCCCGGGTGACCAAGGGACAATTGATCGGCACGATCGCCCGGGCGGGTGGGCTCGGCGTGTCCTTCCGGCTTGACGAGGCCGACATCAACCGGATCAAGGTCGGTATGCCGGTGACGGTGACGGGCCCCGGTTTCGCCGATATTTCCCTTGCCGGGCAGATCGCGAGCGTCGCCGGCGAGGCGAGCAAGGATTCGGCGGGCGGCACCGGCAAGGCAAGCTTCACGGCCACCGCCCGTCTCGATGCGCTAACCCGCGACCAGGCCGCGCGCGTGAAGATCGGGATGACGGCGATGGTCGTCGTAATCGCCTATAGCAATCCAAGCGCGATCGTCGTCCCGCCCGAAGCGGTACAGGGCGCCGCGCCCGCTGCGACCGTATTGGTGCGCGATCCGCGCACGGGCTCCACCCGTCCGGTCACGGTGCAGGTCGGCCAGGTCAACCCGGACGGCGTTGAGATTCTGTCCGGGCTGAAGTCGGGCGACATTTTGGTTTGGATGCCCCCGCTGCTTCCTCCCACACCATCCGCGCCCTGACAAGTTGGCTAGGCGGACATTGACGTTGATGTTGATCCCGCCGCCCGTAATCCCCTAACGGTGCGCGGTTCGGCGCGAGGCGCCGGACGGGAGCCGAAAGATGACCAATGCCGAACCGCTTCGCACGAAACGCCGCAAGCGGCAGGCCGGGGAAGCGCGCGAGGAAGGCCTGGCCGCTGCGCGGGCGCTGCTGCTCGAAGGCGGGCCGGCATCGGTGACGCTGGCCAATGTCGGTCGCGAGATCGGTATGTCGCACACCAATGTCATCCACCATTTCGGCTCGGCCGAGGGCCTGCAGAGCGCCCTGATGGGGTCGATGATCCGGGATCTGGCCGGCGCGCTGGACGACGCGGTGGCGCATCTGAAGACCGACTCCGCCGCGCCGTCGATGCTGGTGGACCAGGTATTCGACGCGTTCGACGAGGGCGGCGCAGGCCAGTTGGCCGCGTGGCTGGTCCTGTCGCGCGAGTCCGATCATCTCGAGCCGATCCGTCAGGCGGTGCTCGATCTGGTCGCCGCCGTGCGGGAGAAGCTGGCCGAGGACGCGGCGGCAGATGATCGCATGCGCGGCATCGTGCTGCTCATCGCGATCTGCGCGTTCGGCGATGCCGTGATCGGGCCCCAATTGCGGGAAATGCTGGGCCTCGACGCGCAAGCCGGGCGGCGGCTGGTCGCCCAGATCCTGCCGTCCCTGATCCTGCCCGGGCGCTGACCCGGTCCGCGATCAGCGGATGCGCGTCCAGGTCTGGGTGCGGCACAAAAAGGCCACGATGCACCCCTTCACCTGCAAGGTATCGGGATTGAGCAGCGTCAGATAGCCGCTCGATGCCCCATCGCCGGTATCGGGATCGTACATCGGCCCCCCGGTCCATGTCCGCGGACCGCCGGTGAAGCCTTCCAGCACGCGCAAGCCCATCACCCGGCGCGCGCGAAGCGCCGCATCGCGATTCCGGACATCGCGCTGATCCGGATTGGCGCGCAACGGCGCGCCGTCGAGCACCTTTCCGCAGATCGCCGAGCCACAGGGAGCGAGTTCGACGATCCCGTTCCGCTTCTCCGTCCGCCACCGTCCGATCAGCGGACTGGGCGGGGCGGCCACGTCCGCACCGAGCAGCGCGACCGCCGCCAGCACCGCCATCATGCGGCGGCTCCGGCGAGATCGAGGCGCTTCAGCGACGCAGCGAGCAATCCCCGGTCGTCATGCTGCCAGGGGTGAAAGCCCGGCCTGAAATAAGTGAGATAGGCCGGGAAGACGCGGCGCAATATCCCGGGCCGGCGCCAGAGGAATCGCATCGTGCGCAGCCATATTCCCGGCCCCTTCAATCCATCCTCGCGATACAGGTCGCGCATGTTGCCGCGCATGGTCGTGACGAGGATCAGCGTGGCGATCAGCATCGCGCGCACGCGCAGGAAATAGCGCCGCGCTGGCGACCAATGGGCCGTTGCCGCGAAAAAGGTGTCATAGGCGACCGCCTTGTGCTCGATCTCCTCGACCGCATGCCAGCCCCACAGGCGGGCGGCTTCTTCCGGCGCGCCCGCAAGGTCGCTCCCCCCGGTTGCGAGCAGCGCGTGGGCGAGGATGGCGGTGAAATGTTCAAGCGCGCAGGTCGCGGCAAGCTGATGCTCCTTCCCGCGGGTGCGGGCAAAGTCGAGCACGCGCTTGGTGCGCCGTTCGAGCTTCGCCACGTCATAGCCGCTATCCGCGGCGAGCTTGTTGAAATGGGCATGCTCCCGGCTGTGCACCGATTCCTGCGCGATGAACGCGCCGATCTGGGCCTGGAGCGCGGGATCGACCGTACGCCGATAGGCCCGCACGCTATCCATGAAGAATTTCTCGCCCGCCGGAAACGTGCAGGACAGCGCGTTGAAAAAGGCCGTCGCGACGGGATCGCCGCCATGCCACCACCGGGGATGGCCGGCCGGCTCGCGATTGAAGCGCAGATCCCGCAAGGGGATCGAATGACTGGTCGGTGCAGGAGTTGAGGGGCTCATGGGATTGCTTCCGTTATATTGACATTGATGTTCATATGATAATCTGAACATCAATGTCAATATCATCCTTGCCGGCTGCCGCAGTGGCCCGGTCCGCGTCGCGAAACTGGAGGTTCCCATTGGGGCGCAGCCGGCCGAGGCTGTCGCGAACCGACAGGAGGTGATGTTGAGAATTCCCTTTTCCGCGATGACGCTCGCCTTCGCCCCGGCGGCGGCGCCGGCGTGCGCCGAGGAAGCCACCGCACCGAAGGCCCCCAAGGTCGCCGCCGCCGATGCGCCCTGGCCGGAGGCCGATTTCGAGATTTTCAAACTTGCCCCGGGCAAGCAGGAGGCCCTTATCCGTGACATCGCCCGCGCCGACGCGGATATCCTGCTGTTCAAGCCGGCGCGCACCATTCAACTTGCCGCCGCGCAACAGGCCGGGATGGCAGCCAGGTCAAAGGAACTGAACATGGAGAGCGGACCAGCCTGTTTCACCCGGATCAGCGAACCGATCGCCAGCCTCGCCGATACGAAGACCAATGGCCCGCTCACCGCGACACAGTGGCTGGCGCGACTCGACAAAAGGCGCATCGACCAGCCCGATGCCGCCAGGGCGGGCCAGTAAGGCGATGGGCATGATGCTTGATCGCCGCATGCTGCTCGGTGGCGGTGCAGCACTCCTCCTCCCGGTCAACGCCTGGTCACGGGCCGCCGGCACGCTCGACGCGGCCTATATCAATGGCGCCGTCTGGACCGGGCGCGGGCCGGCCGAGCGCACCGATGCGATCGGCGTGATCGGCAGCCGGGTGGTCGCGATCGGCCGGGCCGCCGTCGATGCAAGGGCGGGGCCGCGGACGCGGATCATCGACCTGAAGGGCGCGTTCGTCACGCCCGGCCTGACCGACAGCCACACCCACTTCACCCTTGGCTCGATCGCGCTGTCGCAACCGATCCTGCGCGACGCGAAGGATCCGGCCGACTTCACCCGCCGCATCGCCGAGGCCGCGAAAGCGCTCCCGGCCGGCCAGTGGCTGCTGGGCGGGAGCTGGGATGCCGATCGCTGGGGTGGTACCTTGCCAAGCCATGACTGGATCGATGCCGTGACGCCGGACACGCCGGTCGCCGTGGTCCGCTACGATCTGCACATGCTCGCGCTCAACGCGCTGGCGCTGAAACTGGTCGGCATCGATCGCAACACGCCCGATATCCCCGGCGGCGTGATCATGCGCGACGCCCGGGGCGACCCGACCGGCATCGTGAAGGACGCAGCAAAGGATTTCGTCCTGTCGAAGATCCCGCAGCCCACCGACGCCCAGATCGATGCGGCGGTGCGCCGGGGCATCCAGCTCGGCCTCAGCAAGGGCGTGACTCAGGTCCATCTGCCCGAACTGAACTGGACGACGCATGATTCGGTCCGCCGCCTGCGCGCACGCGGCGAGACGGGCGTGCGCTTCTATTCGTTCACCCCGCTGAAGGACTGGGAGCGTACGGCCGCACTCGTCCGGCACGAGGGCCGGGGCGACGACTGGGTGCGCTGGGGCGCGTGCAAGGTGGTGTTCGACGGCTCGCTCGGATCGCGTACGGCGCGCTTCTACGAGCCCTATCTCGACGATCCGACGACCCGCGGCATCACGGTGACCAGGCCCGAGGACCTGCGCGCCTGGCTGGGCGCGGCCGACAAGGCCGGGCTGCAGGTGGCTGCCCATGCGATCGGCGACGAGGCCAATGACATCGTCCTCGACGCCATGGCGGCCGCGGCCGCGGCCAATGGCAGGCGCGACCGCCGCTTCCGCATCGAGCACGCCCAGCATCTCAGCAAGGCCGCGATTCCGCGGTTCGCGAGGCAGAATGTGATCGCCTCGGTCCAGCCCTATCATGCGATCGATGACGGGCGCTGGGCGATCAACCGCATCGGACCCGAGCGGCTGACGCGCACCTATGCCTTTCAGGACCTCGTCGCCTCCGGCGCGCATGTCTGCATGGGATCGGACTGGCCGGTTGCACCGCTCGATCCGCTCACCGGTCTGAAAGCGGCGGTGCTGCGCGAGACGCTCGACGGCAAGAACCCCGGCGGCTGGTATCCCAACGAGCGCGTCTCGCTGGCCCAGGCATTGCGGGGCTACACCCACGAGGCTGCCTATGCCGGTTTCAGCGACGATCGCATGGGCGCGATCGCGCCAGGCTTCCTCGCCGACTTCGTGGTGTTCGACCGCGACCTGTTCGCGATCGACCCGGAAACCCTGACTGACGCCACCGTCTTGCGCACCATCGTCAACGGCGAGCAGCGCTTCGGCGCATGAAGAAAAGGGGAGCGCGCCCGCGCGGCGCGCTCCCCTCTTCAGCGACCCGGCCGAGGTCAGAACTCGTAGGTCGCCGAAATCCGCAATGTCCGCGCGGTGCCCTGCAGCAGATAGCCGCCGAACGACGACGCCCAGTAGCGCTTGTCGGCGATGTTATCGACATCGGCCCGAAGCGTGATCGGGTGCGATGCCGTCACGATGATGTAGCGCGCGCCCAGATCGAAGGTCGTCCAGCCCGGGATCGTCAGGGTGTTGGCGGCGTCGACGAACTGCTCGCTCGTATAGACGACGCGGCCCGTCAGCGTGATCTTGTCGAAGAAGGGCGGGACGACTTCAGTGCCCAGATTGACCTGGTAGTCGGGCACCCCGATCGCCTTCTTGCCGTCGAGCGTGCCCGAGGCAGTCTTCGTCTGCTTGGCGTTGTTGTAGCTCGCACCGCCGATGAAGCGGACATAGCGGCTCGCCTCGCCGTTGACCGAGAACTCGATGCCCCGATTGCGCTGGATGCCGTCCACCACAAAGG
>Ga0255338_1001773_pt1 | contig 37340 bp, 30 predicted proteins | sample MeOH1_35cm_T4_19_FD_203715 | JGI IMG/M metagenome (GOLD analysis project Ga0255338, IMG submission 203715) | Sandy soil microbial communities from University of British Columbia, Vancouver, Canada - MeOH1_35cm_T4_195 | ecosystem: Engineered > Artificial ecosystem > Sand microcosm > Unclassified ...
GCGCCCGTGGTGCCGACGCCCGGTGCGAGCACCGCACCGACTCCCAGCGCGGCGACCAGCCCCAGCCGGGCCCAGGCCCCCGCGCCGACCGGCAGGAACCGGGGCCCGGGTTCAGTCGAGGAGGATCGCATCGAAACTCCGCCCCTCGACCGGCCGCGCCGCCGGCACCCGGCGCCGGTGGTCGCCGAGCACGGCCAGCAGCTCGAGGATGCCGAGGGCGACGAGCGGCGGCACCAGCATCAGCGCGCGGCCCTGCGGCGAGCTGGCCCAGGCCAGCACGGTGCCCCACTCGTGGTGCCAGCCGACGACGACGCCGCGGACGCGGCTGACGGGCGTCGCGTTGGGGTCCGGCGCGGAGTTGGCGTCACCTCGCGTGACGATGTAGGGCTGGAGGATCCGCTGGCCCTGGTCGTCCAGCACGGGCACCATCCGGCCGGTGGCGTCCTGTTCCATCGCCGGCAGCTGGTGCAGCTCGACGATGCGGTGCGTCACCAGGTTCTCGCTGCCGACCGGCCGGAACGTCACCACCTGGTCCACCTTGAGCTCCGAGGCGTCCGCGATCGCGCGCAGCACCACCACGTCCCCAGCGACGAACCGGGGCGCCATCGAGCCGGACGTGACGATCAGCAGCCGCTGACCGTGCACCTGGTACCACAGCGGCACCGCGAGCGAGGTGGCGTAGGCGGCGCCGCCCGCTTCGATCACGGTCCACAGAAGGACGGAGATGGCGACCCGCCACCACGGCCCGCGCACCCGCGTCCGACGAGTCCGCGGCCGCTCGGGCCGCGGAGCCCGCCTCTCGGCGTAGGTCGCCAGGTCGTCGTCGGTCATTCGTCGGTCACGGCGTCGGGTTGTTCACGACCTGCTCGGCGTCGAAGCGCAGCGCGATGCTCACGCCCTTGCCCTGGAACGCGTTGCCGGCGTCGGCGTCGAAGGTGGCGCGCACGCACAGGGTCTCGACGTTGTCAGCCGTGCTGACGCCGAGCGTGCGCGGCCCCGGGGACCCGGTCACGCCGGACGCGGGCTGGAACGGGTTGACGGTCGCGTCGCCGAGGATCGGCGTGAAGCCGTCGAGCGTCAGCGGCCACGTGGTGACCAGACCGGCCGGCGCCGTGGCGTCCGGGGTGTTGGGCGTCTGGACGCAGGTGGCGGTGGGTGTCACCGGGAACACGTCGAGCGTGAACCAGGTGCGGATGTCCTCCGTGCCGGTGAACGTCTCGCCGGTGCCCAGCGTCGGTGCCGTCGGCGTCAGCGACGGGTCCAGCAGCGTGGTGTCGGCCTTGTAGGAGACGGCGTAGCGCTGCGCCAGCGAGCCGTCGTTGTGCACCTCGAGCTGGCGCACCACCGAGTCGCCGGGGGCCATGCCGAGCGTCGGGAGCACGAAGTCCGCCGTGCCGTTGGCGTCGGTGCCGAGCCGCAGGTCCACCGTCCCCGTCAGCAGGTCGCCCGCCGTCGTGTCGCGGTCGGTGAACAGCGCGCTCGTCGTCAGCGACGTCACGCCCAGCCCGGCCAGGGCGAAGATCGCGGCGGTGGCGCCCAGCCGCCGCCAGCGGGAGACGTCGCCGCGCTGCGGGGCCGGGTCGATCATCTCCTGCAACAGCTCGTCCATCATGGCGGGTATCCCCCCGGGGCTGGTGGCGACGTCCGGTACGTCCGCCTGAGGACTGGTATCGGCACAATCTTCCCCGGCGATGAGGGCGACCGCCAGTATCGGCTCCGGCCCGCGTGCCCGCGGGCGGCCTCAGCGGGTCAGCCAGCCCCCGTCGACCGCCAGGATCGAGCCGTGCGCGTAGTCCGAGGCCGCGGAGGCGAGGTAGACCACCGCACCCTGGAGGTCCTCGGGCGTGCCCCAGCGGCCGGCGGGGATGCGGTCGACGATCGAGCGCTCGCGCTGCTCGTCGGCCCGGATGGGCGCGGTGTTGTCGGTGGCGAAGTAGCCGGGGGCGATCGCGTTGACGTTGACGCCGTGCTTCGCCCACTCGTTGGCGAGCGACCGCGTGATGCCGGCGACGCCACTCTTCGCCGCGGCGTACGAGGGCACGAGGATGCCGCCCTGGAACGAGAGCATCGAGGCGACGTTGACGATCTTGCCGTGCCCCTGGGCGATCATCACCTTGCCGGCCGCCTGGGAGAGGAAGAACACGGCCTTGAGGTTGATGTCGATGACGTCGTCCCAGTCCGCTTCCGAGAACTCGACGGCGGGTGCACGGCGGATGATGCCGGCGTTGTTGACGAGGACGTCCAGCGCGCCCAGCTCGCTCACCACCTCGGCCACGACGCCGTCGAGGTCCGCCGGGGTGGCGGTCAGCAGGTCGCAGGCCACCTGGTGCACCCGGCGGCCGAGCCCGGCGATCTGCTCCGCCGTCCGTGCGCACCCGGTGCGGTCGAGCAGGGCGACGTCCGCGCCCGCCTCGGCCAGGGCGAGGGCGTAGCCCTGGCCCAGGCCGCGGCCGGCCCCGGTGACGAGGGCGACCTTCCCGTCGAGCCGGAAGCGGTCGAGGATCATGCGAGCTCCCGGGGGTCGACGGCGACGACGTCGCCGTAGTCGATGTTCTCGCCGGCCATGGCCCAGACGAACGAGTAGGCGGCGGTCGCCGAGGCGCAGTGGATGGACCACGGCGGGGAGACGACGACGTCGCGGTCGTGCAGCACCAGCTGTCGGGTGCTCGTCGGCTCGCCCATGAGGTGCACCAGCACCCCGTCGCCGAGCCCGCTGTAGAGGTAGATCTCCGTGCGGCGGTCGTGGACGTGCGGGGGCATCGTGTTCCAGACGCTGCCCGGCTCGAGCGTGGTGATGCCCAGCACCAGCTGGTTGGACTCGATGCCGTCCGCGTGGACGTACTTGCGGATGGTGCGGTGGTTCGACTGCTCCGCCGAGCCGAGCTCGACGGCCACCACCTCGTCGCGGCCCGCCAGGGCGGGCGCGCAGGCGCGGTGGGCCGGCGCGGATACGAGGTAGACGGCGCCGCTGCCGGACACCGTGATGGCACGGGTGCCCATGGGCAGGTAGAGGACGTCCTGCGGACCGACGGGGTACGTGGCGCCGTCCGCCGTCACCTCCACCGCACCGTCGACACCGACGACCGCCAGCTCGCGGCGCTCGAGGAGGTACGCGGCGCGCAGCTCCTCGGGGGCGGTCACCGCCGTCGCGCCGCCGTCGACCACGAGCCCGCCGACGAGCATCCGGTCGTCGTGCGCGTAGCCCCACGACACCTCGCCGGTGCTGAACAGCCCGGACAGCACGAACCGGTCGCGCAGCTGCGAGCCGTCGAGGCGACCGACGTCGTCGGGGTGCGTGCTCCAGAGGCGGGTGACGGACATCGGTCTCTCCTTACTCGTGGACGGCTCGGGAGGGGCTGGCCGCGACCGGGTTGGTCAGCGTGCCCAGGTTCCCGATGGTGATCTCGACGACGTCCCCGGCCCGCAGGTACCGCTCGCCGCGGGCCAGCACCTCGGGGAGCTTCTGCGGCGTGCCGGTGGCGATGACGTCCCCCGGCAGGAGGGTCATCACCTGGCTGAGGTAGGACACGAGGCGCGCGACGGGGAACACCATCGCGGCGGTGCTGGAGCTCACGGTGACCTCGCCGTTCAGGGCGAGCCGGACCGTCAGGTCCTGCGGGTCCGCCACCTCGTCGGCGGTCACCAGCGCCGGTCCGAGCGGCCCGAACGTGTCGAACGACTTGCCCGGCACCCATTGGCTGCCGTGCCGCTGCCAGTCGCGGGCCGAGACGTCGTTGAACACGCAGTAGCCGGCGACGTACGCGAGCGCGTCCGCCGCGTCCACCTCGTGGGCCCGCGTCCCGACGACCACCGCGAGCTCCGCCTCGTAGTCGACCTCGTCGGACGCCCGGGGGAGCAGGATCGGGGCGCCCGTACCGACGATCGTGTTGCCGGTCTTGGCGAACACGTCGGGGTACTCGGGGTCGTCCACCACCTGGTGGCCCCGGTAGTTGTAGCCGACGCAGACGATCTTGCCGGGGTTGGGCACCGGTGCCAGCAGTCGCACGGCCGCGCCGTCGCACGTCGCCGCCGGGGAGGGGTCCACGACGAGCTCGCGGACCCGCGGCAGGTGCCCGCCGGCGAGCAGCCCCACCATGTCCGGGGGGATCGCGGGGTCGGCCGCGGGCAGGTCGAGCACCCGTCCGCCCGCGAGGAGGGCCCCGGTGCGCGACCGTCCGTCGCGCTCGAACGTCACCAGCCGCATCGGCTCACCAGTACAGGGTCCGGTCGGGGCGCACCGTGCGGACGAGCGCCTCGAGGTAGAAGTAGTCGCCCCACAGGTTGCCCTCGTCGACGCCGGCGTCGGAGTTCCGGTCGTAGACGCCGTGCAGCAGCAACGCGTTGGACTGCGGGTGGTCCGCGGTCGAGTACGAGGAGGCCAGGGACGAGAGGATCGCCGCGGCCCGGTCGAGGTAGCGCGCCTTGTCCTCGCCCTCCGGCAGCCATCCGGCGATCTCGACGAGGCCGCAGACGGCGATCGCCGACGCGGAGGAGTCGCGCGGCTGTTCGTCCCCGTCCGTGAAGTCGAGGTCCCAGTAGGCGACGAGGTCCGCCGGCAGGTGGTCGAGGAAGTAGTCCGCGCACGTGCGGGCGGCGACGAGGAACGACTCGTCCTTCGTGTAGCGGTAGTTCAGCGCGAAGCCGTACGCGCCCCAGGCCTGGCCACGAGCCCAGCACGAGTCGTCGGCGAACCCCTGCGCCGTGGTGCCTCGTAGCGGCTCGCCCGTCACCGGGTCCCAGTAGTAGGTGTGGAAGGTCGAGCCGTCGGGGCGCACGATCCGGTCGCGCAGCTGGACCGTGTGACGCACGGCCGCCGCAACGTAACGCTCGTCGCCCGTGGTCCGGCCGGCCCAGTGGAGCAGCGGCATGTTCATCAGCGAGTCGATGATCGTGCGACCCCGCTGCTGCGGGTCGGACAGGTCCCCCCAGGCCTGCACGATCCCGGCGGGCTCGAGGAACCGGGTCATCAGGTGGTCGGCCGCCGCCAGGGCGGCGGTCTTCGCGTCCTCGTCGCCGAGCAGGCGCCACGGGGTGACGCACGAGAGCGTGTAGAGGAACCCGAGATCGTGGGTGTCGAGATCGATGCCGCCGTGCACACGGGCGACGAAGCTGTCGACGTGCGCCGCGGCGGCGGCCCGGAACGTGTCGTCGCCCGTGACCTCCCAGGCCAGCCAGAGCATGCCGGGCACGAAGCTCGTGGTCCACCCGCGGTTGGCGCCCTCGGGGAGGGTCGCGGTCGCGGGGCGCGGGAGATAGACGCCGCCGCTGGTCGTGTCGTCGGGGTACGCGTCGCCGAAGGCGGCGATGTTGGCCCGGACCGTCGCCAGGGCGGCGGCCAGCGCCTGTTCCGTCCGCGCGGCGATCGGGCTTCCGCCCGCGTGCGTCAACGTCATGGTTCGTCGTTCCTTGCTCTGCTATGGCTGGTGGGAAGGGTGCGGTCGGGTGCCGTCATGCGGTACCCGGCGCCGCGGCAGGCAGCACGGGTCGCAGGCTGTACCGGCTGTTCGCCCACACCACGTAGAGCAGCGGCGCCGCCGCCACCCCCAGCGCGAGGGCCGGCGCGGCGGTGAACGCGGCGACGAGGAGGCCGAGGCTGAAGAACGAGAGGGCCGTGAGGTACCAGCGGCGCACTGCGACGTACACGCAGACCCGTAGCACGTCGCGCAGCCTGGCGGCCGGGGCCTCCGCGACGGTCGCGAGCCCGATCACGCCGGTGGCCAGCACCAGCAGCGCGAGCACGACGAGCACCGGCACCGCGGCGCCGCCGAGCGCCGTCCCGCGCGCCCACACGACGTCGACGGCCAGCACGACGAGGGCGCCGGTGACCGCGGCACCGAGGGTGAGCGAGCGCCGGTACGTAGCCCGCCAGGCTGCGAGGAACGTGCGGATCACGCCGACGGTCGGGTCCGTCGAGTACGACGAGAACACCGCGAACGCCGCGGTCAGGGCGGGCGCGACCACCGCGGGGACGAGGACGGTCAACACCGGCCACGACTGCGCGGGGTCGCTCGCCACGAGGACGGCGAGCAGGGGCAGGCAGGCGACGGCGAGCAGGGCGTTCGTCATCAAGCCCAGGTAGACGACCGAGAACAGGGCCGCATACGTCTCGTGGCTGAACCGGCGCACGCCGCTCACCCCTTGAGGCCGCTGGTCGCGATGCCCTGGACAAAGAACCGCTGGCCGAGCAGGAAGATCACGGCGATCGGCACGACCGACAGCGTCAGGCCCGTGAACAGCAGGGAGTAGTTGGCGTTGTACAGGTCGGTGGCGAACCGCTGGAGGCCCAGCTGGAGCGTCCAGAGCTCCGGTGCCCGCAGGTAGAGCAGCGGTCCCAGGTAGTCGTTCCAGGTGTTGACGAACGTCAGCAGGGCGAGGCTCGCGACCGCGGGCCCGGACAGCGGCAGCATGATGAGGCGCCAGATGCCGTACTCGGACAACCCGTCGATCCGGGCGGCCTCGGACAGCTCCTCGGGGATCGAGTCGAAGTACTGCTTCATGAGGAAGACGCCGAAGGCGCCGAACGCCTGGAGCAGGATGATCGACCACAGCGAGTTCACCAGGTGCAGCTTCGAGAAGATGATGAACTGCGGGATCATGTACGCCTGCCACGGCACGGCGATGGTGCCGACGTACGTGAGGAACAGCACATCGCGCCCGGGGAAGCGCATGCGGGAGAAGCCGTAGGCGGCGAACGATCCGGTGAGCACCTGCAGGAACGTCACGACGGCCGACAGCACGACGGTGTTCTTCCACCACGTCGCGATGCCCGACGCCCGCCAGATCTCGGCGTAGTTGTCCCAGCGCCACACGTCCGGGAGCCATTTCACCGGGATCGTGAAGATGGCGTTGGGTCCCTTGAGGGAGCTCATCGCCATCCAGAAGAACGGCAACAGCACGGCGACGGCCGCGACGATCAGCGCCACGTAGCCGACGACGCGAAGGGCGCGTGGGCCCACCGCCCGCCGGGCCCGTGGGTCGGCCGAACCGCGGGGGGCGGGGCCGGTGAGGACCGAGGGGCCGGGGGCGTCGAGAATGGCCATCATGCGCTCCGGCGCTTGTTCACGACGAACTGGACGATCGTCACGGCGATGCAGATGAGGAACAGGGCGATCGACACGGCCGAGGCGTACCCGTACTGGAACTCGACGATGCCCTTCTGCCAGATGTACTGGGAGAGGACGAGGGTCGACTGCCCCGGGCCGCCCTGGGTCATCAACAGGATGATGTCGAACACCTTGAACGAGCCGATCGTCAGCATGACGACGACGAAGAAGGTGGTGGGACGCAGCGCGGGGAGGGTGACGCTGCGGAATCGCTGCCACGCGCCGGCGCCGTCGATCTTGGCGGCCTCGTACAGCTCCGGCGGAACGGTCTGGAGTCCCGCCAGGTAGATGATCATGTAATAGCCCATGTTCCGCCACGTCTGGACCAGGACGATCGCGGGCATCGCCCATCCCGGGGACGTCACCCAGCCCGGTGGGTTGTCGACGCCGAGGAACCCGAGGATCTGGTTGATCGGCCCGTACTGGGGGCTGAACAGCATGTTCCAGACCATCGCGATCGCGACGATCGACGTGATGTACGGGAAGAAGGCCGCGGTGCGGAAGAACGCGACGCCACGCAGCCTGCGGTTGAGCAGCAGCGCCAGGCCGAGGGAGACGGCCATCGTCAGTGGGATGTGGATCGCCGCGAAGTAGACGGTGTTGGTCAGCGCCTTGTGGAAGCTGGCGTCGTCGAGCATGCGCCGGAAGTTGTCCAGACCGACGAAGTCAGCCTTTCCGAACACGTCCCAGTCGGTGAAGGCCATGTAGAACAGCCACACGACGGGGACGAGCGTCAGGGTCGCGAAGCCGAGGAAGTTCGGCAGGATGAACGTCCACCCGATGACGGCGTTCCGGCGCCTCAGCCGGGCGCCGGGCCGCCGGCCGGTCCTCGGCACGGGTGAGCCGACACCGTCCACGGTGATGGTCGCCATGGGGCTACTCCTTCGTCACGGCTGGGGATCTCCGGCCGGGACGGCCGTCCCGTTGCGAATGGGGACGGCCGTCCCGCATGCGGTCGCTCAGGGAAGAGCGATCTCGCTGTTGATCCGGTCGGTCGCGGTCTTGATCGCGTCGTCGAGGGGGGTCGCCTCGGTCATGATCGCGGTGTGGGCGTCGTTGAGGATCGTCTGCAGCGCGGCGATGTCCTTGAACGTCGGGTTCTCGGCGATCGTCTTGTGCGTGGTCCACGCGAACCGCGACAAGTCGTCGGTCGGCGCACCGTCGACGGCGAAGTAGACGTCGGCGACCGCCTCGGTCGTCAGGGCCGGCGTGATGCCGATGCCCGCCAGGTCCTTGGCCGCCTCCTCGCTGGAGGCGAAGACCAGGAAGTCCTTCGCTGCCTGCAGCTTGGCGTCGGCGATGGCAGCGTTGATGCCGAAGCCGGTCGGGTCGCCGAACGTCACCGGGGTGCTGTCGAGGCCCGCGGTCGACGAGTCGAACTGCGGCGCCGGGGCGAAGCCCCACTCGAACGGCTGGGCGTCGCCGGACTTCTGCTGCGCGATGAGCGTGGCGACGTACCACGAGCCCATCGGCATCATGGCGGTCTGCTGGGTGCCGAACTGCCCCTGGTAGGTCAGGTTGTTCGCCGTGCGGGTCGCGGCGTCGATCTGCACGCCGGCGTCCTGCAGGCCGAGGGCCCGCTGGTAGTAGGGCTTGAGGTACTCGTAGTCACCCGAGAGCACGTCGCCGGCCTGGGCGTTCGCGAAGCCCTGGAGCACCGACTGCCAGCCGTGCTGGTAGGTGCCGAACGCCGGGTTGCCCTTGGCGGCCAGGGCCGTCTTGAGCTCCGTGGCGCTGGTGACGTAGTCGTCCCACGTCCACGAGCCGTCCGGCTCGTCGACGCCGGCGAGGGCGAACAGGTCCTTGTTGTAGAAGATCACCCACGAGTCGTTCCGGTACGGCAGCGCGTACTGCACGCCGTCCACCTCGTAGCTCGCGGCACCCGAGGTGCCCTCCGGCAGGGTCGAGACCAGGTCGGTGACGTCGACCAGCTGCCCGGCGCTCCCGAAGACGGGCGTGTAGGAGACGTTCTTCTGCGTGATGATGTCCGGCGCCACCCCGGCCGCCAGGTCCGCCGTGATCAGCGGGTTGTAGTTCGCGGAGTCGTACTCCTTGAGCTCCACGGTGACGTTCGGGTACTTCTCGTGGAACGCGTCGGCGAGCACCTGGAACTCCGGTGTGGTCGACAGGCTCCAACCGGAGACCGTCAAGCTGACCGGCTCGGCCGAGGCGGTGGTCTCGCCGGTGGCGGCGGTGGTCGCGCCACCGCCGGTGGTCGCGCCGTCGGTAGGGGTGGTGGTGGCGCCCCCGCCGCTGCACGCGGCGAGGACCAGCGGGACCGCGGCGGTCAGGGCGACCACCGCGGGGATCGAGCGCTTCATCCTTGCTCCTTCACAATCTGGGCCCGGCGTTGGGCCTGGTACCACGGACCGGAGGGCCTAGGCGGCGTCCCCGGAGACCGGCACGGAGAGGTGGTTGCTGGTGCGGACGCCGTCCGGCCAGGTCACCGCCGCGTCGAGCCCGCCGTCGCGCTCGTCGAGCGTGACCAGGGCGGGCCGTTCTGGAGTCGACCCCGCGCCGGACAGGCCGACGAGGGCCGCGACCCAGGCCCCCGCCCGCACGGGCAGGCTCAGCGTGGGCACATGCGCGACCGGGCCGAGCGGGCTGGCGTCGAGGCGCCGCACCACGCCGGTGACCCCGCCACCGACCAGCGGTGCCAGCGTGGAGACGCGTCCGCCGGCGGAGATGGCGACGGGCTGCTCGCCGCCGCCGGCGACGGCCGGGGCGTCACCGACCAGCGGCCAGCCGCCGATCCGCAGCGTGAGCGCCCGCGGATCCACGCCGTCCGCGACGGGACCCACCCGCACCAGCCGCAGCTCCCACGGACCGCGCAGCAGGGAGAGCACGGTGATCCGGCCCGCCGGCGTCGCCGCGCCGTCCCGGCCGGACCCGTGATGCGTGGTGGTCGGCTGTGGGTCGATCCAGTGCGCGACGGCCGACGAGCCCGCGATGCCGACCCCCTCCTCGACGTACGCACCGAGGAGATCCATCGCGGCGCGATGGGTCGCCCGGCCGTCGGCGTCGACGATGGCGACGGCCTGCTCGAGCGGGGCCGTCCACCCCTCCTCGTCGAGCAGCGGGGCGGTCGCGGTCGAGTACCCGATGCGTGCGTAGAGCGGCGAGTCGCCGACGAGCGAGCCGGCCCGCGCGTGGTCGGTGCCGTGGTTGGCGATCCGGACGATCCCGTCGGCCGCGGTGCCGGAGACCACCCACCCGGCGGGCCGGACGGCGAACAGCGTGTCGCCGACCTCGGTGGGAAGCGGCTGCGCCGGGGCAGTCCAGACGGGGTGGTCGGCGGGCAGCGCGATGCCGAGCATCCCCTTGGCCGCCCAGTAGGGCGAGCTGGGACCCGAGTACGACTGGGCGAGCCGGCGCCACTCGTGGTGCCAACCCATGGTGAGCAGGCCGTGCTCGTCGGGCGCGCCACGGGCGACGAAGTGCCCGACGATGCCGTCGGCAGCGTGCCGCAGGGCACCGGGGGACAGCGACGGGACGCCGGCCAGGGCGCCCACCCAGAAGGGGGCGGCCGAGGCGAACCGGTAGATCAGGCTGCGACCCTGGATCAGCGGCGAGCCGTCGCTGCCGACGAGCCGGATCGCGTCGATGAGGTAGCGGTCGAGCCGGGCGACGTCGGTGGCGGTGCGCGCACCCGCGAGCTCGGCCGCGCCGGCCATGCGGGACCACAACACCGGGTAGAGGTGCATCGCCCAGCCGATGTAGTGGTCGTACGAACGCTCGTAGCCGTCGGAGTACCAGCCGTCGTCGCGGTAGAGGTCGTCGTGCAGCGCGAGGTCGGCCGCGACGTCGTCGGGCGACCACGGACCGCCGACCGAGCGCAGGAACGTCTGGACCACCACGCGGAACCACAGCCAGTTGGTCCTGGGGTAGCCGTGGTCGCCGACGACGGGGGAGAGGTACTCCACCAGCTGCTGCTGGGTGCGGTCCGAGAGCCGGTCCCAGATCCACGGCCGGGTCATGTCGAGGACCAGGGCGGTGGAGGCAGCCTCGACCTTCGCCTGGCCGTGCTCGGGCAGGCGCACCCAGCGCTCCTCGTCGGGCGCGTCGGGATCGACACCGGCCGCGATGCCGCGGGCGTAGAAGTCGGCCAGCTCGTCGAGCCCCTCGCCCCGCTCGCCGGCGATCCGGAAGCCGGCCAGGAGGAAGGTGCGGCAGAAGCCCTCGAGACCGTCGACCGCATGCCCGTACCCGCCGACGGCGCCAGGGAGTGTGATGCGCGCATGGTTCGGCGAGCTGTAGGGACGCACGGCCGTGAGCATGCGGTCGGCGAGATCCGTCCACGCCTGGCGATCCCGGTCCGGGCGCCGGGGACCCGCGTTCGGGTCTGCGGCGAGATGTTCGGTCACGTGCCCTTCTCCGTCGAAGTCGGCGTGCCAACCGGTCGAGTTGCGCCAGAATGGAACCGGGACGAAGTAAACGAGTCATGATCGGTCGTGTCAAGTCGCAATGTGATCCGATACGATCACGGTCGATCAAGCCGATCGTTCATACGGGGAGACATGCCGACCTCTGAGCAGTTCGTCGGACCGCTGGCGCACGCGTGGCGTCCGAGCGGCACCGCCGGCTGGGACGCGCGGCTGTGCGACACCGACCACGCGCTACCGGTGCCACCCTCGACCGACCGCCGGGTCTGGGACGCGGTGGACGGTGCGACGCTGTCGGCGATCGCGGCTCGTGCGGAAGCCGACCTGGGCCGGCCGTGGCCGCTGCCGTTGGCGCACCAGTATGCGCGGCGCTGGCGCGACGGCGACCGCGACGGCTACGAGCAGTCGGTCTTCGCCCGCCAGCACAGGCTGAGCCGCGCCGCGGTGATGGCCGCCGTCACCCTCGAGAACCGGTGGCTCGACGAGGTCGCCGACGGCGTCACCCTGCTCGCCGAGCAGAGCACCTGGTGCTGGCCGGCGCACGACGACACGTTCGCGCGCCACGGCGCGGTGGTGCCCACGGTCACCGACCCGTTCCTCGACCTGGGAGCCGGTGAGGTCGCCGGACAGCTCGCCTGGGTGGACCATCTGCTCGCCGCGTCGCTCGACGCGCGCTACCCCGGGCTGCGGGCGCGCATCCGGCACGAGGTCGACGCGCGCGCCCTGACACCGTTCCTGCTCCGCCGGGACTGGCACTGGCTGGGCCTCGACGGGGACGTGCACAACTGGAGCCCCTGGATCCACGGGAACGTGCTCGTCGCCGCGCTGCGCCTGGAGCCGGACGGCGCGCGACGCGCGCTTCTCGTCGACCTCGTCGCGCAGGGACTGGACCGCTACGTCGCCGCCCTGCCCGCGGACGGCGCCGTCGACGAGGGCTATCACTACTGGTGGAACGGCCCATGCCGGGCGCTCGAGGCGCTCGACGTGCTGCGGCATGCGACCGGCCTGGACTACGCGTCGGTGCCGGCGCTCCGTGCGACCGTCGCGTTCCCGCACCGGATGCACCTGGGCGGCCGGTGGTACCTCAACGTCGCGGACGGTCCGGCGCGTGGCTCGCAGGAGCCGTCCTGGCACGGGCTGTTCCGAGCGGCCGTGACGATGTCCGACGAGTCGGCGGCGGCTCACGCGGCGGCCCAGCGGGTCCCGGGCGGCCCGGTGGCCGATGAGGGCGCGGGGCTCGGTCGGCTGCTGCGCGCGCTCGTCGACCCGGGCTGGCGCACCGCCACCGGGAAGTCGCCGCTGCCCCGTGAGGTGTGGCTCGCTTCGACGCAGGTGCTCCTGGCGCGGCAAGAGGCAGGTTCGTCACGCGGGCTCACGCTGGCCGCCAAGGGTGGGCACAACGGTGAGCACCACAACCACAACGACGTCGGTGAGGTGGTGGTGGCGCTCGACGGGGTGCCTGTGCTCGTCGACGCGGGCCGGCCGACGTACAGGGCCGCCACGTTCGGCCCGGACCGCTATGCGCTCTGGCCGATGCAGAGCTCGTGGCACAACGTCCCCGAGATCCGCGGCACGCCCCAGTCGCCCGGTCGGCGGTTCTCGGCCCATGAAGCATCGGCGACCTGCAACGATGCGGGCGCGACGCTGCGGGCGAACCTCGTTGCGGCGTACCCGCGCGACGACCTGCGGTACTGGTGGCGCACCTGCCGGATGGACCGTCCCACCGGTCGGGTGACGATCAGCGACGAGTGGGAGATGGACGGCGACGGCGATGGGGCGACGGTGGTGAACCTGCTGCTGGCGGGTGAGGTGCGGCTCGGCGAGGGTCGGGCCGAGGTGGACGCGCTGGACGGCGCCGGAACGGTGGTCCTGAGCTGGGACGCCGCGGTGCCTGCCCACCTGACGGAACGGTTGCTGGACGACCCGGCGCTGACCGCTGTCTGGGGGCAGCGGCTGACCCGGCTGGAGCTCGGCCTGACGCAGCTCGGAGCGTCGGGAGCGTTCGAGGTGACTGTGGAGGAGCTGCGATGAGCACGTCGGACGGGCGCGGCCCGCTGCAGGTGGAGCGGCGCTCACAGCTGCTCGAGGAGCTGCGGCGGCAGGGGACCGTCCGGGTCTCCGACCTGGTGGCACAGCTCGGCGTGACGGCAGTGACGGTCCGCCGGGACATCACGCAGCTCGCGGCCGAGGGTCTGGTGCGCCGGGTGCACGGCGGCGTCACGCTCATCGACACGGAGGACGGCGGCGACGAGGGGCCGGCCGTCGTGCGTGCCCGTGGCGACCAGGGCGGACCACGGACCATCGGGATGCTCGTGCCCTCCCTCGACTACTACTGGCCGGGCGTGGTGCGGGGAGCCGAGGAGGCGGCCCGCGAGTACGGCCACCGGGTGGTGCTGCGCGGGTCATCGTACGAGTCGGAGGACGACCGTCCGCAGCTGGAGCGCCTCATCGACCGGGTGGGTGCCGACGGCTTGGTGCTCGCGCCGCGCATGGAGGCGCCGACGGCCGGCGAGACGCTGGAGTGGCTCGCGGCCAGCGGCGTGCCCACCGTGCTGGTGGAGCGCACCGCGACGGTGGGACCGCGCCGCGAGGTGCTCGAGTCCGTCGTGACGGACCACGCGCTCGGCGCGGCCGTCGCGGTGCGGCACCTGCGCTCGCTGGGGCACCAGAAGGTGGGCATCGCCCTCGCCCGGTTCAGCCCGACGTCGCGGCACGTGCTGCGCGGCTGGCACGAGGCCGCCGTGGACACCGGGCTCGACCCGGCGTCGACCGTGGAGGCGATGCTGCCGGCCCTGGGTGCGCGGGACTTCGACGCGGCGCTGGACGCCGTGCTGGACAGCTGTCTCGCGACCGGGACCACCGCGTTGCTGGTGCACGCCGACTCCGAGGCGATGGCGTTGGTGCAGCGCTGCGAGGAACGGCACCTGGCGGTGCCGGGTGCGCTCTCGGTCGTCGCGTACGACGACGAGCTCGCCGGGTTGTTCAGTCCCCCCCTGACGGCTGTGCGCCCGCCGCGCCGCTCGATCGGCCGAGCCGCGATGGAGCTGCTGCTCGCCCGCCTGTCCGATCCGGGCCGGCCTGCCCACCGCGTGGTGATCAGCCCGTCGCTGCGGCTCAGGGAGTCGACGGCTCCGCCGCCGGCGCAGTAGAGCCGCCCCTCCCGGTCACGTGACGCGGACGCCGGGGTTCGCGTCGGCCTCGTTGTGCCCGGAGTCCCGACGCGGCCGCGCCACCCGCCGGCTCGGCGCGACCGCGATCGACGCCGCGGGGGCCGGGTGCGCGTAGAAGAAGCCCTGCGCCTGGTCCACGCCGAGCCGGCCGAGCAGGGCCGCCGTGCCGGCGTCCTCGACGCCCTCGGCGATGACGCGCAGCCCGAACGAGTGCGCCAGGTCCACCATCGCCTGCACCACCAGCTGCGAGCCCTCGCGGTTCTCGTCGCCCAGGTCGGAGACGAACAGCCGGTCGATCTTCAGCTCGTCGACCGGCAGGTCGCGCAGCTGGGCGATCGAGGTGCTGCCGATGCCGAAGTCGTCGATCGCCACCCGCACGCCGAGCGCGCCCAGCCGCTCCAGCACCGGGACCACGCGTGACGTGTCCGCGATCAGCGCGGTCTCGGTGATCTCCACCTCGAGCAGGTGGGCCGGTACGTCGTGCTCCGCCAGCAACCGCTCGATGAGGTCCACCACGCCGGCGTTGGCCACGTCGTGCGCGGACAGGTTGACCGCCACCGGCGTCTCGCGGCCCTCGGCGCGCCACTGCGCCAGCTGGCGGACGGATTCCCGCAGCGCGAACGACGTGAGCACGTGGATGAGCCCGGACTGCTCGGCGAGCGGGATGAAGGTGCCCGGCAGCAGCATGCCGTGCACCGGGTGGTGCCACCGCATGAGGGCCTCCAGGCCGGCCACCTGGCCCGAGCCGAGGTCGATCTTCGGCTGGTAGTACATCTCCAGCTGCCGCGTCAGGTCGTCGTCGGGCGCGCCGGCCGGCGGGGGTGGCGCCGCCGGGACCGGCTCCTCCGGTGCGGCCGCCGCGCGCTCGTCGGCCTCGTCGGGCGTGCCGTGCCCGCCGTCCGTGCGGGCAGTCGGCCCCTCCGGCGCCCGGCGCCGGTCCGCGGCGCGGCGTGCCTCGCCGGCATCGCGCCGTTCGTCGGCGCCGTTCGCGGCGACACCCTCCGCGGCGGCGGACCGCTCCCCGCCGACCGAGGCGCCCTGCGCCGCGAGCGCCCGGTGCAGGTCACCCAGCAGCTGGAGCCGCGCCGGCGAGGAGTGGTCCTCGTCCGCGTCGTACACGGCGACGCCGGTGCGCTGCACCTTTGCGGTGTACATGGCGACGTCCGCCGTACGCATCAGCGAGGACGCATCGTGCGCGTGGTCCGGCAGGCACGCGACGCCGACGGACGGCTCGACGTGCAGCTCCATGCCTCCCAGGCGGAACGGCGTCGCGAACAACGACCGGATGCGCCGCGCCAGGCGCTCGGCGTTCTCGACGGTGCGCACGTCCGGCAGCAGCACGGCGAACTCGTCGCCACCCAGCCGCGCGACGATGTCCTCGTCGCGCAGCGCGTCGCGCATCCGGTCGGCCACCTGCTCCAACAGCTCGTCGCCGCGGTCGTGGCCCAGCGTGTCGTTGATGTCCTTGAAACGGTCGATGTCCAGCAGCACCAGGCCGACGCGCGTGCCCTCCTCCTGCGCCTGGTCGATGCCGCGGCGCATCCGGTCGGCGAGCAGCCGGCGGTTCGGCAGGCCGGTCAGGGAGTCCAGCAGCGCGAGGCGCGCGTTCTCCAGCGCGGTCGACTGCAGCCGGCGCGACGTGGTGTGGACGGTGCGGAACAGCAGCAGCCACAGCAGCGCCAGCCCCGCGGCGACGACGAGCGTCACGGTGCGAACTCCATGGGCGAGCGTCTGCTGCGACACCGTCTGGTCGATCATCACCTCGGCGGCGCCCACCACCGCGGCGTCCGCCTGTCTGCCCACCGCCGTCTCCGTCGAGGCGGTGTCGCCCGCGCGCACGGGCACGTACACGTCGAGGACGGGCTGCTCGCTGGCGGCCAGCTGGTCGCCGCCCAGCAGCGCGCGTACGTCGGTCACCATCTGCGCGTCCGGCTCGCCGGTGAGGCGCACCCGCTCGAACCGCGTGCTGTCCGGGAGGCCGGTGGTGGTGTTGCGCGCGTCGGAGTACATGAGGCGGCCGTCGCTGCTCCACAGTCGCAGCTCGACGAGCTTGTCGGCGAAGCCCGACGTCGCGGCGGCGATCGCCTGGTGCGCCTCGTCGTCCAGGATGCCGGTGCGGAACTGCTCCGTGGTGAGGGGGGCAACGGCGTACGCGTTCACCGACGTGGCGGTGACGGTGCCCAGGCGGATCGCCTGCTGGACCATCATGGACGACGACACCCACACCAGCGCCGTCCCCAGCGCCGTCATCGCCACGAGGCTGACGGCGACGAAGTAGCGCGTGAGGCCCAGGCGGCGCCTGGCGGCTCGTGCCACGTGCACCTCGCTCCCACCCGGACGGTCCAGTTGCTGCTCAGGGTAGGTGGGCGCGCCGCGGCAGGCGAGGGCGGAACGCCGCGGGCGCCGTACGTGTTGAGACCGACGAACCCGCGATGCCCGATGCACCGCCCGGCCGAGGTGAGCACGCCGCGCCATCTCGTCGGGCCGGATGGAGTGACGATGACCTACCAGGTGACCAAGTCCGACGAGCAGTGGCAGGTCGAGCTCGACCCCCAGGAGTTCGCGGTGCTGCGCCACGCCGCCACCGAGCGACCATGGACGGGAGCGCTGCTCGACGAGAGGCGCGAGGGCGTGTACCGCTGCCGCGCGTGCGGCAACGAGCTGTTCCGCTCGCAGACCAAGTTCGACTCGCACTGCGGCTGGCCCAGCTTCTTCTCGCCGCTCGCGGGCGACCGCGTGGAGCTGATCGAGGACCGCCGCCACGGCATGGTGCGCACGGAGGTGCGTTGCGCGGCCTGCGGCTCGCACCTGGGGCACGTCTTCGACGACGCGCCGCAGACCCCGACCGGCGACCGCTACTGCATGAACTCGGTCAGCCTGACGTTCGAGCCGGACGGGCCGCACGCGCGCGGGTGAATGTCGCCCGGCGGCCCGCGACACGCCGCTGCCCATGCGGCGGGGCGCTCACAGGGCCCGTCGGCGTTGCCGATAATCCTCGGTGTGGACGACGTGCTGACGGTGCGACGCTGGCGCCGCTACGGCGCCGACCGGCTCTACGTCACGCACGAGAACGGCCTGCCGATGGGCTTCGTCGACCTCTCGTCGGGCGAGGTGAGCGCCGCCGACCCGCTGCGTGAGGGCGACGTGCGCCGCGCCGTGCAGGCCTACCTGCGCCACGACGTCGCGGAGCTGGTGCTGCCGGTGCAGCGCGCCGACTCGCCGGAGGCCGCCTTCCTGGCCGCGCAGCCGTCCCTGGAGGCGTGGCTGGGCCAGGTCCCGCCGTCCGACGAGCCCACCGGCGAGCGCGCGAGCACCGTGCGCGACCGGCTGGACCGGCTGGCGGCCGAGGGCTGGGAGGCGGTGCACGATGTGCCCCTGGGCCGTCAGGGCACCCGCCTGGAGCACCTGCTGATCGGCCCGGGCGGGCTGTTCACGGTCACCGAGCGGGCACATCCCGGACAGGCGGTCCTCGCGCGCGGCCGGGCGATGACCGTCGCCGGACGGCCGGTGGCGTACCTGCGCAACTCGCGGCTCGAGGCGGTGCGCACCCAGGACAAGCTGCTGGCGGCGGGTTGCGCGCAGATCCACGTGCGCGCCGTGCTGGTGCTGTCCGGCGAGCTGGACCTCGACGTGGTCGTGTCCCCGAACGACCCGCTGGTGGTGGCCCGGCACGAGGTGCCCGGCCTGTTCCGCCGAATGCCGCCCGCGCTCGACGAGCGCCGGGTGCGGGCCATCGCCAGGATCGCCCGACGCGCGACGACCTGGCTCGGCGCCTGAGGGTCCGGCCCGCTCACGGGGCCGGGTCGGTGCGCTCTCGTCGGCCCGGGGCGGCCTCGTCAGGCGCGGCCGGCCGCGGCCGACACCTCCTGGGCCTCGATCTCGAGTGCCTGCTCGATGCCCGACTTGCGGCCCAGTGGCACTTCGCGCAGGAACAGCACCGCGACGAGCGCCACCAGCGCGATCGGCGCCCCGATGAGGAACAGCTCGGCGACGCCGTCGCCGAACGACCGCTCGACGACCTCCTTGACCGGGGCCGGCAGCGTGGCCAGGTTCGGCAGGCTGGCGCCGGAGCCGCCCAGCCGTGACGGGTCGACGCCGATCGCGACGAGCCCCTGGACCAGCAGCTGCTGCACGCGGTGCGACAGCACGGCGCCGAGCGCGGACACGCCGATCGCGCCGCCGAGCGTGCGGAAGAACGCGACGGCCGCCGTGCCCGCGCCGATGTCGCGCACGTCGAGCGTGTTCTGGACCGCGAGCACCAGGTTCTGCATGAGCAGGCCGACGCCCGCGCCGAGCACGAACATGTAGGCGCTGACCAGCACGAAGCTCGTGTGGTAGTCGATGGTGCCCATGAGGGCGAGGCCGCCGGCCATCAGCACCCCGCCGGCGATCATGTAGCGCCGGTAGCGGCCGGTGCGGGTGATGATCCGGCCGGACAGCGTCGAGGTGAGGAACATCCCGGCGATCTGTGGGATCACCAGCAGCCCGGACTGCGTCGGGCTCTTGCCGCGGGCCAGCTGCATGTACTGCGCCAGGAACACCGACGAGCCGAAGATCGCGATGCCGACGGCCACCGAGGCGACCACCGCGACCACGAACGTGCCGTTCCTGAACAGGTGCATCGGCACGATGGGCTCGCTCGCCCGCAGCTCGATCTGCACCGTCAGCGCGAGCAGCACGGCGGCGCCGCCCACCATCGCCGCGCTCTGCCAGGAGCCCCACGCGAACGACGAGCCGGCGAACGTCACCCACAGGAGCAGCAGCGCGACGCCCGTGGAGAGCGTCAGGGCACCGAGGTAGTCGACCGACGGGGTGCGGCGCCGGGTGCGCGGCAGGTGCAGCGTCGCCTGCAGCACGACGATCGCGGCGACCGCGAACGGCAGCCCGACGAAGAAGTTCCAGCGCCAGCCGGGACCGTCGGTGATCACGCCGCCCAGCAGCGGTCCGCCGACCATGCCGATGCCCATGATCCCGCCCATCAGGCCCATGTAGCGCCCGCGCTCGCGCGGGCTGATGACGTCCGCGATCAGGACGGTGGACAGCGCGGTCAGGCCCCCGGCGCCGATGCCCTGCACGGCGCGCATGCCGATCAGCTGCCCCACCGTCCCCGACAGGCCGGCGGCGGCCGACGAGAGCACGGAGATCGTCAGCGCGAGCTGGACCAGCAGCTTGCGGGGGAACAGGTCCGCGAGCTTGCCCCAGACGGGTGTGGTGATGGTGGTGGTCAGCAGCGTGGCCGTCACCACCCAGGTGTAGGACTGCTGGCTGCCGTGCAGGTCGGAGACGATGCGGGGCAGCGAGCTCGAGACGACGCTCGTGGCGAGGATCGAGACGAACATCCCGAGGAGGATCCCGGACAGCGACTCCAGGACCTCACGGCGGGTCATGGCGCCCGCGGTCGTCGCGGGCGCCTGCGGCAGGCCGGGTGCCGTGACGCCCGGCTGCTGAGTGTCGGTGGTGCTCATACGTGGTCTCCAGCGGTGGCATGGGGCCGACGGCGGTCCCGGTGGCTGACAGGGTTCGTCGTCGTCGTCGACGGTGCCGCGCCGGACGGCGCGGAGCGGGCGCGGGCTCGTCGTGCCCTAGCCGGTGGTGGCGCCCACGGGGTGGTCGGGGCGCGGGCGGTCGAACGCGTCGCCGCACCCGGAGGCGGCGGCCGCGCAGGCGACGAACCGCTCGTACACGTCCGCCGCGACGGACAGCTCGGCCGGCGTCCAGCCGGCGAACACCTCGTCGGTCCAGCGGCGCAGCGAGGCGCGCAACCGGCCCGCGTAGGCGTGGCCCTCGGCGGTGAGCCGCAGGTTGCGGGCACGCCGGTCGCCCTCGGCGACGGTGCGCTCCACCAGCCCGGCGTCGACGAGCTCGCTCACCTGCCGGCTCGCCACGGACAGGTCCACGCGCATCGCCTGGGCGATGTCGCCGACGCTCGCCTCACCGAGCTGCTCCAGCAGGCGCGCGACCGACATCGCCGCGCGGTTGCCGCCGTGGTCCTTGGCGATGGTGTGGGCGATCTCGCGCTGGAGCCGGAACATGCGCTCGATGGCGCGCAGGATCCGCACCTGGGGGTCCGGGGTCCCGGAGGTCGGTTCCTCGAGCAGCACGGCGTGCCTCGGTTCGGGCAGTGGGGAGCAATTGCTTGCCTTTCGCAATCATCGTAGGTCAAACAGTTGCGTTCTGCAAGGGTCGGGCGAGCGGCGCCGTCGGCGACGCAGGGGCGAGGATGGGGGCATGACGGACGGAGCGGGGCGCGGGGAGCCGGTCCGGCGCCCCCGGCGACCGCTGCTCCTCGACCCGACGGCCGACTGGGAGCCGGGCGGCGTCGACCCGGCGTTGCGTGCCGACGTGGCGCACGCCACGGCCGTCGCGCTGGTGCGCCGCGGCCGGCAGTCCGACGACCCGGACGTGCTCGCCCGGCTCCTCGCGCTGGTGGAGACCGAGGGCCTCGACATCGTGGCGGCACTGTGGGCGGACAGCCCTGCCGACAGCCTGCCGGGGGCGCTCTGGCGCCTCTACGTGCTGCGGGAGTGGGTGCGCCGCGACCCGCAGACGGTCGCCGACCGGTACCGCCAGGGGGTGGACGCCGCACCCGTCGAGGGGGCGGTGGCCGGCGTGCCCACGCCACCGGGACCCGACGACGTGCGGGCGGTGGCCGACGCCGTGCTGTCGGGGGTGTACGCGGGTGACTTCGCGACGGCGCTGGACCGGGCGGCAGCGTTCTGCCGCGTCCTGGCGACCGGCGCGGCGTTCGACGCCGACCACCTCGACGCGGTCGACCCGGGCGGCGCGGCGCGCCAGACCCGCAGTGCGTCCTCGCTGGTCAGGACCGCGTCCGAGCTGGCCCGCGCCGGCGAGCTCTGGCGCGCCGGGCGGCTGGACTGAACCGCCCCGTACACTGGAGCGGCGTCGGGTCGCGGTAGCCCCGGGCTCCAATGATCGCCGCTTCGAGCGGCCACGCGCCGAGAGGCGCTCCCGGCCCGACGCCCTACCTTCAGGTCCTGTCCGCGCACCGGTCGCCTGCCGTTAGGCTCTTGGTCGTCCCGGGCGGGCCCCGGGCCTTCTTGCTGCCGACCGGGGAGCCCCCTGTGCGCCTGCGCCTGACACCGCGCGAAGACTCGTACTACGACCTGTTCACCGTGCTCGCCGAGCATCTGGTGACGGGGGCGAACCTCCTGGCCGAGATGCTCGGGGCGCCGCGCTCCGCGCGCAAGGAGATCGGCAGGCGGCTCGCCGATGCGGAGCACCAGGCCGACGAGTCGACGCACCAGATCATGCAGCGGCTCAACCAGACGTTCGTCACTCCGTTCGACCGGGACGACATCTATCTGCTGGCCGCCCGGCTCGACGACTGCATGGACTTCATGGAGGAGGCGGCCGACCGCATCGTCCTCTACAAGGTGGACTCGCTGCCGCCGCGCGTCGCGGACGTGGTGCAGGTGCTTCAGCGGGCCGCCGAGCTGACGGCCGAGGCGATGCCGAAGCTGCGGTCGATGCACGACCTCCAGGACTACTGGGTGGAGGTCAACCGGCTGGAGAACCAGGCCGACAAGGCCTACCGCAAGCTGATCGCCCAGATGTTCGACGAGGTCGACGACCCCATCCTGCTGATGAAGCTCAAGGAGATCGTCGAGAAGCTCGAGGAGGCGGCCGACGCCTTCGAGCGCGTCGCGAACACCGTCGAGACCGTCGCGCTCAAGGAGTCCTGAGCTCCGTGGAGCTGGTGCTCGTCGTCGTCGTCGTCGCCCTCGCCCTCGCGTTCGACTACACCAACGGCTTCCACGACGCGGCCAACGCGATCGCGACGTCGGTGTCGACGCGCGCCCTGACGCCGCGCGTCGCGCTGGCCATGGCGGCGGTGATGAACTTCGCGGGAGCGCTCCTGGGCACCAGCGTCGCGGACACGATCGCCCGTCACATCGTGCGGCTGCCCGAGTCGACGAAGGAGCAGACCCACCTCACCCTCGTGGTGATCCTCTGCGCCCTGCTCGGGGCGATCACGTGGAACCTCATCACGTGGTGGCTCGGCCTGCCGTCGTCGTCGACCCATTCGATCATCGGCGGGCTCGTCGGCGCCGGGCTCGCGGGCGGGATGGGCATCTACTGGGGTGCCGTGCGGGACAAGGTGGTCATCCCCATGGTGCTGTCCCCGGCCGTGGGCTTCACCTTCGCGTTCCTCGCGATGGTCGGCGTGCTGTGGCTGGTCCGCAAGCGGCCCCCGTCCCGGACCATGCGCCGGTTCCGGCTGGCACAGACGGTGTCCGCGGCGGCCATGGCGCTGGGCCACGGCCTCCAGGACGCGCAGAAGACGATGGGCGTCATCGTGCTCGCCCTCGTCGCCAACGGGTGGGCTCAGCCGGACCAGCCGATCCCGCTGTGGGTCAAGCTCGCCGCGGCGGCGGCGATCTCGCTCGGCACCTACTCCGGCGGCTGGCGGATCATGCGGACCCTCGGGCGCCGCATCATCGAGCTGGACCCGGCGCGCGGCTTCGTCGCCGAGACGGTGTCCGCCGGGGTGCTCTACTTCATGGCGATGGGCCTGCACGCGCCGGTGTCCACCACGCACACGATCACCTCGGCGATCATGGGCGTCGGCGCCACCCGGCGACTCTCCGCGGTCCGCTGGGGCGTCGCCAAGAACATCATCGTCGCGTGGATCTTCACCATCCCCGCGGCCGGCGCGGTGGCCGCCCTCCTCTTCGTCGTCCTGCGGCCCGTCCTCACCTGACCGGGGCGCCGGACGTCCGCCCGCCCGCCGCGCGACGCCCGGACGGCGGGCTGATACTGCGCTGGTCGGCGCATGCCGGCGGGGGCGCGACGAAGGGGACGACCATGGCCAAGTACCTCGTGATCTACCGGGCCGACCCGGCCGCGAGGGCGGCGATGCCCGAGCCGACCGCGGAGCAGGCGCAGCAGATGGGCGCCGCCTGGATGGGGTGGCGCGACCGGATCGGTGACGCACTGGTCGACTTCGGCGACCCGACCTCGCCGGTGGACGACGCCGACCCGTCGGTGGGCGGCTACACGATCGTGGAGGCGGACGACGCGCAGGCGGCGCGGGCGCTGCTCGACGGGCACCCGCACCGGGCGATGGGCGGGAAGATCGACCTCTACGAGCTGACGCCCTTCCCGATGGGCTGAGCCGCCCGCACGGCCGGGGCGCGGCGCCGCCCGCTGGGCGACACCGCCGGGGCTCCTCGCTCAGGCCGGCCGGTGCCGCTCGGTCGCGACGACGCGGGGGCCCTGACCGGTCGGGGCCACGTGCACCACGAGCATCTCCGCCGCCTTGAGGAACGGGTCCTCGCGCGGCAGCCCGTCGGCGACGTCCCGGGGGGCGTGCGACGCGAGGACGTCCAGCACCGTCGGCAGCACGGGGCGGTGCGTGCACAGCACGCCGTCCTCGCCGGCCGACATCAGCTCCGCGACCAGCGCCCCGACGCGCCCGGGGTGGTCCTCGTGGGCGGACTCCGTCAGCGCCGGCTCCAGCCGCGCCTCCCGGTCGATCGCGCGCGCGTAGGGCAGCACCGTGCCCGCGCACCGCTCCCATTCGCTGGTGACCACCCGGCCGACCCCGAAGGCCGACAGCATCGGCACCAGGGCGCCGGACTGGCGCAGTCCGTGGGAGGTCAGCGGGCGGTCCGCGTCGGTGCCGCCCCACAGGCTGCGCTTGCGCGCGGCGGCATGCCGGACGACGACGAGGGCGCGGGTGTCCAGCCGGCCGCGGCGGTGCTCGGCCACCAGCGCGTCGAGCGGCGCCCGGTCGCTGGCGCGCGTCAGGCGCTGCGCGGCGGCAGCCGCGTCGAACCACCGGGCGTGGTCGATCTCGTCGCGCGGCGCCGGCTCTATCGGCGGGCGGGCGCGCAGCGCGGGCGCCAGCTCGCGGCCCGCCACCTGTGCCGCCCAGTACCGCACGTGCTTCGTCCGGCCGTCCGGGGTGCGGTAGGACAGCTCCGGCAGCGGGACGCCGAGCACCACGTCGTGACCGATCTCCTCGGCCACCTCGCGCACCGCGGCGGCCACGGCGGGCTCGCCCGCCTCGAGCTTGCCCTTGGGCCAGGACCAGTCCTTGTAGCGCGGGCGGTGCACCATGGCCACCTGGAGCCGGCCGAGGCGCACGCGCCAGACGACGGCGCCGGCGGCCTCGACGGTCGTCGGGCCTGTCGCCTGGCTCACCGCGCGGAACCCGGCCGGCGCCGCTGCCGGGAGATGAGCACCGCCTGCAGGTCCGCCAGGAGCTCACCCCGGGGGCCGGTGGTGTGCCGCTCCCACTCGCCGTCGGGCTGCAGGTGCCAGGTCGACGTGGCGTCGTCCATCGCCAGGTCGATGAGGTCCACCAGCTCGGTGACGTGGTCCGGGTCCGCGACCCGCACCAGCGCCTCCACGCGGCGGTCGAGGTTGCGGTGCATGAGGTCCGCGGAGCCGATGAACACCTCCGGACCGGCGAAGTCGTACCCGTCCTGCGGCGTGCCGTCGGCGTGCGCGAAGGCGAAGATCCGCGAGTGCTCGAGGAACCGGCCCAGCACGGAGCGCACGCGGACGGTCTCCGACAGCCCCGGGACTCCAGGCCGTAGCGCGCAGATGCCGCGCACGCTGATGTCCACCGGCACGCCCGCCTGCGACGCGCGGTAGAGCGCGTCGATCGTCGCCTCGTCGACCATGGAGTTGACCTTGATCTTGATCCAGGCGGGCCGGCCGGCGCGGGCGGCCGCCGCCTCGCGGTCGATGCGCTCCACCAGGCCGGTGCGCACCGAGCGCGGCGCGACCAGCAGCCGGTGGAACCGCGACTTCGGCGCGTAGCCGGACAGCTGGTTGAACAACCGCGTCAGGTCCTGGCCCACCTCGGGGTCCGCCGTCAGCAGGCCCAGGTCGGTGTAGAGCCGGGCCGTCTTCGGGTGGTAGTTGCCCGTGCCGACGTGGCTGTAGCGGCGCAGCCCGTCCGACTCCTGCCGCACGACCAGCGACAGCTTGCAGTGCGTCTTCAGCCCGACGATGCCGTACACCACGTGCACGCCCGCCTGCTCCAGCTTGCGGGCCCAGGAGATGTTGTTCTGCTCGTCGAACCGCGCCTTGATCTCGACGAGCGCCAGCACCTGCTTGCCCGCCTCGGCGGCGTCGATCAGCGCGTCGACGATCGGGGAGTCGCCGCTGGTGCGGTACAGCGTCTGCTTGATCGCCAGCACCTGCGGGTCGGCCGCCGCCTGCTCGAGGAAGGCCTGGACGGACGTCGAGAACGAGTCGTAGGGGTGGTGCAGCAGGATGTCGCGCGTGCGGATCGCCGCGAAGATGTCGGTCGGTGTCGCGGACTCCACCTCGGCGAGGTGCCGGTGCGTGGTCGGCACGAAGGTCGGGTAGTGCAGCTCCGGCCGGTCGATGTCCGCCACGACGTTCAGGCCGGTGGCGTCCAGCGGTGCCGGCAGCTCGTAGACGTCCTCGTCGGCCATCCCCAGCTCGCGGACCAGCAGCTTGCGCACCCGGGGCGAGATGCCCTCGGCGACCTCGAGCCGCACCGGCGGGCCGAACCGGCGTCGCAGCAGCTCCTTCTCCATCGCCTGCAGCAGGTTCTCGGCGTCGTCCTCCTCCACCTCGACGTCCTCGTTGCGCGTCACCCGGAACGTGTGGAACTCCTGGATCTCCATGCCGGGGAACAGGTAGTCCAGGTGCTGGGCGATCACGTCCTCGACGGGGACGAAGGCCAGGGGGCCCTCGACGGTCGACTGCGTGTCCGGGGCACCCGTGTGGCCCGACGCGGACACGGCGACGTACCGCGGCAGCAGCGGTGGCACCTTGACGCGCGCGAAGTGCTCCTTGCCGCTGGTGGGGTTGACCACCGACACCGCCAGGTTGAGCGACAGGCCGGAGATGTAGGGGAACGGGTGGGCCGGGTCCACCGCGAGCGGGGTCAGCACCGGGAAGATCCGGCGGCGGAAGTACTTGTGCAGCCGGTCCTGCTCCTCCTCGCCCAGGTCCGCCCAGCGCACGATGGTGATGCCCGACGCGGCGAGCGCCGGCTGCACGTCCTCGACGAACACCTGCGCGTGGCGCGCCATCAGCACGTGCCCGCGCTCGCTGATCGCCTCCAGCACCTGGCGCGGTGAGGCGCCCGAGGCGGCGGTCACCGCGATGCCGGTGGCGATGCGGCGCTTGAGGCCGGCGACGCGCACCATGAAGAACTCGTCGAGGTTGGAGGCGAAGATCGCGAGGAACCTCACGCGTTCCAGCAGCGGGACCGTCGGGTCCTCCGCGAGCTCCAGCACGCGCTGGTTGAACGCCAGCCAGGACAGCTCGCGGTCGAGGAAGCGATCGTCGGGCAGCGGCGCGAGGCCGGCGCCGTCCGCGCCGCGCACCGTGAGCTCCTCGGTGTCGAGATGCTCCGCGATGCTGGCGGCCAGCGCGGGGCGCAGGGTCGGAACCTCGGTCATGACCCCATGAAAGCACCCGCGGGCGAACGTGTGGCGCCCACCGCGTAGCGGACGTCGAGCGCGGTGCGCACGAACCCGGCGCGCCGGTACGTGCCGATCGCCGCGGCGTTGTCGCCGGCCACCCAGAGCGTCGCCGTGGCCAGGCCGCGCGCCGCCAGTGCGTCGAGGGCGGCGGCGGTCAGGGCACGACCCAGGCCGAGGCCCTGCGCGGCCGGGTCGATCCCGAGGACGTAGAGCTCCCCGACCGCCTCCGGGGCCAGGTCGCCGGGCGGGTGCACCTTGGTCCACGCGAAGCCGGCGAGCCGTCCCGCCCGCTCGGCGAGCAGGAACCCCGCCGGGTCGAACCACGGCTCGCGCTCGCGGGCGGCGAGGTCGGCAGCCGTCCAGCGGCCCTGGTCGGCGTGGTCGGCGAACGCCCGCGCGTTGACGGCCAGCCAGGCGGCCTCGTCGTGCCCGGGGACGAAGTGGCGCACGACGAACCCGACGGGCGGGTCCGCACCGACGCGGGGCCGTCCCGGCAGGTCGAGTCCCATGCGCCACAGCCGGTGCACCGGCTCCCACCCCGCGGCGGCGGCCAGCGCGCCGGCGGCCGGCAGGTCGCCGTGCGCCCACGCCTCGGTGGTGCCGGCGGCGACGGCCTCGTCGAGCAGCGCGCGCCCGATGCCGTGGCGCCGCGCGGCCGGGTCGACGACGAGCTGCGCGGTGGCCGCCTGTCCGCCGCGGTCCACCTGCAGATACCCCACAACCCCTTCCGCAACGTCCGAGGAAGTGTGGGGTAGAGCCCCCACTTGCTCGGACGCAAGGAGGTGCGTGGTGGGGGGGGTGGCTGGGGTCGGAGCTGTGGGGGCGGGGTCCGGGGTCAGCGCGAGCAGCGCCGCCTCGTCGAGCGGGGCGACGCCGTCGGCGACGGCCGCGCGCGCGGCGAGGGCCAGGACCGCGCCGCGGTCCGCGGGCGGCAGCGGTCCGACGACCTGGCGGAGCTCCATGCGGCGATCCCATCACGCGGCGGCGCGAGGCACCGCCGGCCGGGTGACGCGCGGGGGACCGGTTCAGCCGAAGGGGTTACGGTGGTCGGGCCATGGATGCCTCGGACACGGGCGCGCAGCCGACCCAGACGCGCCGGTCACGCCGTGCACCGGGCGCCGGACCCCGGCTGGTCGACGTGGACGTCGTCGTGATCGGCGCCGGGCAGGCGGGCCTGTCCGCCGGCCACCACCTGCGCCGGGCGGGGTTCGTCGCCGTGGGTGCGGCCGGCTGGGAGCACGCGGGACGGACGTTCGTCGTGCTCGACGAGAACCCCCGCCCGGGCGGCGCCTGGCAGCACCGCTGGCCGGCGCTGACCATGGGCGCCGCGCACCGCGTGCACGACCTGCCCGGGATGACGCTGCCGGCGTCGGGGGAGGGCGAGCCCGCCGCGGAGGTGGTGCCGCACTACTTCGCCCAGTACGAAGAGGCGTTCGAGCTGGCCGTCCAGCGGCCGGTGCGCGCCGAACGCGTGAGCGACGACGGCGCCGGGCGACTGCTCGTCGAGACCCGGCACGTGCAGCGACCCGACGTGGCCGTCGTCTGGCGCGCGCGTGGCCTGGTCAACGCCTCGGGGACGTGGACCAAGCCGTTCTGGCCCGCCTACCCCGGGCAGACGGAGTTCCGGGGCCGGCAGCTGCACACCCATGACTTCCGTACCGCGCGCGAGCTTGCCGACGGCCCGGTGGTGGTGGTGGGCGGCGGTACGTCGGCCGTGCAGATCCTGCTGCTGCTGGCCGAGGTGACCTCGACCACCTGGGTGACCCGCCGGCCGCCGGAGTGGGTCGACGCCGAGTTCACCCCCGAGTACGGGCACCACGCGGTCGCCAAGGTCGCGGAGCGCACCGCCGCCGGCCTGCCGCCCGCCAGCGTGGTGTCCGTCACGGGCATCCCGCTGACGGAGGCCTACCGCGCCGGCATCGCCTCCGGCGTGCTGCGCGCGCGACCGATGTTCGAGCGGATCGTGCCCGACGGCGTGGTGTTCGCACCCGGTCCGGCGCCCGACGGCTGGACCGACGGGCCCGAGCACGTGCCCGCGCGCACCCTCCTGTGGGCCACCGGCTTCCGCGCGGCGCTCGACCACCTGGCGCCGCTGCGGCTGCGCCGCTCCGGCGGCGGGATCGTCATGGAGGGAACCCGGGTGGCCTCGGACCCCCGGGTCCAGCTGGTCGGCTACGGCCCGAGCGCGTCGACGATCGGCGCCAACCGCGCCGGCCGCGAGGCGGTACGCAACCTGCTGCGGCTGCTCGGCGTGAACGACGAGGCCGGGTAGTCGCCCTCCGCCACGCCTGCCGGTCGCCCGCGTCGCCGACGCCCACCCGCCGGAGGCCTGACACACTGGCGCCGTGGCCGCTGACGAGCCGGGCATCCCCGACCAGCGCCCGGTGCTCGCCGAGCACCGCCGTCGGGTCCGGGTGCGGGCCGTCGCCTCGCGCGTGGTGCTCGTCGTCGCGCTGGTGACGCTCCTGGCCCTGGCGCGCCATCACGTGTGGCGCCCGGTGCTGCTGTTCGACCAGGTGGTGTGGGACATCGGCCGCAACGCGGCCCGCCCCGCGATCGCCCTCGCGGCCACCTGCCTGCTGGTCGGCGCGCGGGGCCTGCGGCGCGGGCACCGGCTGGCGTGGGGCGCCACGGTGGGTCTGCTCGGCCTGTCGGGAGTGCTGCACCTGGTCCAGCGGCTGGACATCCCCGCGGCGGCGGTGGTGCTGGGCGCCGCCGTGTGGCTGGCGACGCAGCGGCGCGCGTTCACGGTGCTGCCCAGCCGCCGCGACACCCGCCGTGCCGCGCTGCTGGCCGTGTCCGGCGCGGTGGTGCTGGCGGGCGTGGTCGCGGCGTTCGCCCTCGCCGCCGATCGTGACCCGGTGCGCCGCCAGCAGCTGCACCAGGTGTCGAGCGGGATCGTCGCCGCGGTGGGCGCCGCGTTCGTCGTCGTGCTGCTGTGGTCGCTGACGTCCCCCCGTACGCCCGCCCCGCTGCCGGCGGCGGCGCACCTGGCCGAGCGCGAGCGGGCACGAGCGGTGGTGCGGGCCTACGGCGGCGGCACCCTCGACTACTTCGCGCTGCGCGACGACAAGGACTGGTTCTTCGTCGGGCGCTCGGTGGTGGCGCACGCGGTGCGCGGCGGGGTGTGCCTGGTGTCGCCGGACCCGATCGGCCCGGCCGAGGAGCGCGCCGAGGTGTGGGCGGAGTTCTGCGACTACGCGGCGGCGTACGGCTGGTCGCTGGCGGTGCTCGGGGCGTCGGCGGACTGGCTGCCGGTCTACGAGGCGTCGGGCCTGCGGTCGGTCTACCTGGGCAGCGAGGCGATCGTGGACGGCGCCTCGCTCGACCTGTCGGACCCCGCGCACAAGGGGTTGCGCAACGCCGCCGGCCGGGTGGAGCGCGCCGGCTACGTCACGCAGGTGGTCGCGGCCGCCGAGCTGGACGACGAGTCGCGCCGCCAGATCGGCGAGGTCGTCACCCAGTCGCGCCGCGGCGAGGCGGAGCGCGGGTTCTCCATGACGCTGTCCCGCCTGCTCGACCCGGCCGACGACGACCTGCTGCTCTCCGTGACGCGCAACCCCGACGGCCGGGTGGACGCCTTCTGCCAGTGGACGCCGTGCGACGGCGGGTGGTCGCTCGACGTGATGCGCCGCCGCCTCGACGCGGGCCGGCTGCCCAACGGCCTCACCGAGACCACCGTGGTGCGGACGGTCGAGGAGGTGGTCCGGCGCGGCGGTCGGCGCGTGGGGCTCAACTTCGCCGTGATGCGCGAGGTGCTCGCCGGGGAGGCGGGCTCGCCGTGGGACCCCCTGGTGCGACCGCTGCTGCAACGGCTGTCCGAGCAGACGCAGATGAGCTCGCTCGCGGCGTTCAACGAGAAGTTCGCGCCGGAGTGGGTGCCGCGGTACGTGGTGCTCGACGCCGCCGAGTACGTCGCGACCCAGGCCGTGGTGATGGCGGGTGCGGAGGGGATCGGCGAGCTGCCCGTCATCGGGCGGTTCCTCGTCGCGCGCGGACGCGAGCAGCGCTAGCAGCAGGTGCCCGCGGGAGTGGCCACCCCGGCGACGGTCTCGTCGCGCCGGGCTTCGTGGTGCGCCGCGGCATCGAGCGCCGCGAGCCGCTCCTCGTCGATGAGCACGCGGCGGCGGCGCATCCACGCGGCGGCCATCGGGACCCACGCGCCGAGCCAGGCCAGCGGTCCGGCGAGGCACACGCCCCAGAACCCGAGGCGCGGCACCAGCACCAGGCCGGCCACCACGCGACACACGAGCTCAGCGACCCCGCCCAACGTCGGCACCGCGGCCTGCCCCAGACCTTGGAGGGTGTTGCGGAGCACGAACATCGAGCCCAGCAGGACGTAGAGGGAGCCGTTGACCACCAGGTAGCGGTGCGCCTGGCTGACGACCTCGCCCTGCCCCGCGCCGACGAAGAGCCGGATCATCGGGACGGCGAGGACGATGATCGCGATGCCGACCACCAGGGCGAACACCAGTGCCAGGACGGTGGTGCGGAACACGCCCTCCCGGATGCGGCGCCACTGCCGCGCGCCGCGGTTCTGTGCGCAGAACGTGGCGACCGCCACGCCGAACGAGGCGAGCGGCGTCACGGCGAGCAGGTCGATGCGGACCCCAACCGTGAACGCGGCGACCGCCTCGGGCCCCAGTCCGTTGACCGCGAACTGCAGCACCAGCGCGCCGATGGCGATCACCGACATCTGGAACCCCATCGGCATGCTCATGCGCAGCGGCTCGGCGTAGTCGCCCCGGGCCAGCCGCCAGTCCTCGCGGCGCACGTGCAGCTCGGGCATCCGGGCCGCGACGAGCCACAGGCACAAACCCACCGACACCAGCTGCGCCACCAGCGTCGCGAGTGCCGCCCCGGCCACGCCCAGGTGGGCCTCGCCGACCAGCAGCACGACGAGCCCCGCGTTGAGCAGGCTCGACACGACGAGGAACATCAGCGGCGTCCGGCTGTCGCCGAGCGCGCGGATGATCGCCGACAGGTAGTTGAACGCGACGGTCGCGCCGGTGCCGAGGAAGGTGACCACGAGGAACGTCGTCGCGTCCGGCAGCAGCTCCGGCGGGGTGTCGAGCAGCCGCATCAGCGCACCGGCGCTGCTGACGCCGACGCCGGTGATCACCAGCGCCATCACCGCCGAGATCACGGTGCCGGCGGCGACCGAGCGCCGCACGCCCGCCATGTCGCCGGCTCCGAACGTGCGCGCGGTCGGGATCGCCAGGCCGCTGCAGGCGCCCCACGTGAAGCCGATGAGGAAGAACGTCAGGCTGCCGCTCGCGCCGACGGCCGCCAGCGCGTCGAGGCCGATCATGCGGCCGACGACCGCGGCGTCGGTGAACGAGTACACCTGCTGGAACACGTTGCCGAGCAGCAGCGGCAGCGTGAACAGCACGATGAGGCGGGTCGGCGGCCCGACGGTGAGGTTCCTGGTCATCTTGCCGCCGAGGCTAGACGCGGCCCCCGGCCTCCGTCGAATCGTTTCGACACCGGTGCCACCTGCAGCAACGTCTCGGGGCGGCACCGGGGCGCCGGTCAGTCGGTGGCGGCGACGGGGTTGGACAGGCCGGCGGCGATCAGGTCCATGACGGACGAGTCCGCCAGCGTCGTCGCGTCGCCCACCCGGCGGTGCTCGGCGACGTCGCGCAGCAGCCGCCGCATGATCTTGCCGGACCGCGTCTTGGGCAGCTCCGGCACCACCAGCACCTGCCGCGGCTTGGCGATCGGCCCGATCTGCGTCGCGACGTGTGCGCGCAGCTCCGCCTCGACCTGCGCCGCGGTCATCGACTGCGCCGGCGCGTCGCCGCGCAGGATGACGAAGGCGACCACGGCCTGCCCGGTGGTCTCGTCGGACGCCCCGACCACCGCCGCCTCCGCCACCCACGGGTGCGCGACGAGCGCGGACTCGATCTCCGTGGTGGACAGCCGGTGGCCGGAGACGTTCATCACGTCGTCCACGCGCCCCAGCAGCCAGATGTCGCCGTCCTCGTCCTTCTTGGCGCCGTCGCCGGCGAAGTACAGGCCCTTGAACCGCGACCAGTACGTGTCGACGTACCGGTCCGGGTCGCCCCAGATGCCGCGCAGCATGGACGGCCAGGGCTCGGTCAGCACCAGGTAGCCGCCGGCGCCGTTGGGCACGGGCTTCGCCTCGTCGTCGACGACGTCCGCGGCGATCCCCGGCAGGGGTGTCTGCGCGGAGCCGGGCTTGGCGGTGGTGACGCCCGGCAGGGGGCTGATCATGATGGCGCCGGTCTCGGTCTGCCACCACGTGTCCACCACGGGCGTGCGGTCGCCGCCGATGACGCGGCGGTACCAGGTCCACGCCTCGGGGTTGATCGGCTCGCCCACCGAGCCGAGCAGGCGCAGCGACGAGAGGTCGCGGGCCGCGGGGAGGTCGTCCCCCCACTTCATGCAGGTACGGATGGCCGTCGGCGCGGTGTACAGGATCGAGACGCGGTACTTCTCGACGATGTCCCACCACCGCCCGCGATCGGGTGTGTCCGGCGTGCCCTCGTAGATCACCTGCGTCGCGCCGTTGACCAGGGGCCCGTACACCACGTACGAGTGCCCGGTCACCCAGCCGATGTCGGCCGTGCACCAGTAGACGTCGGTCTCGGGCTTGAGGTCGAACACCACCCGGTGCGTGTAGGCCGTCTGCGTCAGGAAGCCGCCGGTGGTGTGGAAGATCCCCTTCGGCTTCCCGGTGGTGCCGGACGTGTAGAGGATGAACAGCGGGTGCTCCGCCGGCAGGTCCATCGGCGTGTGCTGGTCGGACGCGGCGTCCACCACGTCGTGCCACCACAGGTCGCGGCCGTCCGTCCAGTCCACGGACTGCCCGGTGCGCCGTACGACGAGCACGTGCTCCACGCTGGGCGCGCCCTTGGCGAGCGCCTCGTCGACCGCGGGCTTGAGCGGGAAGGGGTTGCCCCGGCGGAACCCGCCGTCCGCCGTGATGACGAGCTTCGCCTCGGCGTCGAGGATCCGCGAGTGCAGGGCTTCGGCGGAGAAGCCGCCGAAGACGACCGAGTGCGGCGCCCCGATCCGCGCGCACGCCAGCATCGCCACCACGGCCTCGGGGATCAGCGGCAGGTACACCGCGACACGGTCGCCCGTGCCGACGCCCAGCGCCGTCAGGGCGTTCGCGGCCCGGCAGACCTCGCGCTGGAGGTCCGCGTAGGTGACGGTGCGCGAGTCGCCCGGCTCACCCTCGAAGTACAGCGCGACGCGCTCCCCGAGCCCGGCGGCCACGTGCCGGTCCACGGCGTTGACGCAGGCGTTGAGGGTGCCGTCGGCGAACCAGCGGGCGAACGGCGCGTCCGACCAGTCCAGGGTCTGTGTGAACGGGGTGCTCCAGGTGAGCAGATCGCGCGCCTGGTCCGCCCAGAAGCCGACCCGGTCCGCGGCGGCGCGTGCGTACAGCTCGCCCTTCGCGTTGGCCTGGGCGGCGAACGCGGCGCTCGGCGGGAACCGCCGGTCCTCGACGAGCAGGTTCTCGAGCGCGGGCTCGGGGCGGGCACCGGACTGCGGCTCGCTCACGGTTCCTCCAGCAACGGCGACGGTGCAGGTGACGTTCCGACTGGGACTTTAGACCCAAGGGCGCCACCGCGTGCGCCGTGCTCAGACCCGGTGCCGCTCCCGGAACGCGCCGAGCCGGATGCCGTGGCGGTGCGCCACCGCGGACGCGATGCCGCTGGTGAGCACCAGCGCCCCGGCGATCAGCAGGACGCCGGACGTCGCCGAGACCACGGTCTGGAGCACCGTCGGCTCCCATTCCTGGCTGCCGAACAGGTCCAGCGCGCCCTGGCGGACGATGCCCGGTGCGTAGAGCGCCAGCGCGCCGGCCAGCGTCAGCACCGTGCCCCCGACGAGGCCCACTGTCGGCGTCCACAGCGAGAGCAGGGCGCAGGCCGCCAGCAGCAGGACGCCCAGCGTCACCAGGACGATGCCCAGACCCTCGACCTGTGCCACCCAGCCGTCGGCCTCGACGGCCAGGATGCGCGAGTTGCCCAGGAGGGCCACGGCGGCCGACAGCGGTGGCAGGACGATCCCCACGACCACGCCGAGAAGGTGGGTGCCGACGCTGATGGTGCGCGGGGCGTTCGGGTCCGGGAACAGCGCCTCGTCGGACTCCGGCCGCACCGGCGTCCGTACGGGCCCCGGTGCGGGACGTCCCGCCGGCTCGCCCACCAGCGGCGCCCCGGGGACGATCGGCGCGGCAGCCGCGCCGGGGGCGGGTGCGGTTGCGCCGGGTGCGGTCGCGCGGGCACCGCCGGCGGGCGGTGGCGTCTCGCGGGACGGGACGCGCGCCGCCGAACCGGCCGGTGCCGGCGGCACCGGTGCGGGCCGCTGGACCGCGTGGCGCGCGGCCGCGTCGTCGTCGGCCGGCCGAACCGGTGCCGCCGGGCCCACTGCCGGCGACGCGGCCGGGACCGTCGGGGCGGAAGCCGCCACCGGGACGGCGCTCGGGGGCGTCGGGGTCCCGACGACGGTGTCGTCGTCCACGTGCGCCGCGTCGGGCGCGTCGGGCGCGGAGCGGTCCAGCTCGTCGGAGGTGCTCATCGCGGTACTCCTCGGGTCGCTGCGGCGCTCGCGCGCCCTGCATCGAGGGTCACGCTAGTTCGCCGCCCCCGTGCGGCGCGCGTCAGCGGAGCGTGTCGACCAGCGCGGGCGGCCTGTCGGCCACGGCCTCGCGGCCCCACCGAACACCAGGCCCTGGACCAGCGGGGTCTGCTCGACGGTCAGCACCTGTTCAGGGTGCGGCGCCCACGCGGCGCAATGATGGGACGAATATCCGGGGACTGCTAGCCCTGGGCGGACCGGGCCGCCCGTGCCACGGCCGTCGCGACGACGTGCGTCACGTCGGGGTGGAACACGCTGGGCACGATGTAGGCCGGGTTGAGCTCGTCGTCGCTGACGGTCGAGGCCAGCGCGTACGCCGCGGCGAGCAGCATCTCGTCGGTCACCGCGTGCGACTGGGCGTCGAGCAGCCCCCGGAACACGCCGGGGAACGCCAGCACGTTGTTGATCTGGTTGGCCCAGTCGGAGCGGCCGGTGCCCACCACCGCGGCGTAGCGCGCGGCGTCGTCGGGGTCCACCTCCGGGCGCGGGTTCGCCAGGGCGAACACGATCGCGTCGTCGGCCATCGCCTTGACGTCCTCGCCGGTGATGACGTCCGGCGCGGAGACCCCGACGAACACGTCCGCACCGACGAGCGCGTCGCGCACGGTGCCCGCCAGGCCGCGCCGGTTGGTGTGCTCGGCCGTCCAGCGCAGCGACTGCGCCAGGCCGGGGCGGTCGAGGTGGACGATCCCGTCGATGTCGGTGACGACGACGTCGCGGGCGCCGGCCGCCAGCAGCAGCCGCAGCACCGCGGTCCCGGCGGCACCGGCCCCGCACAGCACGATCCGCACCTGCTCGATCGCCTTGCCGACCACCTTGAGGGCGTTGGTCAGAGCGGCGACGACGACGATGGCGGTGCCGTGCTGGTCGTCGTGGAACACGGGGATGTCGAGCGCCTCGCGCAGCCGGCGCTCCACCTCGAAGCAGCGCGGCGCCGAGATGTCCTCGAGGTTGATCCCGGCGAAGACCGGCGCGATGGCGCACACCGTCTCGACGATGCGGTCCACGTCGGTGGTGTCCAGCGCGATGGGGAACGCGTCGATGTCGGCGAACCGCTTGAACAGCACCGCCTTGCCCTCCATCACCGGCAGGGCCGCGAGCGGGCCGATGTTGCCGAGCCCGAGCACGGCCGTGCCGTCGGTGACCACGGCGATGGTGTTGCGCTTGATCGTCAGCCGGCGGGCGTCGTCGGGCCGCGCCGCGATGGCCTCGCTCACCCGGGCCACGCCCGGCGTGTAGACCATGGACAAGTCGTCGCGGTTGCGCAGCGGCACCTTCGACTCGATGGACAGCTTGCCCCCGAGGTGGGCGAGGAAGGTCCGGTCGGAGACCCGCTCCACGACGACGCCGGGCAGGGCCTCCACAAAGCCGACGATCTGGGCCGCGTGGTCCTCGCCGCGCGTGGCGCACGTGACGTCGACGGTCATCTGCTCGTGGCCCGACGACTGCACGTCGAGCGCCGTGACGATGCCGCCCGCGTGCTCGATCGCCGCGGTCAGCTCGCTCACCGCCGTCGGGCGCGCCCGGACCTTCAGGCGCGCGGTGATCGACGACGACACGGAGGGGGCTGCCACCATGCGGCCATTGTCGGTCGGCCTGGGACCGAGGTCCGGAGGAGGAATGGTCCAAGGT